>Ga0210388_10000346_pt1 | contig 39302 bp, 34 predicted proteins | sample IncBWC19OmetaG_FD_155485 | JGI IMG/M metagenome (GOLD analysis project Ga0210388, IMG submission 155485) | Forest soil microbial communities from Barre Woods Harvard Forest LTER site, Petersham, Massachusetts, United States - Inc-BW-C-19-O ...
GCTCGGGCACACGCTCGTCGGCACCACCGACAACGACTACGAGGGCCCGCTCGAGCACATCGAGCCCTCGCGCGACGACGTCGACTACCTGCTCGAGGCCGTCAACGCGTTCTTCGGCAGCGAGCTGGCGCCGGCCCAGCTGACCGGCGCGTTCGCCGGCGTGCGTCCGCTGATCTCCACGGGCGACCCGAAGAAGTCGGTCGACATCTCGCGCAAGTCCGAGCTGTACGAGACCTCCTCCGGGATGATCACGATCACCGGCGGCAAGCTCACGACCTGGCGGCGCATGGCGAAGATGACCGTCGATCGCCTCGTCGAGCGCGACGCGCGCGAAGCGCCGTGCCGCACCCACGAGATCCCGCTCGGGCAGGCAATCGCAGTCGAGGAGCTTCCGCGTGTCGAGGGGGTGGGACGCATCGGACCGGACCCCTATCAGGCGCTCGCGTCGCGCTACGGGTACGCCGCACGCGAGGTGCTCGCGCTGGCGAGGGAGCGCGAGGAGCTCGCGCAGCCGATCGTCCCGGGCCTGCCCGACCTCCTGGCCGAGGCGGCGCTGGCCGCCCGCCGCGAGCAGGCGCGCAGCATCGGCGACGTGCTGCTGCGGCGCACGCGACTCGGGTTGCTGGCAGCACGCGAGCTGCCCGGCGCTCCGGTGCGTCGGGTGGGCGAGGTGCTCGCGCGCGAGCTCGACTGGAGCGCCGAGCGCCTCGAGCGCGAGCTCGACAGCTTCGCCGACGAGGCGCTCGCGGAGGGCATCGTCGCGGACGCAGAGCGTGCTGAGAGCGTCGGTGCAGCTGCGCGCGGCGCCGCCACGCCTCCCGCACCGGCGCCGTGAGCGCACCGCTGCTGGCTCTGCGGGCAGTCGATCTGACGCTCGAGCTCGGTACGCGGCCGTGGCTGATGGGCATCGTCAACGCCTCGCCCGACTCGTTCAGCGACGGCGGGCTGTACACCGGCCTCGACGCGCAGGTTGAGCTTGCGCAAGAGCTGCTCGCGGCGGGCGCCGACATCCTCGACGTCGGTGGCGAGTCCGCGTCCACCGGGCGCCCGCCCGTCGAGGCCGCCGCGGAGATCGAGCGGGTGGCTCCGCTTGTGGGGATCCTCGCGGGTGAGCTCGGTGCGATCGTGTCCGTCGATACGTACAAGCCGGCCGTCGCCCGCGCCGCGATCGCTGCCGGCGCGCGGATCGTCAACGACGTCAGCGGGCTGCGCGAGCCTGCGCTCGCCGACGTCTGCGCGCAGACAGGCGCCGCGCTCGTGATCATGCACACGCGCGCCGCGCCTCGCGAACGCCTGCAGGATCCGGATCTGTACGGCGATATCGGCGCCGAGGTGCTCGGATTCCTGCGCGAGCGCACCGCGCTCGCACTCGCACGCGGCGTCGCCCCCGAGCAGCTGCTCCTCGATCCCGGCCCCGACTTCGCCAAGACCCCCGCACAGACGATTCGCCTGCTGCGCGAGCTCGGACGCCTGCACGAGCTCGGACGGCCGCTGCTGATGGCGATCTCGCGCAAGGATTTCATTGGTGCGCTCACCGGCCGTCGGCCGCGCGCACGCGAGGCGGGTACGCTGGCCGCGCTCGCCTACGGCGTCGAACAGGGCGCGCACGTCTTTCGGCTCCACGACGTCGCCGCCGCCGCCGACTTTCTCGCCGTGCGCGCCGCGCTCGCCGGCGAGCGCGAGCCGAGCAGGGATCTCGCTGTGCCCGATGAAGTCCGCTACGACCGCTAGGCTGCAGTCATTCACGGGTGCCCGCCGCTGTCCAACGCTGCGGGACGCCAACCGCCCATCCACCAAGAAAGAAGGAACCCCAGATGGCAGTACTTGAACGCTCCGAGCTGGAGGCCAGCCCGCTTGCCGATCTGCACACGATCGCCAACGAGGTCGGTCTCGACGGCTTCAGGCGGCTCCGCAAGGCAGACCTGATCGACGCGATCCTCGGCGAGGCCAGCGCCGAGGGTGGGGAGGACTCACCCGACGACGGCGAGCGCCCCGAAAGCGCACCGCGCGCCCGTAGGCGTCGCCCGCTGCGCTCGCGCCGCTCCTCCGAGGATGCACCCCTCGGGGCACAGGCAGGTGACGCCCGCGACGCCAACGCCGAGGCCGACCGCGATGCCGACGCGCTCGGAGGCGATGACGAGCCCGCGGCTGCCGACGACGACACAGATACTGAAGCCGCCGACGGCGGCGCCCGCCGCGGACGGCGCAGGGGCACGCGCGGCGGCTCCGCCGCGTCGGACGCGTCTGGACGCGGCTCGGCGCGCGGACGCGGACGCGCCGCGGCGCGCGAGGGATCCGGCGCGCGCGACGGTGCCGAGCAGGACGGGGAGGAGGCCGCGCGTATCGCCGCCGGCGTCGTCGAGGTCCTCGGCAACGGCTCGGCGTTCCTGCGCGTCGACCCGCCCGAGCCCTCGGACGAGGACGTCTACATCTCCGCCGCGCAGGTCCGTCGTTGTGAGCTCGTGTCAGGCGACCGCGTCACCGGGCCCGTGCGCACGCCGCGGCGCTCCGAGCGCTACCCCTCGCTCGTTCGCATCGACACGATCAACGGCACATCCGCGGACGCCGTGTCCGACGGCGCGCGCTACGAGGAGCTGCCGGTCGACTGGCCACGCGAGCGCATCGCGCTCGGCTCCGATGACCCGACGCTGGAGGCGATCGAGTGGCTCACCCCGCTGGGCCGTGGCTCGCGAGTGGTAATCGTCGGGTCGCGCGGCGCCGGCAAGAGCGAGACGTTGCGGCGGATGCTCGCGGTGATCAGCGGGCTCGAGGAGCTCGAGACCAGCCTCGTGCTCGCCGGCGCACGCCCCGAGGAGATCGCCGACTGGCAGGACGGCCCGGTGACTCCGTCCGCAGCGCTGACCTTCGCGGCCTCGGCCGATGCGCAGGATCAGGCGGTGGAGCGCGCAATCGACGCGGCCAAGCGTGTCGCCGCTCGTGGCGGCAACGCGCTCGTCGCGATCGACGCCATCGACGGGCTGCACCCAGCCGCCGCGCGCAAGGCGCTCGCGTCGGCACGCAACCTGCGCGAGGGCGGATCGCTCACCGTGATCGCCCTCGCTGAGCGTCCGCTGGGCGGCGAGACGACGGTGATCGCGCTCGATGCCGCACTCACGTCCACCGCGCGCCAGCCGATCCTGGACCTCGCCGCCAGCGCAACGCTCAAGCCGGAGCTGCTCGTGGGTGAGGACGGCGCAGAGGCCATCTCAAAGGCCCGCGCGGCAGCCGTCGAGGCGTCCTGACTTTGCGCGACAGGCGATAGCTGGCCAAGCGATGCAAGGACGCAGGGAGCGTGGCGTACCGATCGGCGAGCAGATGCTCTCGCCGATCGGCCAGCACGCGAGCGACCGAGGACGCCGCAGCGCGCCGGCCAGCTATCGCCTGTAGGCGACGCGGTTCCAGGAGGGCTCAGGCGCGAGCTCGATCGGCTCGCTTGCGCGCGGCGACCCCGGTTCTGCCGGCTGGACGTAGCCGAAGCTGCCGGTCTGCTCGTTGAAGCTCACGCTGAGCTCGCCCTCCTTGACGCGCTGGTCCAGCCACGCGCCACGGAACACGAGGCGACGCATCCAGTGCACGAGCGAGCGCTCGGCCGGGCCGACGAGCTCGGGCCAGCAGTCGTTGACGTGTTCGCCGAGACCTGACGCCGGGTCGAGGATCTCCCCGTTGACGGCGAGGTTGACGAGGTCTTCGAGCTCCTCCTCGCCGAGGCGCCCGCCGACAAAGCCCAGCTTCAGCGCCGCCTGCTCGCAGCGCTCGGAGAAGTCAACCTCGTTGAAAGTGAAGCGCAGCTCGCCATATTCGAGGACGAAGTCCTCGCCGGAGTCGTAGTTTTCGCGTCGCGCTGTTTCCATTTGCCAGCGCCGGGTTGATTGGGGTCCATCCCCGCCGGCCCCGGCACGTCGGAATCATACGGCTCGTTCCTGCATTGGCAGCCGTCATGAATGGGATTTTGCACTCGGCTCGCCGCGGTATCTGCCGTGAGGGGCGGTTGGGCATCTGTAGCCTCCCGGACCGATGGCACGACTCTCAGAGCACGGATTGCGCAAGTCGGTCGGCGTCTCGGGCCTGTTCGCGACCGCCTACGGCAACGTCGGCTCCTCGATCTACTACGCGCTCGGCCTCGTCGCCGCCCACGCGCTCGGCCTGACCCCGCTCGTCTTCCTGTTCGCCGGCGGCCTGTTCGCGCTGACCGCCAAAACGTACGCCGAGGGCGCGTCGATGTTCCCCGAAGCCGGCGGCTCCTCGTCGTTCGCCCGGCACGCGTTCAACGACGTCGTGTCGTTCTTCGCCGGCTGGGCGCTGAGCCTCGACTACATCCTCACGATCGCCATCTCGGCGTTCTTCGTGCCGCACTACCTGAGTGCGTTTCCTGGCCTCGGCGCCCTCAAGCACAACCCGGACGACATCTTCGGCGGGCTGATCGTGGTTGGCCTGCTCGCGTGGCTGAACATCCGCGGGCTGGGGGAGTCGGCCAAGCTCAACATCGTTCTCGCCGTGCTCGATCTGTCGACGCAGATCCTCTTGGCGTGTGTCGGCATCGCGCTCGTCCTGAACCCGCATCTGTTGATCAACCAGGTCCACCTGGGATCGGTGCCGACCTGGAGGGAACTGATCTTCGCGCTGTCGCTGGCGATGCTCGCGTACACCGGCATCGAGACGGTGGCGAACATGGCCGAGGAGTCCAAGGACCCCGGCAGGCAGGTGCCGAAGGCCGTCAACCTGGTCGTGCTCGCGGTTCTCGGCGTATATGCGGGCATCTCGGTCGTCGCGCTCTCGGCGCTGCCCGTCATTCACCATGGCGTCGGCTACAGCGCCGAGCTCAAAGAATCCTTCAAGACGCCTGGCTATGCGACCGCGCTGGGCGGGTTCTTCGAAAACGACCCGATGCTCGGCGTCGTCGAACACCTCGGGCTGCATGGCACGGTCCTGAAACTGTCCAGGTATTACCTCGGGCTCCTCGCCGCGACGATCCTGTTCATCGCGACCAACGCGGGGATGATCGGGATCTCGCGCCTGTCGTGGTCGCTGTCCGAGCACCGCCAGCTGCCGCGGCTGTTCTCGCAGCTGCACTCCAAATACCGCACGCCGTGGTTCACGTTGATCTTCTTCTCGATGCTGGCCAGCACGCTGATCATCTACGGCAACACCGAAGTCCTCGGCAACCTGTACTCGTTCGGCGCGATGCTGTCGTTCACGGTCGCGCACGCGGCGATCGTGAAGCTGCGTATCAGCGACCCCGACAGGGAGCGCCCCTACAGCACGCCGTGGGGTATCCGCATCAAAGGCTCGGTGATCCCGATGGCCGCGGTGATCGGAGGCATTGGCACGTTCGCTGCTTGGATCGCGGTGACGGTGCTCCACACCGAGGCGAAGATCGTCGGCATCCCGTGGATGGTGATCGGGATGGCCGGCTACTTCTACTACCGCAAACGCCAGGGCCTCGACCCTCGAAAGAGCTACAAGATCGAACGTGCCGCGCGTCCCGCGGACTTCGAGGAGCTCCAGTACAAGACCGCGCTCGTGCCGATCTTCGGCGACGACGTCAGCGCGTCCGCCCTGCACAGCGCCGCCAAGCTGATCGGCGAGGAGGGCGTCGTGTATGCGATCTACGTGCTGCCGGTGCCCAGCCAGCTGTCGCTGGAGGCCGGTCTGGAAGAGGAGGAGGCGCAGGGGCGCTCGGTGTTGGAGAGCGCCCGGATCCAGGCTCGGCGGCTCGGCATCAAGATCCACACCGGCCTGATCCGCACGCGCAACCCGGGAGCGGCGCTCGTCGAGGAAGCCGAACGCGTGGGCAGCGACGTCATCTACTGGTCGACGATCCACGCGCCCGCCGGTGAGCGGGGCATCGGCCCGACCGCGGCCTACCTGCTGAGCAAGCGGCCCTGCCGCGTGATCATCGAGACGCAGAATCAGCCGCCGCCGCGATCGGAGCGGGTGCCGGCTAGCGTGTGAGCGCCGAGCGCAGCGCGCCCTCGAGGTGGGGTTGCGCGAACTCGTAGCCGAGCACGAGCGCCCTCGCGGGCATCACGCGGGCGCCTGTGGTGACGATCTCGGCCATTTCCCCGTACAGCAGGCTCAGCGCCGCGCCCGGCACCGGCATAAACGATGGACGTCCGAGCACGCGACCGAGGATCTTCGAGAACTCCCGGTTGGGAAGCGGCTCGGGCGCGGTCGCGTTGAGCGGCCCGTCCCAGCGCTCGTCGGCGAGCGCCGTGAGCATCATCCCGCGCAGGTCCTCGGGGTGGATCCACGAGATGTACTGGTAGCCGCCGGCCACCGGACCGCCCACGCCGAGTCGGAACGGCGGCAGCATCTTGGCCAGCGCGCCGCCGTCGCGATCGAGCACCACGCCGGTGCGCAGCGCTACGACGCGCATTCCGAGCTCACGGGCGCCGGCCGCGGCCGCCTCCCATGCGACGCACACCTCTGCCAGGAAGTCGCGGCCCGGCGGTGCGTCCTCGTCGAGCGGCTCTTCGCCGTGGGGGCCGTAGTAGCCGATCGCCGAGGAGCTGACCAGCACCTGCGGAGGCTTGCCGAGCTCCGATTGGTGGGCGCGCCGGAGCCCCTCGACGAGGTTGCGCGTCCCGACGGTGCGGCTGTCGCGGATCGCGCGCTTGGCCCGCGCGCTCCAGCGCTGTGCGATCGGCGCGCCGGCGAGGTGGACCACGGCGTCGCGGTCGGCGAGCGCCGCCGGCGGCGCGGGCTCGCTCAGCGGGTCCCAGGCGACCGCATCGACCGCACCCAGCCTCGCTCGCGCACGCGCGGGGTCGCGCGCGAGCACCGTTACCTGCACGCCGCGCTCGCGCAGCACGGCTACGAGCGAGGGTCCAACCAAGCCCGTCGCTCCTGTGACCGTCACCCGCTGGCCGATCTTCGATCGGTCGCTCATCGGCTCAGCCTCTCACACGCGAGGCTCGCGCACCCGGATCACGCCCGGCCGTCGACCACCTGGGCGCCGGGCGAGGCCCCCGCGACGGCGTCGCCGTGGGCGAAGCCGACCTCCTGCCCCGCCAGCGCGGTGCCCGCTGCGCGGGCCTGCTCGGCGACCGCCGCCGCCACGGCGGGAGCGACGTCGCGGTTGAACACCGACGGGATGATGTAGTCGTCACGCAGTTCGTCCTCCTCGACGATCGCCGCGATTGCGTGTGCGGCCGCCATCTTCATCTCCTCGGTGATCGCCGGTGCGCGCACGTCGAGCGCGCCGCGGAAGATGCCCGGGAAACACAGCACGTTGTTGATCTGGTTCGGGTAGTCGGAGCGGCCCGTCGCCATGATCCGCACGTACGGCTCAGCCTCCTCGGGGATCACCTCGGGGTTCGGGTTGGCCATCGCGAACACCATCGCGTCGCTGTTCATCCGCGCGAGCGCCTCCGCTGGCAGCGCGCGGGCGCCGGAGACGCCGATCAGCAGATCCACGCCGTCGATCACATCCGCCGGCGAGCCTGCGCGGCAGTCCGGGTTGGTCGCCTCCGCGAACCAGCGCTTGACGGCGTTCATCGTCCCGTACTGGTAGTCCTCGCGCTGGGTGTGCAGCACGCCCTGGGAGTCCGCGCCGAGGATCTTCGTGACGCCGGCGGCGAGCAGGATCTTCGCGACCGCGATCCCGGCGGCGCCGAGGCCGATGATCAGCACGTTCAGATCCTCCAGGCGCCGACCCGTGAGCTTCACGGCATTCAGCACCGCTGCGAGCACGACCACCGCGGTGCCGTGCTGGTCGTCGTGGAAGACGGGGATGTCGAGCTCTTCCTGGAGGCGTTCCTCGATCTCGAAGCAGCGCGGCGCGGAGATGTCCTCGAGGTTGATGCCCCCGAACGTCGGCGCGATCAGCTTGACGGCGCGGACGATCTCCTCGGCATCGGTCGTGTCGAGGCAGATCGGGAACGCATCGACCCCGGCGAACTCCTTGAACAGGCAGCACTTGCCCTCCATCACCGGCATCGCCGCGCGGGGTCCGATGTCACCCAGGCCCAGCACCGCCGTGCCGTCGGAGACGACCGCCACGGTGTTGCGCTTGATCGTGTACTGAAAGGCCCTGTCGGGGTCGTCGGCGATCGCCAGGCATACGCGCGCGACACCGGGCGTGTAGACCATCGAGAGGTCGTCGCGCGTCTTCAGCGGGTGCTTGTTGGCCTGTTCGATCTTGCCGCCGAGGTGCAGCTGGAACGTCCGGTCGCTGGTATCGATCACCTCGGCGCCGTCGATCGCGGCGATCGCCTCGATGATCCGCGTCCAGTGGTCCTTATCCGACGCGTCCACGACGACATCGCGCAGGCTGTGGGCGCCGTCGACCTCCACCAGGTCCACGGCCCCGACGATCCCGCCGGCGTCGCCGATCGCGCTCGTCAGCTGCCCGAGGATCCCGTGGGAGTCATCGAGCCTGACACGGATCGTCAGACGGTACTGCGCACTTGGTGTTGCGCTCACTGGCGGGGCTCCTCGGTCATTGGCGGCACGGGATCTTAGGAGGTATGGGGCGCCGACACGTGCTCCTTTGGCCCGTCGGCCAGCCGCCGAGGCGGCGCCGGTGCTCGTAGAGTGCTCAGACGTGGCCACCGATACGCGAGCACCTGCGAGCAGCGGCACGACGCGTGGCACGCGCGCGGGCGCGGGCGCCGCGAGCACGGCGCGAGCGGGCGAGCGGCGGTTGTTCCTGATCGACGGGCCGAGCCTCGTCTACCGCGCGTTCTTCGCGCTGCCCGAGTCGATCGCGACCTCGACCGGCGAGCCCACCAACGCGATCTTCGGCTTCGCCTCGATGCTCGTGAAGATCGTCAGCGACTACGGCGTGTGTCCAACGGTGGTGGCGTGGGACGCGGGCACGTCGGGCAGGACCGAGATGTTCGCCGAGTACAAGGCCCAGCGCCGCTCGCGCCCGGACCTGCTCAAGCAGCAGTGGCCGGCGATGGAACCGCTGGTCGAGGCGTTCGGCTACAGCAACGTGCGTGTCGAGGGCTACGAGGCCGACGACGTGATCGCGTCGCTCGCCGAGCACGCGCTGCGCGCCGAGCCGCCGGTGCCGGTGACGATCGTGACCGGCGACCGCGACGTGTTCCAGCTGATCGACGAGCGCGACCTCGTGCGCGTGATGGCGACCGCGCGCGGGATCACCGAGACCAAGATCTATGACCGCCAGGCGGTGATCGACCGCTACGGCATCCCGCCGGAGCTGATCCCGGACTTCTACGGCCTGAAGGGCGACACGTCGGACAACATCCCGGGCATCCCCGGGATCGGCGAGAAGACGGCCAGCGAGCTGATCCAGAGCTTCGGCTCGCTCGAGGACGTGCTCGCGCGGGTCGACGAGGTCAAAGGGGCCAAGCGCAAACAGAATCTGATCGAGCACGCAGAGAACGCGCGTGTGTCAAAGCGCCTGGCGACGGTCCAGCGCGACGTGCAGGTCAACTTCGACATCGCCGCCGAGGCGCTGCGCGAACCCGATCGCTCGCAGCTGCGGGAGGTCTTCCGCCGCTACGAGTTGCGCGACCCGCTGCGGCGCTTGGAGGAGGCGCTCGGCGACGCCGAGTTCGCGGCTCCGGCGCCCGACGCGCAGGTCAGCCTGACAGCCCGAGTTCGCGCGGGCAGCCCGGCGGACATCGCGCGAGTCGCCCGCGCCGACAGCGAGCTGTGTGTCGCCGTTCAAGCCAGCGAGCCGCCCGAGGGCGCGCTGTTCGCCGACGGTGCCCCGTGGCGCTTCGCGGTCGCCGCCGACGGCGAAGTGCTCGTCGGCGACTGCGCCGGTCCGGAGGAGGTTGTCGCCGCGATCGGCGAGCGCCCGGTCGTGGCTCACGACGCGAAGGCGCTGGGGCTGATCCCGCCCAAGCTCGTGCACGACACGCTGCTCGGGGCCTACCTGCTCGAGCCCGCCAGACGCGGCTATCCGCTCGAGGAGCTGTTCGAGGAGCGCGGCCTCGCGACCGATCTCGATGACCCTGTGGCAGCCGAGGCGGTGATGCTGGGCGCGCTCGCGGACTGGCAGCGCGAGCAGATCGCCGAGCGCGGCCTGGAGGCGGTCATGCACGAGATCGAGCTGCCGCTGGTGGCGGTGCTGCGCGAGATGGAGCTGCTCGGTGTGCGGCTCGACCTCGAGCGCCTGGCCGAGATCAGCGGCCGCGTGCGCGAGGAGATCGCTGCGCTGGAACAGGAGATCTTCACGCTCGCCGAAGAGGAGTTCACGATCGGCTCGCCGCAGCAACTCGGCCAGATCCTCTTCGAGAAGCTCGGCCTGTCGCGCAAGCGCCGCGGCAAGACCGGCTACTCGACCGACGCGCGCGTGCTGCAGGCGATTCGCGCCGAGCACGAGATCGTGCCGAGGATCGAGCGCTGGCGCGAGCTCTCGACGCTCGCCAAGACGTACCTCGACGTGCTGCCCGGCGAGGTCGACGGGCACTCTCGGATCCACACCACGTTCCTGCAGGCCGGAGCGCAGACCGGCCGGCTCGCGAGCACCAACCCGAACATGCAGAACGTGCCGATCCGCACCCCGCTCGGTCGCGAGATCCGGGGCTGCTTCGAGGCCGAGCAGGGCAGCGTGCTGATCTCCGCCGACTACTCGCAGATCGAGCTGCGCGTGCTCGCGCACGCGGCCGGCGAGCAGGTGCTCATGGAGATCTTCGAGCGCGGCGAGGACGTGCACACGGCGACCGCGTCGCGGGTCTTCGGCGTGCAGCCCGCGGAGATCGATCCCGGGATGCGCTCGAAGGCGAAGATGATCAACTACGGGATCGTCTACGGGCTTTCGGACTTCGGGCTCGCCGACCGACTGAACATCCCCCGCGAGGAGGCCAAGGAGTTCATCGACGCCTACCTCGAGCGCTTCCCGCGCGTCGCCGAGTTCATGGCCGCGACGATCGAGCAGGCCAAGGAGCAGGGCTATGTGACGACGCTGTGGGGCCGGCGCCGGCAGATCCCGGAGCTGCGCGCCCGCAACTACCAGGTGCGCACGCTCGGCGAGCGCCTCGCGGTCAACACCGTCATCCAGGGCACCGCCGCGGACATCATCAAGCTGGCGATGGTGCGCACCGATCGCGCCCTGGCGCAGTCCGGGCTGCAGACGCGCCTGTTGCTGACGATCCACGACGAGCTGCTGTTCGAAGGGCCGCCAGGCGAGGCGGAGCCGGCGCGGGCACTGATCGAACGCGAGATGTGCGGCGTGTGGGAGCAGCGCGAGCCGCCGCTGGCGGTGGACATCGGCGTCGGGCGAACCTGGCTCGAGGCCAAGTGAGCCGCGGGCTGGCGGTGTTGCTGGGCGTCGCCGCCGGCTGTCTGGTCGGGATGCAGGCGCCGATCAACGCGCGCCTCGGCAAGACCGTCGGGAGCATCCAGGCGGCGACGTTCTCGTTCCTCGTCGGGACCGTCGCACTCGTCGCGATTGCCACCTTCGTCAACGGCGGGCTCGGCCAGCTCACGAATGCCGGACGCGCGCCATGGTGGGCGCTCGTTGGCGGCCTGCTCGGCGCGGTGTACGTGACGGTCGCGCTGGTCGCGGTGCGCACGCTCGGCGCGAGCGGCCTGACGGCCGTGGTGATCACCGGCCAGCTCGCGATCTCGGTCGTGATCGACCGTTTCGGGCTGTTCGGCATCGCCCGCCAGCACGTCGATGTCTCGCGCGTCGTCGGGCTCGTGCTGTTGGTTGCCGGCGTGGTGCTCGTGGTGCGGAGGTAGCGAGCGACTTGGGAAGGGCGGTGGCTCAGGCGAGCGCGGTCCTGAAGCCCTCGCGCCAGCTCGAGTAGCCCGGTCGCCAGCCGAGCTCGCGCTTGGCGAGCGCGTTGGCGGCCCCCTGCGCCGCCGTCATCGTTGCGATTCCGTAGCCACCGGCGAGCGGGCGGGCGAGCCACGAGGGCACGCGCCGCGGGCGTGGCGCGCCGAGCGCGGTGGCGAGCGCCGGCAGCCACTCACACACGGGAGCTGGCTCGTCATCGACGATGTTGTAGGGGCCGCTGGTGCCGTTCGTGAGCGCCGCGACGGTCGCGTGGGCGGCGTCCTGGACGTGGATGAACGACCACACCCCCTTGCCGCCGCCGATGATCGGCAGGCGCCGGCGGATGACGTCCCCGCAGAGCGAGCCGGATCGCGAGATCGCGCTCCCCGGCCCGTAGAAGTAGCCGTAGCGCAGCACGAGCCCACCGGCATCGAGCACCGTGCTCTCGAGCTCCGCGATCGCGGCCGCGGAGCGCCTGAACTGCTTCGGGGGATTCGCGCTCGCGTTCAACGGGTCGCTCTCGACGTGAACGCAGCCGGGCTCGCCGGGTGCGTAGGCGAAGGCGACGCTCTGCGCGAGCACGCGCTCGGCGCCGGCGCTGCGCGCGGCGTCGACGAGGATCCGTGTGCCCTCCGTGCGCAGCCGGTCGGTCAGCGCGAAGTCCCGCTCGATCTTGCGCGGGTCAAGGCGCGGCGGAATCGCGGTGAGCTGATGGATCAGCGCCTGCGGCCGGGCAGCCTCGACGGCGCGCGTGACCGCCGCCGCATCGAGCGCGTCAGCAAGCACGGGCTCGGCGCCGGCGGCCTGCAGCGCCTGCGCGCCTGCCGCTGAGCGCGTCATGCCGGTGACCTCGTGACCGTCGGCGATCAGCAGCGCCAGCAGCGGGCGCCCGATCGCGCCCGTCGCTCCGGCCACGAACACCCTCACGCCGCGATGACCGTCTCGGCGCCGGGCTCTGTGCGCGCCGCGGTCCCGGGCCGCTCGGGTGTTGCGCACACCATCCCCTCGCTGAAGCCCGCGGGGGTCATGTCGAAGGCGCTGTTGAAGCGGGCGCGCATGTTCTCGAGGGCGATCACGTGCGTGAGCTCGACCAGCTGACGCTCGTCGAAGTGCTCGCGCAGGCTCGTGATCAGCTCGTCGGAGACACAGGTGGGTGTGCGGGTCATGGCGGTTGCGTAGTCGAGCACCAGTCGCTCGAGCTCGCTGAACTCCACGGACTCGGCATAACGTGGCAGCGCCAGCAGTTGGTGCTCGCTGACGCCTGCTTCGCGTGCGATCGAGGAGGCGATGTCGCAGCAGAACTCGCAGCTGGCGAGTGCCGCCGCCTTCGTCTCGGCGAGCCCCTTCAGGCGCTCCGGCACGCGATGCTGGCCGGCGGTCGCCTGCTCGAGCGCGCCGTATCCGAGCAGCAGTCCCGGCGCGTGGGCGTACACGGCGACCGGCTCCACATCGCGGCCGAGCCGGCGCCGCGAGAGCCGGTAGACGAGCCGCACGAGCGGGCCTGCGTTGCTGGTGGATACACCGTCGATCCTGGCCATGTTCGTGCCTCCAGCGGTCGGTGAACGCGGCGGGCGAGTGCGATTGTGCCGCTCGCACCTCCGTTTGACATGGGCGTTAGCCTACCTCAAGGTGGTGCCCAGAATGTGACCAGTTTGGCGACGAAAATAGGTACCAGTTTTGGCCCGGAGCTGCTGATCGAGCTGCGTGGCAGCCGCCGTCGCGCGCAGCTCGAGGACCGGCTGCGTGCGCTGGTGCGCGACGGCACGGTGTCCGCGGGGAGCCGCCTGCCGTCGTCGCGTTCGCTGGCGAGCGACCTCGAGGTCTCGCGCCGGTTGGTCGTCGACGCCTACGCGCAGCTGCTCGCCGAGGGATATCTCGTGGCGCGCAGAGGGGGAGGCACGTACGTCGCCGCGGCCGCGAGCACCGCCGGGCAGGCCCCGCGCCGGGCGCCGGCGCGGCCGCTGCAGTTCGACTTCTTCCCGGGCGCTCCCGACCTCGCTTCGTTTCCGCGGGCGCTGTGGTCGCGCGCGCTGCGCGATGTGCTGCGCTCGGCGCCTGCGAGCGCGTTCGCCTACCCCGACGTGCGGGGCGCTCACGAGCTCCGCGTTCAGCTCTCGGCCTACCTACGGCGAGTCCGCGGCGTCGTGACCGAGCCCGACTCGATCGTGATCTGCGCCGGCGCGACGCAGGGACTGGCGCTGCTCGGGCGGGCGCTCGCGCGCGAAGGCGTTCGCGCGATCGCCGTCGAGGACCCGTGCCTGCCACCACACCGCGCGGTGCTCGCCTACGCGGGCCTTGAGGTGCGCGGCGTGGCCGTCGACGAGCACGGGCTCGACGTCGGCGCGCTCGATGCGCCGGCGGTGCTCGCGACGCCCGCGCACCAGTGCCCGAGCGGGGTGGTGCTCTCGCCGCAGCGCCGCGGCGAGCTCGTCCAGTGGGCGCGCGCGGGCGGGCTGGTGATCGAGGACGACTACGACGCCGAGTTCCGCTACGACCGCGCCCCGCTGGGAGCGCTTCAGGGACTGGCGTCCGAGCACGTCGTGTACCTGGGAACCACCTCCAAGACGCTCGCTCCCGGGCTGCGGCTGGGTTGGCTGGCGGTGCCAGGCTCGCTGCTCGGTGCTGTGATCGAGGCCAAGGCGCTGGACGACCTCGGCTCGGCGACGATCGAGCAGCTGGCGCTCGCGCGGCTGCTCGAGACAGCCGCCTACGACCGGCACCTGCGAAAGGTCCGCCGGCGCAACCGTGCCCGGCGCGACGCGCTGATCCTGGCGGTGGCACGCGAGCTGCTGGGCGCGCGGGTCAGCGGCATCTCGGCGGGGCTGCACGCGCTCGTGCGCCTGGCGCAGGCGGTCGATGCCGACCGCCTGCTGGCGCTCGCGGCGGAGCGCTCGGTGCGCGTATACCCGTTGTCGCAGCACCTGATCGACCCGCCGCCGGAGACCGACGCGCTCGTGCTCGGGTACGGGAATCTCGCCGAGCCCGCCATCGAGGAGGGCATCCGCCGGTTGGCGGCGGCCCTCGGCCAGATCGAGACAGGAGACGCGCCATGACACGACCTTTGGATTTGCAGGCCGCTGCGGGCTCGCCGGCTCGCCCCCGCGCACGACCGGTCCCGGGCAGGCGCCTGCCGGCGGCGCTGCCCTCGGCGAGGCTCGCCGCTCGCACCGCGCCACAGGGGGCGCGCGAGCTCGCCGGCGCTGCCAGGACCGGCTCGATGGCGTAGGTCGCGCGCGCCAAGCGCACGCTGCTCGTGACCTATCGCCGCGACGGCACGCCGGTGCCGACGCCGGTGTGGGCGGCTGAGGCCGGCGGCGTCCTGTACGTGCGCTCCGAGCGGGCCGCCGGCAAGCTCAAGCGCCTGCGGCGCGACCCGCGCATGCTGATCGCGCCTTGCACCGTCCGCGGCAAGCCGCTCGGCGCGCCGCTGGAGGCCAGCGGGCGCCTGCTCGCCGCCGAGGAGGAGCCGCGCGCCGAGCTGGCGCTCGACAGCCGCTACGGCTTCGGCCGCTGGCTGTTCGAGGCGACCATGGACATGATGCGCGTGGACATGTGCTACCTGCAGATCACACCGGGGGCGTGGGGGGCGGCCGACGAGGACTGAGCTCAGCGCGCCGCGGCCACCGCCGGGCGGCCGATCGGCGTTGAGCGCTGGCTGCCACCGCGCACGAATGATGGTGGCGCGATCGCGAGGTAGTGATTGAAGGCCCAGTTGGACACGCGGCGGCTCTCGAAGCCGCGGATGATCGCGGTGGCGGCGCGTGACGGGGTGATCTGCCCGATCGCGCGCTGCACGTTCAGCATCCAGCGGTATTTGCGCTCGTGCGAGTTCGAGAACGCTCCGTAGCGCGACAGCGCCTGCTCGCGCGTGCGTTCGCCTTTGACCACGGCGCGCAGCTCACGGCCGCAGGCGAGGCCGAAGTACAGCGCCGTGCGGATGCCCTCGGCGGTCAGCGGCAGGCAGTGCCCGGCGGAGTCGCCCGCGAAGAACACGCTGTCCTCGACCGCGTCGCGCAGCTGGTGGGGGATCCAGTTCCCCTGGTAGCCCTGCGCCGGCAGCCCGAGGTTGCCGGCGAGCCTGACGGTCGGCTCCTTGACGTGATGCGACGGCCAGAACGAGCCGACGCCGACGCGCAGCTCGTCGCGCGCGGGAAAGCTCCAGCCGTAGCCCGCGCGCACGAGGCCCGCGTCGATCCACAGTTCCATCTCCTCGCCGCGGCCCTCGGGATGAACCTCGAGGCCGCGTGAGAGACGCGCGTTCGGCGGCTGGATCGGCGTCGCGTTCGATAGCACGCGCCGCCAGCCCAGCGCGTCGACGACCAGGGGCGCGCTCAGCTCGCCGCGGTCGGTGTGCACGGTCGTGCCCTCGCGGCCGGTGACGGTGGCGGTCTCGAGCTCGAGCTCGGGGGAAGCGGCCTGCGCCCAAAGCAGCGCGCACAGCTCGCGGTAGTCGAACGTCGAGAACGTCCACGGCAGCGACCAGCGCGCGGTGCGATAGGGCGTGTGGACGACCATCTCGTCGAAGCTCTGGCGCCACGAGTCCATCACTTCCAGCGCCCGCATCCAGCCGGTGGGCATCGCGCAGGCCGACGTCTGGCGCTCGCCGAGCTCGTAGCGGTCGATCACGAGCACCTTCGCCCCGGAGCCGGCGAGCTCGCGCGCGACCGCCAGCCCGGCGAAGCTCGCGCCGCAGACGAGCACGTCGCAGTCGCTCTGCAAGCGGGTCCGCTGCTCCCCCCGCTTCGTCGCTCGAACAGGCATGTGGCCGCAATGATACGGCTGCGCTACGCTTCGGCCGGTGCAAACAGTGGTAGAGAATCCCCAGGCCCGTGTGGTCGACGGGTCGAACGGGCTCCTGCTCGAAGTCGACGGGCAGATCGTGCCCAACTACGACGCGACCTTCCGGCCGATCGAGGAGGGCGAGGTCGTCACCGGTCACGTCGTCCGGATCGACAAGGACGAGGTCCTCGTCGACATCGGCTACAAGTCCGAGGGCGTCATCCCGGCGAACGAGCTGTCGATCCGCAAGGCCGTCGATCCCAACGAGGAGGTCCACCTCGGCGAGGAGGTCGACGCGATCGTCATGACCAAGGAGGACCAGGACGGCCGCCTGATCATGTCCAAGAAGCGCGCCCGCTTCGAGAAGGCGTGGCGGCGCATCGAAACAGCGGCCGAGTCCGGCGAGCCGGTCGAGGGCACCGTGATCGAGGTCGTCAAGGGCGGCTTGATCATCGACCTCGGTGTGCGCGGCTTCCTTCCCGCCTCGCTCGTGGACATCAGGCGCGTGCCGAACCTCGACGAGTACATGGGCACGAAGATCGAGACCAAGGTGATCGAGCTGAACCGCTCGCGCAACAACGTCGTGCTGTCGCGGCGGGCGGTGCTGGAGGAGGAGCGCAAGGAGGTCCGCCAGCAGATCCTCGACCGCCTGCAGCCCGGGCTCGTCGTCGAGGGCCAGATCTCCAACATCGTCGACTTCGGCGCATTCGTCGACCTGGACGGCATCGACGGCCTGATCCACATCTCCGAGCTGTCGTGGTCGCACGTCAACCACCCCAGCGAGATCCTCAACATCGGCGACACGGTCAAGGTCAAGGTGCTGGACATCGACCGCGACCGCCAGCGCATCTCGCTGGGCCTCAAGCAGACGCAGGAGGACCCGTGGCAGCGCATCGTCGACACCTACAACGTCGGCGACGAGCTCGCCGGCAAGGTCACCAAGGTGGTCACGTTCGGCGCGTTCGTCGAGATCCTCGATGGCGTCGAGGGGCTCGTGCACATCTCCGAGCTGGCCGCGCACCACGTCGAGAGCCCCCGCGAGATCGTCCATCCGGGGGATGAGATCCGCGTGAAGATCCTCGAGATCGACTCCGAGCGTCGGCGCCTGTCACTGTCGGCCAAGCGCGTCGAGGACCAGATCCTGCCGGTGTCGCGTCCGGGTGAGCCCGACGCCGTCGAGGCGGAGGCCGGCGCGGAGGCCGACGCGCTCGCAGAGGCTGTCGGGGACGCCGTGGCCGTCGAGGAGGCCGCAGAGGCTGCCGAGGTTGCAGCCGCTGGCGAGGCCGCTGAGGATGTCGAGGAGGTCGCCGAGGCTGTCGAGGGAATCGAGGCTGTCGAGGCAATCGAGGCTGTGGAGGACGCCGTCGAGGCTCCCGAGCTGCCGGCGGCGGAGCTGACTGCCGAGGATGCCACCTCTGAGCAGGTCGCCGCGGACGGCGCAGCGGGCGAGGACACGCCTGCGGCCGATCCCGCGCAGCAGGACTGAAGCGAGCTGGGCGCCTCCGCGCAGGTTGAGGGGACGGTGCCGTTCGTCGGGCTGACCGGCGGTATGGGCTCGGGCAAGTCGACGGCGCTGAAGCTGTTGGGGGGTCTCGGCGCGGAGGTGCTGTCGAGCGACGATGTCGTGCACGAGCTCTACGAAGGACAGCAGTTGCGCGACGCGGTGGTGGCCCGCTTCGGCGCGGACGTCGCTCCGGGGGGCGTGGTCGATCGCGCGACGGTGGCGCAGCGGGCGTTTGCATCGGTGGAGGAGCGAGCGTGGCTCGAGGGACAGGTGTGGCCGCTCGTGGCCGCGCGCGTCCAGGAGTGGCTGACGGCGGCGCGTGAGATGCGCCCGGCGCCGCGCGCGGCGGTGGTCGAGGTGCCGCTGCTGTTCGAGGCGGGCCTGGACGGGCTGTACGACGCGACGATCGCGGTCGTGGCCGCGGAGTCCGTGCGCCGGCTCCGAGCCGACGCCCGCGGGCACGCGCTGATCGACGAGCGCGTCGCGCGGCAGCTCCCGCAGGAGGAGAAGGCCCGGCGGGCGACGTTCGTGGTGGGAAACGACGGCAGCGAGGACGATCTCCAGCGCGAGCTGTCGGAGGTTCTTGGCAAGCTTTGAGGATGGCCCGCAGACTGCCTTGGAGGCTCGTGGCAATCGCCGTGACGATCCTGTTCGTGGGGGTGGTCGCGGTGATGCTGCAACAGGCGACGCGCAATCTCACGCTGCCGCTGAGCGACACGGCCATCATCCGCCAGCAGGCAACCGAGAAGCGAATCGATCCGGCTCTGATCGCCGCTGTGATCTACGCCGAGACGAAGTTCGACCCGCGGCCGTCCTCGGCGGGGGCAGAGGGCTTGATGCAGCTGCTGCCGAGCACCGCGTACTACCTGGCGCGGCTGTCCGGCGGTAGGAGCTTCACCGCGAGTGATCTCGCGGAACCGGATGTCAACGTCGCCTACGGCAGCTACTACCTGCGCTATCTACTCGACCACTACGGCGGCAACGAGATGCTCGCGGTGGCCGCGTACAACGGCGGCGAGACGAACGTCGATCGCTGGGTGGCGCACGCTGAAGCCGCAGGGCGGCAGCTCAGCGTGCAGGAAATCCCGTTCGGCGAGACGCGCGAATACGTGCAACGGGTGCTGAGCGCCCAGCGCGACTACCGCGCGACCTACCCTCGCGCCCTCGGGCTGGGTTAGCCACCCCGGCGCCGCTGCGCGACGGGCTACCCTAGATCGAACCACACGCATGCCCGACTTCAAGCTCGACTCCGTCTTCACGCCCACCGCCGACCAGCCGAAGGCGATTGCCGCATTGGCGGAGGGCATCGAGCAGGGCGAGCGCTTCCAGACGCTCCTGGGAGCTACCGGGACGGGCAAGACGATGGCGATGGCGGGCGTGATCGAGGCCGTGCAGCGCCCGACGCTGGTGATCGCGCACAACAAGACGCTCGCCGCGCAGCTGTGCAACGAGTTCCGCACGTTCTTCCCTGAGAACGCGGTCGAGTACTTCGTCTCCTACTACGACTACTACCAGCCGGAGGCGTACGTCCCCAGCCGCGACCTGTACATCGAGAAGGACTCGGCCATCAACCAGGAGGTCGATCGCCTGCGCCACGCGGCGACCGCGGCGGTGTTCGCGCGCAGGGATGTGATCGTGGTCGCATCGGTGTCGTGCATCTACGGCCTCGGCTCGCCGGAGACCTACGAGATGAACATGCAGATCCTCAAGCGCGGCGAGATGATCGACCGCGACGGGCTGTTGCGCAAACTCGTCTCGATCCAGTACAGCCGCAACGACAGCGTGCTTTCCCGCGGGAGCTTCCGCGTGCGCGGCGAGACGCTCGAGGTGTTCCCCGCGTATGCCGAGACGGCGTTCCGCGCGACGATGTTCGGCGACGAAGTTGAACGCCTGCAGCAGTTCGACCCGCTGACCGGCGAGCTGATGGCTGACGACCTCGAGCACGTGGCGATCTGGCCGGCGACGCACTACAACGTCAAGGAGGGCACGATCGAGGACGGCGTCGCGGAGATCGGCCGCGAGCTGAACGAGCGCTGCGAGCTGCTCGAGTCCGAAGGCAAGCAGCTCGAGTCACACCGGCTGCGCCAGCGCACGCAGTACGACATGGAGATGCTCAGGGAGGTGGGCTTCTGCTCGGGGATCGAGAACTACTCGCGGATCCTCGACGCGCGCCCGCCTGGCTCGCGCCCGTACTGCCTGATCGACTACTTCCCCGAGGACTTCATCTGCCTGATCGACGAGTCCCACCAGACGGTGCCGCAGATCGGCGGCATGCACGAGGGCGACCGCTCGCGCAAGCAGACGCTCGTCGATTACGGCTTCCGGCTGCCGAGCGCGCTGGACAACCGTCCGCAGACGTTCAACGAGTTCCTGTCGATCACGCCGCAGCTGCTGTTCGTGTCGGCGACACCGGGGGAGTACGAGCGCACCCAGTCCACGCGCGTGGTCGAGCAGATCGTGCGGCCGACCGGGATCGTCGACCCGGCCGTGGAGGTGCGCGAGACCAAGAACCAGATCGACGACCTGATGAACGAGGTGCGCAAACGCGTCGATCGCAACGAGCGCGTGCTGGTGACGACGTTGACCAAGAAGATGTCCGAGGACCTCTCGGGATACCTGCTGGAGATGGGCTTCAAGACGCGCTACCTGCACTCGGAGATCGACACGCTCGAACGCATCCAGATCATCCGCGACCTGCGGCTCGGGGAGTACGACGTGCTCGTCGGCGTGAACCTGCTGCGCGAGGGCCTCGACCTGCCGGAGGTCTCGCTGGTGGCGATCCTGGACGCCGACAAGGAGGGCTTCCTGCGCGGCGAGACCTCGCTGATCCAGACGATCGGCCGTGCCGCGCGGAACATCGAGGGAACGGTGCTGATGTACGCGGACAAGGAGACGCGGGCGATGAAAGCGGCGATCTCCGAGACCGACCGCCGGCGCGAGATCCAGCTCGCCTACAACGAGGAGCACGGGATCACCGCGGCGACGATCGTCAAGGGCATCTCCGACATCGCCGAGTTCCTGCAGGCCGAGTCGAAGGTGCCGCGCGGGCGCAAACGGCGCACGGCGAAGCGGGGCAGAGACACTGAGATGCCGAGACACGAGCTCGAGCGGATGGTGGTCGAGTTGGAGGAGGAGATGATCGCGGCTGCCGACGACCTGCGCTTCGAGTACGCCGCGCAACTGCGCGACGAGCTGCGCGAGCTGCGTCGCGACCTGCAGGAGATCCACACGATGGAGGGCCCCGGCGCGGAGATCGCGCCTAGCGAGACTCCGTCCGGTGACATCGCTTAGGATGCCCGGCGTGGACTTCGATCGGCAGGCAGTCGAGCGCAGGGACTTCCCGATCGGCCGGCGCGGATACGACCCGGCGGCCGTCGACACGCACCTGCGGGCGCTTGCGGACGAGTTCGAAGAGCTCCAGCGCGCCGCCATCACCGGTGGCGGCGACGCGTCGGTCGCCTCGACCGCCGGGACACAGGTGCAGAGCATCCTGCAGGCGGCCGAGACCGCTGCCGCCGAAATCGAGCGTCACGCGCTGGAGAGCGCGCGCCAGGTGCGCGAGGACGCCGACCGCGATGCGGAACGCACACGCGAGGAGGCGCTCGAGCGCGCACGCCAGCACGTCTCGGCGGTGTCGCAGGTGACGGCCAGGCTGCTCGAGCACGTCGGCTCGATGGACGGTGAGGTCGGTGCGCTGGTCGAGAGCATGCGCGCGGGCGCCGGTCGCCTGGCAGCGGATCTGTCTGCGGTGGAGGCCGGCATGAGCGAGCTCTACGACGCGGCCTCCGGACGCAACAACCCGGCGCCTGAGCCCGAGCCGCCGCGGCAGTTCGAGCCTCAATCCCCACAATTCGAGTCCGAGCCGCAGGGTCGGTTCGAGTCCGAGCTCGACAGCGCGCTCGAAGCCGCGCCGCAACCGGTGGCGGCACAGGTACCGTCAGGCGCCGAGTCAGCCGGTGCGGCGGCTGGCGGCGATCTCGACGGCGCGCGCCTGATCGCGCTGAACATGGCGCTCAACGGCGAGTCGCGTGCGGACACCGAGCGCTACCTCGCCGAGAACTTCCAGCTGCCCGACCGACTCAAGCTGATCGACGAGGTCTACTCCGCGATCGAGGGGTAGGGCGGGCGCGCGGCCTGCGCGTCGATTTCCAGCAGCGGTCATCGAAGGCATCCCAAGCCGGCCGTATCTTCGCCTGCCAGAATGATCCTATGGCGATCCAGTCGAGGCACCATATCTACGCCGACTCGCCGCTTCCGCTCTATCGGCTGGACGTGGGCACGTACAGCCGCCTGGTTGACGCCGGCGCACTCGAAGGGGTGGAGGTCGAACTGCTCGACGGTTTGCTCATCAACAAGTGGCCCCACCGTGACGACTGCATCCACCGACTCGACGTGGGGACCTTCGGGCGGATGGTCGCGTCGGGCGCACTGGAGGGCCGCCCGATCGAATTGCTCGAAGGGCTGCTGGTCGAGGTGAGTCCGCACGGGCCAGAGCACGCGGCCGTGATTGAACGCCTGACAACCTATCTCGCCCCCGCGCAAGGACACGTGAGCGTGCAACTCCCTATTGAAACGCAGTGGGGTTCACTGCCGGAACCAGATCTGCTGCTGACGGAAGATCGGCGGTCTCGAAAGCGTCACCCGCGAACGGCGCTACTCGCCGTAGAGGTCGCGGTGACCTCGCACGATACGGACCGCGGAAGCAAGGCGAGCATGTACGCTTCAGCCCCGGTGCCTGTCTACTGGCTCGTGGACGTGCCCGCCAAGACCGTTGAGGTACGCACGGAGCCGGGTCCGGGCGGCTACGCCCGCTGCGAGATCTACGGGATCGCCACCAAGGTGCCATCGCCGGCGGAGGGCGTGGCGGATCTCGACGTCGCCGCGCTGTTCGCGTGAGCTGGGCGGATCGAGCGCCAAACCGCGCAAATTGCGCGCGTATCGGCCACCTGGCAACCGAACGTCTGTTCGCCTAACTATCATGGACGGCAGATGTCGCAAAGCAACAAGATCGTGGTCTCGGGGGCGCGAGAGCACAACCTCAAGGACATCTCGCTGGAGCTGCCGCGGGATGCGCTGGTTGTCATAACCGGCCTGTCGGGCTCGGGTAAGTCGAGCCTGGCGTTCGACACGATCTACGCGGAGGGTCAGCGCCGCTACGTGGAGTCGCTGTCCGCGTATGCACGCCAGTTCCTGGGCCAGATGGACAAGCCGGACGTGGACTCGATCGAGGGTCTGTCGCCAGCGATCTCGATCGATCAGAAGACGACCTCGCGCAACCCGCGCTCGACGGTCGGCACGGTGACGGAGATCTACGACTACCTGCGGCTGTTGTGGGCGCGGGTGGGCAAGCCGCACTGCCCGATCTGCGGGCGCCCGATCGTGGGCCAGTCGGCGGAGCAGATCATCGACCAGGTGATGGAGCTGGCGGAGGGGACGCGCTTCATGGTGCTGGCGCCGGTCGTGCGCGGACGCAAGGGCGAGTACGGCAAGCTGCTCGAGGAGCTGCGCGCGGACGGGTTCGCGCGCGTGAAGATCGACGATCGCGTGCGGATGCTCGAGGAGTCGATCGTGCTCGACAAGCGCTACAAGCACGACATCTCGGTGGTTGTGGACCGCCTGGTGATGCGCCACGACGTGCGCAAGCGCCTGGCGGACTCGATCGAGACGGCGGTGGCGCTCGCCGATGGCTTGGTCGAGGTTGAGATAGTCGGATCGCGCGCGGCGAGCGACAGCGAAGCTGGACGCGCAGAGGCAACGGAAACCGCTCGCGGGCGGGGCGATGGGGACGCGGGTGAGCGCCCGTCAAGGGCGCGAGGCGCGAAAGGGCCGCGCGCGGCGGCCGCGCAGATCGTCCCGGGCGAGATGCCGGAGCCGGGGACGCTGTTCACCTTCTCGGAGCGTTTCGCGTGCCCGGAGCACGGACCGTCGCTGGTCGAGCTCGAGCCGCGGATCTTCTCGTTCAACTCGCCGCACGGCGCGTGTGAGCGCTGCACGGGCCTGGGATCGCAGATGGAGATCGACCCCGAGCTGGTGGTGCCGGACCCGTCGCTGTCGATCGCGGAGGGCGCGCTGGCGCCGTGGGCGAACAGCGCGTCGAACTACTACGAGCAGATGACCGAGGCGATCGCAGAGTTGTACGAGGTCGATCTGGACGCGCCGTGGGAGGAGCTGTCGGACGAGCAGCGCGAGGTGTTCCTGTACGGCACGAACGGCGAGCCGGTGCAGGTCACATACCGCAACCGCTTCGGGCGCCAACGCTCATACGCGAGCCGCTTCGAGGGGATCGTCAAGAACCTCGAACGCCGCTACCGCGAGACCGATTCGGAGTGGACGCGCGAGAAGATCGAGGAGTACATGTCGCTGCGCGCGTGCCCGGTGTGCGGCGGCGCGCGGCTGCGCGCGGAGTCGCGCGCGGTGCTGGTCGCGGGGACGCGGATCGAGGACTTCTGCGCGCTGTCGGCGCACCGAGCGCTCGAGTGGCTCGAGGACATCGAGCTGTCGGAGACCGACAGGCACGTCGCGCAGCTGATCCTGCGCGAGATCTCAGAGCGGCTGCGCTTCCTGGAGAACGTGGGGATCGGCTACCTGTCGATGGACCGCGCGGCGGCGACGCTGTCGGGCGGGGAGGCGCAGCGGATCCGCCTGGCGACGCAGATCGGCTCCTCGCTGGTGGGTGTGCTGTACATCCTCGACGAGCCGTCGATCGGGCTGCACCAGCGCGACAACTCGAAGCTGATCGCGACGCTCGAGAAACTGCGCGACCTGGGCAACACGGTGATCGTGGTCGAGCACGACGAGCAGACGATGCGCGCGGCCGACCACCTCGTGGACCTGGGTCCCGGTGCCGGCGAGCACGGCGGGCGGATCGTGGCGCAGGGGACGGCGATTGAGGTGCAGGGCGTGAAGGAGTCGCTGACCGGGCAGTTCCTGGCGGGTACGCGTACGATCGAGCCGCCGAAGCGCAGGCGCACGCCGAGTGGCTACATCGAGATCCTCGGCGCGAGCGAGCACAACCTGCGCGACATCGACGTGCACGTGCCGCTGGGCGTGCTGACGTGCGTGACGGGGGTGTCGGGCTCGGGCAAGTCGACGCTGGTCAACGACGTGCTGTACAAGGCGGTCGCCAACCGCCTGCACCGTGCGCGCAAGCGTCCGGGTGCGCACCGCGCGATCCACGGGCTCGACCAGCTGGACAAGATCATCGCGGTCGATCAGTCGCCGATCGGGCGCACGCCGCGCTCGAACCCGGCGACGTACACGGGCCTGTTCGACGTGATCCGCGACCTGTTCGCGAAGACGCAGGAGGCGCGTGCGCGCGGCTACAAACCGGGCCGGTTCAGCTTCAACGTCAAGGGCGGGCGCTGCGAGGTGTGCCGCGGCGACGGGCAGATCAAGATCGAGATGCACTTCCTGCCCGACGTGTACGTGCCGTGCGAGCAGTGTCACGGCAAGCGCTACAACCGCGAGACGCTGGAGGTGCGCTTCAAGGGTAAGAGCATCGCGGACGTGCTCGAGATGCCGGTCGAGGAGGCGCTGACGTTCTTCGAGCACATCCCCAAGATCCGCCGCAGGCTCGAGACGCTGAACGCGGTGGGCCTCGGCTACGTGCGCCTGGGTCAGCCGGCGACGACGCTGTCGGGCGGCGAGGCCCAGCGCGTGAAGCTCGCGACGGAGCTGTCGAAGATCGCGACGGGCAGGACGCTGTACATCCTCGACGAGCCGACGACGGGACTGCACTTCGCCGACGTGCAGCGGCTGCTGGCGGTGCTGCAGCGGCTGGTGGACGCCGGCAACAGCGTGGTCGTGATCGAGCACAACCTCGACATCATCAAGAGCGCGGATCGGCTGATCGACATGGGGCCCGAGGGTGGCGAGGAGGGCGGCATGGCGATCGCGGTGGGTACGCCGGAGGAGGTCGCCGCCGAGCCGGCGTCGCACACGGGCAGCTTCCTGGCGGAGCTGCTCGAGCCGGCGCCCTCGCGCAACGGTGCGAAGCCGGGTTCAGCGCCGCGCAGGCGCCGCGCGAAGGTCGCCGCCTGAGCGTGGAGGCGCTGGCGCGCGAGGCGCGCCTGTGGGCGCAGAAGTGGCGCTGGTATGAGCGCAACTCACTGCCGTGGAACCGCGCGCGGATCCACTGGGAGCTGATGCGCCGTGAGGCGTTCGTGCGCTGGCCGGTGCACGGCAACGTGCTCGAGGCGCTGCGCGAGGGACGGCTGCAGATCGGCGCGGGCGCGCTGCTCGAGCCGGGCGTGTGGATCACCGCGCCGGGCGCAGCGCGCGTGCGCATCGGGGCGGGGACGTTCCTGAACATGGGGGTGATGGTGGCGGCGCAGGAGCTGGTGGAGATCGGCGATCACTGCATGCTCGCCAACGGCTGCTTCGTCTCGGACGCGAGCCACCGCTACGACGATCACGAGCGGCCGATCACGTGGCAGGGCTTCGAGAGCAAGGGCCCGACGCGCATCGGCGACAACTGCTGGCTGGCAGCGAACGTCGTGGTCACCAGCGGCGTGACGATCGGCGAGCGCTGCGTGATCGGCGCCAACAGCGTGGTCACGCGCGACGTCGAGCCGTTCTCGATCGCCGCCGGCGCGCCCGCGAAGGTGCTGCGCCGGATCGACTGAGGTCGGGCTCAGCGCCGCTCGGTCAGGCGTCGTGTGTCGCGGCGAGCTGCGCCTGCAGCTCGGCGAGCTCCTGTGCGTCGATCTTGTAGGTGTGCTCAGGCCCTGGGTAGCGCCGGGAGCGGACGTCCTCCGCATAGGCGGTGACGCCGTCGTTCATGTCCTGCTGCAGGTTCGCGTAGCGCTTGACGAAGCGAGCGCCGAGCCCGTCGCGGATGCCGAGCAGGTCGTGGAACACCAACACCTGACCGTCGGTCGCCGGGCCCGCGCCGATTCCGATCACGGGGATCTCCAGCAATCCCATCAGCTCGGCCGTGACGGCGCTGGGGATCGCCTCGAACACCAGCGCGAAGCAGCCGACGTCCTGCAGCGCGCGCGCCTCGCCCGCGATCCGCGTGGCGGCCGTCGCGGTGCGCCCCTGTGCCTTCCAGCCCCCTAGTGCTGTCGCGGTCTGCGGCGTGAGCCCGACGTGCCCCATCACCGGGATGCCGGCGCCGACGATCGCACGGGCGCGCCTGGCCGAGGCCTCGCCGCCTCCCTCGAGCTTGACGGCATCGCAGCCGGCCTCCTTGACCATGCGCATGGCGGTCGTGATCGCCTGCTCGTCTGAGACCTCGTAGGAGCCGAACGGCAGATCGCCGATCAGCAGCGGCGTGCTCAGGCCGCGGCGTGCGGCGCGCGCGAGCACGAGCATGTCGTCGAGCTCGACGGGCGTGGTGGCGTTGTAGCCGAGCACGGTGGTTGCGGCCGAGTCGCCGACGAGCACGAGATCGACGCCTGCCGCCTCGGCGGCCCGTGCGCTCGGATAGTCGTAGGCGGTGACCATCACGATCGGTTCGCCGAGTCGCTTCTTTTCCATCAGCAGCGGCAGTGTCATCGGCAGCCGGCCTGGGTCGCTCGGCGCCTGGATCATGGGACGGCTGGACATGGTTGCTTCCTCTCTGACGGCCGGTTGACGCCCGCTCTCAGGAGAGCAGGGTTGCCACCTGCTCGTCGATTGTGATGATGCGGTTGGTGGCGGCCTCTACGTGCACGACGCGGGGGGCGTAGCGCTCGAGGTCGGCCTCCTCGTAGGAGGCGTAGGAGATGACGATGATCGTGTCGCCGCGGTGGACGAGGCGCGCGGCGGCGCCGTTGACGCACATCTCGCCGGAGCCGCGCTCACCGGGGATCGTGTAGGTCTCAAAGCGAGCGCCGTTGTCGACATCGACGACATGCACCTGCTCGTACGCCAGCATGTCGGCGGCGTCGAGCAGATCGGGGTCGATCGTGATCGAGCCGACGTAGTGCAGGTCGCAGTCGGTGACCGTGGCGCGGTGGATCTTCGACTTGAGCATCACGCGTTGCATGTCGCGATCGCCTCTCCCTTCGGCTCTTGAGTGGTGGTGGGTGCTCCGGTAGCGATCGGCGCGAGGATCGCGTTGTCGATCAGCCGCACGTCGCCGATCCGCGCGGCGATCGCCAGCAGTGCCTCGTGCGTGAGCGTGTCGATGGGCTCGAGTGTTTCGGGCTCGACGAGCTCGAGGTACTCCGGCTCGACGTCGAACGGATGCAGCGCCGCGCGCGCCGCGTTGAGCAGGCGGTGCGCTGAGTGCTCACCTGTGGCCGCGAGTGCGCGGGCCGCGTCGAGCGCCGCGGGCAGCGCCAGCGCACGCGCGCGCTCGTCGCTGCTCAGCAGCGCATTGCGGCTGGACATCGCCAGACCGTCAGGCTCGCGTACGGTCGGCAGCGCCTCGATCCGAACAGGCAGGTTCAGATCGCGAGCGAGGTGGCGGATGACGACCACCTGCTGGGCGTCCTTCTGGCCGAAATATGCGACGTCGGGCAGCGCCATGCAAAGCAGCTTGGTGACGACGGTGCTGACGCCGCGGAAGTGCGCGGCACCACGGGCCGCTCCCTCGAGGCGCTCGGTGACGCCGAGGACCTCCACCGTCGTCGCAAAGCCGGTGGGGTAGACCTCCTCGACGCTCGGCGCGAACAGCACGTCGGCGCCGGCCGCCGCGGCGATCTCGGCGTCGCGCCGCTCGTCGCGTGGATAGCGCTCGAGGTCGCCGCGCTCGTTGAACTGCGCAGGGTTGACGAACAGCGACACGACAACCACCTCGCACCGTTCGCGCACGAGGTGCACCAACGAGAGATGGCCGTCGTGCAGCGCGCCCATGGTCGGCACGAGGCCGATCGTCCGACCCTCACGGCGGGCCGGCGCGAGTGCTTCGCGCAACTCCGCCACGGTGCGCACTGTCCTCATGCGCAGGGCGGGGTTCGGTGGTGATGAGGGCTCATCGGCTTCGGTCCAGTTCCCAACGGATACCGGTCGCGACTTCAGACGTTCCAGCGGGCGCTGCCTGCTCTGCTGCTTTCTGGTCCACCACGAGGATGCTCGTTGACGGCCTGCAACAAATCATACAGGCGTCACGGCTGTGTCAATAGGGGTGTCGCGATGTGTGCCCAACGTCACAGTTATGGGATCAAGGTATGTAGGCCTTCTCGCAGCGACCGGCGAGACGGGGCCTGGACTTAGCGGCATGCTGTCCCTGCCGAGACCTAACATGTGGAACCTTGGAGCCGCCGGGGGAAACGCCATTCGAGCTGTCTGACGAGACCAACGGTGTAATAGTCGACACAGCTCTTGCGCTGGTAGAGGCGCAGATGCTGGCACAGGTCGCCGAGGATGCGAACATCGACGGTCGAACGACAGGGCTCCTCGGATTCAGCGGAGCACTAGCCGCCGCTACCGTTGCCGCCAAGGAACCGATCGGCTTTCTTTGGTTTCTGCCGCTCGTCGTGTTGGGCGCGGTGACCTTTGTGTTCCTGTGGATTCTCTACGGCGGAGCGAAGTTTCGCGATCTTCTAGCAGCCTTGTGGCGTCCCCCAATCGAGTGGGCTTTGGTGTGCCGGCTTGGGCGTTCTACGAGAAGTTCGTCGGAACGTCGTCGTTGGAGGCCCGAGCAAAACTGCTCGAGGAGCTAGCTGGAGTCATCGACGAAAACGCCGTTCGCATCGGCCGAAAGCAGCGGCGACTCCAAGTGACCACGATCGCCATGATCACTGGTCTCGTGGTTGCGGGATTCTTGATCGCGTTCGATAGACCGACTAAGATGAAGCCATGTTTGGAAAAAAGCCTCAGTTGCCATCACCGGGTCCCACCGGGCTCGAAAAAATCGGCCCCGGCGGGCCGGTCACCAAAGACTGACGGCGAACTGATTCGGCTGGCCGTCGAAATCGAACGCGGCCAGAATGGGCCGCTCGTCGAAGTAGCGAGGTCGATAGAAGGCTAGGTCTTGCCGAACACCTCGCGGAGCAGCGGGCGGAGCCTTAGCCCGTAGCTTGAGCGCTAAGCGCTTCGGATGTCTGCTGTGGCGAGATTGTGGATCTCCGCGGCCGCAGCCCGAAGCTCCTCCTGCCAGTGCAGGAGTGCTCGTCTTGCGTCCGGGCCTGCATAGTCCTCGAGCTGGTCTGCCAGTTGGCCGAGGTCGCGGGCGACCTGCTCGATGCGCGTGATCGGGTTCTGCGGCGGCACAGCGGACAGCGTAACCCGATCGCCCCACTGTGCCGATCGGCGCCTCCGCCGTGGTGGCGCTGATGGCTCGCTAGCCTGGGCGTGTGTATGACGATGAGCCGAAGCCGAGAGCAGCAGGGTGAACGGCCTTCGGCGTCATCGCGCGATTGCGTCGTTGTTCGCGGTCGCTCTGGTGCTTGTGGTGTCGCTCGTGGCCGGGACCTTGGTGGGCATCGTGGTGTTCGTCCTGTACCTGCTTCTCTTGACCTCGCGCCGCCCGCGGTCGTAACCCGCTTGCGCGCTACCACGCGTCCACGAACGCGCGCTTCTTGCTCTCGTTCCGCCACCACTCGCCGGAGTGCTCGTCGAACAGCGTTGCGATCCAGCGACGCGAGTCGGCGGGGTCGATCACGTCGTCGATCTCGCCGTAGGCGGCCATGTTGACGCCCTGCCCCCGCTCGTAGGCCGCGGCGACCATCTGCTCGAACAGCAGCTCGCGCTCGTCCTCGTCCTCGATCGCGTCGAGCTCACGGCGCATGCCCAGTCGCACGGCGCCCTCGAGGCCCATGCCGCCGAACTCAGAGGTGGGCCATGCGACGGTGAACAACGGCGCCTTGAAGCCGCCGCCGGCCATCGCCTGGGCGCCGAGCCCGTAGCCCTTGCGCAGGACGATCGTGCCCGTCGGCACGCTCAGGTTGGCGCCGCCGAGGAACAGGCGGGCGAAGTGGCGTACGGTCGCGGTCTGCTCCGCCGCGGGGCCGACCATGAAGCCGGGTGTGTCGCACAGGAACAGCACGGGCAGCTCGAACGCATCGCACAGCTGCAGGAAGCGCGCGGCCTTGTCGGCGCCGTCGGCGTCGATCGCGCCACCTAGATGCGTGGGGTCGTTGGCGAGCACCCCCAGAGGACGGCCATCGACGCGCGCGAGCGCGGTCAGTATTCCCGCCCCGAAGCCGCTGCGCAGCTCGAGCACCGATTCCTCGTCGAAGAGCGTCTCGACTACACGACGCACGTCGTAGACGCGCTTGCGCTGCTCGGGAATCAGGCCGCGCAATAGCGCCTGGTCGGGCACCGCGCCGGGTTGGCCGCTGCCCTGGAAGTAGGAGAGGTAGCGCCTGGCCAGCGCGACGGCCTCGGCGTCGTCTCCGGCGCGCAGATCGACGACGCCGTTCGCGTATTGCACGTCGATTGGGCCGACATCCTCCGGCGCGTGCACGCCGAGCCCGCCGCCCTCGATCATCGCCGGCCCGCCCATGCCGATGCTCGAGTTCTCGGTTGCGATCACCACGTCGCAGCAGCCGAGCAGCGCTGCGTTACCCGCAAAGCAGAAGCCCGAGGCGATGCCGACGAGCGGGACGCGGCCGCTGAGGCGCGCGAACAGCTGGAACGCGCGGCAGTCCAGGCCCGCGACGATCGGCATGTCGACGTCCCCGGGCCGACCGCCGCCGCCCTCGGCGAACAGCACCACCGGTAGCCGCCGCCGCTCGGCGAGCTCGAACAGGCGGTCCTTCTTTGCGTGGTTGCGCATGCCCTGCGTGCCGGCGAGCACCGTGTAGTCGTAGGACATCGCCACGCACGGGCGGCCCTGGAGCTTGCCGACCCCGCCCACGAGCCCGTCGGCGGGAGTGCGCACGATCAGCTCCTCGCGCGGGCGGCGACGCTCCTGGGCGGCGAACAGCAGCGGCCCGTACTCGACGAACGTGCCCGCGTCGAGTAGGTCCGCGAGGTTCTCCCGCGCCGTGCGATGGCCGCGTTCGTGACGCCGCGCGACTGCCTGCGGCCGAGCGGCGTCCAAGCCGATCTCATGGCGCTCGCGCACGGCGCGCAGGTCCGCGCGCTCGCCACCGCTCGCAGATGCCGCCGCGGGCGTAGCGGCGGCTGTGTCGCCGTCGCGGTCGCCCTCGCCGGGCTCCAGGGTCAGCAGCAGCTGACCCTCTTGAACTTCCTCGCCGACCGCCACCGCCAGGCCGCGGACGACGCCGTCGATCTCGGCCAGCACCTCGTGCTCCATCTTCATCGCCTCGAGCACGATCAGCGGGCTGCCCGCGCCGACTCGCTCCTCGCGCGCGTGCGCGATTGCGACGACGACGCCCGCGAACGGGGCCCTCACAGCGTGCTCTGTGCGTGACGCCATCGCCGGATCATCGCTGAAAACGCCCTCACGGCGGTCGAGCGGGCATGGCATACGAGATTGCAGCTCGGCCAGTCGGCCACCGGCCGTCAGCAACTACCATCAGCGCGGTGTCCGCCGAGGAACGTGAGCGATCGCCGAGTGAGCGCCGCGAGGCCCTCAAGCAGGTCTTCATGCAGGCACGCAGCTGCACGCGCTGTCCCGAGCTTGCCGCGACGCGCAAAACGGTCGTGTTCGGAGCTGGCAACGCCGACGCGGAGCTGATGTTCATTGGGGAGGCCCCGGGTGCGAGCGAGGACGAGCAGGGCGTGCCGTTCGTGGGCAGGGCGGGCAAGCTGCTCGAGCAGCTGCTGGGTGAGATTGGACAAAAGCGTACGGACGTCTTTATTGCGAATACCTTGAAGTGCAGGCCTCCCGGCAACCGCGACCCGCTGCCGATCGAGATCCAGAATTGCGAGGAGTACCTGCTGCGCCAGGTCGAGCTGATCCAACCGACGGTCATCTGCACGCTCGGCAACTTCTCGACGAAGCTGCTGCGCGGTGACCCGACCGGGATCACACGCCTGCACGGACAGCCCGAGGTGCTCGTGCTGGGCGCGCGCGCCGTGCGCCTCTACCCGATCTACCACCCGGCCGCGGCGCTGTACACGCCGCGCATGCTCGAGACGTTGCGCGAGGACTTCATGCGGCTGCCGGAGCTGCTCGCGCTCGGACCACCCGAGCAGCCGCCGGCGCCGGACGTACCGGACCTCGCGGAGGCGGCGGAGCTCGCCGAGGCCCCTGAGCCGCCGAAGCGCGCGAATGCGACTGAGGCGTCCTCGAGCGCCCGCCGGCAGGCGACGGCGGCGGCCGAGGACGACACCGCGGTCGATCAGCTCGGGCTGTTCTAGAACAAACGTCCAATGGCATTTTCCCTGCAAACGAGGGATTTCTTCGAAAGCGTCGAAAAGAGTGTCGAGGTCCCTAAAGCCAGATGGCAAGGTTGCCGATGAAGCTCATGTCTCCATCCCTCCAGGAGTAAACGACCGGCCCGCGTCCCATTCTCCCGCGGGCCGGTCTTTTTTTTGCCTCGTTGGCGGCGCTGAACGGGGGCGGACAGGCTCTAGAGTCTCGTCGTGGCCGTACGCACCGTCGAAACCAGTGGGCCCGCCGAGACTGAATCACTCGGCGCCGAGCTCGCTGCGGCTCTCGATGACGGCGACGTAGTGCTCGTCCACGGCGAGCTCGGCGCCGGCAAGACGACGCTCGTGCGTGGCGCCGCCCGCGCGCTTGGCGTGAGCGGCCCCGTGACCAGCCCCACCTTCAGCATCGGTCATCGCTACGAGGGGCTTGCCGTGAGCGTCTCGCACCTGGATCTCTACAGGCTGGCGGGCCTCGAGCGCGAGGACCCGGATCTTCTCGCCGACTACCTCGGGCCGGGACGGATCGCGTTCGTGGAGTGGCCGCAGGACGCCCACGCCGAGCTCGCAGGCGCGCGCATGCGCGTGACGCTCAGCCACGGCGGCGGCGACCGGCGGCGGATCGACGTGGACGAGGCCGCCGGGCCGGCGAACGAGGGTGCCTCGCGGTGATCGTGCTCGGCTTCGACACCTCCACATCGGCGAGCGCTGTGGCGCTGCGCCTGGCGGACGGACGCACCACGCAGGCGCGTGACGACCCCGCCGCAGGTACGCACCCCGGACACGCCACGCGCCTGCTCGAGATGGCCCGCGAGCTGCTGGCGGCCGCGGAAGTCGGCTGGCGCGAGCTCGACCGGATCGCAGTCGGGGTGGGGCCCGGCACGTTCACAGGCCTGCGTGTCGGTGTCGCCACCGCGCGCGGACTCGCGCAGTCGCTGTCGGCAGAGCTCGTTGGCGTCTCGAGCCTTCAGGCGCTCGCCGCCGGAGCGTTCGCCTGCGGCCCCGCAGCAGCCGAGGGCTCCGCGCCCGGGACGGTGCTCGCCGTGATCGACGCTCGCCGTGGTGAGGTCTTTGCGGCCGCGTATGAATCGAGCGGGGACCGGCCGCGCGAGCTGACCGCACCGCGCGCGCTGGTGCCTGAGCGGCTCGCGGAGGTCGTCGCCGAGGCTGAAGATGTGGCTGGCGCGCCCCGGTCGTGGCTGGCGGTGGGCGACGGGGCGGTGCGCTTCCGCCCCCAACTCGAGTCGGCCGGCATCGCCGTGCCGCAGGACTCCTCGCCGCTGCAGCAGGTGAGTGCCGCGGTGGTGTGCGAGCTCGCGGTGAACGCCCCGGCCACGAGCCTGCACACGCTCGCGCCCGACTATCGTCGCCGGCCCGACGCGGAGCTAGCCTTGGCGGGTGCGGGTAGAGGCAGCGTGACATGAGCGAGCGAGCTTTCCCAGAGCAGCCGGTCGATCACGCCTCCCCCGTCAAAGTGCGGCGGTTGACCTACCAGGACCTGCCCCAGGTGATCGCAATCGAGCGCCGAGTGTTCCCGACGCCGTGGTCGCTCGCGATGTTCGTGCTCGAGCTCTCCAAGCAATCTGGGGTCTGCCTCGCGGCGACGCTGCCGGGAGAGGACGGCGAGCGCCAGCTCGTCGCCTACCTCATCTGCTCGCGCTACGACACCGTCTGGCACGTGATGAACATCGCCGTCGACAGCGCCTACCAGCGCCGAGGGCTTGCCTCGGCGCTGCTCGCGGACCTCTACGAGCGGGTCGACGATCCCCACGCACGCTTCACGCTGGAGGTACGCCGCTCCAACGATGTCGCGATCCACCTTTACCAACGCGAGGGCTTTCGCGCTGCAGGCATGCGTCGACGCTACTACCAGGACAACGGCGAGGACGCGCTCGTGATGTGGCGCACCCCGGCGACGCTCGAAGGCGCGCTCGACGACGTGCCCGGGGTGGGCGGGACCTGATCCGCATGACGATCCTGGCAGTGGAGACCAGCTGCGACGACACGTGCGCCGCGGTTGTGGACACGGACGGTCGTATGCGCTCGAACGTGATCTCCTCCCAAGAGGCGCACGCCCGCTTCGGCGGCGTCGTCCCCGAGATCGCCTCGCGCCACCACCTCGAGCTCGTCAACGTGGTCGTCGACGAGGCGCTGACCCGCGCTGAGGCCACGCTCGATGACGTCGAGCTCGTGGCCGCCACGCAGGGCCCCGGCCTGGTGGGGGCGCTGCTCGTGGGCCTCTCGAGTGCGAAGGCGCTGGCAGCCGCGAGAGAGCTGCCGTTTGCCGCAGTCGATCACCTCCAGGGGCACGTCGCCGCGAACTTCCTGCTCGACGCAGGCGAAGGTCTGTCGGGTCCGTTCGAGCCCCCGTTCGTATGCCTGATCGCCAGCGGCGGACACACGCTGCTGGCGCTGGTCACCGAGCACAGCGGCTTCGAGATCCTCGGTACGACCCTCGACGACGCCGCAGGCGAGGCATTTGACAAGGGCGCGCGGATGCTCGGCCTCGGTTACCCCGGCGGCGCGGCGCTCGAGCGGCTCGCCGCGGACGGCGACACCGAGGCGTTCGTGTTCCCCGGCTCGCCCGCGGAGCGTGCCAGGGGCGGTCGCGGCATCCGCCACCAGCGCTACGCCGACAGCCTCGACTTCTCATTCGCCGGCCTCAAGACCGCGCTGCTGTACACGATCCGTGACCTCGGCGACGGCGTCGCGCTCGAGCGCGCGTCCGACCTCGCCGCCTCCTATCAGGCGGCGATCGTCGAGACGCTCGCCGTGCGCGCCGAGCAGGCGCTTGCGCGGACCGGTCTGACGCGTCTGGCCGTCGGTGGCGGCGTCGCGGCCAACGGCGCCCTGCGCCGAAGGCTGGGAGAGCTCGACGCCACCCTCCACGTGCCGGACCGCGCGCTGTGCACCGACAACGCCGCGATGATCGCGAGCGCGGCGCGCTTCTCCCCGACGCTGCGCTACCCCGACTACCTCGGCCTCGATGCCTACGCGACCGGCGAACGGACCCGGTGACGCGGCGCGGTGTGGGAACATGGCCGGCGTGGATGATGCTGTAGCGCGCTATCGGACGGCCTCGGAGACGAATGACATCGACGGGCTGATCGCCACGCTCGCACCCGACGCGGAGCTGGTTTCGCCGCTGTCCGGACGCTTGGTGTTCCGTGGACGCGAGGATCTGCGCATCCTGCTCGGCGCCGTTTACGGCCTCATGAAGGACCTGCGCTGGCGCGAAGAAGTGGGGGAGGGGCCGTTGCGGGTCGTCATGGGCGACGGCCTGGTCGGGCCGCTGCGGCTCGCGGACGCGATGGTGTGTGAGCTGGACGAGCACGGCCGGATCCGCCGCATCAGGCCCTACCTGCGACCGTGGCTCGCGTTGACCCTGCTCGCGCTCATGCTCGGTCCGAAGATCGCGCGCCATCCCGGAGTGCTGCTGCGTGCGGCGCGCAGCCGTTGAACTTGCGGGAGCCCGCGATCGCGTCCTCTGAAGAGCAAGTCGTCGGCCCGGTGGCTCACATTACGGTGTACTCGAAGCCCGACTGCCACCTCTGCGTGGATGCGCTGGTGGCGCTCGGGCGGCTGCAGGCCGAGCTCGCGTTCACGCTCGAGGAGCGCGACATCACCACCGACGACGCGCTGCATCGCGCCTATTTCGAGCGCATCCCGGTCGTGGCGCTGGACGGCGAGGAGCTGTGCGAATACTTCGTCGATGAGACGCTTGTGCGCGAGCGTCTAGAGTCCCGGCGATGAGCTACGGAGAACGGACGCCCGACGCCCCAGTCGCCGGGCGCGATGGCGCAGGCGCTTCGAGCGATCGGCTCTCGCTGGGCGTCGCAGCGCGCCTGTCGCGCTACCTGCAGGTGCTGACGCAGGCCAAGAAGATGGGCAAGGAGACGATCTCCTCGCAGGAGCTCTCGGACTACACCCACGTCAACTCCACCCAGATACGGCGAGATCTATCGGGCTTCGGCAAGTTCGGCAAGCGCGGTGTCGGCTACAACGTCGAGGCGCTCGTCTCCCAGATTCGCAAGATCCTGCGCACCGCCGGCCAGCACAACATCGGGCTGATCGGCGCCGGACACCTCGGCCAGGCGATCGCCTCATCGGAAATCTTCGCCGATCACGGCTTTCGCGTCGTCGCGATCTTCGACAGCGCGCCCAGCAAGGTCGGGAGCAAGGTCGGCAGCCAGGTGGTGCGCGACATCGACGAGCTGCGCCAGGTGGTCGAGGACGAGGACATCGTCGTCGGGGTGCTCGCCGTGCCCACGCAGGCCGCCCAGGGTCTGGCCGACGAGTTGGTCGAGTCTGGCGTGAAGATCATCTTCAACTACTCGGAGTCGCTGCTCGACGTGCCGCCCGAGGTGACCGTGCACACGTCCAGCCCGGCGGTCGATCTGCTGTACGCGCTGTACTTCTATTTGACCTGATCCCGTTCGGCCCTCGGCGCGGGTCTTCGTGCGTCACACTTGACGTTCGAGCGCTCCGACCGACACCACGCAGACGCGAAGCGATGAACAGCCTGGATCCAGATCGAGTAGCCGAGACGTTTGCGTCCGCAGCCGACCTCACGGTCGGCGTCGAGGAGGAGTTCTCGATCCTCGACCCGCGCACGCTCGAACTGATGCCGCGCTTCGAGCAGATGCGGGCGGCGTGTGAGGGCGATCCCGTGCTGCGCGAGAGCGTCGCCGGTGAGCTGATCTCATCGGAGATCGAGATCATCTCCGGCGTCGGCGCCGACGTGCACGACGCGCTTGCCCGCCAGCGCGAGCGTCGCCGGCGCCTGTTCGCGCTCGCCGCTGCCGAGGGCGTCGCGCTCGGAGCCACCGGGACGCATCCATGGGCCGACTACCGCCGGCAGCCGATCATCGACACCGAGCACTACCGGCGCGTCGAGGAGGGCCTCAAGTACGTCGCCTGGCGCAACAACACCTTCAGCCTGCACGTGCACGTCGGCGTGCGCGATATCGACCGCGCGGTCCGCGCCTGCGACCGGCTGCGCCCGGTCCTGCCGTTGCTGCTGGCGATCTCCGCGAACTCCCCGTTCCTCGACGGGCAGGACAGCGGCCTGCACTCGGCGCGAACGCAGAGCTTCACCAAGAGCTTTCCACGCTGCGGCGTGCCCGACGCGTTTGGGGGCTGGCCTGCGTATCGCGACTACATCGAGTTCCTCCGTAGGACCAACTCGATCGTCGAGTTCACCCAGGTGTGGTGGTCTGTCAGGCCGCACTTCAAGTTCGGCACGGTGGAGGTGCGCATCTGCGACGTCCAGGCGACAGCGCGCGAGTCAGACGCGTTGGCGGCGCTGATGGTCGCGAGCATCGCGCAGGCGCTGCGCGACGTCGACGACGGCGTTCCGTTCAGCGATCCGCAGCCGCGTCTGATCGAGGAGAACATGTGGCGCGCGATCCGCTTCGGGCTCGACGGACAGTTGGTCGATCTCGAGGCCGCATGCGAGTACCCCGCGCGCGAGGCGATCGAGCGCCTGCTCGCATGGACCGCGCCGGTACGGGCAGAGCTCGGGATCGATCCGGTGTTCCCTGAGCGTAACGGCGCCCAGCGGCAACGACAGCTGATTGAGGCGGGCGCAACGCGCGAGGAGGTCTTCGCGGCGAGCGTCAGCGAGACACGAGAGAGCTATCCAGAGGAGGTGCCGGTTTGAGCGCAGATGGTGCAGAGACGGTTGGAGGGACGGGACCTGGGGGCACGGCAGCGGCCCCAGGCGGCGGCGAGCCCACGGAAGATGAGCTGCGCGCGGCCTACGAAGCGGAACTGAGCCGGCTGACGACGACCGACATGATCGCCCAGACCGCGGTCTCGCTGCTGAATCTCGGTGCGCGGCGACTGGCGCCGCCGGGCGAGGATCCGGCCCGCCCCTCAGAGCGTGACCTCGACCAGGCGCGCGACGCGATCGATGCGGTGCGCGCGCTGCTGGAGATCCTCGAGCGCAGGATCCCGCAGGAGCTGCGGCCGCTGCGCGAGGCGCTCTCGCGGCTGCAGATGGCGTACGCACGGGAATTGAGTGCCTCACCCACCCAAACCGCACCCACCACCCAGCCCACCCCGGCGGGCACTGGCGCACCCACGCCGCCCAGCGCCGAGCCCACCGACGCTGGGCCGTCAGGCGAGCCGGCCGCCGGCGGCGCGGCGAGTGCAGAGGCCGGCGACTCG
>Ga0210388_10000347_pt1 | contig 39280 bp, 35 predicted proteins | sample IncBWC19OmetaG_FD_155485 | JGI IMG/M metagenome (GOLD analysis project Ga0210388, IMG submission 155485) | Forest soil microbial communities from Barre Woods Harvard Forest LTER site, Petersham, Massachusetts, United States - Inc-BW-C-19-O ...
GGACATGGGAATCCGAAAAAGAGAAACGAAGATTGGGTAGCGTGCCGTGATCGGTGGGAGGCGGGACCAGGATATCGGGATTTTGCCGGTCGCGGAGGAGATTGCGCGGACCGGGATCGGTGCCGCCGTGTCCGGGCCGCATCGGTTGCGGAATTGGCTCTTCCGCAGGGGAAGCGCCTGCGACCGTAAAAAGGCCACCTGCCGCAGTCGCGGCCAATAACGTGCGTCGTGTGACTTCATCCATAATTTTCTCTCCCTTGAAGTATCGATATTTCGCGGATTTCCTCAGGGTTGCATGGTCATTCAGCCGGTGTGGCCGAAGGCTGTCCGCGCCGGTCTTCATTCGCGAGCTGCTGGGCGAGCCAGAGATCGTGATGCTCCCTGGCTTGGTTGAGATCCACCTCGCCCGTCCCCACGGCTCCGAATGCCCCCTCCATGCCGAGGGCCCCGATATAGATGTGGCCGGGGATCAGGGCGATGAACAGAACAACCAAGACCTGCGAAGGTTTGGGCATAGCGCCTTTCCTACGTTGGCAGATCAATTTCAATGATCGATCAGACGACAGTTTTGGAGAGACATATTGTAGTTTTCATCAGATCGTTGAACAAAATGACGGCGGCGTCCGAGGCGAGATCATCAAGACCAAGCACCAAGCCATGAGCCTTGCCGCGCGAGAACTGGATGTCAGCGCCTTCGCTCTGCACGGAGAAGGACCGTCCGATCCGGTGCCTGGCCGGCCGGTGAAATGTGGCCTCTCGCTCGCCACCCGCTCGGCTTTTTGGTCGAGACGCAGGCGACCGCATCTGGCGCATTGGCTCGACCGCCAGCTTCTCGAAGGACCCGCAGCTTAGTGGTGACGGGTTTGGCGCCGAGGTTCGCGACGCCATGGAAGCGCGTATCGATCGAAGATGGGCTTTGCCGCCGGCAGTGGCCGCGCGCGATCTTTGCCCGTGATCTCCGAAGAACTGCGTGGTTGCCATTATGGAGCAGATCAGACTTTAAGCGAAACATCCCGGTTTACTTCGTGATCGCCAAATCTATCAGCAACGCGGCACGAACGAGGTGGCCCTCTCGTCTTGCGAGAGGACACCTATCGAAAAGCCCGGCTTATCCATCGACTCACTGAACGCTATGTGTGCGGCCTAGAGACGCATTGTCTCAACGTGAAAAGGACAAAGAAATGGCTCGTATCAATCCTCCGGCCCCCGAAGATGCACCGGCCGAGACGCAACCGGTTCTCGAGAAATTCATAAAGCGGTTTGGCTTCGTGCCGAACCTGTTTCGCCTGATGTCGATGAACCCGAACGTGCTGGCGGCCTTCATGGGCATCCAGGGCAATCTCGCGAAGACGATGGACCTCAAGACCATCGAAGCCATGGGAATGGTGGTCTCGGAAGGCAGCGGCTGCGACTATTGCTTGGCGACCCACACGTATCTTGGAACGCGATTCGGAAAGGCGGCGCCCGAAGAAATGGTTGCGAACCGGTACGGAAGATCCTCCGATCCCAAGATCGCTGCTGCGATTCTGTTCGCGAAATCGATTGCCGATAAGCGCGGCAAGGTCAGCGATAAGGAGTTGGCGGATATCCGCGCTGCCGGCTTCTCGGACGCAGACATCATCGCCATTGCCGGCCTGACCGCGCAATTCCTGATGACGAACTTCCTGAACAACGTCTCGCAAATCGATGTCGACTTCCCGGCGGCCGGTAAGGCAGCTTAAGGGCCGAAGCGGGTAGCGCCACGCGGCGCTGCCCTTGTTGATCTTTCATGGATGGTAAATGTAGTGGATACCAAGATGCAGCGTCCTTCCGTCACTGACAAACGCCGCGCGTTCCGCGCGCTGCACCAAAAGGGCTGCTTCGTCCTGCCGAATCCGTGGGATATTGGTAGCGCCCGGATGCTGCAGCACCTAGGCTTTGCTGGCCTTGCATCGACGAGCACCGGCTTTGCATGGGCGTCGGGCCTGCCGGATAATGCCGTCAGCCGCACGGAAGTATTGGGGCATCTCACTGCCTTATGCCGCGCCGTCGATATCCCGGTCAACGCGGACTTTGAAAGCGGCTTTGCGTGGGATCCGGAAGGCGTCGCAGTCAGCGTGAGGCTCGCTTTGGATGCAGGCGTCGCGGGGCTTTCAATCGAGGACCGCAAACTTGATGGCGCGCCGAACGAACTGTATGACGTGCCGGAAGCCGTAAAGCGGGTCCGGGCGGCGCGGGAGGCAATCGACAGCTCCGGGGCGGACGTCATCCTAGTTGCCCGGACCGAAATTCTCCTGATCGATTCTTCGGCCACCGGCACGGCGATTGATAAGCTCGCTGCATTTGCGGAGGCCGGCGCCGATTGTCTGTACGCGCCGGGCGTGCAGAAGCGGGACGATATCGCGGCGCTCGTGCGGGCGGTTTCCCCGAAGCCGCTCAACGTAGTGATGAGCGCGCCCGGCCTGACGGTGGCTGAACTCGCGGATCTCGGCGTCAGGCGTATCAGCATTGGCGGCGCGCTTGCACGCGTCGCATGGGCGGCTGCGATCGGCGCCGCCGAAGAGATCAAGGGCGGTTCATTCGACGGATTGGCAGGCGGCACGCCCGGTACCCGGCTGAATGGCATGTTTGGCAAGTTCAACTAGTTCTGTGTAAACCCAAAGGAGAAAAACGATGAAGAGAGAAATCATCCGCGTCGAGCCGCTCACGAGCCTGCTCGGGAAGTACAAGGCGCCCGCCAGCACGGTCACGCGACACGGCGACACACTCTACTTGAGCGGCTCCCCTCCGTTCGAGCCGGAGACGGGAGAGATCGTCAAGGGACCCGGCACCATCAAACGCCAGACTGAACTGGTGCTCGAGCAGATGAAACTGTCTCTCGAGACGGCCGGTTCTTCGCTGGACAACGTGTTGAAGTGCAACGTCTACTGCACGTCCGTCGAACTGTTCAGCGATGTGAATGAGGTCTATCGGAAGTACTTCCCGAAGGACTTCCCAGCGCGCATCTTCATCAACGTTCCCGCCTGGAACGGCGGCTTCGACATCGAAATCGACTGCATCGCGGCGGTCGAATGATTCCGGCCTGCGGCCGGGCATCAAAGGATGCCCGGCCGCGGCGTTGCGCGCTTGTCCGGGAAACGCCCCACTGGTTGGTGAGAGCCTGCCGGAGCCGAATTACATCGCGACGGACGTTTGCGACGTGGCGGCTCGGCTTATTTCGCGGACGCTTAACCATCTTTCTTCTTGTGCTTGGAATTCACAGCGGTGCCGGCGGTTGAACATGAAACCACGGCGGCAGCAATCTGGGAAAGGACGGATATATGCCGAATTCTCCACAGCGAGAAATGACGAAATTTCTCGCGATCGGGACATCGACCGGAATGACGCCCGAGCAGCGAAAAGAATATATGCTCAGCGAGATCACGGCGACGATGCAACTCTATCTCGACGGCAAAATCGACCAATTCTGGCATCGGTACGACGGCAAGGGCGTCATATTCGTCATGACGACTGCTTCGAAAGAGGAGGCGGAAATCCTTCTGAAGGGTTTGCCGTTGGGCGTCGTCGGCGTTTTGAATTTCGAGTTGATTCCAATCGGTCCGCTTCGCCCGATCAATGCCCTTCTCGAAGCTGCGCAGAAGACCGTCGGCTGATCACCGACAAGAGCTGCAGTTTGATGACCGAAATTCGGATTGTTTCGAGGAAATATACGCCCTTTCAATAGCTTACAACTAGCAACAATCTTAACTCCCTCTGGGCGCGATGTTGGAGGAGATTGCACCCCAAACTGCAACTGCGCACGACATCGTCAAACCGATGCTGCCAAGGAGACCGATGAGGAGGCCAAGAAGCGGGCTCACCGTCGTTTCGCCGACGGCAGCCGAGTTACATCGTTTCGGACCTGATGGCTCAGCTTATTTTGCGGGCGCTTGGCCAGCTTTCTTCCCGTGCTTGGAATTAACAGCGGTCCCGGCGGTTGAACATGAAACCATTACTGGGAAGCCCGGATATTCGTGACGGTGGCTGCCTTCGTGGTTTGGCAGACCAGGTTTGGTGAGAAGACCCCGCGGCGTCGCAAAACTAGAAATAGTGCGACGTGGATATTCGTGCCAGCCGATGTTGAACGCCGCAAGCTTCGGAAAGAACTGAAGCTCTGAGTACGGCAAATGGTCGTGTATCCACCATGCCATCGCTTGCCACGTTACATCCTCGTCCAGGCGGTCAACCAGCCACGGCACAACGATGCTGGCCATCGCACCCATACCACCATCCTTGCTGCGCTGGTCCCAGATGTGGCGCGCGCGATTGCGCTCATTCGAAGCGCAACTGCGATAGTGCTTGCAGCCGAACGCATTGACCGCAGGCGAGCGATAGGCCGACCGGATACCGAGGCGACCGAAGGTCTCCTGCAGCGGCTCAAGCAGTTGCTTGCATAGCATCGTGCCTGCCGCGGCCGCCAAGCCCGGATCATCAGGCAGATTCCTCAGTCCATGAACCTGCGCGATATCGCTATAGAGGAAATCGCGCAGGAAAAACGAGTGGGAGAGCCGAATGCGGCCGAAGTCCTCAACCCCGCGGACCGATTTTGGGGTTCGTTTGATCATGGCGCGCTCCGGCCCCGCTCTCAGTAAATCTTCGGCGCGGCGGCAATCAGCATCTTGCGGAGTTCGTAGTTCTGACGCTCGAGATCGCTGACCTGCTGACTCAGCACGCCGCACTCGTCACCCGGTTTCAAATCCTCGCTATCGAACGTCTTGGACGGCCCGCGCACGACATTCGCCAGACGCTCCATGATTGGTTCAAAGTACGTTGCTAGTCTTATCATTTCGACCTATCGGCAGGCAAAGCTTTCCCGTTCGCTGCACCGCATAGCGCTGCGAGTCGGGCCACATTCAATTGCCCGCCACAAATAGCGCTTGTTGGCCGCGGCGATAATCTGGTAATTTTGGTAGCCAACCTCTCAAAAAGTAAGAAAAGCCATGGACCGTCTCGAAGCGATGTCGATCCTTATTGCGGCTGTCGAGTCGGGAAGTTTCTCCGCTGCGAGCCGGAAACTGAATATTCCGTTGCCGACCGTCAGCCGAAAGGTCGCCGAGCTCGAAGAGCATCTGAAGACGCGACTTGTCACGCGATCCACCCGCAAGCTGACGCTCACGGATGCCGGGGCCGCATACCTTTCAGCATGCAAGGTCATTCTCGAATATGTTGACGATGCAGAGTCCCAAGTCTCTGGCGAATTTATTGCGCCGCGGGGCGAACTTCTTCTGACCGCTCCCATTGTCTTCGGCCGGCTACATCTTCTCTCCGTGGTAAATACGTTTCTTGATGATTACCCCGATATCAACGTGCGCATGATGCTGTCCGATCGTACGGTTAATCTAGCGGAAGACCACGTCGATATGGCGATCCGGCTCGGCAATCTGCCGGACAGCAGCGTCATTGCAACACGCGTGGGTTCGGTGCGCAGGGTCATCTGCGGCAGCCCTGATTATTTCAAGGTAAATGGCATTCCGAAATCTCCAGCCGATCTGGCGGATCTTACCTGCGTGACCTTCGAAGCCCTGGCGTCAGGGTTGTCATGGACATTTCCAACGCGCGGTAGAAGCAACGCACAACCGGTCCGACCACGTTGCCGTTTAAATATCAACACAGCGGAATCGGCCATCGATGCAGCGGTAGCCGGTATTGGTGTTACGCATGTGTTGTCCTATCAGGTTGCCCAATACGTCGCGAAAGGAAAGCTTCAGGTAGTCCTTGAAGACTTCGAGCCGGAGCCGGTGCCGGTTCACCTGATGCACGCAGCTCAAGGCAAGCTACCCCTGAAAATGCGGCGTTTCCTCGATTTCGCAGCCCCGCGTTTACGCAAATCATTACTTGCCGATGAGGCGGCCTTGGCAAATGGGACAGAGTTGGCAAAGAAGCGGTTGAAGGACAAGCCAAAGGGTAAAGTGAAGCAGAAACCAGCGGCGGCGTGAAGTCGAGCAGCAACTCGGACTGTTCTTTCTCGTAATATCTGATGATCTCATCGGCCTGTGGTTCGTTTCTTCTTGTCATTAAAGCCGAACGATCCATCGAACATGTCTGGCGCATTCCGGCGCCGCTCATACGCCGGACGCCAATGACGAGCTCAGCGCATCTCTAAACTCATCAACAGCTCTGCGTGAGCTCACTTCGTGGACGCTATGAACGCCAGAGGCGGATCAGTTGCGTGGCCACGCTTGGAAGATCCGGTCCGACTGCCGCCGGGACGGGCCACCCAGGCAAGGACAGGGCTGGGGGAGGCGCACTGCCGGGTCTCGCGACGAGCGCTGACGAACAGCCAGCGTTCTGCGCCCCCAAATTATCCCACAGGTGGACTGATATCAGGCAAATCGCGCTGGTCGGCACATTCAGCTCTTCAGCTGCCATGTGGTACACTTGGGGCGCCGGCTTGTATCGACGCACGCCATCAACACTGAACTTCCTTTCAAAGAAGCCATCGATACCAGCGTTCCTTAGCTGTTTTACCTGCGCGTCGGACGACGAGTTCGTCAGTGTGACTAGGCGGAAGCCGGCGTCCTTCAGTTGCTTCAGCCCAGCTGGCACATCGGGGTGCGCAGGCATCGCCGCGGATAGCGTCCCCAGTTCGTCGATATCCGCCTGCCGGATCGAGACACTATGGATCGAACCCATCATCTTCAGCACGGCCTGTGACAAATCGAAGAATGGAACGTAGGGGCCCCCTGCCAGATCTATTGCCTCCGAGTAGAGGACGAGCTCCGCATACCATTCGTTCACGAACTTCTCATCGCCGAAGAGCCGTTTGAATAAGGGCCCCAGGTGTTGAATGTCGAGCATTGACTCATTGACATCGAATGCAAGGATCGATGGCACCACAGGATCTCTTTTAGCTTCCTGAGCGCGTGCGGGCGTAGCCCTCCCGACAACACTTGCAGTTGCACCGCTGGTTGCAACGGTTCCAAACCCCACAAGCAGCTTGCGCCGCGACATTGAGAGCAAGAAATCATGAAGCATGGCAGTCCTCCTGTTATGGGTGAGGTCAGGCCTCGTACACGTTCACTTTGCTTACACGCATTATGGAGGTACGGCATGTGCGGTTCCGGATCGATAGGACGATGGTGTCGCCGATACTTTAGCGTCAGAGACTATCGAGGATAGGCAACTGCGGGTCACCGCCCACCAGACCGGCGGCAATGTAAGCCTCACGATCGGTTCGACGACGCGACGAAAAACATCCCCCTCGCGGAAGCGCTCGTTGCGGGCGCGTGAAAACGCCGAATGATGCGGGATCGCATCCTCGATGCCGAGCTTGCGGAACCAGCGATAGGCGAGGTTCACCTGCACTTCACGACGGAGCAATCGCTCTGAACGGATCGCAAAGACATATCCCGCGACCAGCATCCCGATCATCAGTTCCGGATCGGAATCACCGTTAGTAGCCTTGCTCAACCGACTTCTACAACAAATCTGCCATGAAGAGACGACATTCGCAGATAGATCGAATCCATTTCCATCAGCAAAGTCAGGCGGACGGATTAGGGCGGCGCGCGAGGGTCGTGATCGGTGTGAAGGTGTATACCGCTTCGTCGCGCTGGTTGTAGGCCGTCCATTTGACCTTCGCGACTCCTTGAGGCTTGGTTCGCGAGGGAATTAATTCGACCACTTCACCCTCGACGTGAAGCACATCGCCAGGGCGCACCGGCATCATCCAGCGCAAGTTGTCAACACCAAGACCCAAAAGCGGATGGGGCCCAAATGGACGGGTCTCAACGCAAAGGCGCATCGAAATCGCCGCAGTATGCCAACCTGATGCTGCAAGCCCTTTGAATACGGTTTTCTCGGCAGCTACTTCATCTAAGTGGTACGGTTGTGGATCGAACTCCGCGGCAAACCGCAAAATGTCTGACTTGGTGACAGAAAACTCTCCGCTCTTGAAGCGCATTCCTAACGCCAGATCGTCGAACCATTCGATCATTTTACCCTCGTCGGCAACTGTCCCAGTCGTTTCAACCTGCATTCCATTCCCATTGAAAGGAGCCTGCTCGCGACGGACACCGAAGCTCCTGGCTTCAGCCACCGTTGTCGCCGTGGTAATCGGGGCAGAACTCGGGTGCTTCACTGCACAGCCGCCGTTCGTCAACGCCGAGTTGCTTCTTCTGCGGCAACGCCGCTGAGCCGCCGAACTTCGACGGATCATTGTAGATAGGTGTGTCGTTGTAGTGAACCGCAGGCGGTACCGCTGCGTAGGCCGAGCCTGGAATGGCGTAGCCTGGCAAGCCTAGGCTAGGACGAACCGTGGCATGATGTCGCCGGACCGCGTGATGCAAAGTCGCGGCGCTTGTGGAAGCACACAATATCGTCAAGAGGCTTAAGGTCAAAAAAGAACGCATCGCATTTGCTCCAATCAACTTGTCTGTCGCGCAAGCCTTGGACCCAGGAAGCGAACAGTCGCGACTACGTGCTCCCCAGCCTAACCAGGATGTCTACACCGGCGCAGGCCGGATCTGCACCTTGGTGCCTTCAGCAAGGTCCACCGCTGGATTGAGGATCACCTGGTCGCCGCGCTTCACCCCGCTGTGGAGCAGGACCTGGCGCCCGAGGTCGCGGGCCACACCGACCTTGCGCAAGTGCACTACGCCGTTCTCAACGACTGCGACCTGAAGCCCGGCTTGGTTGAAGATGATCGCGTCCGCGGACACCGTGAAGCTGGGTGTCTTGCGTAGGATATGCAGTTCGACCGTGCAGTAGATGCCTGCCGTCAGTGCGCCATCCGGATTCGGAATGTCGATCTCGGTGAGCAGCGTCCGCGAGCCGGGCTGGATCGCCTCCGCAATTCGCGTTACCGTGCCGGGAAAGGTGCGGTCCGGGATTTCCGGCACATGCACCGCCGCATCGATGCCAGGCTTTAGACCGAACGCCGCGTCCTGCGGCACGAACACCTGCGTGCGGATGACGTTGCCCTGCATGATCGTGAACATGAACGTGCCCGAGGTCGCATCGGCCTGCACCAAGCTGCCCACATCGGTATTGCGCTGGGTGATGACGCCGTCGAATGGCGCCACCACGCGCTGATAAAGCTTCTGCTGACGCAGCACCCGCAACTGGGCCTCCTCGGCCGTGACGTTGGCCTGGGCGACTGACACCGCGGCCTCCTGGGCTTTCAGCGTCTGCTCGTCGATCGTGCCCTGCTGCGCGGTCACCCAGCCCTTCTCCACCAGCGGTTTGTCACGGCCCCAAGTGACCTTCGCAAGCTCGCGATTTGCCTCAGCCTGCTGCAGCGCCCATTTAAGCTGGCTGAGTGTGGCCTCGGCTTGCGCGATCTGGTGACCGAGCTCCGGCGCAACGATCTCGGCCAGCAATTGCCCCTGCTTGACGCGGTCGCCGATGTCGACCTCGCGCTTTTCGACATAGCCGGAGGCGCGCGCAAAGATATTCGCGGTGGCAAAGGCCGAGGTGGTCGCGGGCAGCTTGACGACATCGATCTCGCTGCTCGGCTCTACGTTGGCGACGCGAACCTGTGGGATGAAGTCTCGCTCCTGCTCCGCGGCATCGGTGCTCAGGCGATGCTCCGTCAAATGAGTCCAGGCGCCTGCGGTGAGCGCGCCCGCCAACACCACTGCCACGCCAAGGACAATGATACGCCCTCGCCGCCTGCGCTTTTTTCTTCCGTGCGCAGGTTGCTCCGTTGCGTGGTCAGCTTCAGCAGCGCCTTCGGCGTCGAACGGCCTATTAAAGTTCATTCCAGCACCTCGTCAAATACCCCGTGATGTATCTTCCCGTCATTGCCGTTGCGAAGCAGCGCAAACAGATACGGCACGACCAGAAGCGTGGTCGGCGTGGCGAACAAGAGGCCGCCGATCACCGCGCGCGCCAGCGCCGCATTCTGCTCCTCGCCGGCAGCTCCTATCGCCATCGGGATCATGCCGACGATCATCGCCGCCGCCGTCATCAAGACCGGCCTGATCCGGGTATGTCCGGCCTCGATTGCAGCATCGAAGGCGGTCTTGCCTGCGAGCTGCTGCTCGCGCGCAAAGGTCACCAGCAGGATCGAGTTCGCGGACGCAACGCCGACCGCCATGATCGCTCCCATCAGCGATGGCACGTTGAGCGTCGTTCCGGTGATGAACAGCATGGTCAGGATTCCGCACAAGGTCGCCGGCAGCGCTAGGATCACAACAAAGGGATCGCCGAAATTCTGGTAGTTCACGACCATCAGGAGGTAGACGAATACGGCCGCAAACAAGAGCCCGATGCCAAGGTTGATGAAGGCCCCGTTCATGCTCTGGATCTGTCCGATTACCTGGATGCTGTTACCGGGCTTGAGCTCCTTCTGCAGATCCACCACGATCTTGCTGATCTCGCTGGCCACGCCACCGAGATCACGCTCCTGGATGCTGGCGTAAACCTCATAGACAGGCTGGATATTCGCCTGGTTGGCGTTGGTCGGTATGCTGGTGCGCTTGAACGTCGCGACATTGCCGAGCAGGCCCGGTATCGGCGTGTCGGTCTGGGCCGACGCCAGCGACGTCGAGACTGGCGTATTAGCGAGATCGTTGAGTGAAGAAATCAAGTTCTCGGGCGTTTGTACTGCGAGATAATAGGGAATCCCCGATTTCGGATCGGTCCAGAAATTCGGCGTGACCTGTTCTGAGGAACTCAGGCTGACGTTTAAATTGGTCGCGATCGTGTTCGCGTTCAGCCCGAGCTGGGCGGCTCGCGTGCGATCGATGTCGGCCAGGAACGCCGGCGAATCAACCTCCTGTTGCAGATGGGCATCAGCCACACCCCTGATCGCCTCAATGCGCCGGCGCAACTCTTTTGCAACGCGCAGATTGTTCTCCCGGTCACGACCAACGGTGCGGACGTCGATCTGCGCCGGCAGCCCGAAATTTAGGATTTGCGTAACGATGTCGGCAGCCTGAAAATAGAACGTATCCTCAGGAAAGGATGCCGGAAGCACCTGGCGGAGCTTGCGGACGTATTCGGCGGTCGGCCGGTGGCCCTCCTTCAGCGACACCAGGATCGCGCCGTCATTCACGCCGATGGTCGAGCCGTCGGTAAAGGCGAGGTTGTACGACCGCGCCGGCAGCCCGATATTGTCCACAATCAGTGCACGCTCCTTGTCCGGGATGACCTCGCGAATCCTGTTCTCGACCTCCTGGAAAATTCGTTCCGTCGCCTCTATGCGGGTTCCGGCCGGCGCGCGGATGTGCAGCTGGATTTGTCCGCCGTCGATGACGGGAAAGAAATCGCGGCCGACAAGCGGAAACAGCACGACGCCCAGCCCTCCCATCAAAAGCATGCCGGCTGGAATGATGAAGCGATGCCGTAGTAATTCAGTGAGCGAGTGCGAATAGGAATGACGCATCGTCTCGAAGCCACGCTCGAAGGCAGCGTGGAAACGCGCGAAAAGACCACGCGGGGCATCGCCCGTCGGTCCATGATGTTCATTCTTGAGTAGCAAGCCGATGACGATGGGCGTGAGTGTCCGCGACAGGCCATAGGACGCCAGCATCGCAAAGACCACGGCGAGCCCGAGCGGCGTGAAAAGAAATTTCGCCGGCCCATCGAGGAACACGACAGAGACAAACACACAGGAGATTGCAAGGGTCGAGACCAGCGTCGGCACCGCGATGCCGGCCGCGCCATGCAGCGTCGCCTGCGGCAACGGCTGGCCCTCTTCGGTGAGCAGGCGGTGCGTGTTCTCGATCGTGACGGTGGAGTCGTCGACGAGGATGCCGACCGCGAGCGCGAGGCCACCCAGCGTCATGGTATTCAGGGTCTCACCCAGGAAATAGAGCACCACGAGCGAGGTCAAAATCGACAGCGGTATCGATATCATGACCACCAGAGTCGATCGCCAGGATCCAAGGAACAGGAGAATCATCAGCGCGGTCAGTGCAGCCGCGATTGCGCCCTCGCGCAGCACGCCCACGACCGACCGCTTGACAAACACCGACTGGTCGAAAAGCTCGGTGATCTGCATGCCAGGCGGCGCCGCGGCACGGGCCGTCTGCAACGCCTGACGCACGGCATTGACCACGGCGACCGTCGAAGCATTTCCGTTCTTGATGATCGAGAGCAGGACCGAACGCCGGCCGTTGTCGCGCACGACATTTTGCTGGACCAGCCAACCGTCATGAACCTGGCCGACATCCTTGACCAAGACGGTCGCCCCGTTTTGGACCTTGATCGGGATGTTGTTGAGGTCGTCGATGGACGGCGGCGTGGCATTGGTGCGGACAACGTATTGCGTATTGCCGAACTTTGCCGTGCCCGCCGGCAACGTCAGGGCTTGCGCGTTGACCGCGTTCACCACATCGAGCGGCGTGAGTCCCTTGGCCAGCAATTTTGTAGGATCGACATCGACCATGATCTGGCGGTACTTGCCGCCCGCAGGCGTCGGCAGGGTAATACCCTGTATGGGCGCGAGCAACTGGCGAATGCGGTAGATGCCGTAATCATAGAGTTCCTGCTCGTTCAGCGTATCGGAGCTCAGACTGATCTGCAGCACCGGCACGCTCGACGCGTTGAACTGCACGACGATCGGCGGCTGGGTACCGGGTGGCATGAGCGCGCGGATCGAATTGGTCCCGGACACGATCTGCGAAATCGCGAGGTCGAGATCGACGTCAGGCTGGAAATAGATCTTCTGCACGGACAGACCGGCTAGGGTCTGGGCTTCGATGTTCTTGATGCCGTTGACGCTGGCGCTGATGAAGTACTCGCTGTAGGTGGTGACACGCTGCTCCATCTCGGGCGTGCTCAAGCCCGTATAGTTCCAGATCACGGTCACCACGGGAATGTTGATTTCCGGGAAAATATCCGTCGGCGTCTTGATGCAAGCGACCGAACCCAGAAACAGGATCAGGGTGGCGACGACATAGAAGGTGTGTGGAAAGCGCAGTGCGAAGCGAACAATGCCCATGGTTTGTCCTCACGCATTCCAAGCATGAACCGACGACGCGATCCACCGCGGTATTCCGCGCTTGCACACAAGAGGTGAAATCAGAACCAGGTTGCTTTCGGGCATAGCTAAGCGCTCGCGTGCTAAGGACTACGTGAAAGTCCAGTGACTATTGATTGGATATCGTGAGGCACGACAACGGTTACAGCTGTTCCATCCGAGCATGATTCGGTGACGACGCGACCGCCAATGCTCTGCGCCAAATCCCCAACTATTCGCCCCCCGACGCCTCTACGAGCGCCGCACGCCCCTGCGCCGCTGTCTTTGACGGTGCAATGCCAGAAACCGTCGCGATAAAATGCCTCGATACGTATCAGTCCGGGCTGTTGTTTCGGAAACGCGTGCTTCGCTGCGTTCGTTACCAGTTCAGCAATGATAAGGCCCAAGCGCTCGCAGCGCTTCGTCTCGAGAAAACCATATCCGATCGTCGCTTCGCAGCGAATTCCCTTTGGTTCGAGAATCGCAACTGTCAGTGCACGGCTTACGGATCCGACATAGTCACCAATAGATATGTAGCGGCGGTCCGAACCGTTCGAGAGAAGATCGTAGAGCTTGCCGAAGGCGAGGATTCGCCGCTCGAACCCATCGATCGCCGTTGGTAAATCCACCGACGCCGTTGTCCTAAAGTCGGCGCGAAGCCACGCGCCCAATAAGGTCAGCGTATTCTTCATTCGGTGATGGGTTTCCCTAAGGAACAAGTCCACGTTGTCGGCCTGATCGTGGGTCGCCGGACCAGGTGGTCGGATGTCTTTGTTCTGCGGTAGGGTGGTGTCAAACACAGCAAGTACCCTCCTCTGGTCTAGGCCGCGGAACGCGCTCCTGAATTCCTGCATATGCTGCGCCGGTGTTGCCGACCGCCTCGAGTTCCGGTCTCAGCATCTTCGCCGTGTCGAGATAGGTGTCGAGTTCACTTCGAAGATGACCGAAAACATAGGAGCTCCAACTTATCGTTGACCGCGGATCAGACCGCCGCGATGCAGTCGATTTCGATGTCGAAGCCGCCGTTCCAGGCGGGGACGTTGATGAAGATGCGAGCGGGCGGCTCAACCGGGAAGTAACGACGGTACACTTCGTTCACGTCTCCGAATAGTTCGACAGAAGTGCAGTAGACGTTGCACTTCAACACGTCGTCCAGCGAAGAACCGGCCGTCTCGAGAGACAGTTTCATCTGCTCGAGCACCAGTTCAGTCTGGCGTTTGATCGTGCCGGGTCCCTTGACGATCTCGCCCGTCTCCGGGTCGAACGGAGGGGAGCCGCTCAAGTAGAGCGTGCCGCCGTGTCGCGTGACCGTGCTGGCGGGCGCCTTGTACCTCTCGAGCAGGCTCGCAAGCGGCTCGACACGGATGGTTTCACGTTTCATAACGGATCCTTTCGTGGTGAAATCCGGATCTCGATTCCGGGCCTTGTCAGGCCCGTGTTCTTACGAGGCGAAGTCGACTCGTGGATGGAGACGGTCAAGCCTCTCGATCATTTCGATGTCGGCGGAGAACCTCAGACATTGGAACCGAGCCGCGCCTCAATCGGGGAACAGATGGCTTGCGTGGGTGTTGGCGGCCCCGGCGCGCATGAGCATGGCGACCACGGCCGTCTCGGCCAACTGCGCATCTGTCGCGCCGACGCTGCGCGCAGCTTTTGTGTGGATCTCGATGCAATACGGACATTGCGTAGTCAGCGCGACGGCGACGGCAATCAACTGCTTCTGTTGAACGGTCAACACTCCTTCGGCAAACGCAGCTTTATCAAAAGCCGCGAACGCTTTCATTGCCTCCGGTGCATTCTTATGTAAAGTCTTTAGGCGACCCAGGTTTTTCATATCAAACATTGAACTTCTCCATAGCGGCCGTTGGCAGATCAATTTCGACGGCCGATCAGACGACAATTTCGGACCGACATATTGTAGTTTTCATCAGATCATTGAACAAAATGACGGCGGGATCCGAGGCGACATCATCAAGACCATGCACCAAGCCATGAGCATTGCCGGGCGCGAACCGGATGTCGGCACCTTCACTCTGAACGGAGAAGAACCGTCCGATCTGGTGTTTGGCCGGCCGGTGAAACGTGGCCACTCGCTCGCCACTCGCTCGGCTGTTTTGGTCAAGACGCAGGCGACCGCATCAGGCGCGACTTGGCTCGACCGCCAGCTTTTTGCCAAGGACCCGCAGTTTAGTGGTGACGGGTTTCGCGCCGAGATTCGCGACGCCATGGAAGCGCGTATCGGTCGAGGATAGGCTTTCCCGCTGGCAGTCGCAGCGCGTGATCTGTCTGGGATCTCCGAAGAGCTGCGTGGTTGCCGTCATGGAGCAAATCAGACTTTCAACGAAACATCTCGGTTTACTTCGAGTATTGATCGCCGTTCTATCAGCCTGATAAAATCTATCGGCTTGATTTTCCAGTTATCGGGCCTGCGCGCGCCGCCATGCAGCCGGGCTTGCATTGATACGTTGCGTAAATACACGAGTAAAATGGCTCTGATCAGCAAAGCCAGTTGATAAGGCAATTTGGCTCAGGGGTTGCTTCGAGTTCAGGATGAGTTGCTTCGCTCGCTCAATGCGCTGTGTGAGTAACCATTGGTGTGGTGGACACCCGACCGTTTGCCTGAATGCTTGAATGAAGTGACTCGTCGACAGACGGCAGGTCGCAGCCAGCTCAGACAGCGAAAGGTCGCCTGCTAAGTTGGCTATTAATAGTTCTTTCGCGCGACGCTCCTGCCAAGGTGCGAGCCCCCCTCCACCGAATTGGTTCGGCAAATGGAGAGACCCAAAGGTTGTTGCCACATGTACAATTGCCGCTCGCGTCGCGTAGTCAATAAAGAGCCTATTCACGCGCTCCTGTCGAACGAGTGTGGGGAGAAACGATAGGGCGAGGCTGTGAAATACGGTGTCTATTCGCCTCGAATCGACCGAGCAATCGAAACTTTCTATTCGCGGAAGGCCTTGATCGTCGGTCACCATGTTTAGTGCGGTTTGTGGGATATAGAGGTTCATCACATGAAATGCACTTCGGATGTCGGCTCGCCATTCATGTCGCATGTCGTCGATATGAATTGTTCCAGCGACAATGGGGGTACTATCGACGCGCTCTTCGTCACGCCAGAGACTGAACTCATCCAAATCGCTCAAATGAACACAAACGCTATATGCATCCGCTTTTTGTAGGGGTTGAGCTTCCCCGTGACCTGGAGTGGTCCTCGATATTTCGGTCAGCAGGATATTATTATTAGGAGCTAGCGCGACTGGCAGAGATTTTATCGAGTCGACTCGGTCCGGTGAGGTTTGCGCAATTACAAATTGTCCGTCTGAGCGATGGGCGTTGTGGATGCTACTGTAACGATTTGCATTGGCGGGTGAATTCAGCTTGGACTGGTTGCTGACCGAAACAGCCGAAATACCCGGACAAGACCGATCGACCGCAAGCTGATGGGTTTGAAAGTCTGCCATGGGTCATCTCCAGTCCTTATGATGGGACATCTTCAATCGGCCTCGTGAGTTTTTTCAGGTTCACGCAGCGCACCCAACACACGCGTCCACACGCCTTCCAATAGCGCAGGCACCCACTTTTCGGCGGGACAGCGGCTCCAACTCTGACTGAGGAAGACGAGGTCACGATTCGCTGCACCTTTGCTCGCGCTTTTGAGCTCGAGGAAGAAGAGCGCGCCTTTCCCAAAGGGACAACCGCCGACCTCACCGGAGGTTTTTGTCTGGCGTACAACGGCGGCTGGTGCAAAGAGGCATTCGTCCACAGCAGCGTCCGTCGTTATTGAAGATCGAACCGCCGGGTCGGCAGCAAGTTGACGCATTTTTTGCAGGCCGTCGGCGATAAGCTGCCGAGCTGTAATCATCGCGATAACGCCAACCAGGTCGCCATTCACCATCGAAGCAAGAAGCGTTTTGCCCCGCTCTAGCTTGCCGCCGATGCTCCACCCCGGCATTTTCAGGATGTCGGAAGAGGTTGCAGCTTCGAGCACCATATGGGCCGCTGCCAAACTCTCCTCGGTGGCCGTGAACGTTTTCACGAACAATCTTCCTATGCTCTGCTGCACAAGCAGATCGAGCTTCTCCGCAGTTCCGCTCCCCCCGACCCATTCGGCCAGGGGCTCCAATTCAGCAGGTCCGTGTTTCACCTCGTCGGCCTTGACGTTCAGTTTCGACCACAGTTCGTCTTGCGCGGCGGCGCGGCTGGGGTTGGTGCGCGGCAACATAGGTTCGAATAATTTGCCGTTGAGTGAGAAAATACGGAGCATTTTCCGGAGACGCTGTACGTTGCGAATAGGACCATGTCCTATGAAATCCCGGTCGAACCTTGAATCGTTTGAAATTGTCCGGATCTCTGCCGGATCCGTGACAACGACAATGTCAACGATACCGGGAAAATATGTGCGTTTCATGCGTCCGTCCGCCCGAGTGCAGGGAGGTACCGGCCGAAGTTCAATTCGAAGTCGCTCGGAACGCCGTAACCCAAATTGCGGACCTTGGCTCGGCGCGCCTGCGCACCGGGCTGGGCCAGGGTCGAGAAGAACATGTCATTGCTCGACCGAAGCTCGGCGGCTGTCGGCATGCCGAACCGATTAATCTGGACCTTCGCCGCGGCTAGCGTTTCACGATCGAACGAGGCCAGACGCCGGACGAGCGTATCGACAAACAAGTCGAGGTTGTCATCGTCCAGCGTGCGGTTCACCCAGCCATAACGCTCGGCGATATCCGCATCGAAATCGTCCGCGCTGAGCACGATCTCAAGTGCCCGCGAGCGACCGACCAGGCGCGGGAGCCATTCGAGCGCTCCGCCACCCGGGACCAGTCCGACGCCGATCTCGGGGTTGCCGAACAGGGCGCTTTGCCGGCTAGCGAAGCGCATGTCGCAGGCCAGCACGAACTCGTTACCGATCCCGCGCGTGCGGCCGCGAATCTTGGCGATGCTCACGACTGGCGTGGACGAGAGGCGCAGCACAAAGTCGCGCCAGAGGCCCAGTACTTCTGGCCGTTCAGCTGCCTTAGATACGTCGAGATGGGCAATGAAAAAATCGGAATTCGCCGACTGGAACACTACGACCTTCACGGACGGATCCGCCTCGAGGTCGGTCATCAGCGCTCCTAATTCGACGATCGTTGTGGGAACGAACATGTTGATCGGCGGGTTGCTGATTGAGACAGTCCAGATACCCGGACGAGACCGATCGGTCGATAGCTGATGCGTTTGGAAGTCTGTCATGTTCTTGCTCCTGCTCTTGCAGTTCATACCGAAGGCAATGCCGCAATCAGTTCGTGCGTGTTGAGGATGGCGTGGGCATAGGTCGGGCCGTTCAGCTCGTGTGTCGCATGCATCACCTCCTTGCTGAAAGCTGCCGTCGCGTCTCGAACCAGCGTGACATGGTATCCAAGCTCCTGCGCGTAGCGCGCGGTCGTCTCGGTACAGGTATTGGCGAGAAGCCCCACGAAAATGACGTGACTGATCCCGTGCTGTTTCAGTTGCAGATCGAGATCGGTGTTCGCAAACCCGCTCGAGGACCAGTGCTCTTTGATGATTATGTCGCCGTCTTGTGGGGCGAAATCCGGATGCCAATCTCCGCCCCATTCGCCCCGCGCAAAACTGCGTCGTTTCATGATGGCAAACTGAGTTGGGCTTGGATGGTGCCAGGTCTCATAGTCGCCTGGCTCCCACCGGCGATGCGGCACGATGAAAATCCGGATCCCGGCCCGGCGCACTGTGCGGCTGATAGCCCTCAGATTGTCGAGAAGTCCCACCTCGGTCGCGACATCTTTGACACGCGGCCAGATTTTTCCTTCTTCCGAAAGAAAATCGTTATAGGGATCTACAAACAGCAGCGCCGTCGTTGCCCTGTCGTACGTCAGACTCGTCATGGTATTTTCTCGGAGTTGAGCGAAAGACGGCGTCGACTTCGCTGCACGGTCCCAGGGTTTGTGGCCGACCGATATCGGGCGAGCGGCCGCGCCGGTGTCGGGTTAGAGGTTGCGCAGAGAGCGGAAGCCGTTCCGAAGCTCTTGGACGAACAGCATTGGCTGTTCCCAGGCCGCAAAGTGTCCGCCTTTTTCAAGCTTGTTGTAGTGGATCAGGTTGGGATACGCCCGCTCTGTCCAACTCCGCGGAGCCTGGTACAGCTCGTCCGGGAAGACACTTACGGCAACCGGAATGGAGACGCCTTTGACTCCGAAGAAAGAAACTTTATTTTCGAATGCCTCCCAATAGAGGCGTCCGACGGAAATCACCGTGTTTGTCAGCCAGGTGAGGGTGACGTTGTCCAGGACATCGTCCCGCGTAAGGCCTTCGCGTTGCCCGTCGAACACACGTGAGATCATCGCCAAGCTGCGCGCGTCGTGATCAAGGAAATACCCGGCAACGCCGACGGGGGAATCTGCAATTCCGTAAAGCGCCTGCGGGCGCAACCCCATCTGGTAGCCGTAGCCGATGCCCTTCGCGTATACGAAGGTCAGGCGCTCGTACGCGAGTTTCTCGTCGGCGGAAAGACCGGACGGCGCCGCAGCGCCCGCTAGGGCAGCCTTGTCAATGTCGGCTGAAAAAATGCCGGGCATGTTGGAGTGAATGCCGAGCAGTTCCGGATGCCCCTGTGTAGCCATCACGTCGGTGATAATCGCGCCCCAATCGCCGCCTTGTGCCACGAACTTCTTGTATCCAAGGCGCCCCATAAGCACGGCCCACGCACGTGCGATCTGGGCAGGGTCCCAGCCAGTAGTGGACGGTTTGGCCGAAAACCCGTAGCCCGGCATCGACGGAATCACCAGGTCGAAGGCGTCCGCCGCGCTCGCGCCATGTGCCGTCGGATTGGTCAGCGGATCGATGATTTTCAGCTGCTCGATAACCGAGCCGGGCCAGCCGTGCGTGACGATGACCGGCAACGCGTTCTTATGTTTTGAGCGAACGTGAATAAAGTGGATGTCCAACCCATCAATCTGGGTTACGAAATTCGGGAACGCGTTCAATCGCGCCTCGATCTTGCGCCAATCGTACTCCGTTGCCCAATAGCGAGCGAGTTTCTGCATCGTCGCGAGCTGGGGGCCTTGCGACTGATCTGAGACCGTCTCCCGCTCAGGCCATCGAGTCGCGCTGATACGCCTGCGCAACTCGGTAAGCTCAGCTTCCGGAGCGCTGAAATGAAATGGACGGATTGCGGTCGCATCAGGAGCTGTCTCGTTTGCATTGTAATTCATAGGCGTACTCCTTGGTTCCAATTATCGCCGGTCAGTTCGTCGGCGCGGCCAGCTCAAATGCCGGCTGCGAAAAGAGGCTTCGTGGGCGGGATTATTGCGTCCAACCCTGCCTATGCCCGCGCGGGGGTGTAACAATGGTTGCCGACGCCATCACATGGCGGACGCCAATTGCCCCGTAGGGTTCATCGCGCGACCCATACTGGCCGTGTCCAGCATGCAACACGTCGCCATCGGGATGGTAGAGGGCGTATGCGCTAGCGGCCTGCGCCCGCGCGAACCTCGGGCTGATGATCGATAGGGACGCGACGGCTGCAATCAACATGAATTTGGTCATTGCCGGAAGTCCCTTCCGTGAGTGCGTTGTATTGTCTGTGGTTACCGCTCGGATGTTAATGCACCCGCCATGTCGCAGACATGACATCGCGCATGGCGCGCCGATCAAGTCGATCGACGCAGTGGCCTGAAGCCCGCGCGAACCTCTTGTGCAAAGAGTTGCGGCTGCTCCCAAGCTGCGAAGTGACCGCCTTTGTCGGCCTGGTGGAAGTAGATCAGTTTGTGATAGGCCCGCTCCGTCCAGCTCCGCGGGGCCTGAAAACTCTCGCCGGGGAAGACGGTCACGGCCGCCGGGATGGAGACATTGGCCGGGAGGTAAAGATTGATCTTGTTTTCCCAATAGAGGCGCGCCGAAGAAATCGCCGAGTTGGTCAACCAGTAGAGCGTGATGTTGTCGAGCACGTCGTCGCGCGTGAGATCGCCTGCCGAGTGTCCATCGGTCGTGCGCCCGGCCACCGCCGAGGTGATCGCCGCCGCCGGCTGGGCAAAACCGTCACCGTGGTCGAGCAGCCACGCCGCAAGGCCAGCGGGCGAATCCGCCAATCCGGTCAGCGTTTGCGGGCGCGTCCCCATGATCTGCGCGTAGGCGCGTCGCTTGGAGAATGACAGCTTGAGCTGCTCGAAGGCGTGTTTCTCGTCGAGCGATAGACCGGATGGTGCCGGATCGCCGGACTGCAGCGTCTTCACGATCTCTGGCGGAACAACACCAGGCAGGTTGACGTGGATGCCCAGCAATTCCGGAGGCGCCAGCTTTGCCATCTCGTTCGAGACCGGCGAACCCCAATCTCCTCCTTGCGCCACAAAGTGTGTGTATCCAAGGCGCTTCATCAGCACGATCCACGCGCGTGCGATGCGGGCGGGATCCCAGCCGGTCGTGGTCGGCTTACCTGAAAACCCGTAGCCCGGCATCGACGGGATCACCAGGTCGAAGGCGTCCGCCGCGCTCGCACCATGTGCCATCGGATTGGTCAGCGGATCGACAATCTTCAACTGCTCGATAAAGGAGCCTGGCCAGCCATGGGTCACGATGAGCGGCAGCGCATTTTCATGTTTCGAACGAACGTGAATGAAATGAATGTCGAGCCCGTCGATCTCGGTGATGAACTGCGGCAGGGCGTTCAATTGCGCCTCGACCTTGCGCCAGTTGTAATCGGTGGCCCAATAACTCGCGAGTATCTGGATCGTCGCGAGCTGCACGCCTTGCGATTCGTCCGTGACCGTTTCCCGGTCGGGCCAGCGGGTCGCAAGGATACGGAGGCGGAGATCATCGAGTGCCTCGTCCGGAACGTCGATGCGGAAAGGACGGATTGCGTGGGGCATCGCTGCGACTTCCTTTCTGGCGTCGGCGGCAAGGTGTTCTGGTAAAAGACTGAGGGCAGCCGCGGCTGCTGAGGTGGCGAGAACTCCACGCCGGGTTGGCTGGTTCGCAGACATGACGTTCATCTCGCTCAGATGAAAACGGTGTACAGTTTCGCTACGCGTGAGCATGAATTCCATTGGACGATGGTGTCGTCGATACTTTGGAATCAGTCAGCGCCATGGCGGCGCTCCCAGTCCCGTACGCCTCAATGCCTGACCCACTTTGCTGTTGACGCCTCAGCTCGACGTTCGACCGAAGCGCGCACTGCGCGAAAGACTCCTGCGACGAGAGCGTTTCAGCCACCGGCTCCCGCTCAGTCCTCACCTTGTTGACCGGCATCAAAGAATTGATGCCGCCAATCAAGTTCTCATAACCAGGGACCCGAACAACGCCCGTTGGTGATCTCTAAAATTCCGGCTCAATTCACCGACAACCGACACCAAGGTATCATAGACGTCCCGTCCGAAGAGATGAAGATAAGCGAGACCGGATATAACAACCACCTGTGGTTTCGTCTCTTTTGCGGGGGCAGAGCAGAGCTTGTACTGCGATGACTCGAGGTACTGGTTGCCGACGACCGCCAGGTTGATCACCGTCGCATTATGGTGGGACGTCACCTTTCGATTTCCCGATTGTGGCTACCCGAACGAAAGATCAGCGTGCGCGATATTGACGCTAAGCGGACGTTTGCAAAGACGGCGTCGCAAGGAATCCAGGAATGTTCAAGCACTTGCTCGTTGCGGTTGTTGATGACGACGAGTCTATGCGCGAGTCGCTACCCGACTTGCTGGAGGAGTTCGGCTTCTCCGCCAAGGCGTTTGAGTCGGCCGAAGAGTTTCTCGCGTCCGATTGCGTGCGCGAGGCCAAATGTCTGATCCTCGATATTGCGATGCCGGGGATGTCTGGGCCCGACCTGCAGCACGAACTGAAGCGACGTGGGGTGGAAACTCCAATCGTTTTCATCACCGCCCAAGCGGACGAAACTGCACGTCCGCGCCTCCTTGGGCAGGGTGCGGTGGAGTGCCTGTTTAAGCCATTCAGCGATACGGCCCTTCGTGATGCGGTCCACGCCGCCCTTCGACCGAGATAAGCTAACAAAAGCACTTGCTCTCTCCCTCCGACGGAGAATATTATATGAGTGTAGCGAGCACATTAGGGGCGCTCATGTCGCGTGCGACACCAATCGTGTTCGTTGTCGACGATGACGTGTCGGTTCGCGAGTCGCTCGAATTGCTGATCCGCGATGCAGGCTGGCAGCCGGAAATGTTTGAGTCCGCGAGCGAATTTCTGGCTCGTCCCCGCGCCCTAGTCCCGAGCTGTTTGGTTCTCGACATTGCTCTTCCCGGCCTCAATGGCCTTCAGCTGCAAGAGCGTATCGCCGCCGATCGAGCCGACATGCCTATCATCTTCATCACGGGCGCCGGCGATGTGCCAACGACAGTTCAAGCAATGAAAGCAGGAGCGGTTGAGTTTCTGACGAAGCCGTTCAGTGACACGGTGTTATTGAGCGCGATCCAAAAGGCCATTGAGCGTAGTGGAACTACACTTGGAGTTGAGGCGGAGATCAAGTCCTTGCGGGAGCGTTACGCAACACTTAGTCGCCGCGAACGTGAAGTTCTAAGTTTGGTCGTCCGTGGTCTCTTGAATAAACAGGTCGGTTTCGAATTGGGCATTAGCGAGATCACGGTTAAGGCCCATCGAGGTCAAGTGATGCGGAAAATGGAGGCCGGCTCGCTCGTAGACCTCGTGAATATTGCAGGGAAACTCGGTATCGCCCACTAGAGTTGGAGCGCAGGACAGATGACAATGTTCAGTTCGTCCGGAACTGATGATTTGCCTCTTGATGTGCTGTGGGAGGACGGCGAGCGCATCTTCTGCAGGACATGGCGCGTCGACGCCACTGGTGAACAAAAAGAATTAATGGCCGTACGTTCCGCCGCGGCGGGGCCAGCGTCGGCTATAATCGCTCATCTCACCCACGAATACGAGCTGAAGGACTATCTCGATGGCGCCTGGGCGACGCGGCCGCTGGAGCTTGTGAAAGAGCGTGGCCAAGTTGTGCTGGTGCTCGAGACACCAGGCAGCGGACCGCTTGAACGGCTCACTGTTCCAGCCAAGGACCTCGGCCAATTTCTAAGGCTCGCCATAAGCTCCTCCGATGCACTTGGCCGCCTGCACGAACGCGGCCTCATTCACAAGGATATCAAACCGGGCAATATTCTTGTGAGTGCTGCGGCCGATCGGATTTGGCTGACCGGCTTCGGAATAGCTTCACGCTTTCCGCGCGAAAAGCAGTCTCCGGACCCTCCGGAGCTCATTGCCGGGACGCTTGCCTATATGGCACCCGAGCAGACGGGAAGGACGAACCGGTCGATTGACTCACGCAGCGATCTCTACGCGCTCGGCGTCACGTTCTACCAAATGCTCACGGGCACCCTTCCGTTTGCTGCAAGCGATCCGATGGAATGGATCCATTGCCACATTGCGCGCCAACCAGCTTCTCCCGCCGATCGCGTGCGGGGTGTACCGCCTGTGCTATCTGCAATGGTCATGAAGCTCCTCGCTAAGGCGGCGGAGGATCGCTATCAGACTGCAGGCGGACTGCAGCGGGACCTTCAACGCTGCCTGGCAGATTGGGAAGAGACGCAGTGGATCGACCCATTTCCGCTCGGCGAATACGACATTCCAGGCAGGCTCCTCATTCCGGAGAAGCTCTACGGGCGCGAGCGCGAGATCGAAACCCTGCTTACAGCCTTTGAGCGGGTCGTGGCCCAAGGCAGCGTTGGGCTGGTGCTTGTCTCCGGCTACTCCGGGATCGGTAAGTCGTCGGTCGTCAACGAGCTTCATAAGGTGCTGGTTCCACCGCGTGGCCTTTTTGCGGCGGGCAAATTCGACCAGTACAAGCGCGGCATCCCTTACGCGACGTTAGCGCAAGCCTTCCAAGGTCTGGTCCGCGGGATTCTGATCAAGAGCGAAGCTGAACTCGCGCGCTGGCGGCAGCTTTTTCTGGAGGCCCTTGGACCGAACGGCCAGCTCATCGTGAACTTGATCCCGGAGCTCACTCTGATTATCGGCGAGCAACCGCCCGCGCCCGACCTGCCGCCGCAGGACGCGCAAAAACGCTTCCAAGTTGTGCTTAGACGCTTCCTCGCCGTATTTGCCCGACCGGAGCATCCCCTCGCCCTGTTCCTCGACGATTTGCAATGGTTAGACACGGCGACGCTGGAGCTGTTGGAGCAGATCTCCACCGACCCGGATGTGCGTCACCTGATGCTAGTGGGCGCCTATCGCGATAACGAGATCACCGCATCGCATCCACTCATGAGGGTCCTGGAGTCGCTCCATCGGTCCGGGCAGCACTTCCGAGAGATCGCGCTTACCCCCTTAACGCCCGATGACGTCGGGCGCCTCGTTGCCGATTGCCTACATGCCAAATCCGAGCGCGTGCAACCGCTGGCAGAGCTCGTGTTCGAAAAGACCCGGGGTAATCCATTCTTCGTGATCCAGTTTGTCATTGCGCTCGAGGAACAGGGGCTCCTCACGTTCGATCCAAAGAGCTCGGCCTGGGATTGGGACTTGGCTCGAATCAAGGGGCAAGGATTTACCGATAACGTCGTCGATCTCATGGCGGTGAAGCTCGATCGCCTGCCCGCCAATACGCAAGAGGCGATTAGGCTGTTTGCCTGTCTGGGCAATGCCGCCGATATAGCCACGCTGGCGCTAGTTTACGCAAAGCCGGAGGAAGCACTCCACACGGCGCTAGAGGACGCCGTTCGCGCCGGACTGATATTCCGCTTCGACACGTCGTATGCGTTCGTCCACGATCGAGTGCACGAAGCGGCCTATGAGCTAATTGACCACCAAGAGCGGCCATCGGTGCACCTCCATGTTGCACGCACACTCATATCACACCTCTCGATGGGTGAGATCGACGACGGGATATTCGACATCGTCGATCAATTCAATCGTGGTGCCTCTCTGATCGACTTGCCCAAGGAACGGGAGCGGACCGCCGAGCTCAATCTCCTGGCAGGCAAGCGCGCCAAAGAAGCGACGGCCTATTCTTCAGCATTAACCTATCTTACCGCGGGTCGCGGGTTGCTTGTAGATGGCAGTTGGGATCGGCATTATCGATTGCTTTTCGATCTCGAGATTCACTGTGCTGAATGCGAGTACCTGACTAACGAGCTTGTTATTGCGGAGAACCGGCTCGCTGCTCTGGCAGAGCGGGCAACAACTCTCATCGACCGGGCCGCTGTTACGCGCCAGCAGATGGCCCTCTACACCATTTTGGATCGCATCGATCGGGCCGTGGAAGTAGGCCTCGAATTTCTTGCCTACGTCGGCATCAAATTGCCACCGCACCCAACGAACGCAGAAGTGGAACAAGAATTCGAGCAGATCTGGCAACGGCTTGGCGATCGGTCAATCGAGCAGCTTTTCGATTTACCGCCCACGACGGATCCTAATTGGTGCGCGACCATTGACGTGATGGCGGTTCTCGATTCGCCGGCCCTCTTTTATGACAACAGTCTTGGCTGTCTCATCATCGGCCGGATCATCAATCTCAGTTTAGAGCACGGCCACGCCGACGGCTCATGCTTCGCCTATGTCTACTCGAACTTGGCCTTCGGCTGCCGCTTCGGCGATTACCGTTCAGGATTTCGCTTCGCCCAACTAGGGTTCGACCTTATGGAAAAACGCAGGCTGTCTCGTTTCAAGCCGCGAATTTACCTTGGCTTTGCGATGGCGAATTCCTGGATTAAGCACCTTTCCACCAGCCAAGCACTGCTGCGGCGGGCCGTCGACATCGCGCGAGACTCTGGTGACCTCGTCTTTATGGGCTATGCGCTGCGTACCTTGATAACGAATCTTATCGCCAGCGGCACCCCGCTCGCCGAGGCCCAACGCGAAGCTGAGAGCTCGCTCGAATTCGCAAGGAAAGCGAGATTTGGCATCATCTTCGACATTGTCAGTACGCAACTCGGTCTGATCCGAACACTTCGAGGCTTTACGTCGACGTTCGGCTCCTTCGATGACAGTGAATTCGATGAAACCCGCTTCGAGCAGCATTTGCAGGACCCACGGCTTGAGTTCGCGGCATGTTGGTATTGGGTCCGCAAGTTGCAAGCGCGCTACTACGCGGGCGACTATGCGTCCGCTATCGAGTCAGAAACAAGAGCCTACCAGCTTCTGGCAAAGTCGACGTCATTTCGCCTCTATTTCGAAGCCGCGGACTACCACTTTTATGCCGCGCTCGCACGGGCGGCGTGCTGTAAATCCGGCCTGGCACAGGAGCGATCCCTACATCTCGAGATGCTTCTCGTACATCACAAACAGCTCAAAGCGTGGGCGGAGTTCGGACCAGAGAACCTTGCAAACCGCATGGCACTCGTCGAGGCGGAGATCGCGAGCCTTGACGGACGCGAGCTCGAGGCAGAGCGTCTATACGAAGACGCCGTACGATCGGCGCGACAGCACGGCTTCGTGCAGAACGAAGGCGTTGCTAATGAGCTGGCGGCGCGATTCCATGCGGGGCGCGGCTTTGATACGATCGCGAAGGCCTATTTAAGGAACGCTCGAACTTGCTATCACAGCTGGGGCGCCTACGGAAAGGTGAACCAACTCGAGCGGTTACACCCGCACCTCCGCTCGGAGACGACACTCAGTTCCGAAACCACGATCGGCGCGCCAATTCAGCTTCTGGATATGGCTACTGTCATCAAGGTGTCGCAAGCGCTTTCCGGCGAGATTGATCAAAGAAAGCTGATGGACACGATTATGTTCGTAGCGCTCGAGCACGCGGGCGCCGAACGCGGCGTATTGCTATTGTCACTCGACAAGGAGCTGCGGCAGGAGGCGGAGGCGATCACCAGCGGTGACACGATCATCATTCGTCGAGGAGGCGAATCAGCGACTGCCATTCCCCATTATGTCATCAACTACGTGATACGGACTAGAGAAATTGTAATTCTGGACGACGCCTCAGCTCATCCGACATTTTCAGCGGATTCCTATATTCGTGAGCGTAATGCGAGGTCCGTTCTGTGCCTGCCGCTTGTCAACGAAACCAAGATGGCCGGCATCCTCTACCTCGAGAACAATCTTACGACACACGTCTTTACGCCAAACCGAATCGCGGTGTTGAAGCTACTGGCATTGCAGGCCGCAATCTCGCTGGAGAACAGCCGTCTTTATGGCGACCTTGCTGAACGTGAGGAGGTGGCGCGCGAAAGCGCGCGGAGATACCACGATGTGCAAATGCAGCTTGCGCACGTGAACCGCATGACGACCGTCGGGCAACTGTCGGCCTCGATCGCACACGAGATCAATCAACCACTATCGGGCATTCTCACGAACGCCAGTACATGTCTGCGGATGCTGGCTGCCGATCCTCCAAATGTTTCCGGAGCGCGGGAAACGGTGCGCCGCTCTATCCGGGACGCCAACCGTGCGGCGGACATCATCTCTCGACTCCGCGCGCTGTTTGTCAAAAAGCAAGTCCGGATCGATCTGGTGGACCTCAACGACGCTTCGCGCGAAGTGATTTTACTGGCGTTAAGGGAGCTTGAAAACAACCAAGTGATCCTGCGGTCCGAGTTTGCCGAAGACCTCCCGCTGGTTAAAGGCGATCGCATACAGCTTCAACAGGTAATCCTGAACCTGATCCGAAACGCCTCGGACGCGATGAGGGACATCGATGATCGTCAGAGAGAACTGGCAATCAAAACCGCTAAAACAGAGCCGGACGGCGTGCTCGTCGCCATACAGGATTCTGGTCCGGGCATAGATCCCACAAATCTCGATCGCGTCTTTGACGCGTTCTACACCACCAAGCCCGATGGGTTGGGGATGGGCCTATCGGTCTGCCGGACTATCGTCGAAGCACATGGGGGAAAGCTATGGGCGACGGCGGCTGGTCCTCATGGCACCGTCTTCCAATTCACATTGCCGGTCACGGTAATGAACCGCGCCTGAGCGCCCAGCATGTCATATCGCCGCGCTGCGAATCGCCAGAGAACGTCTAATGTGTGAGTATGCGATCGAGCGTGCCGAGCAGTCACGCCCGACGTTTGATGAACTTTCCGGCTTGTCCGCCCGCGAGATCGCCGCGGAACTCAACGAGCGCAACATTGCTACGCCCACTGGAGGCGTTTTGGCACGCCGCGAGGGTTATTCGTGTTCAAAAGCGGCTTCGGTTTGCGTATGGTTTTTGCAATTGGAGATTTGGTTCGCGGGTCCGCTTTGGTGCAGATAGCGTGCCGACGTTCAGCTCGAAAATCGTTGCTCTTTGAAAGGGTCGCCGTAAATGTGATATCCGTTAAATTCCCACAAGCCCGGCAATTCGCGATCCAAAAACTCGATCCCGCGCACCCACTTCACGCTCTTATACGCATAGAGGTTTGGCACCACGAGGCGCAGCGGATAGCCGTGCTCAGGCGTAAGGGGTTCGCCGTCATGCCGCATGGCGAAAATCGTCGTCGGGCCCAGAAAATCCGCGATTGGCAGGTTTGCCGTGTAGTTGTTCTCGCCATGGACCATCACATGCCGCGCCTCTGGCCGCAACTTCACTCGCTTCATCAATTCTGTGGCGAGCAATCCTCCCCAGTGGTTGTCGAACCGGCTCCAGTACGAGACGCAGTGCATGTCCGCAAATACTTCGCTCTGCGGCAGATTGGAGAGCTCTTCCCACGAAAGCCGTAGCTGCTCCTCTACCAGGCCGAACACGCGAAAATCCCACGTCCTGGGACTAAAGAGCGGCACCGCGCCCACATGCAGCACCGGCGACTTGAGCGTCAGCGACTGTCCTGGGGGCAGCCGCCCAGCGACACGCATTTCACGCTCCCGTCGGAGTCGCTCGTTCGATTGCACAAATAGCTCCACCGCAAAAGTATAGCGCGGCCCAATTGGCGCACGTAGTAATTTTCGGAGCCTGAAACGCGGTCAGCCGGGTTGCGGCGGACATAACCAAACATTGGGTTTCGGGTACCCCACACTCCGAGACGCGGCCTATCAAGATGCTAGTCCAGCCCGAAGCGGCGAAGGGGGAGTCTCACGGCTCCCCCTCACCGATCTTGGAGCTAGAACTATTTGCAGACTCGGAGAGTAAGCCAGGAACAGTCTTGCTGGTATTGTGACGGAAAATGTTCACGGCCCCGATCACTTCGTCCTCGTTGTTACGAATTGGAAAGACATTAACGAGCGCCAGAAGACGATTACCGTCGGGGTGCTCGCAAATCACATCGGCGTTCCGAACGGTGCCGCCGTTGTTGATCACCACGGAAGGTGGTGCACGTTCGTGCGGCATCACTTCTCCTGAGGGGTAACGAAGAAGGTGTGACCCGCAATACTTTTCCGAGGTTCCCAGAGACGGCGTACGTCCCCAACCCGCGATTGCAGCTTTGTTGCACTTGACGACGGTGGCATCCTTTTCGATAACGTATATCCCCACCGGAATAGAATCCATTGCAGCTTGGTCTGCGAGAATTCCTTTCGCGACGAGGTGCCCGTCGACGAGTTCTCCTCGGAATTCGATTTTGTCGAAGTCGCCATCCAAAATCATCGTGCTTGTTGCCAAGCCACCATCTGTCACGCTGGTCGGCATTTTCGACCTCCTTTTCGCGAAAGACTCGAGCAACCTCCCAGCACCATTTGGCTCGTTTGTCAAGAGAATGCTTCAGACTACGCCGGAAGACTCTATCTTGCGGGACCCTCTTCAAGTCCTGAGAAACGGGCTTCGCGGAGATTGGCCGCCATATCTCCATTGCAGATTCAACAAGTTGCGGGAGGCGGCGCTGAGGGGATGCCGGAACATGGCCGAAAAGCCACAATCCAAGAAACGGACCTCTGGAGACTTGGCTTGGCTTTATGAGCAAACGCCCCGCCGGAGGTTGATCCGTCTGCCTTGGGCGCATCTGCGCAGAGGCTTGGCGGAAGCCAACGCACTTGCCTGGTGAGCTGGAGTGCCGGCGGGAGAATCCTATTGATGAAGAGACCCTTTTCAGATCATTAGAAAATTCTAGTTCGTTAGAAAGATTGAACCAACTCTACAGCCGACGTGGCCATTGATATTTCGATCCGGTTGACATCTTTTTAGCGTGCTATCCAAATGACTATTCCGAGGTCGTGCTGCCGTGGCGACAAGAATGTCACCTATCCCGGGGCTTTCGGGGTACATGCTGGTGCCCCTGCGGGAAAGCGCGGACTTCACCCTTTACCGCGGCCGAAAGCACGACGACCCCTCGCCAGTCCTGGCGATCGCACTCCCCGAACAGCCGACGCCTCAGAGTATCAGGCGGCTCATGCACGAATACTCGTTCGCAGCCGAACTCGATCCCGCGTGGGCTGCCAAGCCTATGGCCATTACTCGTCACGAAGGGCGGACGATCCTCGTACTCAAGGACCCTGGCGGTCAGCCGCTGGATCGGATTCTTGAGCGTGATCAGGGGCAACCGCTCGACCTGACTCGCTTCCTTAGCACCGCTATTGGGTTGGCAAGAACACTCGGTCAAGTCCATCAACAGGGCCTCATACATAAGGATATCAAGCCTGCGAATGTCCTCGTCGACGACACCGGCAACGCGTGGCTCACCGGATTCGGGATTGCGTCCCAACTTCCGCGCGAGCGCCAGTCGCTCGAACCTCCCGAGTTCATCGCGGGAACGCTTGCCTACATGGCACCCGAGCAGACGGGACGAATGAACCGTTCGATCGATTCTCGGAGCGACCTTTACTCACTTGGAGTGACGTTTTACGAAATGCTGACCGGGAGTCTTCCATTCACGGCCTCCGACCCGATGGAATGGGTGCACTGTCACATCGCGAAACAACCAGTCGCACCCATTGAGCGGGTGGGAACCGTGCCGGCATCAGTCTCCGCGATCACGATGAAGTTGCTCTCCAAGACGGCGGAGGAGAGGTATCAGACAGCGGTGGGAGTTGAGAGCGATCTTCGGCGCTGCCTGTCCCAATGGGAGTCCCAGGGGGAGATCGATAACTTCACTCTTGGCGGTCACGATACCCCGGATCGCTTCATGATCCCCGAGAAGCTGTACGGGAGGGATCGCGAGGTTGACACTCTGCTCACCGCCTTCGACCGCATCGTTGGTGGTGGCCGAGCGGAACTGGTGCTGGTCTCCGGATACTCCGGCATCGGCAAATCCGCAGTCGTCAATGAGCTCCACAAACCACTCGTGCCGCCACGCGGCTTGTTTGCATCAGGCAAATCGGACCAGTACAAGCGCGACATTCCGCATGCCTCGCTAGCCCAGGCGTTTCAGAGCCTCATCCGGCGGCTCCTCAGCCAGAACGAGGAAGACCTGCGCAAATGGCAGGACGCGCTTCGTGAGGCGCTGGGTCCGAACGGACTGCTACTCGTCGATCTCGTCCCGGAATTGAAGCATATCATTGGCGAGCAGCCGCCAGTGCCCGAATTGCCGCCGCAGGAAGCGCAGAGACGTTTTCAGATCGTATTTCGACGGTTCATCGGCGCATTTGCGCGACCTGAACATCCGCTCGCGCTCTTCCTCGATGACATGCAATGGCTGGATGTCGCCACACTCGACCTCCTCGAAGATCTGTTGACCGGCAACGATTTGCAGCACTTACTGCTCATTGGTGCGTATCGGGACAACGAGATCAATGCCGCCCACCCGCTGGTACGTAAGCTAGAAGCGATCCGTCAGGCCGGAGCGGCAGTGCAGGACATCGTTCTCACACCACTCGGTCGCGACGATCTAGGTAAACTGCTTGTTGACTCCCTTCACTGCCAACTGGAGCGCGCCGCCCCACTGGCAGACTTGATTCACGAAAAGACCACGGGCAACCCGTTCTTCGCAATCCAGTTCATTTCTACTCTGGCGGACGATCGCCTGCTTACATTCGATTACCGTGCGCGGCGTTGGGCATGGGACCTGCTCCGCATTCGTGCCAAAGGCTTCACGGACAATGTTGTAGAGCTGATGGTCGAGAAGTTGAAGTGCCTTCCGCCAGAAACACAGAAGGTACTCCAGCAGTTCGCCTGCATGGGAAACAGTGCAGAGTTCGAGATGCTGCGGATGGGGTATCAGGGCTCGGTCGAGGACATGCACGACCATCTCTGGGAAGCCGTGCGATCGGGCCTTATCTTCCATGCGGACAATTCCTACGGCTTCCTGCACGACCGCGTGCAGGAAGCCGCATACTCGCTGATCCCGAAGGAGCTGCGTGCCGAGGCTCACCTGCGCATCGGAATGCTCCTCGCCGAGCACACGCCCGCTGAAAAACGTGAGGAAGCGATATTTGAGATCGTCAATCAACTCAACCGGGGCTCCCATCTCATCACCTCTGTCGAGGATCGCGAGCGCGTCGCAGAACTGAACCTGATCGCAGGCCGGCGCGCGAAACTCTCGACAGCATACGACTCGTCACTCAAGTATCTCAGGGCCGGCAGAGCCCTTCTTGCAGAAGAGACCTGGGAACGTAATCACCAGCTCATCTTCTCGATCGAGTATATGACAGCCGAGTGCGAGCTGCTGACCGTCACGGTTTGCCTCGCCGCCGGGGATCCACTCGCGGAAGTGCAAAAGGAATGCGAGAACGGCTTGGCATTTGCCAGGCGGGTGCGTTTCGGCCTGGTCATCGAGCGCTGCGGAGCACAACTCGGTTTGATCCTCACCTTGCGCGGGCTGACTGCGACGTTCGGGTGCCTGGATCATGAGGGATACAGCGAACTCGATACCGAACGCCGCTTGGCCAACAGACCCGATCTGGTGCTCGCCGAGTTCTATTACTGGACGCGAAAGCTGCAGGCGCACTTTTTCGCCGGAGACCTTCCGTCGGCGGTCGACGCCTCGCTGCACGCGGAACCGCTGCTTTGGACGTCGGCGGCAATGTTCGAGTCAGCGGAGTATCGACTCTATGGCGCGCTGGCGCATGCGGCGATCTGGGATCACGCCACACCGGAGCAGAGACCGAGGCACTTCGATTCTGTGCTGGACCACCACCGGCAGCTCCAAATGTGGGCGGAGGTCAACCCCGAAACCTTCGAAGACCGGGTTGCCCTGGTCGGCGCCGAGATCGCCCGCATCGAGGGCCGGGTACTGAACGCTCAGGAGCTGTACGACAAGGCCATCCGCGAGGCTCACAAATATGGGTTCGTGCACAACCAGGCTATTGCCAACGAGATTGCCGGGCGTTTCTACGCAGAGCGCGGTTACGAGAAGATCGCGGCGACCTATTTGCGGGCCGCGCGGGCCTGCTACCTGCGCTGGGGAGCCGACGGAAAGGTTCGCCAACTCGAGGAGCTTTATCCGCACCTCAAAGTGGACAAGTCGATCTCGGATTCCACGGCGACGATAGTGACACCCATCGAGCAGCTCGATCTGGCTACCGTAATCAGAGTCTCGGAAGCAGTGTCAGGCGAGATCGTTTTCGAAAAGTTAATCAACACGCTCATGAGTTCGGCAATCGAACACGCGGGCGCCGAACGCGGCGTATTGCTATTGTCATCTGACATGGAGCTGCGGCAGGAGGCGGAAGCGATCACCAGCGGTGACTCGATCACCATTCGTCGAGGAGGCGAATCAGCGACTGCTATTCCGCATTTTGTCATCAACTACGTGATGCGGACTAAAGAAATTGTAATTCTGGGCGACGCCTCAGCTCATCCGACATTTTCAGCGGATTCTTACATTCGTGAGCGCAATGCGAGGTCCGTTCTGTGCCTGCCGCTTGTCAACGAAACCAAGATGATCGGCATCCTCTACCTCGAGAACAATCTTACGACACACGTCTTTACGCCAAACCGAATCGCGGTGTTGAAGCTACTGGCATTGCAGGCCGCAATCTCGCTGGAGAACAGCCGTCTTTATGGCGACCTCGCTGAACGTGAGGCGAAAATCCGGCGGCTCGTTGACGCAAACATCATCGGGATCATCATCGCAAATCTCGACGGTACGATCACCGATTCTAACGATGCGTTCCTTCAGATGTTGGGATACGACCGCAACGACGTTGATGGTAGAAGCCTTCGATGGGCGGAGATGACGCCAGCGGAGTGGCACGAGGCGGACGAGCGACATGAGGCGGAAATCAGGGCGACCGGCATTTCCTCACCTCATGAAAAGGAGCTCTTCAAGAAAGACGGCAGCAGGGTTCCAGTACTTGCTGGCGCTGCAACCTTCGATGAAGCGCGGGGTGAGGCCGTAGCCTTTGTCCTCGACTTGACTGATCTCAAGCGGGCTGAGGAGGTGGCGCGCGATAGCGCGCAGAGATACCACGACGTGCAGATGCAGCTTTCGCACGTGAACCGCATGACGACCGTCGGGCAACTGTCGGCCTCGATCGCACACGAGATCAATCAACCACTATCGGGCATTCTCACGAATGCCAGTACATGTCTGCGGATGCTGACTGCCGATCCTCCAAATGTTTCCGGAGCGCTGGAAACGGTGCGCCGCTCTATCCGGGACGCCAACCGTGCGGCGGACATCATCTCTCGACTCCGCGCGCTGTTTGTCAAAAAGCAAATCCAGATCGATCTGGTAGACCTCAACGACGCTTCGCGCGAAGTGATTTCGCTGGCGCTAAGGGAACTTGAAAACAACCAAGTGATCCTGCGGTCCGAGTTTGCCGAAGACCTCCCGCTGGTTATAGGCGATCGCATACAGCTTCAACAGGTAATCCTGAACCTGATCCGAAACGCCTCCGACGCAATGAGGGACATCGATGATCGTCAGAGAGCATTGGCAATCAAAACCGCTAAAATAGAGCCGGACGGTGTGCTCGTCGCCATACAGGATTCTGGTTCAGGCATAGATCCCACAAACCTCGATCGCATCTTTGACGCGTTCTACACCACCAAGGCCGATGGGTTAGGGATGGGCCTATCCGTCTGCCGGACTATCGTCGAAGCACATGGGGGAAAGCTATGGGCGACGGCGACCGGTCCTCATGGCGCCATCTTCCAATTTACATTGCCGGTCACGGGTGATGATCGGACCTGAGCGCCCAGCATGGTGCCCCTACCGCACTCCCCATAGCATTGGATTTGAGGCGGACACCAGTACCAGCTTGTCCGTGTGGGCGCACTTCAAGCAATCCTTGGACGCTGTCTGTCCGGTCGCCGACTCGCGATTCTAAAATTTCATCACCAGGAGGAGCCCTAGAAGTGGCTGATGCAAAAGGGCCCTCTCCCAACACGGGCGGACATATCTCAGCGGCTTCCGGGGGTGGACATTCTTGCCCTCGAGATCAACGTTTTTTTCCTGAAAAACTGCCCTAGGCGAAGGAGCTGGAATATGCCGCGTCCAAGCTGACCTCAATCGAGATCAACGGCACCTATTCCCAATGTTCGCCAACCAAACAGTGTTGCATTAAAATTACAGTTAGCCACAAAAACGATTTTCCTGTCTCGACGCGGCCATCCCGGGCTGTTTGCCTTCGCGTTTTAACGGAAGGCAAATTCTCATGGGAGGCTGACATGCGGATCAACCGATTAACTTCTGCCGCGATCATCGCGGCAACTTCGTTCGGCACGGTCGCCATTGGAGAAGCGCGGGCCCAGTCTGCGGCAAGCGCTGAGGCTGAGATTGCTGCACTAAAACAACAACTTCTTCTGATGGAGCAGAAGCTCGACGCGCTGCAGAAGCAGACGGCAGCCAATACGGCAGCGGCCGCGAAAGCCAACGCAAAGGCGGACGCCAAGGCCCCCGTAAGCAGCGCCAACGCCGCGATCCCGATCAAGGCGGCGGTTGCGCCGTCCGACGTAGTCGTGACGATGCCGGGCAACAGGCCGACCATTTGTACCGCTGACAATCTCAATTGCATTGCCATCACCAGCCGGGTGCATTTCGATGTCGGCGGCTACGACTATCGGCCCAATACCGCCGCGACCTCTCCGCAACGCCTCGATGATGGGGCCAATGTCCGTCGCGCGCGCATCGGGGTGATCGGCAAATTCCTGGGCGACTGGGATTACGCCCTCATTTACGACTTCGGCGGCTCCTCGGACGGGTTCGACAGCACGGCCAGCGTCGGTGGCGCTGCCGTCGGATTTCTTCCGGGTGGCGGCTTGTCGGGCGTCGAAAACGCCTACCTCAGCTACAGCGGTTTCAAGCCGTTCGGCGGCAAGCTTGCGATTGAAGGGGGCATCATGGATCTGCCCTACACGCTGGACGAGGCGTCGAGCTCGAACGACCTCCCGTTCATGGAGCGTGCCTCCTCCGCCAACATTGCCACCAACATTGCAGCCGGCGACTTCCGTTCGACCGCCGGCGCGCGCTGGTACGATGACCGGTTCTGGGTCGGAGCCTATGCGACGGGGCCCTCGACCGGGGCTATTCACTCCGCCTCAAGCGTAAACCCTCCGGGCACCACGGAACAATACGGCGCCGTGGCCCGGGCCGCAGGTCAAATCGTCAGCGGCAAGGACTATTCGCTGCACGTCGGCGGCGACGCCCAATGGCTGATCCAGCCGCCGCATAATTTGATCGCAAACACGCAAACACTGACCCTGAGCGACCGTCCGGAGTTGCGCATCGACCCGACCACCCTTGTCTCGACGGGCGCGCTTGCGGGGGTATCAGGCGCGCAGGTCTACAGCGCCGAAGCGGCGGGGACATACGGGTCTCTGTTCTTCCAGGGCGAATATTTCTGGTACAATATCGACCGCAACGCCTTCGCCCCGCTGCCGAGCCTGCAATTCCAGGGCGGCTATGCCGAGGCAGCCTATGTCCTGACCGGCGAAACCCGTCGCTACAATTCGGCCAGCGCCTCTTACGCCGGCGTGGTACCGGCAAATCCATTCTCCCTGGCTGGTGGCGGCTGGGGCGCATGGGAGATTGCCGGCCGGTTCAGCACCATCGATCTCAACGATCAACTCGCTCAGGCGAACGGCGTCGCCGGCGGGCGCCAGACCATCTATACGGTGGCACTGAACTGGTATGCCAATCGCAACGTCCGGTTGATGTTCGACTACCTGCACGGCACCATTGGCAAGCAGATCAGCCCCACCAATTTCGGCGATGCGGGCGCGAGGTTCGACGCGTTCGCCATGCGGACGCAGGTGGCGTTCTAAGGTCGAAGCGAAGTGAACGGTCTCTTGCCGGGTGAGTGCTTGCCACGCGATCGTTTGATTGCTTGGAGAGCTGGCGAAACGTCAGAGTCTAGTCCAGGATCATATTGGCCGGCCAGGCATCTCTGACCGTATTAGCAGACGGACGACGCGTATAGCCGGTCGCGTCGGATGTTTTTGCCGTCGGAAAATGACTCGCGACCGACTCTTTCTCGGGCGTCAGCTTCTCGGACGTCGGTTTTGCGAATGCGCACGTGCTGCCGAGTAAGCTGAATGCAAGGCTCAGCGTTATCAACCTTTGACTGATGATCATGTATCGTCCTCCGGACCCGCTCAATCAAGCCACTACGGCCCAGGACCGGGTCATTTATCCTGCTTCGCGTTTGGGTTTTGTTCAATGCCTTGATGAGGAGACTGAACCGGCGACAGCTTTATTCCCGGGGAGCAAACTGCTGCTGCAATTTGACCTAGGTTCGCGGGTTTATTGGCGCCATTAAATAGCGTTTTAGGATTGCTCGCGTTGTCCTGGCGATCGGGCGGGACCACGCCTGTACTCGCTGGCAACCGATTCTGCGCGATCGTCTACCTATCTGGGACTGATTTCGTTTTGGCCAGATAGTCCACGATCTGCTTTTCGTCGTCAGGAGAAATGGGCGCCTTGTAAGCGGTCACCATTTTATGAACGACTTCCGCCCAGGTTTCCCTCGAAAGAAGAGGCTGGTACAACACATGGTCGGCGGAATGGCAGGCCAGGCAGTTGTTGTTGATCGCATCCGCGCCGTTACCAGGGAACATGACGTCGGAGGTTGGATATTCGACCTTGGTTGACTTCAATTCGACGGAAGTGGCCCCCGCCGGGCACGAGGTCATAAAACCCAGAAATACCGCTGTCGACAGAAGGATGCGCAACATTTCCTGTGTCCTCCTTCACGTCGCGATGACATGAATCGATTCAACCGTGTTGTAAAGATAACCGGATGGATTCCAGACCGGGAAACTGGGCTGCGCCAAACCGGCGGTGTTGGTGCACCGAACCGTCAGGGTCCGCGCGCCGGCTGCAGGCAGCGCTAACTGCGTCTGCCATTGCCGAAGGCTGTACTTTCCCTGGTCCGGACCAAGCTGGGCTGGTTGCCAACTCTTGCCGTCATCGATCGATGCATCAACACGTGCGACGCCGCAATCACCACCGAAGGCGATGCCGCGGACAAGCGTCTCTGCTCCCGCCTTGAGCTTGTCGCCATCATGAATGTTGGTAATGAAGGATCGCGGTGCATTCCCGGTTGCCGGGATGAGGCGGAAGCCCTTGTCGCCCGGCTTGACCGTGTGGTTCGGAACATCGGGTACACGGTACGCGGTTGACGTCCAGTAGTTGGTATCCGGTTTCGACAATACCTCAATGTCGT
>Ga0210388_10000348_pt1 | contig 39274 bp, 26 predicted proteins | sample IncBWC19OmetaG_FD_155485 | JGI IMG/M metagenome (GOLD analysis project Ga0210388, IMG submission 155485) | Forest soil microbial communities from Barre Woods Harvard Forest LTER site, Petersham, Massachusetts, United States - Inc-BW-C-19-O ...
TCTTTGCCGGCCAGCTCATGATTCTTTGCAATCGCTTCGACGTACTCCTTGGTCGTCAGCGGCCCCTTAGTCTCCGCGGTCAGGAAATTTTCCTGACCGAAATACGGCATCTCTTTCGCCGCATTTTTGTCGTTGAACTCAATGATCTCCTTCAATGTTTTCACCGGCGCGTTCGGTCCGAGCCATGCCAGGTATGCATTCAAGTCGGCTTTCAGTTCGTACATGAACCCGAGAAACTCCGTTTCCCCAAACTTGCCAGATGTCTCAAACTCAACCGGATCGACCAGTGTCGCCCCTTGCTTCTTCATCGCGTCGAGGGCATTCTCCATCAACTTGTCCACTGCGGGATTGAACCCAAACGCTTTTCGCAGCACCCCGATCTTCGTGCCTTTCAATCCATCGGCATTCAAAAACTGCGTGTAATCCTTGAAGAATTTTCCGTCACTTGCCACCGTCGCCTTGTCATCCACATCTCCGCCAGCAATCGCTCCCAGTAAGATGGCCGCATCGCGCACCGTGCGGCACATCGGTCCAGCCGTATCCTGCGTGTGCGAGATCGGAATAATTCTGCTCCGGCTCACCAGCCCAACCGTTGGCTTGATCCCGACAAGTCCGTTCGCCGAAGATGGGCACACAATCGATCCATCCGTCTCCGTTCCAATTCCAATCGCCGCGAAGTTCGAGGAAATTCCCGCGCCCGTTCCCGAACTCGACCCGCACGGGTTTCGGTCCAGGGCATACGGATTTTTCGTCTGTCCGCCGCGACCGCTCCATCCGCTGATCGAGTGATTCGACCGAATGTTCGCCCACTCGCTTAAATTTGTTTTTCCCAAAATCACCGCGCCCGCTTCACGCAGTTTCTGCGCGATGAACGCATCGCGCGGCGGCTTCGATCCCACGAGAGCCAGCGATCCCGCGGTCGTCTGCATCCAGTCGGCAGTTGCGATGTTGTCTTTGATCAAGACAGGAATCCCGTGGAGCGGTCCGCGCGGCCCTTTTTCTTTTCGCTCTTTATCCAATGCCTCCGCAATTTCCAGCGCGTCCGGATTTGTTTCAATGACGCTGTTCACCGCAGGACCGCTCTTATCAACCGCCGCGATCCGCGCCAGATACTTCTCCGCGATCGAATGCGCTGTGTATTTGCCGGACTTCATTCCATCCTGCAGTTCGCCAATCGTGATCTCATCCAACTCAAACGCCGGAACGTCTGCAACCTCCGCCTCGTTCCGGCGCGGCGCTGCGAACATTGGCTGCAAAACTGGACCAGCCGTAGCCGCTATTCCCCCGAGCAAACCGGCCTCCAAAAATCTGCGTCGTCCGGAAGCCTTAGCCGCGCTCTTCCCCTGCGCACCCTTGACGGATTTTGCCGTGCCCATTTCCTTGGGGCCTATTTCGCTCTTCGTCTCTCTTTTCATTTTCCGATCCCCCGACCTCTCTTTGAAATGAAGAGCACAGATAGTACGCCAAATAGACCTCTTTTCCTCTCTGAAATCCTGCTTTCCCAGGGGTTTACGCCCAGGAACACTCCACGAGAAAATATTTTCCCTCGGGCCCGGACTCCACTACAATTCTTCTTACGCGGAGTCCCCCCGTAGTCGGTTTGCCATGCAGCTGACTTACTCAAACGGCCCATTGCCGCTTCAGCCGCGCCGGACAGGCGCAGGGAAAATCTCGCGCTCCAATCGGTTCGCCGCTCCTGCCGTCCTGTTTTTGAGTTTCGCGACTTTCGGCGCCACCGTTTCACGCGCGCAAGACCAACAAGATCAAAGCGTCGCCGAAGCTGCTCGTCAGGAACGCGCTCGCAAGCAAGAACAGCAAAAAACCGCCAAGCACGTTTACACCGAAGAAGATCTCAAGCATCCCAACATTCTGACTCCGGAAGACCGCGCGCAAATCGAAGCGAGGAAAAATGAATGCGCGCAGAAAAATAATTGCGCCCCCGCCGCTCCGCAAAATCCGCCAGCCGCTGTCGACGCAAATTCACAAACTCCCGCAACTTCTCTCGGCGAGGTCGCGCGTCAGTTTCGCAAGCAAAAAGAATTGCAAGCGCTGAAACCAAAACAAACGGAACCGTTCCATCTTCCATTCTCGACTCCGACACTCGCCTCTCCGATTTTGCCGGAGCGTCCCGCAGTTCGTCCTCCAGCTCAACCGGTTCTCCGTCCGAAAACTTCTTCACCCAAAATGCCGTCGAATGTTTTTCGTCGCGATCCTTTCTCCGCGGTTCCCGTTCGTCCAGAAGTTCGACGACCCGAAGTTCCCAGGGCCGAAGTTGTTCATCCAGAAATTCGCCCCTCGGAAAAATCTCCAAACGTTCGTGAAACCGTCCGCCCCGAAGTTCACGCGGATGCCCACGCATCTGTCCGTGAAAATATTCGTCCGATGGCCCGTCCGAAAGTTAGCAGCGACGTTCGGCCGAAAGTTCGCGAAGATGTTGTCCCCGTCGTTCCCCTAACGGTTCATCCGGAATTTAGTAAAGTTGTTCGCCCAACTCTTCGCGCTCACGGTCGGTTCATTGCTCCGGCGCAACCAAAAATTTCTTCCCACCTCGCCGCTCCGAGCATTTCCATCCAACCGATGCAACCAGCCGAGCCCTTCAAGCCCGTACAGCCGTCCGCTCCTCCCAGTCCCGGACAACCGACCGCCTCCGGCTCAACAATTCGTCCGGTGCAGCCGCAACGCGCTCTTCAGCCCATGACGATCTCCGCATCAAGTGTCGTCACGGTGCAGCCCGGCGATTCCCTTTGGAAGCTGGCGCAAAAAACCTTCGGACGCGGCAATCGCTATCCCGAACTCCTGGCCATCAATCCGAGCGTCGCCAACCCTGACCAGATCCGCGCTGGCGCCCAGCTAAATCTTCCTGAGGTCTCTGCGATCCCCATATCAACGGGCATTGCCTCAAACAGCGCCGCCTCCACGATCAAAGTGCGCAAAGGCAATACCCTCTGGAACCTCGCAAAGTCCAGCTTGGGCCGTTCGTCCGCTTGGACTTGCCTCGCTGCAGCCAATCCGTCCATTAGCGACCCCAATCGCATCTACGAGGGCCAAGTTATGATCTTGCCCCGCGCCTGCTCCTCTTCGCCGGCAGTTCCCTCCTCTGCCCGCTCTCAAGATTCCGCAGTAAGGCCGTAACTCGAATCTGGCGGCATGAACGACACCTGGACTGTTTCAAAAATAAGTCATTTATTTTATGCTACTTACGCGCCTGTCCTTGGGTCTGTAGGCTGCATATTCCGATTCGGCTACAATATTCGTGTATGGCTACTATATCCGGCCGATTGAGATCGAGGAGCACGCGTGATCCACAGCAAAGTCTTCCATAACGAAAGCCTGCTACCCATTGAAAAGGTTAGGCTTTCGCCCGGCCAAGCTGGACTCATCTGCGGCTGGGGACTATTTACAACTCTGCGCATCTTTCACGGCGAAGCTTTCGCCTATGAGCGCCACTGGCGCCGCCTCGAAAAAGATGCTGCGATCATTCACCTGCCGATGCCCTACACTTCGGCTAAAGTCCGCCTCAATCTGCACGAAGTGATTCGCGCCAATCAAGTTACGGAAGGTGCCGCGCGCATTTATCTGGTCTACAACCAAGTTGGATTTTGGCAGAGCGACGAAAAAAATCCGGAAGTGGATTTGATTATTTACACGGCGCCGCTTCCGCAATATCGCGAACCGGTGCGGCTCGCGCTTCGCGAGCAAGGGCGACATGCGGCTTCTCCGCTCGCTGGAGTGAAAACAACGTCGTGGCTGCAAAATGTTTGGTCTGTCGCCGAGGCGCAAAAAGAGGGATTCGATGAAGTTGTTCTTCTGAACGAGCGCGGAGAAATTGCCGAGTGCACGGCGGCGAATATTTTTGCCGTAAAAAATGGAAAAGTTCTGACGCCGCCTTTGAATTCCGGGTGCCTTGAAGGCGTCACGCGCGGCATTCTTTTCGAGATTGCGCCCGAAGCGGGAGTGGCCGTTATCGAGCAATCTCTTCGGCCTGAAGATCTTTATTCCGCCGACGAAGTGTTCATTACTTCCACGAATCGAAACCTCATCGGCGTTGGAGAAATCAACGGGCACAAAATCGCTACGGCTCCGGGGCCCGTCACGCATCAGATAAACGATCTCTTTGACGCCTACGTCGCGGACTACGTCACGCGCCGCCTCGCCGCCGCTTCGCATTGATCCCATTTGCAGGCTTGATGATTGTTAAGACCGAGACAGACTGAAGTCTGTCCCACTGGCTTCTCTTGACAATCTAGAGCAGCGCCATAATACTTCTCTCGACTCTCCAGGGGAGTGCCCCGGAAGCACTCACGCCAAGGACGGGCACACAGGACGAATGATGACCGATACTTCCGCCACGCTGGTACAAGGCACGCTCGATATGCTCATCCTGAAAACGCTTGCGCTTGAGCCTCTCCATGGGTGGGGCATCTCGCAAAGAATTCAGCAGTTGAGCCATGGCGTTTTCGAAGTCAATCCGGGATCTCTGTTCCCCGCATTCCGCCGCCTCGAGCGTGCGGGGTTGGTCGAATGTGAATGGAAGATCTCGGAGAACAACCGCCGCGCCAAATATTATTCGCTCACAAAAACGGGCCGCCAAAAGCTGCGCACAGAAACCAAAGAGTGGGAAAGGCAAGTCGCGGCCATTGCAAGAATTTTGCAGACCGCTTCATAGCGCCTTGAAAGCGCCTGGGAGGACACCATGGGACTCTGGACAAACCTTTTCGCTGGCCTCCGAAATCTATTCGGCAAACGGCGAGCCGAGCAAGAACTCGACGATGAGCTGCGCGATTTTCTGGAAAAGTCGACTGTCGAGAAAATGCGTAGCGGGATGACTCGCGAAGAGGCTCAGCGTGCGGCACGGCTGGAGATGGGTGGGGTAGAGGTAGTGAAGGAGGACGTGCGCTCCGCTAGTTGGGAGACGCATATTGAAACGCTTTGGAGTGATTTGCGATTTGGGGCGCGGCTTCTGCGGTTCAATCCCGCGTTTGCGGGTGCGGCGATTCTTTCGCTGGCGCTGGGGATTGGGGCGAACACGGCGATTTTTCAGTTGCTGGACGCGGTACGGTTGCGGACGCTGCCGGTGAAGAACCCACAAGAATTGGCAAGCGTGCGCATCAATCAGCGCCAAAGTATGAGCGGGAGCTCTCGCGGGCGCTACTCCGATCTCACCCACGCCATGTGGGAACAAATCCGGGCCCATCAGCAAGGGTTTTCCAGCATTTTTGCATTCGGCCCAACGGAATTCAACATTTCACCTTCCGGGCAGGTTCACGACGTGCAGGCACTCTGGGTGAGCGGACAATTTTTCGAGACGCTCGGCGTTGTGCCCGCGGTTGGCCGGCTACTGACCGAAGCCGACGATCATCCCGGCTGCGCTTCTTCCGGCGTGGTGATCAGCCATTCTTTCTGGCAACACGAATACGGCGGAGACCTGTCGGTGGTAGGACGGACGGTTAGCATCAACCGGCATCCGTTTCCAATCATTGGCGTCGCACCGGCGGGTTTTTATGGCGTGGAGATGGGGCGTTATTTCGACATTGCGGCGCCTCTCTGCGCCGAGCCGATCGTGGAGGGAAGCGAAGATGCGATGCTGCCGCGGCCGGATGGATGGTGGCTGGCAGCGATGGGGCGGCTGAAGCCTGGATGGAGCGTGGAACGAGCGTCGGCGCAGATGAAGACGATTTCGCCGGGCCTGTTTGAAGCGACATTGCCGCCAGAGTTCAATCCAGAGCAGGCGAAACGCTTTCTGGCCTACCGATTGGGGGCTTTCCCCGCAGGCACCGGTGTTTCTGACCTTCGCGAAGACTATGAGAATCCGCTGTGGCTGTTGCTGGGTCTTGGGGCGCTGGTGCTGGTGATTGCGTCGGCAAACCTGGCAAATCTGCTGCTGGCGCGCGCGAGCGCTCGGGAAAAAGAGATGGGAATGCGCATGGCCATCGGGGCCAGCCGGTGGCGGTTGATCCGGCAATTGCTGGCGGAGAGCCTGCTACTCGCGGGGGTTGGCGCATTTCTCGGCGCATTGCTAGCGCGCAGCTTGAGCCAAGTGTTAGTGGCATCTTTAAGCACGGAGAACAATCCCTTGTTTGTGGATTTGGGAACCGACTGGCGCGTGCTGGGATTCACAATTGGGCTGGCCGTGGCTACTTGCGTTCTTTTCGGATTGGCACCGGCTATGCGGGCGACGAATGTGTCGCCCGGGTTGGTACTGAAAGAGAGCGGAAGAGGGACGACGGACGGGCGCTCGCGGTTCGGATTGCGGCGCATTCTGGTGGTATCGCAGATTGCGCTTTCGCTGACACTGCTGGTCGGCGCCCTGCTGTTTGCGCGAAGCCTGGGCAAACTGGCTTCGGTGGACACGGGGTTTCAGCGCGACGGCATCCTTATCACGGATATCGATTTCACGAGTCTGAACCTTCCTACGGAGCGGCGCTTTCCTTTTGCGAACGAGTTGCTCAATCGTGTGCGGGCAATTCCCGGGGTGGAGTCCGCAGCAATATCGAAGATCGTGCCGCTGAGCGGGAACGGAGAAGCTCACGACATTCTTCCGGGAGTTTCGGGAATCCCGGAGGGAAAGATCTCTTCCGCGGTGTTCAACCGGGTGAGCCCGGGATTTTTCGCGACGTTGCAAACGCCTATGATTGCGGGGCGCGATTTCGACGAGCACGACGTGACGGGCGGGCCATTGGTGGCAATCGTGAACGAATCGTTCGCGAAAAAATTCATGAAAGATAAGAATCCGGTTGGGATGCTGTTGCGGGTGCGGCGCATGAGCACGATTTCGGGGCCTTACGAGATCGTCGGATTGGTTAAAGATACGAAGTACGTGGACCTGCGCGAGACGGCGCAAGATATTTTGTACACGCCATTGGCGCAACTTGATCGGCCAGATGCGGACGCGCTGATCTTGATGCGGTCGAATGCGCCTGTTTCCGTGCTGATTTCGTCGGTGAAAAGTGCGGCGAACGCGGCGAATCCGGATATGGACGTAAGTTTCGACGTGTTTCGTCAAATGATTGAAGAAGGATTGCTGCGCGACCGGCTGATGGCAAGGCTCTCGGGTTTTTTTGGGATACTCGCGGTCTTGCTCGCGGTGATTGGATTGTATGGCGTGATTTCTTATATGGTGGCGCGGCGGCGCAATGAGATTGGGATTCGGATGTCGCTGGGAGCGGACCAGAGGTCGATCATTGCTTTGGTCCTGCGAGAATCTCTGTTGCTGCTGGGGGTTGGGTTGGGCCTGGGAATCGGGCTTGCGTTAGCGGCTTCGCGCGCGGCGAGTTCCCTGCTCTTTGGATTGAAGCCGCACGATGCGGCGACGTTTTTAATGGCCACGGTGATCCTGGCCGTGATTGCGCTGGCGGCGAGTTATATTCCGGCGCTTCGGGCTTCTAGACTTGATCCGTTGGAGGCGCTGCGGCACGAGTAGATTTGCGCGAGGTAGAAGAGAAAGAAAGAGAGAGAAAAGGATAACGCAGAGGCGCGCGGAGAAGACAAAGCAGATTCCTCGCTGCGCTCCCTTCGAGGTTCAGGACAAGCGGAATGACGTTGAATTTTTGGTTGTGGCTGGCTCATTTTTTTCTGGCGAGTAGATTACGAAGGTAGAAACTATCACCTTTGCATGGCAAACAGCACGACGAGACCTACGGCGCCGTTGCCCTGACGGCGCGAGCGGCTTTTTGGCGGCTGCGTGCTACAATTCCGTCGCGAGCATCCCATGCCGGACACAGCATCTATTTCGATGGGCGGAGCAGTTCTGGAAGTCGTCTCACCAGACGGCGCGCGCCGTTACGTACGCGTGACCCAGACACCGTTTCTGATCGGGCGCGGCGCGGAAACTGGCAACCATCTTCAACTCTCCGACCGGCGTATTTCGCGGAATTGCGCGGCCCTCGTTATCGAAGCGGGGCGCCTGTACATCGAAGATCGCGGGCAGCGGCGGGGGCTCTTCATCAACGGCGAGAAAGTGGAAAGCCGGCTCCTGAATGACGGCGACTCGATCAGTTTCGGGCTTGAAGATTCCTACGAGATTGTTTTTCGATCCGGTACGTCGAGCGGCGAGGAGTCGCTTCCGAATCTGCTCACGCGCATCGAGCACATTACCAGCTCCGAGCCAGTGGGCGGCGGTCTGCGCAAGCTGAATCTGCTTCTGGAAGCCACGACGCTACTTCACTCGCAGCTTCCTCTTGATTCGGTGCTAGGAACGATGCTGGATCATGCTGTTTCTGTAACGGATGCAGACCGCGGGATGCTTCTCGAGGCAGATGCTACTGGGGCGCTGAAAGTGCGCCTTGCCCGGCGTACTGGTGGGCTGCGCCTTCCGCCGGAAAGTATTACACCGAGCCAAACCGCCATTCAGCTCGCGCTGCGGCAACATTCTCCAGTGGTCACCGAAGACATCGAACGCGCCGAGATGGATCTGCAATCCGCGCAAAGCATCATCGCGCAGCGGCTCCGCGCCGTCGTGGTGATTCCTCTGTTTGCCGTACACCGTGCCAGCTCTCCGGATTCGAGTTCGACTCCTGCGTATGGGCATTCGCTCGGCGTCCTTTATCTTGATTCGCGGCGCCCTGCTGCTTTCTCGAAACTCGACCGCCAGATTCTGGACGCGCTGGCCGCGGATGCTGCCAGCATTCTGGACAATGCCCGCCTGGTCGTCCGCGAACGCGAACGCCAGCGCATGGAAGAGCAAATCAACATCGCGCGCGACATACAGCAGGCGCTGCTGCCGAGGAATTTTCCTGATCACCCGCACCTTGCCGTTGCCGGCGTCAACTATCCCTGTCTATCGGTCGGAGGGGACTACTTCGACGTCTTCCCGCTGGACAACAATCGCACTGCGTTCCTGATCGCCGACGTTTCGGGCAAAGGACTGGGCGCAGCACTTCTGACTACCATGCTTCAGGGCGCACTTTCCGCCATGACTCTGGGCACTGATCCCGCGCGTGTCTTTAACCACGTGAATCGGTTTCTTTGCGACCACGCCGAAGTGGGCCGGTATGCCACCATGTTCTTTGGAATTCTGGATGACGACGGCCACCTCGAATTCATCAACGCTGGCCATCCTTCACCCTTTCTGATTCGGCATGGCGTGGCTGAGGAACCATTCAGCGAGGGTTCTTATCCCGTAGGGCTCGTTCCGGAAGCCGAGTACACAACGGCTCGCCTGAAACTTGAACCTGGGGACACCATTGTCCTTTTCAGCGATGGTGTGACCGAAGCTATGGACCCCGACGAAGAGCTTTTCGGCGTTCCACGGCTTCGCGAAGTGCTTACGGGACAAACGGAGTGTCCGCTCGATCAACTTCAGAAATGCGTGCTCGAGGCCGTGGAGAACTTCGCGCGCGGAGCAAGCCAGGCGGACGACCTCACGTTGCTTATTGTTCGATACCGCGCCGCTGGCGCCCGCGCCACAACAGACACGGATGCCGCGCCTGCGGCTCAATCCGTCTCCGCCTAACTTAGCAGAATAGATATCCGCCATGGAAGCCGGGGGCATTCTCTAACCTTAATGAAATGATGTGTTTGCGGCAGATTTGGTAAAAGTCCAGGAGGTTTGGTCCCGGCTGTTACCTAAGATCTTCGGAAGGGTCTCTACGCAAGATAGACGATTTTATGTATCTTTTTATGGCAGTCCTTCGTCCAATGCTTGACTTCGCAGCGATTCGGAAGTATCTAGGAGCGCTGTCGGCAGTTGGTTCGTCTCTATCCCAGGGGGTATGATGCAGGCTACCCGCAGAGACTTTCTGAAGTTCACTACGATAGGCGGGGCGGCCGCCGCCGTTTTCGGTTTCGATCTCCAGCCCGCTTACGCGCAACTCCGAGTCCTTAAAATCGCCAGAGCCAATGAAACGCGGTCGACGTGTCCTTACTGCGCGGTGGGTTGCGGGACAATTATTTACACCATCGGAGATCGCGCGAAGAACGTGACGCCACAGATTGTTCACGTGGAAGGCGATCCGGATCATCCGACCAACCGGGGCACGCTGTGCCCCAAGGGTGCGTCGCTCGAGCAAGACATCCTCAACGATCGCAGGCTTTTGAAGCCGCAAGTGCGGCGGCCTGGAGGGACGCAATGGGAAGATATTTCCTGGGATAATGCGCTGAACGAAATTGCCGCGCGGATCAAGAAGACGCGCGATGACAGCTTCATCGAGAAGGACGCCAAAGGGGTCACGGTAAATCGGACGGAAGCGATCTCGTGGATCGGCGGATGCACGGACACGAATGAGTTCAATTATCTGGTTGTTAAAGCGATGCGCGCCCTGGGGGTCGTGCATTTAGAAAATCAGGCCAGGGTTTGACACGGCCCCACGGTCTCAAGTTTGGGACCAACGTTTGGACGGGGCGCAATGACGAACGGCTGGGTGGATATGAAGAATACCGACATGATGCTGATCATGGGCGGGAATCCAGCCGAGAACCATCCCTGCGGATTTAAATGGGCTATTGAAGCGAAACGCACGCGTAGCGCGAAGATGATTTCCGTCGACCCGCGCTTCACGCGCACCTCTTCCGTCTCGGACATGTTTTGCCAGATTCGCGCCGGAACGGACATAGCCTTTCTCGGCGGAATGATCAACTACGCGATCGAAAACAACCGGATCGCGAAAGAATACCTCGTCAATTACACGAATGCAGCGTTTGTCATTAAGAGCGACTTCAAGCTGCCGGCAGATACGGACGGCGTATTCTCCGGGTTTGATGCGACGAAGCTTAGCTACGACAAAACGACATGGAATTATGACGCGGCTGGCGGCGGAGCGCAGAGCGCTGCCGGGACGCCTGCAGGGTTACCGGGAAGTGTCGATTTTGACCTGACGCTGCAGAATCCGAACTGCGTGTTCCAACTCTTGAAGAAGCACTATTCGCGCTACACGCCTGAAATCATTGAGCGCATCACAGGAATTCCCAAGGAACAATTCCTAAAAGCGGCTGAGCTTTTTACGTCGATTCGTAAAGACGGCGATTTGAAGAAGGTTGGCACGATCATTTATGCCGTGGGATGGACGCATCACAGCTTCGGCACCCAAATTATTCGAACGGCGGCAATGTTGCAGTTGCTGCTTGGAAATGTGGGGCGAGCAGGCGGAGGTGTCAACGCACTTCGCGGACACTCGAATATTCAGGGCGCCACGGACATGGCTGGATTGTTCGACACTCTGCCCGGGTACATGAAAGTGCCAACGCCAGGCGATGGCTCTTTCGATGCCTGGATGAAGCGGGCGACGCCTACCTCTTCGAAACCGGCGCCGTGGGATTCCTGGAACTACTACAGCAACACTTCAAAATTCATCGTCAGTTTCATGAAAGCCATGTACGGCGACGCGGCTACCAAAGAGAACGGATGGGCGTACGATTATCTGCCGAAAGTGGATCGGGATTATTCGTGGACGAACTTGTGGAACAACATGTACAACGGCATCGTCAAAGGCATGCTTGCTTTTGGCATGAACGGCGTGGCCATCGGGCCAGACTCGAATAAGAACATCGACGCTTTGAAAAAAGCAGAGTGGCTGGTGGTTGGGGAAATCTATCAGGACGAGACCAGCGAGTTCTGGAAGTCGCCTAGAGTGATCGCGCAAGGCGACATGAAGCAGATTCAGACGACCGTGTACCGGCTGCCGTGCGCGGGTTTTGCGGAGAAAGACGGATCGTTTACGAATTCCGCACGCTGGCTGCTATGGAAAAACGCGGCGGTTCCTACGCCGGGAGATTGCCGTCTGGATCAAGATATCGTCGCGCAGATCTTTTTGAAAGTTCGGGATCTGTACAAAAAAGAAGGTGGCAAATTCCCCGATCCAATTCTGCATCTGACCTGGGGCTATACGACTCCTCAGAGCCCGGCTTTGAGCGAGGTATTGAAGGAGCTCAACGGCAAGGCGCTGGCCGATCTGGAAGATCCGGTTACAAAGGTGCAGATCAAGGCTGGCCAGCAACTGCCCGGATTTGCGTGGCTGAAGGACGACGGAACGACAGCTTGCGGAAACTGGATTTATTCGGGAGCGTTTACCGAAGCGGGCAATCAGACGGCGCGGCGCGATCCATCGGATCCCTCGAACATGGGAGTGCATCCGGGGTGGGGATGGTCCTGGCCGGCGAATCGGCGGGTGCTTTATAACCGCGCGTCGTGTGATGTGGACGGCAAACCGTGGGATCCGACACGGAAGCAAGTCTGGTGGAACGAGACCGCGCAGAAGTGGGTCGGCAATGATGTTCCCGACTTCAAGGCGGACTCCAAGCCCAAGGATCACATGGGACCGTTCATCATGAATCCGGAAGGCGTGGGCCGGATTTTCGCGCCGCTGGCAGCCTTTGCGGATGGGCCTTTCCCTGAATTTTACGAGCCGATTGAGAGCCCCATCGACAATCTGTTTCATGCGGAGCGCACGCATAATCCGGTGGTTACGAAATTCAAGGATGCGGATGACAAATTTGGGACAGTCAAGGAAGGGTTCAACGTGGTGTGCACGACGTTTCGCTTGACGGAGCACTATCATTATTGGACCAAGAATAATCCGGTGAATGTGCAGCTCGTGCCCGAGCCATTTATTGAGATGGCCGCGGAAATGGCGGATGAAATGGGGATTCGCGGCGGAGAACATGTGAAAGTTTCGAGCGCGCGGGGGGACTACATCGCCAAGGCTATGGTCACCAAGCGCATTAAATCGATGATGATCGACGGCAAGAAGACCTATCAGATTGGGATTCCCTTTCATTGGGGATATCGCGGGATCGCCGAGGATGAGGGTAAGACGGCTAGAACTTTGGTGAACGCACTTTCGCATACGGCCGTGGATCCGAACGCGCACACGCCGGAATTTAAGGGCTTCCTCGTAAAGGTGGAAAAGGTTTAGGGGACGCGAATGAGCCAAGCCACATTACGCGTTCAGAAGATTTCCGGACATGCGGGGAGTGTGCCCGGCAACGACGCTCAGCGCGAATACGCTGTCTGCAAACTCATTGATACCACGACGTGCATTGGCTGCAAGGCTTGCGAAGTGGCGTGCATGGAATGGAACGATTTGCCGTTCGGCGAAACCGTCTTCGACAACACGTACCAGACGATGCCGGAGACGCGGTGGAATTATTGGAACCTGATTCTCTTCAACGAGCACGAAAAAGAAGACGGCTCGCTGATGTGGCTCATGCGCAAGAATCAGTGTATGCATTGCGCGGACCCCGGTTGTCTGGCAGCTTGCCCCGCCGATGGCGCGATCGTGCAATACACGAACGGGATTGTTGATTTTCAGCAGGCGAACTGTATTGGCTGCGGCTATTGCATTACGGGTTGCCCGTTCGACATTCCGAAGATGAATCCGAAGACGAATCGCGTCTTCAAATGCACACTGTGCGCGGATCGAGTGCAAGAAAGCCTTGAGCCAGCGTGCATTAAGTCTTGCCCCACGGGCTGTCTGCACTTCGGAAGCAAAGAGGACATGCTGGATACCGCGGGGAAACGCGCGAAGCAGCTTCGCGACGATTACAATTTCCCGAATGCAGGTGTGTACGACCCGGCGGGAGTCGGCGGCACAGGTGTGGTCTACGTGCTGCATGACGCTACCAAGCCGGAACTCTATGGCGGGCTGCCCTCCAATCCCAGTATTCCGTGGTCCGTGAAACTTTGGAAGGGTCCGCTCAAGTGGCTTGGAAATGCGGCGATGATTGGCGGGATCGTCGGGCTTGTGGTGCACTACTTGCGGTTTGGACCGAAAGAGCGCGAAGAGACGATTAAGGAACCGCATGAAGGAGCGGAGCCGTGAGCGAAACCGAACAGGCAGTGCCGCGCGGGCACGTGTTGCGCTACAACTTCAAGGAACGGATTACGCATTGGGTCGCCGCAGGGTCCTACCTCTATTTGCTCTTTACCGGCTTGGCGTTCTGGTCGCCATGGCTATTCTGGCTCGCGGCGGTTTTCGGCGGCGGGCAGATTTCGCGCATGCTGCATCCGTGGGTTGGCTTGGTTTTCGCTGCTAGCGTAGTGGTGATGTATGGCATGTGGGCGGCGCACATGCATGTGGAAGAGGGCGACAAGACTTGGTTTAAATCCGTTGGTTATTACGTCCAGAATGAAGACGAGAAGATGCCGCCGGCGGGGCGCTATAACGCTGGGCAGAAATCGCTGTTCTGGGGTTTTGTCGTTTGCATGGTGCTTCTCGTGCTAAGCGGGACCGTGCTGTGGTTTACGGAATATATTCCGTGGAGCTTGCGGTATTTGCGTTACATCGCGGTATTGGTACACGCATCATCGGCGCTGCTGACTATCGGACTTTTCTTGCTTCACATTTACATGGGAGTTTTCGCGGAGCGCGGCGCATTGGATTCCATGGTCCATGGAGATGTCCCCCTGACTTTCGTGAAACGGTATCACCCGGGCTGGTATAAAGAACTCACAGGTCAGCCCGCTTCCCCGAAAAAATGACGCCTCAGCAAGCGGCAGGCAGCGAGTACGACGCGAGAATCCGGCGCGCCGAAAAACTCATTGCGGAAAAATCCTCTGCAAGTGAACTGCTTTCGTTTTACAAGAGAATAGGCAGCTTTCAAAAAACTTTTGTGGGGCAAATTTCTGACGCGGGCAAACAACAGCCGGCTGTGCAGCAATTTGGTTCCTTGCGCGAGAGCTTGGACCTCACGCTGCTACTTCCGCACTTTCGGAATTTCCTATCGCTCGTAGAACAGAATGCTCCGAATGCGCTCGCTGCCGCGGCGCGAGAGATTGCGGCGATGCCGTCTGATGCTTGGATCTCCCTGCTCACAGCCTATTGGGAACTCGGCGGGCTCTTCGACCAGGAAATTGGGGCTTTTGCGCAGTTTTTCCCCAGGGCATTTCTCCAGCCCTACGCTGCATACATCGCGGGACGGACTGCGGTGCCACCCGTGTCGGCGACACCGCGGGTGTGTCCACTGTGTAGAGGGCGAGCGTTATTCGGAGTGTTGCGTGTCGAAGGCGATGGAGGAAAGCGCTGCATGGTCTGTTCTTTTTGCGGGTACGAGTGGGAGTTTCGGCGGATTCTTTGCCCCACTTGCGGAGAGGAAGAAGAGAAGAAACTTCCCGTTTATGTGGCGGAGCAGTTTCCGCATATTCGCGTAGAGGCTTGCGAGACTTGCAAGTTTTTTGTTCGAACGATTGACCTTACGAAGGATGGCCACGCGGTGCCGGTGGTGGACGATCTTGGGGCGATTCCTTTGACGCTGTGGGCGCATGAGCATGGTTATAGCCGGTTGCAGCCGAATCTTTTTGGCAGTTGACCCTCCCTTGTTATTTTCGACGAGTGTTGAGAAATCTACACAAGGAAAACAGCTCAGTCTATACGACAGAGAAGACCCTCCACATCGAACGATTGGGCGCGGTGCGGCGCAGCATGCTGCGCCACTACAAGAACATTGAGGATAGAAGAAGAAGGAGAACGAAAGAGTGCGCTATGAATCGTGCCCCGTCGCCTCGGGCACGGATATTATTGAGGATGGGGCAGATTTGTGACGGTGCCGGTGGGCGGAGCGTCCGGAACTACCGGGGCGAGTTGGAAATTTTCGCGTTTCAGGCGGGTGTCGCCATTGACGTACGCGGTGATGTCGGCGCCTTTTGGAAAGGTGACGTCTTTTCCGTGCATCACTGGAATGACCATACCTGCGGTGGAACTGGAGCCTTTGGCTTCGCCGCCGGAGCGTAAGACGACCTCTTGATTGTTTGCGAGGCGGACGCTCCTGACGAGCACGCCGAGTTTGCCGCCGCGGCCCAGAGCTTTTTTGGGTTCGGCTTCGTTGACAACGCCGACCGCGTTTGCGCCTTTGGCAATTACGAGGAAACCATCCACCACGACATCTTCCGAGACTTCGAGTTCCACTTCATCGCTAACCTGGGCGTCAGCGGAAGAGAGGGCTTTGCCAAGTTTCAAATGAACGGGAGTGCTATCGAGCAAAACAAGAAATTGGGCCGAAGCAGGGGCACCCGCCGGAGCGTCCGGCTTTTTGGCGGGAGAGTCATACGCCATTTTCTCTCTTGGCGCGTCCTTGGTTGGAGCTAGAACTGGTTTCGCTCCCGGAGCCGTCTTTAGCAACAACAGGAAATCGATCGGGATGTAGCCTGTTTGGCCGTCGGCGGTGCGAACGCCGAAATATTGATCGTAGCGGCCTGTGACTTCGACTTGTTGGCCGCATTGCAAAGTGGCGCGAATATCAAACGTGGTCATGGAGCTATATAGATAGACGAAATCGCCGGCGCGAGCGCACTGGACCTGGCCGATACCCTGCGCCTTGCAGACCGCGGGCGCCAGAAAGCACAGGAGAAGACAAGCCAGGGGTGACGTCCACATGCTTCGAGTGCGAGAAAAGAAATGGGGCATAGAATTCACGCTACTATCAAAACGTAAAATGCATTGTTATGGCAATAGAACGACCGGCGGTTCTGTTCATAAAAAGATACTCTGGAGTGCAAATGGCGCGTCGGGAACCCGGACAAATCACTGTCACATTCAAAAGAATGCAGCCGCCCTTGCAATAGAGCTTTTGGTTAGCGCAAGATACGGACCGCCGCGGAGGGGTGTTCTATGAAAAGAGCTATTTTGTGCCTGGCCAGCTTGTTGATTCTGAGTGGCGGGAGTATGCGTGCGCAGACTGCGTCGCCGTCTGGCGCTGCGCTGACCGTGATTCGCGCGGGAACACTCATTGACGGGGCTAGCGATACGCCGCGGAACAATCAGCTGATTTTTGTGCGTGGTGAGCGCATCGAGAAAGTGACGGATGGCTCCACAGCGATTCCGCCTGGCGCTAAGGTGATTGATCTTTCGGCGGCGACGGTTTTGCCTGGGCTGATTGATTCGCATACGCATATTTTCTTGTGGGGCGAGGATCCGGCCAAGGGCGGGTATGACGTAAATATTTTGAAGGCGGGGATCGCGCTGCGAGCGGCGCGAGCGACCTATGCGACGCGGCGGGCTTTGGAACAAGGATTTACGACGCTGCGTGATTTGGAAACGGAGGGAGCGGGATACGGCGACGTGGAAATCAAACAAGCGATTGAGGAAGGGACGATTCCTGGACCGCGGCTGTTTTGCGCGACGCGCGCGATTTCTACCACCGGTGGGTACAACTTGGAGGATTACGCGCCTGAATTGGATATGCCTAAAGGTGCGCAACTCGTTGATGGGCCGGTGGAGGCACGGAAGGCGGCGCGGCAGCAACTGGAACATGGGGCCGATTGGATCAAGGTGTACATGACACACCGATCTTGGGTGAACAAAGATGGGAAGCTAGTTTCGCAGCCGACGTTGACGGTGGAGGAACTGAAAGCGATAGTGGACGAGACGCATGGCTGGGGGAAGAAAGTCGCGTGCCATGCTTACAACGGAATCGGATTGCAACGGGCGCTCGATGGCGGGTGCGATTCCATTGAACACGGACTGGAGATTACGGACGCGCAGATTGCGCAGATGAAACAGCAGGGGACGTGGTATTGCCCGACGCTTGCGCCATATTACGGAGACTGGGCGGCGGCGGATACGCCGGGAGGAAAGCGGGACCGTGCACGGGCGGCGGTTCACGAGATTTCGTTTCGCAAGGCGATGCAGGCACATTTGAAAATCGTGTATGGGACGGATATGGGCGGGATTCCATGGACGGAACCGATTGCGCAGGAATTCGGACGAATGGTTTCCTTGGGAATGACGCCGATGGATGCGATTCAATCAGCTACCGTGCGAGCTAGTGAAATGTTGGAAATGAAAGGCGAGATCGGCGTGGTGGCGGCTGGGGCCTATGCGGATATCATTGCAGTTTCGGGGGATCCGCTGAAGGATGTGGGCGAGCTAGAGCATGTGCATTTTGTGATGCATAACGGGGCGGTTTTTAAGGATGAAATGAAGAAGTGAGGAGTGAGTAGTGGGTGGTGAGAAGTGAGTAGCGAAGACGCGATCGTATTCCTTGTGCCGATTGTTAGCGATTGCGAATTCTATTTGAGTACTCGGCTTGGGGATTCAAATTGTGGCTGGGGGTTTTAGCTCTTGCCAGCGTCGACGCTTACACCTTTCCAAAAGGCAATTCTCCCTTTGATTTCTTTCGCCGCTGGACTCGGTTCAGGGTAGTACCACGCAGCGTTTTCGTTTTTCATGCCATCCACTTCGACGTGATAGTAGTGGGCCGTGCCTTTCCAGGGGCAGATGGAGGTGTGCTCGCTGGATTTCAAGATATTTTTGGTGACGGAGTCGGGAGGAAAATACTGATTACCTTCGACGACGACGGTGTCGTTGCTTTCGGCAATGACTTTGCCACCCCAGACGGCTTTTGCCATGTTACTTGCTCCTCGTGCTTGATCGCGATAGTTGCGCGATGAAATTTAGCCTGCTTGAAGTTGGATGCAGAGAATATGGAAACGGTTCATGTAAAGAAACAGCGATACACCTTTGTTGAGAGGGCTGTGGCGGGACTGGGCCAAAGTTGTGCGGCGCTCGGATCAACAATCTGCCGCCTGGGGCGCATCTGTTAGAATCGGCACGCAGCAGGAGGATAGAGATGGCTGAACAGAGTTTTCAGAGTCATGCGAAATGGTTACCATCGTTTCATTTTTTTGTTTTGCCGGTGTTGCTGATCAACATTGGATTTCAGATTTATTGGTGCATAAAAACGTGGTTCTCAGTAAGCGGAGTGCTTTCCGTAGTAGTGGCGACCGCACTTTTTGTGGGAATCGGGGTCGCACGCGGGATGGCACTGAAGGTGCAGGACCGGGTGATCCGTCTCGAGGAGCGCCTGCGGTTCGAACGGGTGCTGCCCGCAGACCTGCACCCGCGGATCGGGGAATTTACGATCGACCAGCTTGTGGCGCTGCGGTTTGCGAGCAACTCGGAATTGCCGGAGCTTGCACGGATGGTCTTGGACGAAAAGATTGTTGAGCGTAAGGCAATCAAGAAATTGATTAAGACTTGGCGGCCGGATTTTTCGCGGGCTTGATTCGCGGAAATACACCGATCGAGCGGGCGGGCCCTTCGAGGCTCAGGGTAAACAAGCCCCGCCCCTACGGTGCCTGAACTAAATGATGTAGACAGGACGGTGGCAACGAAGGCGGCTACCGCGGCGATTTCTTCTGGCGTTTCGAAACACTTCAGCGAGCCACTGCGGCTGCGGCGGCCCCTTCGATCTCGGTAATTTCTTCAGGCGAGAGTTTTAGTTCGCCGGCGCGCATTACGCCCTCGGCTTGCTTGGCGTTGCGGGCACCGACAATCGCTCCTGTGACAGCGGGATTGCTGAGGACCCAGGCGATGGCGACCTCGCCAGGGTTACGGCCGTGCCGTACGCCAACATTTCGGAGGCGCTCGACGAGGTCGATGTTTTTAGAGAGGCGCGGTTCGCGGAACTCGGGACTTTTACTGCGGAAATCATCGGGCGGGAGGGCGGCGGCGCGCTCGCGGGTCATTGCGCCGGTGAGGAGTCCGGAAGCCATGGGTGCGTAAGCGATCACGCCGATGCCCTGCTGTTTGCAATAGGGCAGGATTTCTTTTTCGACCGCACGGCGAATTAGCGAGTAGGGCGGCTGCAGGGATGTAACCGGGGCAATTTTTTCGGCGCGCTTTATTTGCTCGACGTTGAAATTCGAGACACCGATCCAGCGGACTTTGCCTTCCTCTTGAAGAGCAGCCATGGTTTGCCACGCTTCTTCGAGGCCGGGGCCGTTGTCGGAAGGCGGCCAATGCATCTGGTAGAGGTCGATCACTTCGATTTGCAAACGGCGCAGGCTGTCTTCGCACTCGCTGCGGATCGAAGAGGCTGTGTGATTCTGCGTGATGTGGCCTTGGTCATCCCAACGTAGAACGCATTTTGTAAATACATAGGGCCGAGGCCCGTGCCAATCCTTTAGCGCTTGCGTAACCATTTCTTCGGAGTGGCCAATGCCGTAGACGGCGGCGGTGTCGATCCAGTTCACGCCGAGTTCGAGCGAGCGATTTATGGCAGCGATGGAATCGGCATCTTCCTGATGTCCCCAAGCAAAATCCCAACCACTGCCGCCGATGGCCCAGGCGCCGTAGCCGACCGGGGTGATTTGCAGATCGGAATTGCCGAGTTTGCGTGTTTCCATGTTTCGTGACCTTTCGTCTAGGGTCAGCGCTGCGTCGCGTGCCTTTTCCGCACGCGGAATTCTACATTCCATGTGATGAAGAACGAGAGGGTTTGGTTAGGAGGAGAATTGGAATGTTAGCGGCGGAGGAAATAGGGGTGGGAGAAAAACAAAGAGAAAAAGAAAGAGGGCACGATGTATCGTGCCCCTACGTATGCGGGGAGCGTGGGTTAGTTGGCAGTATAGGCGGCGTCTAGGGAGACGGTTTCACCGTCGGGGTTTGTGATGCTTACGCACTGCGCTCCTGTAGTCAGTGCGGGAGTTACTACGGTTAGCGTGTTTATGTCTTTGAAGGTGACTGTGGCTGGCTTTCCACCAACAGTCACCGTGGTAGCGGTTTGAAAGCCGCTGCCACGGACGGTCAGAGTTGTTCCACCGGCAGCGGGGCCATTCGCCGGAGTCAAGGTTCCAATTCCAAGGGGGACGCTCGCGAGCGTGACGATGGTGACGCCTGCGTTTTGCGCAGTACCGTCGCTGGAGGTGATAGCGAACAGGCGCTGGCCGTTTTCATCGGTAGAGAGAAAACTGCCGTGAAACGCGTCGACGTCGGTCATGAATTGTTGCGGCAAGAGGATGCGGAGGCGGAGGGCACCGCTGTGCGCGTCGAGAATATCCACACCACCTTTGACGCCGGCACTTCCTGCGGGGCCGGTGAGAAACGGCTGGTAAACGAGGGCGCCGCTTGGATGGAGAGTCATTCCAGGCACTTGATTGCGGCCGGGAATTTGGGCGAGTTCGGGATTTGCAGGAACAGCGGCGAGAGAAAGATCAGCGCCGCGAATTTCGGTGGTGCCGTTCGCCTGAAGAGCAAACATGGTTCCGTCGGATGAGGCAGCGAGATCCGTGGCGGAATCATTCGCAGTGAAGGTTGAAAATTGATTCGGCGAAGAGGAATTCCAGAGGGCGAGCGGACCACCAGGTGCGTTTGCGAACGCGACGAATACCTGATCGCCATTACCGTTCGATTGCATGAGAGGAGCGCCAGTGAGACTAGTGATTTCGGGCTGTGCGGCAGGTTGAATGGTCGGGGGACTGGCGCTGAGATTCAGCTGTCCGAGGCAAGAAGTGCAGGAACCGGATGAGCTGGATTCCGCGCTTAAACCGACAAAAATATTTTGCGTGCTAGTGGCCGCCACGCGCGCGGGACCTGAGTTTACGAAGCTGGCAACGCCACCGACGGGGACACTCGTACCCGCGTCATTATCTGGATCAAGCAGATAAATGTTCTGTGCGGCGAAATCGGCGACAACGAGTTCGGTGCCGTCGGGCGTGAGAGCGAGATCGCGGAGCTCGGCTGTGGGAGGCGGCCCGCCCGGCGGCTCGAGTCCAGTGCCATGAAAAGCCGCGGCGGCCAGGTCGAAAACATCGACGTGATCGATGTCGCTGAGATAGAGCCACTGGCGGGATTGATCGTAGATAACAAATTTGTCGAATGCCGGTTTGGCGCAGAAATTCTCGCTTTGCAAATATTGAAATGATTTCGAAGCGGTGGTTGAGCCAGCAGGTGAGGTGATGACGATATCGGCTTTGCCAGCCGTTCCGGCGGGAGTTTGCACTGTTATGCATTCCAGGGAAAAAGGATAGCTCGCGTCCAGTCCTAGAGACGGCGCGATAGTCGTGATGTTTTCGATTTGTTGCACGGTGGCGGCTGTGCCGGCAATTGCGACGGTAACTTTGGCCGGATCATTGCCGAAACCGTAACCATAAATTTGGATGGTATCGCCGCCTGCTGGCGTTCCCGTGTTGGGAAGAATTTGCAGGACTTGCGGACCGTAGCTAAAGGCGTCAGCAGCGAGGGAGAGCCACCCGCTGGGGAAATAGGCCGTGATATTCACGGGACCGCTTGCGGCGTTTGGAGGAGACGCTGCGTTTATCTGCGCCCCACTGGTGACAGTGGCGTTGGTGGCGAACTGGCTGCCGAATAACAGTTGAGCCGTGGACTCAAAGTTTTGTCCAGCGAGAATCGTGGCGGTTCCACCAGCGCTGGCGCCTTCGGAGGGTTGCGCGGCGGGGGGAGCAGCGAACGCAGGCGCAGGGGACGGAAGAGAGCCAGGACTTGCCGCGTCTAGGAAGGCGACGCCTCGATTGGCGACTCCGAAAAGAAGATTTGTGGAGTCTACATCTTCGATTTCCGTGCGCTTTCCAGCGAGCCACAGATCCGGGACTTGCCCGATAGTGTTGAGGGTGTGGCCATCCAGGGCAGTGATAACGGGCGGGGCGGCAGCGTTTTCGCTGAGGTATAAAAATTGGCTGTCGCGGGAAAAAACCAAGCCGTTCACAGCCGATGTGGCGTAGGTTCCTGCTGGATTTAGAGAGCCATCCAGGAGTAGCACTTGCGTGCTTCCATTCGAAACGAAAACAGCGGCGTAGCGCGAGCCATCAGGATTTGCGGCGACGAGAGGAATCGTGCCGCTGCCGAGGCCATGCGGCCCGACGAGAACGTTGCCGTTCACATCGAAGATTGCGAGTTCGCCGCTGGCATCGCTTGCGGCGACCAGAACTTTGGTTTGGTCGCCAGTTCGCGCCATGACTCCGAGACCATTTTGAAAAAGCTGCGGCGCAGAGGCGGTCAAGTTCGTCAGCACGTTCGAGGAGGGGTTCCAAAGTGCAAGCAACGCCTCGCCGGTTTGGGACTGGCGAAGACGCATCATTAGATTGCCATTGGAAAGTGCGAGCAATTCTTCGGGACGATCAAACAAAGTATTGGGAAGAGGTTGCAGGCCGGCTATTTCGTAACGAGTTTTGACTTGCAGCGATGATGTATCGATCGCGGCCAACTGTTCAGTCACAGTGCCGATCCAAACGGTGGTGCCGTCTGCGGAAAGATCGGCGCTGCTTGCGGCGGGAACACTGACTTGGGCGACTCGGGAGGCGGTGACCGACGAGAAAACTTCGACGCGATTCATCACGCGGTTGGCCACGAAGATCAGCTGATGTGCTGGATCGTATGCGATGTGCCGGTGGTGAGGTTCACCGAAGGGATCATCCACGGCGGGTATGGAGTCTGTTCTTGCGTAGGCTGTACGCGGCAAGTTGGCAGCTATTCCGGTTTGAATGGTGAGAGCGAGACTGGCCGGGTGCGAAAGCGAACCGCTGCTGCCGGTGGCGACAATCGTGGAGTTTCCTGTTGAGGTGTTCGTCGAAGCGGAGAACAGGACCGGTGCGCTCAAACCGGCGGAGACTGTGAAGGGACTAACCGGGTTTGAGATAACGCCTGTGGGTAAACCGGTAAGAGTGACCAGGACGGAGCCAGTGAAGCCATTGAGTGGGTTTATAGACAACGTTATCGCGGAGCTCGTAGCGCCTTGCTGTAGGCTGACGGAATTTGAGGAAAAAGCCAGGGAGAAATCTGATTGCGGAGGTGGGGGTGGCGGTGGAATCGCCGTTTGAATGCTGGAAGAACCGCCGCCGCAGCCGATAGACGCGAATAAAGAAAGAGAGATTAACAAATCCGTGGCGCATCGTCCGAGCCGTGCCATCGAAAAACCCCACGTTCCTTGCGCGTCTTGGACTGAAAGAGCCAGGCCGGTAAAATCAGGAAGGAACCGGGACGCACGGATTTGACAGGGTTACAGGCATCAACTTTAATCCAATAAGGATAATTGTCAAGTTAAGAAATATTTAGACAGAAAGACGAAGCGGAAAGGGAAAGCGTTACCGAAAAATCGAAGGGCGGCGAGGACTGAATGTCCGCGCCGCCCCGAAGAAAATTAAAATAGTGGAATGTATATTAAATCGTTTTGGTTGCTGGAGCGCCAACGGGAGCGTTCGAGCTTTTTGCAAAAGCGTTCTGCGAGGAATCCTTCTCGGAGCTCTTATCGATTTCGATGGAGCCTTTGAAGTAGGCGCCGTCTTCGATCATGATGCGGGCGGTCGTGAGATCGCCGTTGACGGAGCCATCCTTCTTGATTTCGATACGGTCTTTGGCGCGAAGGTTTCCCTTCACGGTGCCATACACCACCACCTCGCGGGCGATGATATCGGCGGTGACCTTTGCGGTAGTTCCGACGGTCAGCTTCCGCTCATCAAGCTGGATCAGTCCTTCGACCGAGCCGTCGATCAGCAGATCCTCGTTGCCGGAGATCTCGCCTTTCACGTGCAGGCTGGCCCCGAGCCGCGCGGTAGCGCGGTCCGCGGTTGCACCCAATGGACGCATGGCATCTGTACTCATTGCGGGTTTATCCTCCCAAGTCGCCGGAGCGGACTTCGGCGGCTGATTCGATGGAAAATTTTTCTGCTCCGGTTGCGCGCTTTGCGGCGTGTCCGGTTTCTTATTATTACCCCACATCGGTCCCTCCCAAAGGGATAGCACCACCCCGCGCAGAAAGTCGCTTGGGGTATTGCAAACTGTATTCCTCAGTATGGCGCACGGCAAATGCAGTCTTCAATGGCCGTTCGTGAAAGTAACTAGACTTTAGGACAGTATGTTCGACGGCTCTTCGCGGTTAAGGATGGGTAAAGTTTTGGGCGTAGCGGGTGGAGAGAGGCTAGGAGCTTGCCCTGTCCGGGACTGGTTGCGTGGCCAAAAAGTCGGCCTGAAATCTTTTTGAATAAGAGTCCAAGAGTTCCTGGACACGCTCGAGCTTGGGCGATTTGAGGACGAAACCAGCGTGATGGTATTTGGTGACGCGATAGACGATTTCCGGATCGTTGTAGGCGGAAGTGTCGGGACGTTCCTGACGAGCGAGGGAAACGAGCACGCCGGCGTAGTCGTGGCTCGTGGGCGGCAGTTGATAAAGCTGCTTCCCCGCCCCCACTTCAAGGCGCGCCCATTCGCGCCAAAGATTGATGCCGGTGGCCGCTTCGACGACATCGGAAATGTAAGCGCCGCCGACACGAGCGGCGACCTCGAGGAAATAAAACTTTCCGTCGGAGTTTGCTTTCAGAAATTCCGCGTGCGTGACGCCTCGGAGGAAGCCCAACTCATCGAGAACTTTGCGATTCATTTCGAGGAGAGTTTTTACGTCGGTGGAATCGCGAGGAAGAGTACGCGTGGTGAAAACGCCACCTTGATGGGAGGTCTCGAGCGGAGGCGCGCCGTACGCGTGAGCTTCCGCGAAGACGACTTCGCGCTCGGACGCCACGCTGTCAACGTGGTAAACGCTGCCGGGAATAAATTGCTCGAGCAAATACGTGGATTGAGAATCGCCAAGTTGGTCCAACCAGGGCCAGAGCTCGGCGGGCTCGTTAATTTTTTTCATGCCGATGCCAGAGGCTTGCGAGCGCGGTTTCAGCAGCCAGGGGGCGGGGACGCGAGCCATGAACTCGCGCAAGGCATCGTAATTGAGGATAGGAACGAAGTCTGGGACAGCGATGCCTGTTTCCTTAGCGCGAGCACGCATGGCGAGTTTGTCGCGGAAATAGCGGACGGTAGTCAGGCCCATGCCGGGAATGCGTAGGTGTTCGCGGAGGGCCGATACGTTTTCCATGTCGAATTCGTCGAGGGCGACGATGCGATCGATGGGTTGCGCTCTGGCGACAAAGCTAACGGCGTTGATTAGCTCTTGAACCGGAAGTTCTTCTGGCATGAAAAACATTTCGTCGATGGACTCGCGTGGCCAATCCGCATCGTGGAGTCTTTCGACGGTCAGGAGGAGAACGCGGCAGCCAATCGCTTTGCACGTACGCAGAAATTCCTGACCTTTTTCGTAAGAGCTGACACAGAGGATGGTAAGAGAGCGGCTCTCGGGCATCGATGACCTTTGAAAGCGGTCCGGAGGGTGCGGGAACGCCAACCATCCGCCGCGCGACAGGTGCGGATTATACTTCGGTCTAGCGGACTGGATACAAAAATTGAAGGAATGGACCGACGCGCTGGGCCCAAGCCGCTTCGTTGTGCTCGGCGCCTTCAACGCGCTGGTAGTGGAGGTCGCGGTCGAGTTGCCAGCCCTTTTGCAGCAGGACGTCGCGAAATTGTTCGACGTCTTGCACGATGCGAGGACCTTCGCGTGTGCCGATGTCCAGCCAAATGCTGGGGCGCGGGTACACATTTGCAGCTTCTGCGAAGCGGTGCATCACGTGCTGGTTCCACCAGACGGAAGGCGATAGAGCAGCAATCTTTCCAAAAACCTCCGGAAGCCGGAGACCGAGATAGAGAGAAACGAGGCCTCCGAGCGAAGAACCTCCGATACCAGTTTTTTCGGGTCCGGAAATAGTGCGGTACTCGCGCTCGACGAAGGGCTTCACTTCTTCGATGAGGAATTTGGCGTAACGATCCGCGCGGCCGCCACCAAGTTTGGGGACATGCGTGGGCGTGTACTCCCGGATGCGAGCCTTGGTGTTGTACATGCCGACGATGATGAGCGGCTCGACCGCGCCCGAGCAGATGGATTGGTCGGCGGTTTGACCGACGTGCCAGTCCATACCAGGAATGAACGAGGTCGCACCATCGAAAAGATTCTGCCCGTCCTGGAGATAGAGGACGGGAAAGTGGCGGCCCGGCTGATCGTCGTAGCGGGGCGGGAGATAGATGATGAGGTCGCGCTGGTTTCTGAGAAAACGCGAACGGAAGCCTTCGTGTTTGTGGAGATTGGGGCCGCTCACGGGGCGATGGTCACCAGCAGATCTTTGGCTTCGACGCGCTGTCCAGGGGTGACGTGAAGTTTTGTGACGCGCCCGCTGATGGGTGCGTAAATATTCGACTGCATTTTCATGGCTTCGAGGGTCAACAATTTTGCTCCGCGTTCGACTGGATGACTTGCTTGTACGGCGATCCCGCTGATTACACCGGCCGTCGGCGCAGCTACCTGGCCTGGATCGGCAGGGTCGGCTTTCGGGTGCGCTCGCTCGACAACGCGCAACGCTTGGTCGCGTACGTTGACTTCGCGCGGCTGGCCGTTTAATTCAAAGAAGAGCGTGCGTGTTCCGTCGGGATGCGGATCGCTGGCCGTCAGAAATTTGAGGATGAGCGTTTTTCCCGGCTCGATTTCAATGGTGATCTCTTCGCCGGAAGCCAGGCCGTAATAAAACGCGGGCGTGGGAAGAACGCTGACATCCGCGTAGGTCTGGCGGAATTTGTCGTACTTAACGAAAACATCCGGATAGAGGAGATAGCTCAAAAGGTCGTCTGGGCGCACCGTGTGGCCTAACTTTTTCTGGAGCATGGCCGATGCTTCCGCGAGGTCCACCGCTTCCAGGCTTGCGCCGGGCCGACCTTTGAGCGGAGCTGCTCCGCGGAGGATTATTTTTTGCAGCTTGCGCGGCCAGCCTCCTGGTGGAACACCTAGAACTCCCGAAAACATTTCCACGACAGAATTCGGGAGAGAAAGATCGTGCTTCTCGTCGAGCTTTAGCAGATCTTTCGGTTGCAGTTCGTTGGCCATTAGAAAGAGGGTCATGTCGCCAACGACTTTGCTGGACGGCGTGACCTTCACAATGTCGCCAAAAAGTTGGTTCACTTCAGCGTACATTCTTTCTACTTCGCGCCAGCGATGGCCTAATCCCATGGCGGCGGCTTGTTCGCGCAGATTGGTGTACTGGCCTCCGGGAATTTCGTGTTGATAAAGGCGTGCGGACCCGGCCTTTGGACCGGAATCGAAAGGCAAATAGTAAGTGCGCACCGTTTCCCAATAGTCGGAGCATTCGTTGAGGGCTTCGATGTCGAGAATCGTGTCCCGCCCCGTGTTGCGCAGCGCTTCGACAACGGAATTGAGATTGGGCTGGCTTGTGCCGCCGGTCATGGCCGCTATCGCGGCGTCGGCGACGTCGGCACCCGCGTCCGCAGCTTTCAGGACGGAAGCGGAATTGATGCCGCTCGTGTCGTGCGTGTGAAAGTGCACGGGGATGTCGATTTCTTCGCGGAGCGTTTTAACGAGTTCGTATGCGGCATAAGGCTTGCAAAGGCCCGCCATGTCCTTGATGCCGAGGAAATGCGCGCCGAGCTTTTCGAGTTGCTTGGCCATCGAGACGTAATATTTCAGCGAATATTTTGGGCGCGATTTGTCAAAAATGTCTCCCGTGTAGCAAATGGCAGGCTCGCAGACGGCGCCGGTTTCGAGGACGGCGTCGATCGAGACGCGCATGTTTTCGATGGAGTTGAGCGAATCGAAAATGCGGAAGATGTCGATGCCTTGGACGTAGGATTCGCGGACGAATTCGATGATCACATTGTCTGGATATGAGGTGTAACCGACGGCATTTGCGCCGCGGAGAAGCATTTGAAAGCAGATATTGGGAATGCGTTGGCGCAGATCGCGGAGGCGCTGCCACGGGTCTTCGTGCAGAAAGCGCATGGCGGTGTCGAAAGTTGCGCCGCCCCACATTTCGACGCTGAAAAGGTTCGGAAGACGTTGCGCGACGGCGCTGGCAGTGGCCAACAAATCGTGTGTGCGGACGCGCGTGGCCATCAATGATTGATGAGCGTCACGGAAGGTCGTGTCCGTGATAAGCAGGCGCTTTTCTTTTCTGGCCCAGGCAGCAAACTTCTTTGGGCCTAATTTTCGCAAGAGTTGGCGCGTTCCAGGCTGCGGTTCGACACCGGGCACGTACGGCAGCGCCGGCTTTTCAAATGTCTTAGGGACCGGTTTGCCTTTTACTTCGGGATTGCCGTTGAGGATCACGTCCCCGAGATAGGAGAGCAGCTTTGTGGCGCGGTCACCGCGACTCTGCAGACGAAACAACTCGGGAGATTCATCGAGAAAAGATGTAGTGACTTCTCCGGCGCGGAAGCGCGGATGATTGACGACGTTTTCGAGGAACGGGATGTTGGTCTTCACGCCGCGAATGCGGAACTCACGGAGCGCGCGGTCCATGCGCTGGCAGGCCTCAGGAAGTTTCGTCCCCCAGGCCGTCACTTTTACGAGCAGCGAATCGTAGTACGCCGCGAGAACCGCGCCAGCGTACGCCGTACCTCCATCGAGACGAATTCCAAATCCAGCAGGGGACCTGTAAGTGGTGAGCTTGCCGTAATCTGGCGCGAAATTTTTTTCGGGATCTTCGGTGGTAACACGGCACTGAAGCGCAGCGCCATAAAGTGGCACATTGGCCTGCTCCGGCAACGCAAGCGGCTCTTCGTGCAGTTTGTGGCCTTGCGCGACCAGAATTTGTGAGCGCACCAGGTCGATACCCGTCACCATTTCTGTGACGGTATGCTCGACTTGAATGCGAGGATTCACTTCGATGAAATACCATTTTTGAGCGTCGACGTCGTAAAGGAATTCGACTGTGCCTGCGTTGCGGTAGTTAGCTTTCCGCGCCAGACGTACGGTGGCATCGCACAATTCTGTGCGGATGGATGAGGGCAGATTTGCGGCTGGTGCGACTTCGACTACTTTCTGGTGACGCCGCTGGACGGAACAATCGCGCTCGTAGAGATGCAGCAGGTTGCCGTAGTTGTCGGCGAGGATCTGGACTTCGAGATGGCGCGCACGAGGTAAATATTTTTCGAGAAACACGCTGGCGTCACCGAAGGCCGATTTTGCTTCGCTCTGAGCTTCTTCGAGACGCTGGTCGAGTTCAGCTTCGCTGCGTACTACGCGCATGCCGCGGCCACCGCCGCCCATCGCGGCTTTCACGATGACTGGGTATCCGATCAAGGCCGCAAACTTACGCGCTTCCAATGGGGAGCTGATCGATTCTTCCGTTCCCGGAAGCACCGGCACGCCGGCCGAATCCGCGAGGCGTCTAGCGGCGGTTTTGTCTCCAAGGAGTTCGAGCAATTCCGGCGTTGGACCGATGAATACGATGCCAGCTTTTTCGCAGGCTCGCGCAAATGCGGGATTCTCGGACAAGAAACCGTAGCCGGGATGAATGGCGTCAACGCCCTTTTCCTTTGCCAATGCGACAATGCCGGCGATATCGAGGTACGCCACCACTGGACCCTTGCCTGCACCGACTTGATATGCCTCGTCGGCCTTGAATCGGTGCAGAGCGAGGCGATCCTCCTGCGAATAAATTCCCACGGTGCGCAGGCCGAGTTCGTTCGCCGCACGGAAGATCCGTATGGCGATTTCGCTGCGATTGGCAGCAAGCAATTTTCGGATGGGTTTGTTCTTCTTCATCCTTGGGCCGACAAGTAGGTTACGCGAAACTTTAGATTGTTTCACGCGGACGCGGCGAGACTGGAGCACTTTTTTCGATTCGAAGGACACGCCATTTGAATGCAAACCGCGGGACACGGCAAAAAACGAGCGTGAATTCCTGGGTGCCCATGTCGCTAACGTCCGTGCTCGCCTGAACTGCTGGCTGCAGCCACGGGAGGTACGGCACTTTTCAGCAGAATCAGTTCCGATTGAACAGTGGCCCAGGCTTTGGGATCTCGCTTTGTGGAGTAGGGCGCGTCTGGCTCGGAATAAAAGCGCAGAAGCTCGTCGCGCAGGTTGGGCGAAACGCCTGCAAACTTTCGATCGGCTAGTTTGTTCAGCAGTTTGGCGTGTGCGTCGTCATTCATTGCATATTTGCCGGGGCCGGTGGCCTCGCCGACATCGAAATTGTCGTTTGGCAGATCGAGCTGGCCGCTTCCCACATCTGCGAGCAACAGGCGATATTTGTCCAGAGTTGCGTTGAAGCTTTCACGGAACATATGCTGGGCCTCAGGTGTCGGGGTCTTGAACTGGAGAACTTTGAGCGGGCCGAACTTGGGAAGCAGTTTGTAGAGGAAAGCGAGAAATTTTTCCCAAGCCGTCGGCTTCTGATAATTCTTTCCCCACTCTCGCTCGTAATTTGATTTCGAAAGATTGTAGCGAAACTTTCTCTTCGTGATACCCGGCAAATCGGTCTTGATTTCGTCTTTCTTGAGACTCCATGCGACTTTCGTGGCCATCGGGATGGTCTTGCTGACGGCACGACGGTAGGAATTGAGCGCCTTCTCCTCGTCCTGGAGGACATCCTTTAACTGCAGTCCGTAGGTCTCCTCGAACGCGCGGTCCAGCAGGTCTTGTGACACCTCGAAACCGATCAGGTCATGATAGCCGTCGGGCGCGTAGCTCTCATGTGCCACCTCAAGGACGTCGAAGCCGAACTCCGTTTTAGTGTGAGCGAGCGGATCTTGCTCGTACCAAACCGTGTCACCGTACTTTTTTTTAAGTTTGGGATAAAGAAGTGGCACGGCGCGATTTGTAGCGAGGCGATGGCCATTATTGTCCGCGGCATAATGGGCCAGTGCGCCGACAGCGAATGCGTACTCGTCGAGGTCTTTAGCGTCGCGGAGCAAAACTTGCACAAAATCCCCGCTTCGCACGTAGTGCGTAAGGTCGCTGAAGAAATGGCTTCCATAGGGGTAATAGCCCATGTCCTGGATGATCGAGCCACCGTAGGCATAGGCTTGCGCCTCGCTCAACTGCTCTTCGGTGGAACCAGGAAAACGAGCCAGCAGGAGCGGCTTGATGTGCGTCTCCCAAACGGCATCGATGATCGCTTCGTGAGCAAGAACCGCGTAGGCCCTGGATGAACTTGGCCAGATGAGCGTGAAAACGAGGATGCAGGCGAAAACCGCCCGCAAGCCGAAGAGCTTTTGGCTCTTGATACGAGACAACAAAGGCCCACACTTGGTTTGTCGCTTCACACTGCGAAGGCAGGTAGCTTTACGGCTTGAGCAGAGGTTGCGCATAGCGGATGGGAACCCCGAAGTTCGATCCGCCAAAGCCGCGGACTACGGCAAAAGTTACGCCAATCACCTGGCCGTCGCGATTTATGAGTGGCCCACCGGAGCCGCCGGAAGTAGTTTGTGCATCGTAAACAATTTTATCCGGCAGGACGTCGCCGATATGTCCCTGTGTCACAAGCGGACGGATCAGTTTGCGCTGCTCGAGCTCGTCCACAATTTTTTTCGGGTCGCCGCCGCTCAGCCTGACGATGTCTTTTACGGTGTCTTCCCCAGCTCGCGCCAGGATGGCGCTTATTCCGGTCGCGTAGCCGAGCGAAATGAGGAGCTGGCCGCTAACGGCAGCCTCTTTGCGGCCATCGATTTTTAGAATCGGCCGTTTCAAAGAGGAAATGTCGCCGCGAAGAACGGCGAGATCAGCTTCGTCCGAAATCTGCGAGATGTTAAGGGGAATACCAGCTCCGGCCTCGGGGAAATAAGCGGTCATTTCAGCGATGGCCGGCTGCAAGCCTTGCTGTAATGCGGCGCTCATTTCTTCATTCTTCCACCAGGGTTGCGCGACGTGATGGTTGGTGAGGATTTCGTTTTGACCAACGATGAAACCCGTGCCGAAGAAATCTTCGCGAACTTCGGGGGCGCGGCCATCAAGGCTGTAAACGACGTTGCCGTCGCTGTCTTTGAGCGGCTGGCCGTCAGGATTGATCGCGCCGTAACGCAGCGGGCGATGAGAGGCCTGGTCAAGAAAAGAAACTGAAACGTGGAGCAAGCAGACGCTGGGAGCGTTGGCTCGAATAACGCCCTCTGCGGCGTCAGATTGCGTTTCTACTTTCTTCAGCCGGCTCGTGGTCTCGTCCAACTGTTTGCGCAGGCCGGAAACTTCGCTGGCGTCCGCGCCGGAAAGTTTCTGACGAAGATCGTCGGTTTGTTTTTGGAGCTGCTGTTTTTGCTCGGTGATGTCCGATTGCTGCAGCTCTGCGCGGGCTTTGGCGGCTTCCGCGACCAGAGCTTCTTCCGTGCGAACGCCGTGTTCGAGCTGCGCGATCTCAGAATAGGCGCGCTTGGTTTCCTTATCAGCACGCCGCGTGAATAGCAGAAAAACAATGGATATCACAGCAGCGACAGCCAGGAGAGCGGCAACGCCAATTTTTAGAGCGCGTCCAAGCGAGAAAGCGTCGCGCGTCATTTTTTCCGTCACGGCGATGGCTTGAAATGCGTTGTGCGCGATTTCCTGGCCTTCTTCCGCGATGCGGGATTTGAACTGCAATTCTTCGAGGGCATGCTTGTCGCGCAATTGCACGCGCACCCGGGCAAGTAGTTCAGCGGGTTCCAAAGGAGGTGACATCACATCGTCGGCACCCAGATCTAAAGCACGCGCCCGCACGGCGCCGCTTCCGCTTGCGAAGAGAATCACGCGGGTGTTGGCCGTGGACCCCAAGCCTTTAATTTCCACGAGAGAGCTGCAACAGAGGACATCCGCCAGGTCCGCGGAAAGCAGAAACACATCGACGGTCCCGGTTTGGACGGCGCGGAATCCTTCTTCCTGCGAAGCGGCGGACGAAACTTCATAGCCTGCGGCTCGCAGCGCTCCCTGGAGTTGCAGGCGGACAGCCTCGTCAGGCTGGACAATCAGTATGTTTGGGCTTTTGTTCGACAAGATTGCTGGTTTCCTTGGCGGCGGCTATCGAAGCAGGTCCCGCCTCGTACCTTTGACGCTGGGCGTTTCCAAGTGGCTACAAGGAATATACATAGTAACTGGAAATTCCTATGGTTGCTTGAATCTGCCCAGGTGGGAACGTCTTTGCAGCGAGGATGAAAGAATTGCAGGAACGGAAGAGCAGTCCGAGGCAAATCGAGCCGCCGGAAAGGTGAAACACGGCCTTCCGCCAGGGGAGGGTGGCTAGAAACCCGAGATTCAGTACTTTCTGAGGACGCCGATGACGCGGCCCTGAATCTTGAGGTCGTTTGCGGCCACCATGATAGGAGCCATTTCTGAGTTCGCAGGCTGTAGGCGGATTTTACCAGCTCCTTCGCGGTAGAAACGCTTGAGTGTGGCTTCCTCGCCGCCGATAAGAGCGACGACGATGTCGCCCGCGTTGGCAACTTGCGTTTGTTCGCAGACGACGTAATCGCCGTCCATGATGTGATCCTCAATCATGGAGCTGCCTTTTACCTGAAGCACGAAGGAATTGCCGCCACGGGCAAAATCGCCGAGCGAAATCGTTTCGCGATCTTCCACCGCTTCGAGCGGCCGGCCTGCAGCGATACGGCCCACCAGAGGCAATTCTTGAATCTTTCTGTCGCTGATCTGTTCTTTCACCGGCTTCGGCAATTGCAGAATCTCGATCGACCGGCTCTGGTTATAGCCGCGCCGGATGAACCCTTTTTTCTCGAGCGTAGTGATGTGCTTGTGAACCGTGGCGAGTGAAGTCAGCTTTAGGCCCTTGCCAATCTCTTCAAAGCTGGGGGCATAGCCGTGCTTATTATCAAAAGAAACCAGGTAATCCAGGACTTCTTTTTGCCGTTTTGTCAGGGCCATCGCTCGCCTCCGCACACACTATTGAAGCATCCCCACTTTAGGCGAAAAGAAAGCGAACGTCAAGCGCAAGTTGCCTTCGTGTTGCCTTTGCTTCTCTAGAACATCACTTCTGGAAATGATATACACAGAATCGATAGACAGTTTTCGGAAACGATTGCCATGATGGTCTGCTTATGAACACGCTTGCCAACAAAAGTTCCCTTCCCGCCGTCACAGCTGCCGGGGTGGTCGCCATCATTTTGAGCGCTCTCGGTGTGCTTCTTGGTTTGTTGATCGAAGTCTCGATGCTCGTCGCGCCCGGACTGCAGACTGCAGAAGCGACCCCAGGCTTGCCTGCTTCCACAAGAGCGGCGGTTCAAATTATTTGGCTACTGGGCTTGGGAGTCGCGGTCTTTGGCTTCTTTGTTGGCATCGGTGTTCTTCGGCGGCGCAATTGGGCCCGGATCACCATGCTTATCTGGGGCGGCATCATGGCCGTGCTTTCCGCGATTTCGATTCCTTTTATTTTCCTTGTTTTTAATACACTGCCGTCTGCTCTGCCCAACGGCGCGGAGGCTGGACCTTTTATGGGATTCCTCAAAGCGTTCATGGTTCTTTTCTACGGGATTCCGCTCGGGATTGGAATTTGGTGGTTGGTGCTCTTCACGCGTCCGCGAGTCGCGGCCGCTTTTATTGCGCCAGCTTCTTTGGCATCGTATCCGTCGGCGATGGATGTCACGGGGTTCCCTTTGCCAGAGCCAGCGGTCGCTCCGTCTATTTCTTCAAAGGCTATTTGCCCGCTTCCCCTCATGATATTCGCGGGATTCCTGGTTTTCTCATCCGTTTGCATGGTCCTGGTCGTACCTTTCCCAATGGCGGGTTCAATGCCTTTTTTTCTCTTCGGGCACTTCTTTAGCGGCCTATCGGCCAAAGCCATCTTTGGGATTATGGGCCTCTTGTTTGGCGTCGGAGCTGTAGGAATACTCAAGCTCAAACCGTGGGCGTTGGATACCGTTCTCTTCCTTCAATTGGCCCTTCTTGCAAACGGTCTTCTGTCTCTTATGAATCCTCGTTTTCTCGCGGCGATGCAAGAGGCGATACAGCACGCCGACGCTGCTAATCCTGCGTTTCCTGGCGGCAATCCCTTTCTGACTGATTCCTTTTTTCGGGCGATGATGATTATCGGTTTGTGTTTTAGTGCCGCCATTATTGTGCTCTTGCTGTTCTATCGCCCTCGCTTTCGCGAAGCGGCTTCGCTCGCCAAAGCGTGAAGTTGCATTGCCCGCCACAAACTCCCTGCGAGATCTGCGCGTCTTTTCTGAAACGACACATTCTTGCACGGGGGCCACTCGGCCTTCCTCACGTGGGCCGGTGTGGTATTCTCTTGCTGTCGGGTCCGGGGGCCGGATAGAGCATCCAACCTGCTTATCGCGACGCCCATCTAACAAACTAAGCCACACTCCCTTGGGAAATTCGTTTGGGAGTTTAGACACAGCGGAGCCTTGGTCACTATGTCAACTTTGATTGAAACGCCGCCGGTAAAACACAAGCGCGAAGTGATTGATCGCGCTGTTATACGCTTTGCCGGCGACTCCGGCGACGGCATGCAGATTACCGGGAGCCAATTCACCAATACCGTCGCGCTCTACGGCAACGATATCGCGACGTTTCCGGACTTCCCCGCGGAGATTCGCGCTCCTGCAGGAACGCTGCCGGGAGTGAGCGGCTATCAGCTGCATTTTTCTTCAAGCGACGTTTATACGCCCGGCGACAGCGTCGATGTCTTGATCGCCATGAATCCGGCGGCGCTGAAGATGAATATCGCGGACCTCAAAGCCAACGGGATCCTTATCGTAAATTCCGATGCGTTTACCGAAAACGATTTGCGCAAGGCCCAGTCGAAAACAAATCCCCTCGAGGATCATTCGCTCGACAAATTTAGGCTTTTCTCCGTCGAGCTGGAGCGTCTGACAAAAGTCGCGCTAGAGCATCTGGGCATCGATGCGAAGTCTATCAGCCGGTGCAAAAACTTTTTTGCGCTCGGCATGTGCTATTGGCTTTACAACCGCTCCATGGAGCCGACCGTTCGGTGGATCGACGCGAAATTTAAGAACAAGCCGCTGCTCGTTGAGGCCAACAAGCTCGCGATGAAGGCCGGCTATTCGTATTGCGAAGCTACCGAAGCTTTCCAGATAAGCTATGAGATTCCGCCGGCGCAGCTTGCTCCGGGCTTTTACCGTAACTTGAGCGGCAATCAGGCCTTGGCACTGGGGTTCGTTACCGCGTCGCAAAAATCCGGCTTGCCGCTTTTCCAGGGCAGCTACCCGATTACGCCTGCGTCGGACATTCTTCACGAACTTTCACAGTACAAAGATTTTGGCGTGATGACCTTTCAGGCGGAAGACGAAATCGCCGCGATCACCAGCGCGATTGGCGCAGCCTACGCTGGAGCTCTTGCCATCACCACAACGTCTGGCCCTGGCATGGCGCTGAAAACAGAAGCGCTGGGCCTCGCGGTCGCCGTGGAAATTCCGCTGGTCATTTGCGATATTCAGCGCGGCGGACCTTCGACAGGATTGCCGACAAAAACAGAGCAGGCAGATCTCTTGCAAGCGCTGTTTGGGCGCAACTCCGAAGCGCCGATTCCGATTATCGCGGCAGCGACGCCGAGCGATTGCTTCTGGGCCGCTCTCGAAGCGAGCCGCATTGCGGTTAAATACATGATTCCCGTCATCATTCTCTCGGACGGCTATCTCGCAAATGGCGCCGAGCCGTGGAAGATTCCGAACGTGGATGATATTCCGGCATTCCCCGTCAAATTCGCGACGGAAGCAAACGGTCCTAACGGCTATCTGCCTTATAAGCGCGATCCGCAAACTCTTGCGCGTCCTTGGGCGGTTCCTGGCACGCCTGGGCTCGAGCATCGCGTCGGCGGACTCGAGAAACAGGACGTTACCGGCAACATTAATTACGAGCCGCTGAATCACGAAAACATGGTGCGTATCCGCGCGGCAAAAGTTGCGGGCATCGTGCAAGAGATTCCGGATGCGGTTCCCGCGGGCGATGCCGAAGGCGATTTGCTGATTGTCGCGTGGGGCTCGACGCACGGCGCCATCACCGCCGCGTTGAAGGCGCAGCGCGAACAGGGCCGCAAGATTGGGCACGTTCACCTGCGTTACCTCAACCCGCTGCCCGCGAATCTCGGCGATGTGCTGCAGCGTTACAAGACAGTTCTTGTGCCGGAGCTGAACATGGGCCAGCTTCTTTGGGTGCTGCGCGCCAAGTATCTGGTGGATGCCATCGGCCTCAACAAAATACAAGGCCGCCCTTTCAAGCAAGCCGAGATCGAGCAAAAGATCGAAGAAATTCTTGGGGAGAACTCTTGATGAGCACCGCTACCCTTCCGCCTATCACGCCTCTTACCAAGAAAGATTTCCAGACCGATCAGGAAGTTCGCTGGTGCCCCGGTTGCGGCGACTACGCGATCCTTTCCGCCGTTCAGTCCGTTTTCCCTGACCTCGGGATCAAGCGCGAGAATTTTGTCGTGGTCTCCGGCATCGGCTGCTCCAGCCGCTTTCCGTATTACATGAATACGTTCGGCTTTCATACCATTCACGGCCGTGCGCCCGCGGTTGCCACAGGTATCAAGGCGATTCGCCCGGACCTCGAAGTTTGGGTCGCGACCGGCGATGGCGATGCGCTTTCCATCGGCGGCAATCACACGATTCACATGCTGCGCCGCAATGTCGGCCTGAAAGTTTTGCTGTTCAACAACCGCATCTACGGGCTAACGAAGGGCCAGTATTCGCCGACGTCTGAGATCGGCAAGAAAGCCAAATCCACTCCGTTTGGTTCGCTTGATCGGCCGTTCAATCCTATTTCGCTTGCCATTGGCGCCGAGGCGACTTTTGTGGCGCGCTCCGTCGACGTCTTTCAGCAGCACCTCAAAGAAACTCTGAAACATGCCGCCGCGCACAAGGGCTCTGCGTTCGTCGAAATCCTGCAGAACTGCAACATCTTTAACGATGGCGCTTGGTTCAACCTCACCGAGCGCGACGCGCGCAGCGAAAACATCATCCAGCTCGAGCACGGCAAGCCACTAGTTTTCGGCAAGAACCGCGACAAAGGTATTCGCCATAAGCCGGATGGAGACATTGAAGTCGTGCAACTCGGCAACGGCATCACCGAATCGGATATGGTGATCCACGACGCTCATCATCCGCGACCTTTTTACGCGTTCATGCTTTCTCACATGGAGCAGCGTCCGGGATTCCCGACGCCTATCGGCGTGCTTCGCGACTGGGACGATCTTCCGCGCTATGAAGACGTCATCAACCAACAAATCAAAGACGTCATCGCGAAGCGCGGTCCGGGCGATCTGACAAAGCTCTTACGCGCAGGCGATACCTGGGAAGTGAAATAGTTCCTCAATTAACGGCCAGTTAGCTCATCCGATTCTTGTAGGGGGGCAATTCATTGCGCCCCACGTTGGCAACCGATGGTCCTCACGCTCGAACGACGCAGTGTGCCTCGCGTCGTCGCTCCGAGAAATAACCGCACATGCCGCTGGTCGGGCGAATCTTGCATTTCGGCTTCATCCTATTGCAAGACGCCTGCCGGCGCATGAATATCTGCATCTAAGCCTCGGCCGCCCGCATCATACCTGCAGCCCAATAAACATACGATTGGGTCCCGGCACTCCCCCAGATTCCCTTCTAGGAGAAATATCCATGAGCCCTAAAAATAACAAGCGCGAACCATCCTACAGTCAGCTCGAAGAAGGAACGCGGCACGCTCGGCCGATTCAGCACCAACATGCCCCCGAAATCCAGCCTTACGGAAAAATCGCCAAGCTCCCGATCGCTCTCGACGAGAAAGTCTGCGCCGGCAGTACCGAGAACCTCAACCAGCTTCTCTCCGACACCATAACCCTTCGAGATATGTACAAAAAGCATCATTGGCAGGTTTCCGGTGCCACCTTTTACCAACTGCATTTGCTCTTTGACAAGCATCATGGCGAACAGGACGAGCTCGTGGATGAAATCGCCGAGCGCATTCAGGTCCTTGGCGGCGTTAGCCTCGCGATGGCGCCGGATATTGCCGAGACAACTCTGATTCCGCGGCC
>Ga0210388_10000350_pt1 | contig 39063 bp, 35 predicted proteins | sample IncBWC19OmetaG_FD_155485 | JGI IMG/M metagenome (GOLD analysis project Ga0210388, IMG submission 155485) | Forest soil microbial communities from Barre Woods Harvard Forest LTER site, Petersham, Massachusetts, United States - Inc-BW-C-19-O ...
AAGATGCAAATGCGCACCCGGGCAGCGCGCCCAGCCATTCGGAGCGAAACCCAAAATGTTAGTGCTGCTCTCCACCCACAACCCGAACGGCTCTATTTTCGGGACGTCGATCGTGAAAATAACGCCGCTGCCGCACACGTCCTCATTTTCGATTTTCGCGTTCCCCGCATCCTTATACTGACCCGTGGGACCCCAATCCTCATTGAATCTTTCCGGCGGATAGTATTTACAGGGAGTCTCCTGCGTGCAACCCCACAGCTTGTACGCTTCCTGGTAATTCTGGTCCTTCAAGAAGGTGATAAACTGCTTCACCACCCGCTCCTGCCGAAAGTTCCGAAAAGTGAAAAACAGCACGGCCGCGACAATCAAGACACTGATGCTACTTACGGCAATGAGCTTGAGTCGCCGCGCCCGCCGCTCTTCGGTTACGCCGTAAGTGGGATCGAGGAAGCCCGACATTTCTACTTCGGAGGATACGCTTTGTCGTAAGACTTGACGGCGTCGGGCGTGATATCGAGCGCCGGTTTGAAGGAAATCACCGCCGTCGCCTCCACTACCAGGTCCAGGCCTTTTTCGTCGGAAAGTTTCTTCACGATGTCCAACATGCGGGTTTGGGCGCGGCTCAGAATATCGGTCCGGTCGCGTTCGACGTCCGCGCGCAAATCCTCGTCCAGGCGCTTCACTTCGCGTTCTTTACGCTGTCCGCGCGCCGTGAGATCCGCTTCGCCCGCGGCGCTCAGCTTGCCTTGCGCCGATTGGAGCTGCGTTTGGATGTCGGTCAACTCGCGCTGCGCTTTGTCCAGGTCATCCTGCCGCTTCTTGTATTTCACCTGCATATCGGTCCCGGCTTTTTTGATTTCTGCCGTGTCGAGGATCGCCTTTTGCAGACTGACAACGCCCACCTTCACCTGCGCCATGGCAGACGGAACGGAAAAGAGCCCGGCGGCACACACCGCGAGCGCGAGAGAACGGAACATGGTTAGAATCAAACTCCTTTTGTGTTTCTATTTTAGCAGCCTATTTTAACAGCATCTCGTCGAGCACACGCCCGACGCTGCCGCTGGGCGTCTCGACGTCGAGTATCGTAGCCAGCGTAGGGGCAATATCGTTCACCATAATGTTGGCGTTATAGCGTCCGGCGTGGACCTGTGGTCCAAGGAACAAAACCGGCACGTGTGTATCGTAATCGAACGGCGCGCCATGCGTGGTTCCGCTGCGGCTCACTATCCAATACGGGTCTAGCATTACAATCACGTTTCCAGACCGCGCGGCGTTAAATCCATTCCGCATGCGTATCCCCACCGGGTCCGCCAGGATCTGGCCGTTCATCAACTGGGTCCGTGTGTACACCCGAAACACGTGCGGCAGCCCGCGAACCGCTTCGGCAGCCACACGCTCCTCCTCCGCGATGTCGGCAGTAGGATGCGGCGCGAAAAACAGGGAGCCTTCGCCGGAATATTGAATCCACTTGCCGCCCGCCGGAGGCGTTCCGAATCGCGCGGTCAGCGCCTTTTCGACGGTATCAAGCTCAGCCCGATCGTCGAATCTTCCGCCGGGCATTTTGCGTTTGTGATTCACTTCGGGCACCGGCGACACGCCGTGATCCGCGGTGAGCACCACCAGCACGCGGCCCACGCCCGCCTGCGCTTCCGCCGCGCGAATCAGTTCCCCCACCAGTTTGTCGACGCGCACGGCCATGTCGTGCGCTTCCTCAGAATCCGGACCCAGCTCATGGCCGACGTAATCGTTCCCCGAAAAGCTTACCGTCAGCAAGTCCACTTTCGACCCCGCCCCCAGCTTCTCCGCAAGGATGGCCTTCTCGGCAAACTGCAAGATCAATTCGTTGCCGAACGGCGTGGCATCGAGCGCCGCGTAGAACTTTGCGTCCGCGGTTGAGGCCATCGTCTTGGTCATCCAAGCTTTTCCCAAGTATTTTTCAGCGGGACGGGACGAGTTGAATTGCGCGACCCACTCCGGAAGCGCGCTGAAGTAGAATGTGCTGCTGACGAAGTTGCCGGTTTTACCGTCGAACCAATAAGCTCCATCGGCCATATGACCGGAGGGCAGGATCGCGGCGCGGTCTTTGATCGAGATGCCGATCACTTTTCCGCCCTTGCCTGACATCTTCATTTCATCGCCGAGCGTGGATTGCAGCATCCGGTTCGGCGACGATCCTTCGCCCGTCCCGCCGAGCAATTTGGTCTCTTCATCGGAGACGCTCGACACGCGTTTCTTCGACGCGCGATCCCACCATTCATTGCCGATAATGCCGCTCAGCGCCGGCGTCGCGCCGCTCAAAAACGTGGAATGGCCGACGGCGGTGACAGTTGGCACGTGCTCAAAATGGGCGTTGGTGAAGACCGCTCCATGATCGAAGAACCGCTTGAATCCACCGCTATATTCGGAATGGTAGCGAGTCAAATAGTCGTAGCGAAACTGGTCGATCACGATCGCCAGAACCAGTCTCGGCTGCGGAGGCTTAGGCGCCTGCGCGCCAAGGGGGAGGGTGATAAAAAGGGCGAGAATCCAGTTGCGCATGGACTCTATAGTCTAGCAACTGGAGCCGAATCACGCCTCAGTTTTCGCCAAGGTCTTCGACATCAGCCCGATCCCGTGGCCGATCTGTTGCTCTCTTGTTCGTAATGAGCGCTCCCCGCCCGATAAGGAGATCGATCCAATTCGGAGGATGGCCAAGCTGTATCACCTGACCGGACGACAGAAAATCTTGCGCGGCGAGCCCGACTAAACCGAATCCAAAACGTTCTATCGCGATTTCAAGGCGAGACGCGCTGGCTGGCGTCGTGCGAATGAGAATATCGATATCTTGCGTGTACCGAGGGCGCCCATGAAAACCAAGAGCCCATCCGCCGGCGATGGCATATTCAACTCTCTCCGAGTTTAACAATCCGATAAACTCTCTCAAATCGCGCGGAAGCCGCATCGCCGCCTTCTGGATAAATCAAGTCCATCATGATTGAAAGCCGCTCTGCCGGAGTCAGCGACCGGTAGTAAGCCCGATCTGCCGCTTCGGCTTCCTCGAACGTTGCGAACTTGCGCACGGCGAGCTCCATTACTTATTCGGAGTGCTTTCCTTCGCCAGACGAACCTTGGCGCCTTCGAGCTTGCTCTTCACTTTCGCCACGTCCCCCGGTTCCACGTCGGCGGGCAGGCTCCTGTCGAATTCCTGGAGCGACATCTGCCACTGCGCGATCGCTTCTTTCACCTTGGATTCGCGCAACAGCACGTCGCCCATGTGATCGTGGACCGTCGCGTCGCGCGGCGTCAGCAGAAGCGCCTGATGCAGCTTCTCTTCCGCCTCCGGCAGACGATTTAGTTTGAAATAGACCCAGCCCAGGCTGTCCAGATACGCGCCGCTGTTCGGTTCGATATCCAGCGCCTTGGTGACCAGCGTGAGCGCTTCCGGCAGCTTGATGTTGCGATCCGCAAGCATGTACCCGAGATAATTCAAGGCCGGCGCGTTGTCGGGATTGACCTCCAGAATTTTACGGAACTCCGCTTCGGCCAGATCCACCTTCTTCATCCGCTCGTACATAGCGCCGCGCTGGAACCAGATATCTTGTTTCTCTTCTTTCGTCGAGGACAGCTTTTCCGCCGCGTCCAGCGCTTTTGCTTCTTCATCGAACTTGCGAGACCGGTCGTAGACCAGCCTCCCGAGCTCGAAATAAGTGTTTTGATCGTTCTTCCCGTCGAGCAGCTTCTTCATCTCGGCCGCGGCCGCATCGGTCTGTCCCATATCGGCCAGAAGCGACGCATGGGTGATATGCAGTGTGCGATCGTCTGGCCATTTCTTGAGGGCCAACTCGGCTTCTTTCTGCGCCTTCGGCAGGTCCTTACCCAGCCGGTAGGTGTCGATAATCTCCGCCGCCACCACTGCGTCTTTGTCGTGATCCAGTTCCGCGATTTGCCGCAGAGCCTCGACGGCGGGCTCGGTCTGATCGTTCAGGCGGTTCAGAGTCCACAGCCGGTCCAGAAGTTCGATGCGGTTGCCGCGCTCGTCCTTGTTGTAATTCTTCTTGGCGGTCGTGTCCAGGATTTCCTTCAGCCGGTCGATGGCCTGCTGTGTCTTGCCTTCCGCTTGCAGGATGCTCACTTCGTTGTAGCGGACGTCGAGATTGTTGGGCTCGATCGCGCGCGCCTTGTCCTGGGCCTCCCGAGCTTTGCTAAAATCCCGCAGCTCGGTATAGATGTTGGACATGCGCAGATACGATTCGGCGTCGCTGGGCTCTTCGGTAACCAGCTCCTTATAGACGTTGATCGCCGCCGGATACTGCTTCGCCCTTCGAAGATCCGCTGCCATGAATTTCTTCAGCTCCACCGCGTTCGGAGGATTCAATTCCAAGGTGCGCTTCAGAGTTTCCGCCGCCAGCGCATACTCGCGCATCTGCTCATAGGCCGCGGCCAACGCTTGCAGACTGCGCGGCGTAGGATTCTTGGTTGCGAGTTTCTTCAACAGATCTGCCGCCGCCGTGCTATCGCCCAGGTCGGCGTAAACCATGGCAAGTCCGGTGAGCGCGTCTTCGCTATCGGGATCGATTTCGAGGGCTTTCTTATAGGCGTTCTGCGCCTCGACCGAATTTTGGGCGACCTTCTCGAGCCGTCCCAGCATCAGCCACGAATCGGTATCTTTTGGGTCCAGCTCGGTAATCTTCTTATACTCGTCGATCGACTTCTTGAGCATCGCTTCGTCGATCTTATGCTCCTGAGTGTCGCCAATCTGGCGGGTGAAAATCCGGCCTAGCATACGATGCGCGTTCACATCGTTGGGATTCGCCTTCAGCGCTTCCTCGGCATCGGCCTGCGCCTCGCGTAAACGGCCCGTCTGGATGTAAAGCTCGGAGAGTTCCTCGCTCAACATCGGCGTCTCGGGATCGTCCTTGATGGCGAGTTTATAGTTCTCGATCGCCTTGCGGATGTACTCAGGACTGCCATTGATGCTCGCCAGATCGGCGTACATATGACCCAGGGAGTAATGATAATAAGCCGCCGCATGATCCACGGCCGGCGTCTGGGCGACGGCCGTTGAAAACGTCAAAGCTCCCCCGAGGGCGACCGTAGTCCACGTCCGGGCTGCCTTATAAATGCGCGATGCCTTAAGCATTCTATGTCTCTCTTCCCAACCTTAGTATATCGGCTTGTTCGGTGTCTCGGGGTACGATGTCGAATGAGTGGAGAAACACGCAAAGCCCCCCCTGCTCGTCATCGCCGGCCCGACCGGCGCGGGTAAAAGCGCACTCGCTTTGCGCGTATGCGAAGAATTTTCGGGCGAAATCGTCAATTGCGATTCCCTCCAACTTTACAGGGGATTCCAGGTCGGCACCGCCAAGACTCCGGAGTCCGAACGCCGCGGAATACCCCACCATCTTTTGGACGTGCTGAGCCCCTCAGGCGGTTACTCCGCCGGTGAGTACGCTCGCGTCGCCCGTTGCGCCATCGGCGAGATTGCCGCGCGCGGCCGCCTGCCGGTAGTCGTGGGAGGCACCGGATTTTATCTGCGCGCACTACTCGAAGGCCTTCCCGTGTTGCCCGAAAGCGACCAGGCAACGCGCGAACGGTTGATGGATCGCGAAGAAAGAAAGCCCGGCAGCATGCGCCGCCTGCTCACCCGCCTGGATCCGGTATCCGCCGAGCGCATTCATCCGCACGACACGCAACGCGTGATGCGCGCAGTCGAGATTCGCATACTCAGCGGCCAATCCGCGCCTCCCGCCATCGAAACCGAGCCGCTCACCGGTTACCGGATATTAAAAATCGGCGTCGATCCCGATCGCGCGCTGCTCTACACAGCCTTAGACGCGCGAACTCGTGAAATGTTTGAAGCGGGCCTCGTGCAGGAAATCGAAACATTGCTGCAACAAGGTTGTACAGGGAATGAAAAACCTTTTGAATCGCTCGGATACCGCCAGGCTTTGGCGTATATCCGTGGCGAAACGACTCTGGAACGCGCTGTTTACTTAACCCAGCTTGAGACCAGGCATTACGCCAAGCGTCAATGGACCTGGTTTCGCCGCGACCTCGAAATCAAGTGGCTGTCCGGATTTGGAAATGACGTTCCCGTGATCGAACAGTGCTTAGATATGCTACGACGTTTTCTATAAATTTTGTTTTATGAGGTAACGGAACAAAAGCCGCGCACGCCCTACATTTGTACAGAGTGAGTCACGCTCGCTCCACGAACATTTGCATCGTTGCACAAGACGATCAACCAAGAGGAAACCACAATGAAAAAACTGATGTTGTCCTTCGGCACGCTCGCCCTGGCAATTGCGAGCGCCGCCTCCAGCTATCATTTCTCGATTTTTGAGCCGTCCTTTGTTGCCGGCCAGGAACTGAAGCCCGGCGATTACAAAATCGAATTGAATGGCGATAAAGCTCTCATCAAGGTCGGTAAGCAGACCGTCGAAGCCGCCGTCAAGGTGGAAAACGGCACGGAGAAGTTCTCCGAAACGTCGGTGCGTTACACGACCGCCAATGGCAAGATGATGGTGCAGGAAATCCGCCTCGGCGGAACGCATACCAAACTAGTGTTTAACAATTAGTACTTCAGTACCCGCTGTCCAACCGGCCCGGAAGAGATGCGCGAGCGTTCCTTCCGGCCTTTTCTTTCTCCATCGACCCTATTAGTTCTTTTTATCGGAATCTGCGTAACAAAGTACCCCCGTACAACCGTTGTTAGTTTATGAAGTTTTTTCGATTTACTCTTTCCTTCGCTTCGCTCGCTTTATTGGCGAGTGCGGCACCGGCCTACAAAGTTACTCTGACTGCGCCCGCGGTAATTGCCGGCTCCGTCGTCAAAGCGGGTGACTACCGGATCGTGATTAATGGCGATAAAGCGACACTGACCTCGGGCAAGCACAGCCTCGAAGTCCCCGTGAAGGTCGAAACCGGCACACAGAAATTCGAATACACCTCGGTCGAAAGCCGCACTCTGGGCGGCCAGAATGTGCTCGACGACATTCATGTCGGCGGCACCACCACCACGCTGGTCTTCAAGCGCTAATGTCCTAGAGGCCGCGAATTGCGTGACCTTTTCGCGGCCTATTTTTTAAACCCCTGCTACAATCGATTTAAATGCAGCGATGGCTCGCGGTAAGTGTGTTAGGATTCGCTGCGCTTCGTCCCCTTGCCGCCGACTCGGCCGCCGTTCTTCCCTTCCTCAATAAGACCGCCAACGCCCCGAACCTCGATTGGATCGGCGAAAGCATCCCCGAAACCCTGCGCGAAGCCTTCGGTATGACCGGCATCATGACCCTGGACCGCAATGAAGTGCAGGAAGCCTATCGCCGACTCAGCCTGCGCCAGGGGATCGCATTGACCGAGGCTTCGGTCATGAAAATTGGCGAAGCCCTGGACGCCGAACACGTCGTCTACGGATCGTTCGAGTTCACGCGCCCCGCATCGGGTGCGCTCACCTCTGGTTCCCTTCACGTAACCGCCCGCGTCCTCGACCGCCGCCGTATGCGCGCAAGCCCGGAGTTCTCCGAAACCGGCGCCCTCGAAGACCTCGGCACCATTGAAGCCCATCTCGCCTGGCGGGCGCTCACCCTCATCGCCCCTACCATGGCTCCCGCCGAAGCCGAGTTTCGTTCCCTGCGCACCCAGGTCCGTATCGATGCCGAAGAAAATTACATCCGCGGCCTGCTCGCCCGGTCCAGTGAGCAAAAGGAAAAATATTTTACCCAAGCCGCGCGCCTCGATCCGCATTTCGCGCACGCTTGCTATCAGCTCGGCCAGGTCTACTATCAGCGCAAGGATTATAAGCAAGCCGTCGTGTGGCTCGATAAAGTCGGCCTGGGCGACATCCACTCCCATGAGGCGAGCTTCCTGCTCGGTCTCGCCCGTTATCAAACCGGCGACTTCAAGGGCGCGCAGCAGACTTTTCAAATGATCGCCGCTGCCGTTCCTCTCAGCGAGGTGTTCAACAATGTAGGCGCCGCCGAAAGTCGCGCCAATCTATCGCAAGCCGCCATCGAGGATTTTCATAGGGCCCTCGTGGGCGATGCCAATGATCCTGTGTACCGCTTCAATCTTGGATACGCGCTCTGGAAAAAAGGCGACTTCAGCGCCGCCGCCGAATCTTTCCGTGCTCTGCTCGAGCTCTCGCCCGGCGATCCTTCCGCCCCCTCGCTCCTCGCGCGCTGCCTCAAGAAACAAGGACCGCGCGCCAGCCAGGACCCCCGTCTTGATAACCTGGAAAGATTGAAGACCAACTTTGAAGAGCGCGCTTACATGCAATTGAAGTCGCTCCTCGCTCCCGCAACTCCGAAATCGGACCGCCCATGAAGCTCCGCCTTCGCTGGGGATCGCGCACTCCGGACGCTAAGCCCGATTCGTCGCCTCAGCCCTTGCCGCCCCCGGAACCCGAACCCGAGCCTCCCCCGTCCGACACCCTGCCTGCGATTGAAGCATTGCCCCCCAGCGAACCGGGTATAATCGGAAAGCTCATGATCGAAGCCTACGGCGCGTCCAACGTGGGGTGCGTTCGCACAAACAATGAAGACTATTTTCTGGTCGCCCCCACGATCGGCCTGTATGTGGTTGCCGACGGTATGGGCGGCGCGCAGGCCGGCGAGCATGCTTCTAAACTCGCCGTCGAAACTGTCTTCGAGCTCATTCAGAAACTCGACCCCTCCGTCGCCGATAGCGACACTGTGTCCGACGCGCTGGTCAATTCCTTTGAAGAAGCCAACCGCCGCGTAATGGACGCCGCGTCTTCCGATCCCGACCTCGAAGGCATGGGAACCACGCTCATCGCCGCCATGCAGAGCGATCAAGGTGTCATCGTCGCCAGCGTCGGCGATAGTCGCGTCTACGTTTTTGAGAATGACAAGCTGAAGTTAGTCACCGAGGATCAGACTTGGGTCAACGAAGTCGGCCGTCGCCTGGGAATTGAAGAAGAGAGCCTCAAAACCCATCCCATGCGCCACGTGCTCACTATGGCCATCGGTGTCTCCGAACAATTGCGCGTCCATACCTATGAGCTTCACCTCGCGCCCGGTTCCCAGGTTCTCCTCTGTAGCGACGGCCTTCATGGCGTAGCTCCCGAGGATGAAATAGCGAATATTTTGCACTCCAAGGATTCACTCGAATCCAAATGCGAACAACTGATCGCGTCCGCGCGTGCCCACGGCGGGCCCGATAACGTCACCGCCGTGCTGTTGCAGGCAGTGTAAAACATTTCCCGCAACTTCCGTCACAGACATTGTGTTCTAAGAATTACGATAGAGCTAATTGCGCCCAATTATGCTGAAGATTAATCGTGTCGCTGCCCTTATCTTTGCCATATTTCTCTTAAGCCTGGCCACCGAACAGCGTCTAATGGCATATGCCGATCCCGGTTCTGGAGCTATGTTTGTTCAGATCGCGGTCGCCGCCATTCTAGGCTGTCTTTTTCGAATTCGCAGCTTTATTAACCGTTTCCGCCGTCAAAAGAGTCATAGGGGAGCAGCGGGATTTGTTCCCTTCAGGGACGGCGGTTTAACACCACCGTCGAAATGAACCGGACGCTCGTCTTTCGCGAGCGATCCTTCCGGGATCCCGGCGGCTTTGTTTTTCGAAACGGCCCCCGCCTCCTGCGCGCCGTCGAGCCATCTGCTTTTGAGACTCTCAAACAATTCCTGGCTTCAACTCCTGGCCGCGATTTCGTCGCGTCACGGCTACTCGTCGCCACAAACTTTCCCGACACTCACGAATTCGCGTCGAATATCCCGAAGGATTATCAGCTGGCGGAACATGAAGCCGTCGCCTTCCCTAGCTTCCCTGCCGAATGGCCGATCGACATGCTCGCTTCCGCGGGGTTTCTCACGCTCGATTTGGCGGAACAGTGCCTTCCTCATTGCTGGCAATTGAAGGATGCGACTCCCTACAATGTGTTGTTCCGCGGACCCTCTCCAATCTTTGTCGACGTTCTCTCCTTTGAGCGGCGCGATCCACAGAACGCCATCTGGCCGGCCTATGCGCAATTCGAGCGTACGTTCCTGCTTCCTCTTCTCGCGCTCAGCTCCTCGCCCACACCCCACCTGTGGCTCGCCCACCGCGACGGATTGGAGCCGGAACAGGTCTACCGCTCCCTTCCATGGTCCCGCCGGCTAAGCTTTCCCGGCCTGTCCCTGGCGTCTCTTCCAACCTGGTTCGCTAGCCGCGCGGAATCCGACCCGAGCCTCTACCTCCCTCGCACGACCGACCCCGCACGAGCCTCCTTCACTCGCGGAGCAATGCTCCGCCGCCTGCGCCGCCAGCTCCACCGCCTCGCTTCCGCTCATCGCGTTTCGCACTGGTCGAAATATCTCGACACGCAGACACACTACACCGCGCAGCAATTCGCGGCCAAGGAATCCTTCGTAGACTCCGTCCTCAGTGACTTTCCGCCGCGCCGCGTCCTCGATATCGGCGCCAATACTGGACACTTCAGTGAGCGCGCCGCACTCGCCGGCGCCGGCGTCGTCGCCATCGATTCCGACTCCGCAGCAGCGGGGCAACTCTGGCAAAGGGCCGTGGAGAAGAAGCTCGATATTCTCCCTCTCGTGGTCGATCTCAGCCGCCCGACCCCCGCGTTAGGCTGGCGCAATCGCGAGTCGCGTTCTTTCCTCGACCGCGCGTCCGGCGAGTTCGACCTGGTCATGATGCTCGCCGTCGTTCATCACCTGCTGGTCACTGAACGCGTGCCTCTCGAAGAAATTCTTCAGCTCGCCTCTGAGCTCACCACCGATTTCCTTCTCCTCGAATTCGTCGAGCCGGCCGACCCCATGTTTCGTCGCCTCGCCCGCGGCCGCGATGCTCTGTACGCCCATCTCACCGCCTCGCATTTCGAGTCGGCCTCCCAGCCCTGGTTCCAAATTATCCGCAAACAGCCGATCGCCGGTTCCAGCCGCACTCTCTACCTGCTGCGGAGAAACATTTGAAAAGCCCGGATGGGCAAGACCTGCTCGCAGCTCTTTCTCTCGCCAATCTCAGTTTCATCGCCCTGTGGGACGGCTTGCTCAACTACACACCTTCCCAGGCATTTTTCATGGAGACCCCTCCGGCGCCCCCTCAATACGCGGCCGCCTTCGCGAACGTGATCCTTCTCGGTTTGCTGTTCTTTGCCCTGATTCGTCTCGCCCGTTGGATCGCCGCGCGCTACGGCGCAACCGGTTTTTTTCTCGGGTCTTTACCTATTCTCTTGCTCGTTGTTCTACCCGCCGCCAAATCCACCGTTCGCCTCCTCATGGATCGATTGCCGGACTGGAATGTCCCTCTCATCGTCGGCGTCACGGCGTTGGTGGTGATCGTATCCGCCGCCGTCTTCAGGCAGCGCTTCTTCACGTTCGCGTCGGCCGCGCTGGTGACCATCTCTCCTTTGATATTGATCGAAGCGATTCTTTCCATTCCGCACTTCCGCGCGGCGAACCTACCCGGCTTTGCGCGCGCCCCTCTCGCGCCGCGCCTGCCCACGTCGCCGCCGCGCATCGTTTGGATCGTTTTCGACGAGCTTGACTATCGCCTGGCCTTTCCGGATCGCCCCTCGAACGTGCCCATGCCGGAGTTCGACCGCCTGCGCCGGGAATCCTTGTTCGCCGAACAAGCCTTTTCGCCCGCGCCGGATACCGTCCCTTCGGTGCCGTCGCTGATCACCGGAAAAGTTTTGCCGAACGATCCATCGCTCGAAGCGGAGCTTCTCCACGACCAAACCGTCTTTGCGAGCGCGCACGCCGCCGGCGCGAACGTCGCCATTGTCGGCTGGCACCTTCCCTATTGCCGTCTGTTCGCGCAGGATCTCGCCGCCTGTTCGTCTCACAATCTGGAAAACGAATTGAGTGAGACCGGCACGTCGTTTGCCCGCAGCCTCACCGTTGAGTTGGAGTCGTTAGTGGCGTATGGATACCGCTCTCTTCTCGGCGAATCACCGCGCGTGAAATTTCGTCTTCAAACACTCCAGTCCATGCATGCGGATGCCGTACGCAACGTTGCGGACCCATCCCTGAATCTGGTCTACCTGCACCTTCCAGTGCCGCACGCGCCCTATCTCTACGATCGTTTCTCCAAACGCTATTCAGGTGCCAGCACCTATTTGGACAATCTCGCGCTCGCGGACATTTACCTCGGCGACCTAAGAGAAGCCATGACCGCCGCGGGCCTTTGGGACAAAACCGCGGTGCTGGTCAGCTCCGACCATCCCAACCGAATGTCCATGTCGGTCGATGGCAAAGCCGACCCGCGCGTCCCCTTCCTGTTAAAAATGCCCTCGCAAACGTCCGGATCGATCTACCACCCGGAACTCCGCACCGTCGTGACCAAGCCCCTGCTGGAAGCAATCTTGAGTCGCAAAATCACAACTCCCGATGAAGCGAAAATCTGGCTAAACGCTATTTCTTCTTCACCATCGGCTCGATAATCTTCGATAGCACATCGGGTTTCGAATCGTCGCGAGTCAGGTGCGGATAGAGTTCCCCGCCGTGGTAATCGATTTTGAAGGTCTGAAAATACTCCCCGTTCTTCACCAGCAATTCAATCGGAGTAGTCCTCGTCATCGCGCTCTGCACCGCTTCTCGCAAAACGATCGGACTGAATTGCCGGCCATTCACCGCGATCAGTTTCGTCGACGGAGAAACCCCCGCTTTCTGCGCCGGCCCTCCATAAGCAACATCGGAAATGCTGCCTTCATCGGACACCTTCAGCCCAATCGAATAACTGAGGTTGTAGATTTTGCTGTCCTCTTCGTGATTCCTCCACATTTCGGACCGCGCAGAATTATAAGTTACTTTCCACCCCCCGTTTTCGATTCCACCCAGCGGAGTACTGTTCGGTCCGACGGAATTAAGTCGTTGGTTGAAGAAATCCGTCCAACCGTATGGCTGTACGGTGTTTAATCCCGACACAACATCTTCGAATGTATATGTTTTGAGCGCGGGAACCCCTCCCGGCCCTCCTTCAAACGACCGGCAGAAGTCGTTGAGCGATTTCGTCCCCTTGCTGAGATCTCTAATTAACACATCGACTTCCAGCCAAATTAGTGTGCCCTCGTCGTAATAATCGACGCCCCTCCGGTACCCTGCGTAATCGTCACGGGCGTTATACAAAAGCTGCGCTGCGACCGCGGTATCTTCGAGGGGCCTCCAGAGGCGGCCGGATTTGTGATCCAGCGCCGCAGCAGTGATTGCCAGCTCGTCGCGGAATTCGTCCGCCGACAGCAAGCCGCTCCGCGGAGTCAGTATCTGCCCTAGATACTGCGTCATACCTTCATAAACCCAAAGTAATCCTCCCTTCATCGGCTCGGAATAATCCGGGGTCACGAGGCCTGCGGGACGCCGGTATTTTCCGTTCCAGGAATGCGTAAACTCATGAGGCAAAAGGTCGGCATTCACTTTGCGCGTCACGTCGTCGATCATGCCGCGCTCGGCGATGCGGTCGTCGCTCGATTCGTGGTGCTCCAGGCCAAAACTCGCTACGTGATCGCTTAGGGTCAATAAAAAGTGATAGCTGCGATAATGTCTCGACCCGAATAACGCGCCAGTTTCAAGTATAAGATTCTTATAGTGTTCAATGAGTTCATCGCTCAGTTCGATCGACCGGTCGCTATCGCCCGCGACGTGCAAATAGTGGCCTGGAGCGAGTTCAATTGTTCGATAATGCGCCCCAGTTGAAACCGGCGAATCGATCAGCGTGGTCAGAGGTGCGGGCTGGAACTCGACTTCGTTGCCCGATTCCCTGGCGATTGGCAGGGCGGTGCCGTATTTCCAACCATTTGGGACTTTCAAGTTAGCCTGTAAACGGATCTGATCCGCAGGAATGCCTTCTGGATAGAGCAGCATCTGGTTCCAGTTCAAAACTGCCAGTTCTGTGGTCGCGGAGGCACCGGAGGTAAAGCCGGCGGCTTCGGGAGGGGTGATGAAATCGTAGATCAGGTCGAGTGAGCTAACTCCTTCGGGCACAGTTATATGGAACGCGTACATGTTCACGGCGTCGCGGGTCCATGATAAGGGTTTTCCAGCGGCGGTGACTTTCAAACCCACCAGATCCACTACGGGACCGGTCGGGCCGTGCTCGCCAGGGATCCATTCGGGGTACAGGAGGGTCATCGGACCGGGTTTCACTTGGATGTTCATCGACCCGTGCAAAAGGTGACGCGGGGCGTCCGTTGCGTCCACTCGGAGCTTTATTTCCGGGTTCTGTGCGGTGCTAAGTGCGCTTAAAAGACCAAAAAGTATCAAAATACGCATCGTTTGGAGACCTTATTTGACCTTAATTTCGCGATAGTAGAAAATCAGGTCCGTGGGCGGCGGCTGGACGCCTAATTGCCGTAAGAGCGACATCGCCTGTCCCCTGTGCAGGGTCGCATGATTGACCACATGGAGCGCAATCTGCCATACGGGAGTGAAATGATGATTTCCTTTAAGATCCTTATAATCAATAACTCGTAGGAGGTCTTCCGGGGTCAATCCGGCGGCCCAGTCTTCCCATCGCTTTTGAATTTGAGGCCAGGCTGTGGTGAATGTTTCCTCGGATTCCAGCACTGAAGGATCGACCGTTCTCGAAAGCCAGATACGGTCGGCCAAAAAAATGTGTTCGAGCGTTCCAAACAGGCTTTTATGAGATACTCCGAACTCGCGGTGCTGCTGTTCTTCTGGCAACTGGAGCGCTGCGTCCAGCAATTTGCGCGAGGCCCAGCCGGAATAGGAAATGTGCAGACGGACTTCTTCAGGAGTCATCGGAGCAGCCACATTCTCATCGATTTTGAAACCAGCTCCGACGCGTCCTGCTGCACGAAATGGCCTGCGCCGGGAATGGTTACGAGCGTGAGATCCTGACCCATCCAATCCCAGGTGTTGTTGAGCGCATCGGAGAGCAATGCGGTGTCGCCCAAGCCGTGAATCATCAGCACAGACATTTTAGTTTTGACGACGGGCGATTTGTCTTCGACGTAAGGCTCGCGCGGATAGTTGGCTTTGTAGTAATTGAGCATGGCCTGGATATCCGAACGCTTAAATGCTTCGAGATACTTTTTGCGCGCCTCGGGATCTTTGACCCAGAAAGTTAGCTGCTCCGGGGTCATAGTCGCTTCGGGCTTTTGGAAGTTGCGGGCGTAGGCGCTGGCTTGTTGCTGCTTGGGATTGTTGGCGAGTTCGCGCGAGAGACCGCGCGGATGAGGGAGATTTAAGATGATCAGTTTTTCGGTCATCTGGGGAAGGTTGAGAGCTACCTGCCATGCGACGAGGCCGCCCCAGTCGTGGCCGACGATGATCGCTTTATCATGGCCGAGGGATTTGATGACGGCCGCTACATCGCCTACGAGCAGCCGCACGTTGTAATTTTCTACGCCCTGCGGTTTATCGCTGAGGTTGTAGCCTCGCTGGTCGATGGCGACGCATTGGAACTTGTCGGAAAGCGCTTCCATCTGATCGCGCCAGGTGTACCAGAAGTCGGGAAAACCGTGGATCATGACGATTAACGGACCTTGTCCGAGGCTGGCGTAATGAATTTTCACCCCGTTCGAATCGGCATAGCCGTGAGTCACTTTGGACTCGATATCGGCCGCCGAAAGGACGGCGGACAGAATTAGGGGCAATAGCAGGATGCGGAAAAAGGGGACAGACCCCTTTGTCTCTGCGTGCGATTTGTTCTCGCTGGTTGCGAAGATGGCCGGGGACAAAGGGGTCTGTCCCCTTTTTAGGAGAGGGCGCATAAAGCCAGTGTAGAATGAACTCGATGCTCACCGAGACCACGTCAGTCCGCGCAGGTGAAGAGATCGATGCGAGTGCGCTTAGCGCGTATCTTGCGGGGAGGGTGGACGGGATCGAACACGGAATTGTCATTCAACAGTTTCGTGGAGGGCATTCGAATCTGACCTACCTACTAAGGATTAATGGACGCGAAATGGTGCTGCGGCGCGCGCCTCTGGGGCCGGTGGCTCCGAAAGCTCACGATATGGTTCGGGAGGCGCGGGTGTTGGAAGCGGTCCATCCGCACTTTCGACCTGCGCCGCAAGTTTATCTGATTTGCGAAGACGCGGCTGTGATCGGCGCGCCATTTTTTCTGATGGAGAGGCGGCGCGGGATTGTGCTGCGCGATCACATCGAGCCAAAGGTCGCGGTGCATCATAATTACGCGCGGCGCATTAGCCGGGCGATCGTCGATTGCATGGTGGAGATGCATGCGATCGATGTGGAGAAGACCGGGCTGGTTTCGCTGGGGAAGCCGGAGGGCTTTGTGGCTCGGCAGGTCAAGGGATGGTCGGAGCGGTGGGAGCGGGCGCGGACGGAGGCTAGTCCGGAGATGGATCGCGTGATGGCTTGGCTGGCTTCGACGATTCCGCCTTCGGGGCGGCCGACGTTGGTGCATAACGATTTCAAGCTGGATAACGTGATGCTGGACGAGGGGTCGCCGGACCGGATTGAAGCGGTGCTGGATTGGGAGATGACGGCGATTGGCGATCCTTTGTGCGATCTGGGGTTGACGCTGTGCTACTGGAGTTCGGCGGTGGTGCCGGGGACCGGTCACGAGGCTTTGACGGCGGGTCCGGGGTGGTACACGCGGGATGAGTTTGTGGCGCATTATGCGGTGAAGACGGGTCGCGATCTGTCGGCGCTCAGATGGCATGAGGTGCTGGGAGTGTTCAAGCTGGCGGTGATTTTGCAGCAGATTTATTTCCGGTATTGGAAGGGACAGACTGCGGACGAGAGATTTAGCAGGTTCGATGAGAGAGTTAAGGCGCTGACGGGGTTGGCTTCGGGGATGGTGGAGAGGGTTGGGTGAGGTGACAGGTTTGGGATGGGCAGGTCGGGAACCTGCCCTACTTAGCTCTTCGTTATTTGGGATTTGAATGAGCGTTCTTTATCTGGTTCGGCATGGGCAGGCGGGGACTCGGGAGAATTACGATTCGCTTTCGGAATTGGGGCGGAGGCAAGCCCGGCTGCTGGGCGAGCATTTTCGGGCACAGGGGATTTCGTTCGCGGCGGCTTATTCGGGATCGCTGGCTCGGCAGAAGGCTACTGCCGGCGAGGTGTTGCCGGATGCGGAGATTACGGTCGATTCCGGGTGGGATGAGTTTGATTTGGCTCAGGTGTATCGAGAATACGCTCCGATGTTGAGTCGAGACGACGAGCAGTTTCGAGTCGAGTATGAGGCGATGCAGAGGGACATCGAGGTGAGCCGCGGGGCGCATGGGGATGCGGTTCATCGGAAGTGGAACGACTGCGATAAGAAATGCGTGCGGGCTTGGGTGGAGGGACGCTATTCGTACTCGGGGGAATCCTGGAACGGGTTTGTTTCGCGGATTCACTCGGCTTTGGGGCGGGTAGTGGGTGCGGCGCATGAGGGGAATGTCGCGGTGTTTACTTCGGCTACGCCGATTGGAGTGTCGGCGGCGCGGACATTGGAGATTGAGGACGGGCGGGCTATGTGGCTGGCGGCGGTCATGTTCAATACTTCGGTTACTACGCTGCGGGTGCATTTGGATGAGGTTCGGTTATTTACTTTGAACGGGATCGCGCATTTGGGTGGGGCGGAGTTGAGGACTTTTCGGTAGTTTGTCCGCATGCTTACGCATGGCGGTTCCTCACGGGCTGAAGCCTGTGCCGCCTTACGCATGCCTGTTTTTGGGCACTGTATGATAGATTCAACCCTTATGAATTTTGAGCATTCTTCCAAGGTGAAGGATTTCCAGACGCGCCTGGTTGCGTTTATGGACGAGCATATTTATCCGAATGAGGCTCGGTATCATCGCGAAATTGAGGAGAATCGCTGGCAGCCGGTTAAGGTGATTGAAGAGTTGAAGCCCAAGGCTCGCGCGGCGGGACTTTGGAATTTATTTTTGCCGCATGACGAGAATGGAGCGGGGTTGACGAACCTGGAGTATGCTCCACTATGCGAGATTATGGGGCGGTCGGCGATGGCTTCGGAGTGTTTCAATTGCTCCGCGCCGGATACCGGAAATATGGAAGTGCTGGCGCGCTACGGCACCACGGAGCAGAAAGAGCAGTGGTTGAAGCCTCTGCTGGCGGGGGAAATCCGGTCGTGTTTTTCGATGACGGAGAAGGATGTGGCTTCGTCGGACGCGACCAATATCCAATCGAGCATTGTGCGCGAGGGGGACGACTACGTTATTAATGGGCGGAAGTGGTGGTCGTCGGGCGCGGGCGACCCGCGGTGCAAGATTTCGATTTTCATGGGGAAGACCGATCCGTCGGCTCCGAAACATAAACAGCAGTCGATGATTTTGATGCCGCTCGATTTGCCGGGGATCAAGATCGAGAGGATGCTGAGAGTTTTCGGTTACGATCATGCTCCGCACGGTCATGCGGAGATGACGTTTACGAACGTGCGGGTGCCGGCGTCGAACATTTTATTGGGCGAGGGGCGAGGGTTCGAGATCGCGCAAGGGCGGCTGGGGCCGGGCCGGATTCATCATTGCATGCGGCTGATGGGGCAGGCGGAGAGGGCGCTGGAAATGATGTGCAAGCGCGTGAAGAGCCGGGTGGCTTTCGGGCGTACGATCGCGGAGATGGGGACGATTCGCGCGGATATCGCGCAATCCCGGATGGAGATCGACCAGGCGCGGCTGCTGGTGTTGAAGGCGGCGCACATGATGGATACCGTCGGCAATAAAGAGGCGCGGGCGGAGATCGCGATGATCAAGGTGATCGCGCCGAATGTGGCTCTGCGGGTGATCGATCGGGCGATTCAGGCGCATGGGGCGGCGGGGGTTTCACAGGATTTCGAGCTGGCGGCGATGTGGGCCAATTCACGCACGCTGCGGTTAGCTGACGGGCCGGATGAAGTGCACATGGAGTCGATTGCGAAACTCGAATTGGCGAAATGAGCACGCTGACGGTGGTGAGGCATGGGCAGGCGCGTCCATTCGATCCGAACCCGGATCAGTTGTCGGAGTTGGGGGAGTTGCAGGCTCGGGCGCTGGCGGAATATTGGAAGCGGCTGGGGGTCGCGTTCGATGAGGTTTGGAGCGGGACACTCTATCGGCAGAGGCAGACGGCGGCGTTGGCTGTTGGGACCGAGGTTGTGGCTTCGGAGGATTGGAATGAGTATGACGCTAACGGGATTTTGCACAACTTCGCGCCGCCCTATGAGTTAGAAGACGCGGCCGATCGGAATCGGAAATTTCAGAAAATATTTGAGCCAGCGATGCTGGCGTGGCTCGCCGCAGAGGAGCATGCGACGGTGGAGACGTGGGGCGCGTTTCGGTCGCGGGTGCTGCGGGGGTTGCGGAGATTGCAGGACGGGGGGTCGAACCGGTCGGTAGTGTTGTTTACATCGGGGGGGCCGATCAGCGTGCTGGTGCAGGCGGCAATTGGCGCTGCGGAGCGGAGCTTTCTGGAGGTGAATTGGCGGGTGCGGAATTGCTCCATCAGCGAGTTTACTTTTTCTAAAGACCGGCTGTCGCTCGATTCGTTTAATTCGCTGCCGCACGTGGAGACGGCGGAGTTGCGGACTTTTCGGTGACCTACTTTTTGGGACCTAGTTCGGCTAGGAGTTCTTTTGCGGCGGCGTCTAGCTGCGAGTCTTTGCCCAGGTAGCTTTCGCCGATAGGACGCGTCACGGCGATGTCCACGGGGCGGGGATTATTTTCCATATTCTTGCCATCGGCGCCCTGAATCAGAGTGCCGGGGGTTCGCATGCTGGAGCCGTCGATTAGTTCCATGGCGCCGGTGTAGATGATCCAGCCGGCGGTGGGTTCGCCTACCACTTTTCCAAGCTTCAGCGTGCGGTAGCCTTCGGTGAAATCCTCGGCGTCGGAGAGGGAGTGCTGATTGACCACCAGGATGGTGGGCAGTTCGAGGGAGCGCTGGCCCAGAGAAGTTCGCGCGGGGGCGGGAGGGGCGCCGCGGCCGGTCATCGTCAAATAAGGACGGCGGGCGAGGACGTCGAGTGCGTAGACGTTGACGAAGCCTCCGTTATTGTTGCGGATGTCGATGATGACGCCGTCGCGGGCGCGATTTTCGGCGTCCAGATCGATATAGAGCTGGGTGAGAGCCTGTTCCGACATGTCGCGGATGTGGACGTAGCCGAGGCGGCCGTTACTGATTTTCGCTACGTAGGCGCGGTTGTCTTCGATCCACTTGCGATAGATCTGCTCGGCCAGGGAGCCGACGGGGCGGACGATGACTTCGTGGCCGCTGACGTCGAGTGTGACTCGTTTGTCGACTTTATGCTGAAGGAGCTCGTCGAGATTCACACGGGGTCCGATGGCTTCACCGTCGACGGAGCGGAGCTCTTCGCCGACCTTGATTTTCGCGAGCTCGGCTGGGGATTGCGGGATTACCTCGGTGATTTTCAGTTTGCCGGTTTTCTCGTAGGTATCGCGATCGAAGCTCAGGCCGAGTTGTCCGGTAACAGCGCCGCGGCCTCCTCCTCCGGCGGGACCGGTGACGCCGGAGTGGGAGGAGTTTAGCTCGCCCACCATCATCCTAAGGAGGCGATGCAGCTCGTCGGGGGTTTGTGCGCCTTCAACTAGAGGAGTGTACTGGGCGCGGACTTCGTTCCAATCGTGGCCGTGATATTTGGGATCGTAGAACTGGTCACGTTGGCCGGCCCAGGCTTGTTCGAAGACGGCCATTTTCTCGCTGGCGAAATCGACGTCCATTTCAGCGGTTACGTTGACGGCGCGGGCAACGCGGGTGTCGACGGGGATCGACTCGACGCGCCCGGCTTCGAGGTAGAAGACTTCTTTTGAATCGCTCGAAAATTGGGGATACGATTTTTGTCCTGGCGTGGAGGTTAGCTGGCGAGCGCCGCCTCCGCCTTCACCGCCGCGGCCGCCGCCTCGTCCTCCGCGACCGGCTGTGGCGTCGAGCGAATAGAGATAGAGATTGGTTTGTCCGCCGACTTGCGCTCCGAAAAGGAGGGATTTTCCATCGGGGCTGATGGTCGGGTTATTGATCGGGAGGCCGATTGGAAGAAAGGAGATTCGTTCGCGGATACCTTCGAAGACGATTTCGACGGGTTTCACTGGAGCCTTTTCCGCTGGTGCGTTACCGCGGCCGCGGGCGGGCGGTTCGGGTTTGAACAACTCTTCGAAACGTTCCTCGGTGAACTTTGCAGGCGGAGGGATCAGGTTGATGCGAGCCACCTGCGGAGTTTCCGTACGCTGGCTGGTTTCATAGAGGATGTAGGTGCCATCGGGACTCCAGCGGAGGGAGTTCACGTTGCTGTTCGCGAGGAAACTGATCTGGTGAGGAGCGCCGCCCGCGGCTTCGACTACATAGACGTTGCGTAAACCGCTGCCGCCCGCGGCTGCGTAGGCGAGCCATTTGCTATCGGGCGACCACGCGAAGGCTCCGCCGGCGAATCCTCCGGCGATCGATCCCGTTACCAGGGATTTTTCTTCTTTCTTGTCGGGATCGATTACGCGCAGCTCGCGGCGTTCGCGTACGAACGCGATCAGTTTTCCGTCGGGAGAGTAGCGGGGGGAATTATCGGGTAGAGCGTCGTGCGTCAACTGTGTTTCGCCGTGTTTCGCGAAATCGTAGACGAAGACGTGGTTGACAGCGTTGCGCTGGCTGACGAAAACGATTTTGGTGGAGTCGGGCGACCAGGAAACGCCGGCTTCGGGTCCGGGGGTGTGCGTAACGCGCATCGCTTCCCCGCCCTCTTTCGCGCCAGAGGCAAAAACTTCACCGTGAGCGATCAGGGCGATTTTGCGGGCGTCGGGCGATAGCGCCAGATCGGTAAACGTGGTCAGGGTCATGTGCGTGGTGCCGGGACCGGCGGCGAGTCCCATCAATTTAAGAGGGAGCTGAAATGCTTCGCCGGTTTTTGTATCGAGCTTCCAGACTTTGAAATCGCGCTCAAACACGATCGCCTTGCCGTCATAACTCATGGAGGGCCACAAGACTCGGCCGTCGGTGAATTTCGTAATCTGCTTCGGCTTCGCACCGAGAGCGAGTGACCAGATGTTCTGCGCTCCACCGCGGTCCGACATGAAGTAGAGCGAGTGCCCGTCGGGCGTCCACATGGGCCACGCGTTGCGGCCGTTTAGATCGACAATTTTGTCGTACGTGCCAGCTTCTTTTCGCAGCCAGATTTCCGATTCATCGAGATGGCTGTGCCCGTGGCGCCACCACTGCGAATCGCCGACTCCTCGGGCGGCGAAGGCGATGGTAGAACCGTCGGGCGCTGGCGCCGCTTGAAATTCGTTCGTAAACCGGTCTGCGGTGACGGGCATGGGCGTGCCGCCTTCCGCGCTCACGCGATAAATATCGTTCTTACGGCCCACGTCGTGCGCGCCGGTGGAGAAATAAATCCACTTGCCGTCACGCGACCAGGCGTCGAGCTGCTCCGGTCCATCGTCGAAGGTCAAGCGTTTCAGCTCATCCGTGGCGAGCGTGAGTATATAGATATCGCCGCCTCCGGTGCGGGTGGACATAAAGGCGAGCTTGGTTCCGTCCGGCGAATAGAGCGGACGCGACTCTTCGGCGGGGTGCGCGATGAGGATATGGGCTTCGCCGCCGGCTGCTGGAGCGACCCAAATGTCGCCTCCGGAAACGAACGCGATTTCCGGACGGGTTGGGCACAACGAGGGCTCCGTCAGATAAGAAGTGCCCGCGGCACACGCCAGAAGGGACAGCAGCGAAAGAGCAGCGAAAATTCGCATGATTGAACTTTTATACCGCATATTTGATAGTCTGATCTTCAATGAAGCTTGCCACCTTCCTGCTGATTTCGGCATTCGTATTCGGACAGGATGCCGCGCCACCGCCTCCGCTTGAGTTGAATGCGGCGGAGAAGCAATTCCAGGAATCGCTCAACAACGTGACGTTGACCGGGTACTTCACGCAGGGCGACGGCAAAGAACTGACGGAAGACAAATACGTGATCGAGCGCGTGACCAAAGTAAAAGAAGACACATGGAAATTCGAGGCGCGGATTCAGTACAACAAGAAGGACTTCAAGGTTGCGATGCCTTTGCCCGTGAAATTCGCGGGCGATACGCCGGTGATCTCGCTGACCAATTTCGCGGTGCCTGGATTCGGATCGTTCACGGCGCGGGTAGTGATGTACAACGGCGCGTATGCGGGAACCTGGGGCAGCGCGGGAGCCAACGGGCATGGCGGAAAATTGTTCGGCAAGATCGTGAAGAACGAGCCTGCTCCGGCCGCGCCGACCGATAAACCTCAGCCGTAGATGCCGGAACTGCCGGATATCGTTGTTTATATTGAAGCGCTGGAGCGGCGCATTCTTGATACGACTCTGAAGAATGCGCTGATTGCCAGTCCTTTCCTGCTTCGCTCCATCGATCCACCGGTGAGCGCAGCGGTGGAGCACAAGGTGCGGGAGCTGCGACGGCTGGGAAAGCGCATCGCGATCGGATTCGATAACGACGTGTGGCTCGTACTGCACCTGATGATCGCGGGCCGTCTCCATTGGGTGACAAAGAAGGTGAAGCCGGACGGCCGGAGGACTCTGGCGGCTTTTGAATTCGATGCGGGAACGCTGACTCTGACGGAAGCGGGATCGCAGAAACGGGCGTCGCTTCATATGGTGGCGGGCGAAGAAGGGATCGCGGCGCTCTTTCCAGGAGGCATCGATGCGCTGTCCGCGACGCCGAAGCAATTCGCGGCTCGGCTGACCGCGGCGAATCATACGTTGAAACGCGCGCTCACCGATCCACGATTGTTCAGCGGCATCGGCAACGCGTATTCGGACGAAATTCTGCATCGGGCTCAGCTCTCGCCCATTCTGCTGACGCAGAAGATGACGCCGGAACAGATCGAGCATTTACGCCTGGCGACGCGCGCTACGCTGATGGAATGGACCGATCGCTTACGCGATGAAGCCAGCGTGAAGTTTCCCGAGAACGTCACGGCGTTTCGCCCTGAAATGGCCGTTCATGGGCGCTACGGTCTGCCTTGTCCGCGCTGCGGCGCCAAGGTGCAGCGGATTCGCTATGCATCGAATGAGACGAACTATTGCGCGGTATGCCAGACGAGCGGAAAGCTGCTGGCCGATCGCGCGTTGAGCCGGTTGCTGCGCGAGGACTGGCCGCGAACGCTGGAGGAGTTGGAGGAGATGAAGCGAACGCTGTGACCGCCTAGGCTTCTTCCAGCCGTTTGCAGTGGCGCACGAAATAATAGATAAAGGCGCCGATGACCTGCGCGAAGACAATCACGATGATCCACACCAGCTTGTCGTTGCCGACGCTCGGTTCGTTGGTCACGCAGTCCACGATCATCCAGACCCAAAAGGCCAGACCCGCAAGGGCGACCAACACGAACAGTTCCATTAGGCCCATGCAACCTCCTGACTGCGTGTATTGTGGTGGCCGAAGTCGGGGTCGAACCGACACGTTCAGTGAAGAACGCCAGATTTTGAGTCTGGTGCGTCTGCCAATTCCGCCATTCGGCCACGGAGAGCGCGCACTGTCAGTTTAGCATCACCCATGCAAGACAACATACCCAGCAAAACCGCCTTCCGCGTCGCGATGCGTCGCGCGGTGCATCAGCTCATCGACGATCCGAAGGTTTTGGACGACCCCTTAGCGGTGGCAATTCTCGGAGGAGAAACCGCGTCCGCGCTGAAGGCGTCGCCCGAGCAATTCGAAAGGCTGGGCACCGCGAACTTACGGGCGTTTGTGGCGGCGCGCAGCCGGTTCGCGGAGGATCAGCTCGCAACGGCCGTCGAGGACGGCGTGCGGCAGTACGTCGTGCTAGGCGCAGGGCTCGATACGTTCGCGTATCGCAATCCATTCGAAAAACTTGAGGTGATCGAAGTGGACCATCCAGCCACGCAGGCGTGGAAGCGCGATCTGCTGGCAGAGGCGGGTATCGCGATTCCGGGTTCCATGAGCTTTGTTGCGGTCGATTTCGCTAGGCAGACGCTGCGGGCTGAATTGAGCCGGTCGAAATTCCAGACGACGGAACCGGCGTTCTTTTCCTGGCTTGGCGTGGTGCCCTACCTGACACGCGATGCGGCGCTCGGTACGCTGCGGTGGATCGGATCTCTTCCATCGGGTACGGCAGTAGTGTTCGACTACGCCATTGCGCGGACGGCGTTAAGTTTCCTGGAGCGTACGGCGCTTGACGCGCTTTCCAGGCGCGTGGCACGGGCGGGCGAGCCGTTTCAATTGTTTTTCGAACCCGGTGAGCTTGCGGAGACCCTGCGAGCGGCTGGTTTTCAGCACGTCGAGGATCTGGGCGCCGCGGAGATTAACGGGCGGTACTTTGCGAATCGGCGGGATGGACTCGAGATTCGCGGGAATCTCGGTCACCTGATTTTTGCGCAGGTGTGAATTTTCAGGCGGCCTTCAGTATGCGGGTCCAATATGAATGGCATGACAAATCTCCTTTGTATTGCGTGGGTCAGTGTCGGGGTTGCTGTTGCCGGCGAAACTTCAGTGAAGATGAAGGATCTGCCGCCTTCGGTTCAAAAGGCGGTCGCGGAGCAGGCAAAAGGGGCGCAGATCAAGGGCCTTTCGAAGGAAATCGAAAAGGGAATCACGATGTATGAGGTGGAGACGCTGGTGAACGGCAAGTCACGCGACCTGCTGTTCGACGCGTCGGGCGCCCTGGTTTCCGTGGAGGAGCCGGTCGCGATCGATGCAATTCCAGCCGCAGCGAGAGCGTCGATCGAGCAGCTGGCCGCGGGCGGAAAGATAAAGAGCGTCGAATCGGTGACCAAAGGCCGGACCGTAACCTATGAGGCGGTTATCGCGAAAGGTTTGAAAAAATCGGAAGTTGCAGTTGCCACAGACGGTTCGGTTCAAAAATAAAGACTTATGTCTTTATTGCGTCTCCATTCGCATATTTTGCCGGCCCGCGAAAGGCCGGGCGTCTACCCAAAGTGTCCCGCTCGTAGATGCTGTGGTTTCAATCGGTTACGTTTCCCATTGCAAGGCTTAAGATCTCTGGATCGGACCTTTAATTGCACGCTCTTTTCGCGGTGATTCTATGCAACGACTTCGTTGGTTTTCAATGAGAGTTCCAGCACTTATCCTGGCCCTTTGGGCAATTGACACATGTAGGGCGGGTGACTTTAATCAGAAGACGCAGGTTACATTCGCTGCGCCAGTGGAGATCCCCGGACAAGCCCTGCCGGCTGGCACATATATCTTCAAACTAATTGACTCGAGCACAACAAACCGGATTGTGCAGGTATTCGATCAAAACGAGACGCATTTATTTGCGACCTTTCTGACGGTTCCGGATTACCGGATGAAGCCGGCGGACCAGACGGTGGTGTTGTTCGAGGAGCGGCCGAGCGATACGCCCGAAGCGATCAAAGCATTATTTTGCCACGGCGATCAATACGCACGGTTGTTCGTATATCCGCATGAAGCGGCGCTCGCGATTGCGCGGCGGACGCATCAGAAGGTGCTTCAGATGCGCGACGATCATAAGGTCGGAGGCGTGGATGAGTCCGGCCAGCCGATCGACCTGAAGGATGTCGTTCCCTCGAAGCCAAAATAAGAAGCGCGATCCGGGAATGACCCAGACCGCGCATTGGAACGAAATGACTCGATTACTTGCGCGGAAGGGCTACATTCACTGCAGCTGCGGTCTTGTGTTCCGGGGCAACCAGCGTGTAGCTCGCGCCGCCTGGTACCAGGACTCGTGACAACACGATGGCGGAGCCGCGCCGGCTGAACGTGACGCCCGCGTGCGATGCGTTGGAAGGTCCGCCGTTGACGGCCAGAACCATCGCGGTCGAATTGGACTGCGTACCACGCAGCAAAAGGACGCCGTGCATGGTGGGTTCGTCGATCGTGTAGGTGCCCGCGGGCATAACCGTGCTGCCCGCCACGAACTCGAACGGGATCGTGACGTTGATGAGAGCAGATTCGGCGCTCAAGGACGTCGCAAGGGCGACGAGACCGCCGAACAGGATTGTGGCTTTGAAGAGTTTCATGTTAATTTAAGGGTCCTTTGTGATGTTTTACAGTGTCTGAACAAACTAATCCTCTGCACACCGGCAACGCGGCAACTACAGAAATTAGCGACGCATTTTCCTCACGCATACGCATTGCGCATACGCCAAATAACTTCTGCGAGGAAACAAGACGTCTTCGAGGACGACTGATTTACCAGAGCTAGCTGGGCTACCTGCTTACAATCCAAGCATACGGGATTTGTCCCGGAGGATCAAATCAATAATTTCTATGCAGGCGATATTTGACTGTAAGCGATTGTAACCAACTGCCCGTATATAATAGATCCCACACTACTTAGTCAGGATCTCCACTCTGCGATTGGGGTCCGCGGCAATGCTCAAAAGGCAGCTTGTTTATTCAAATCTGAAATGACTATTTGCGCTGACATGTTTCCGCAGCTATCTTATCTTTTTCATCAAATAGTATTGTTCCCGAAGTTGCATATTTATCACGCCGCCTCGGACACGTTTCGATCGTTCCCCGCCATATCGTTCTGCTCTACGAAACCCGGCCCTGGCTGAGGACGCTCCCATCGCTCATTCCATTGCAGGACTGGTTTCGTTCTGCGTAACAATGTGATATCGTTCTCGGTGGTTATGAGCACCACGATTAGTACTCGCGACCCTTATCTCGTTAAGAGCCTGATTCACGCCTCCCAGGTATTGGCGGTGTTTCAATTCTCCGGCGAAACGCTACGTTTGCGCGATATTGCCTCGCGTTCCGGATTGAACAAAGGGATGGTTTTCCGGCTTCTCTACACATTGGAGAAGTGCGGCATGGTCGAAAAAACCGGGGAAAATCAATATCAATCCTGTGTCAGGCCAGTGAAGCAAAAGCGATACCGGCTGGGATACGCGGCGCAGGGAACGGATTATCATTTTTCGAAAGACGTTGCCGATGGGCTGCGCCTTGCCGCTGCAGCTGAAGGGATTGAGATTATCTCGGTCGATAATCGCTACAATGCCGTGACGGCGCAGAGGAACGCGGAACTGCTGATTCGCGAGAAGGTCGACCTGATGATCGAATTTCAAACCGATGAGGCGATCGCGCCGATCATTGCCGCGAGGTTCCGAGAAGCGAATATTCCCCTGATCGCGATCGACATCCCGCATCCGGGCGCCACTTATTTCGGGGCCAACAACTACGGAGCCGGTCTGATCGGCGGGCGATATCTGGGCCGATGGGCCGCCCAGCACTGGCAGGCGACAGTCGACGAGATTCTTCTGCTGGAGCTGCCGCGCGCGGGAAGCCTGCCTCGGATGCGGCTGACTGGAATGGTGGTTGGCATGAAGGAGACTCTGCCTACGCTCGAATCCTGTCCGGTCACCTACCTCGACGGCGACGGACAATTCGGGGCAAGCTTTGAGATCGTGCGAAAATTTCTGCGGTCGAAGAGGCCTTCCCGGGTGCTGGTGGGTGCGATTAACGACGCAAGCGCACTGGGCGCAATGCGGGCGTTTCATGAAGCGGGTTGCGCTGAAGATTGCGCAGTTATGGGGCAAAACGCATCGCCCGAGGCGCGCGCCGAACTGCGCGAACCGGCGACGCGTATGATCGGGTCGGTCGGGTATTTCCCCGAACGCTATGGCAAAGAGCTGGTCCGCGTCGCGATGGACCTATTGAGCCGGCGAGCGGTTCCGCCCGCGGTGTTCATCAAGCATCACCTGATCACGCCGGAGACGGTGGATCACTTTTACCCCAACGACGCTCTGACTTCGGCCGTGCCGGCCTGACTATCGGCGAGCCAGCAGCGCTCCGCACCACAGCGCCAGGTAGCCGGCCACTACGCTTACCGCGACGTTCGCGAACCCCTTGGCGAACTCGCCGTCCTTGACCAGCGCGTAGGTTTCCCAGGCGAAACTCGAAAACGTGGTGTATCCTCCAAGCAAGCCCACCACCAGCAACAATCGCCAATTCGGATTTGCGTTACGCTCCTGGAGAATCGTCAGCACGATCCCGATCAGAAAGCATCCCGTGATATTCACGATCACAGTGCCGTACCAACCGCGCAAAGGGAAGCGGGTATTGACAGCGGTCGCCAGCAAATAACGGCCTAAACCGCCAACCGCCGCGCCAACCATCACGAGAAGGTATTTTTCCATGTTCAGATCCGGTGAAAGGATTTCAGGATATCGCGAGTAGAATAGCGCAGCACGATCGGGCGTCCGTGAGGGCAACTCATCGGACAGGATGTCGCGGCGAGTGCGCGCAGCAGCCAATCGATTTTCTCCGGCTCTAAACGCATGTTGATCTTGATCGCAGCCCGGCAGGCGATGGACGCCGCCATCGACCTGCGCAAATCGTCGAGCGAAGCTTTTCTCAGCTCGCTCTCGGCAATTTCCAAAATCTCAAACAGCACGCGCTCCACATCCGCAGCTCCGATTCCCGCCGGAGCCGACTTCACGGCGATGGTCCGATTGCCGAACGGCTCCGTCTCAAACCCCAGTGCGTCCAGTTCCTCCGCGATGCGCGCATATTCGATTTGTTGTGCTGCGCTCAGCCCGATCACCAGCGGCACCAAAAGTCTCTGCGTTTCGGCATGGCCTTTTTCGCGCGCCGCCAAGACCTGCTCGAACAAGATCCTCTCATGCGCAACGTGTTGATCGATGATCCACAACCCGTCTCGTCCCACGGCGATGATAAAGCTATCGTGAATCTGGCCCAAGGGCCGCAGATCGGTGAGGGAATCGAGACTCTGCAAATCGGGAAGAGCGGCGCCTTCAAAAAGTGGCCCGTGGGTATCGGGCATCGCCGAACCGCTCGGTCTCGGCACTTCCGAAAAATCGAAACGGGGTAACGGCGAAGGCGGCCGTTGTAGAGTGAACTCCGGTAGTGCTCCTGGACCGGCCGGGACGCCCTGAAAGCCCACCGGCATCTCCGGCGCGATGGAATCGAAGGTCATGTTCTCGACCCCCTGGCTGAATTCGGAATAGGGGAGCGCTGCGGCTGGCTGGGGAGGACTCTGCATCGGAATCCTTGACGCGGGACGCTCCGCCATCAGACGCTCGCGAATGGTATCGCGGACGAAATCATGCACCAGCGATCCGTGGCGGAAACGCACTTCCGTTTTCGAAGGATGCACATTCACGTCGACCTCCTCGGCATCGCAATCGAGAAACAGCAAGGCGAATGGATAACACGCGGGCGGCATCAGGTTGAAATACGAGGCGGAGATCGCGTGAAGAAGCAGGCGGTCCCGAATGAGGCGGCCATTGACGAACAGATAGATTGAATTACGATTCATCTTCTGAACTCCGGGCGAGCTAGCGAATCCGCGCAACCGGAAGTGCTTCGAGATCGGTTCGTCGTCTTCGACCGGCACTTTCAAATCACGGGCATGATCGCCCAGATCGAATAGATCGTCCAGGACCTGCGTGCCGAACACCTGAAATACGCGCTCGCGCAGCGTGGCGACCGGCGTGACAGCCAAAAGCTCCTGATTGTTGTGCCGTAGCGTGAAGCTCTTCGAAGGATGCGCGAGACTGTAATGCGTCACCAGGGAGGCGATGTGCGCGATTTCGGTTTGTTCGGACCGCAGGAATTTCTTGCGGGCCGGGACGTTGAAGAAGAGATCGCGCACGGTAATCGTGGTGCCGCCCGAATGCGCGAGTTCCTCCACTCGAAACATCTTGCCGCCAGCGATCTCGACAACCGTTCCTACGCGCTCTTCGCGAGCCTTGGTCTCGAGCAGTAGCCGCGATACCGATGCAATCGACGGCAAAGCTTCGCCGCGAAAGCCGAGCGTGGAGATCGACAAGAGATCTTTCACGTCGGAAAGTTTGCTGGTCGCATGACGCTCAAACGCCAGCAGAGCGTCATCGTGCATCATTCCGGTGCCGTCGTCGGCCAGCCGAATCAATCTGCGGCCGCCGGCTTCGACGTCGAGACGGAATTCCGTCGCTCCCGCATCGAGAGAATTTTCAAGAAGCTCTTTGACCACGCTGGCAGGACGCTCGACCACCTCACCCGCAGCGATCTTGTTGGCAACGTTATCGGAAAGAATGCGAATGCGGCCCATGAAGGAAGGTGCTAGCCTTCTTTACTGTACCGCGATGCCCCGCTCTTCCAGCAGCGTTCCCAGCGACCTCAGCAGCGCGAGCTCGCTCAAGCGGTAGTTGATGGTCTGATTCACAAGCTGCGATTCGGCGGTCGTCAAATCGGTTTCCGCGGTCAGCAGAAAGAAGATCGTGTCGATGCCGAGCTCGTACTTCTTCTGCTCCGCGTCCACGCGTTTCTGCGCCAGATCCCGCGCCGTCCTTGCCAGCTCTACGCTCGCGCGGCTATTGTCCAGATTGGTGATCGCATTCAGCACCTGTAATCGAACTCCCTGCTCTGCCGAACGCAATCGGAAGGCGTCGAGCTTTTTGTTGACCGCCGCGTCCGCGAGATTGGCCGCCGCCGTGCGATTTTTAATCGGGAGGCTCAGCGTCAACCCGAATCCATAGGTCGGCAGCCCGAATCCGAACATCTGCGACAGCGCGTCCGTGATCCCGCCCGGAACTACGGTCACCACTCCGGCGCCCCCCGTGAAGACATTCTGTAAAACATACTGTGGCCCGCCCGTCCCGGAGGATCCGAATTGCCCCGATAGCGACAAGTTCGGCCGAAGATTATCGTTCGCCTGGCGGATCGAAAGATCGTCCACATCGAGCGATTGCCGGGCTGATTTCAAATCCTGGCGATTTTGAAATGCCTGCTGAACCAGCTTGTCCTTATCCATCGCCGCAGCGGGCGGAGGCGTGACTGGCTCCGTCAAAACGATCGGCATCTCGCGATATTTCGTGTCGAGATCCGCGCCCATCTGCATCCTCAGGGCGTTTTCATTTTGCTCCAGCCCGTAGCGAGCCTGCGTGAGCGACAACTGCGCATTCGCGTAACTCTGCTCCGGCTGAAAAATATCGAGCGGTGAGGACGCGCCGAGTTCGAGCTCACGCCGGGCCCGCTTGAGCGCGGTGTCGGCGAGCTTCAGGCCCTCCTCGGCGACGCGAACATTTTCGCGCGCGCCCACCACCGCCCAATACTGCTGTTCGGCCGCCAGTACAATCTGGATGACTTGATCCTCAAACGTGTATTGCGCGGCCTTCAGGCGGCTGCGCGCGATGGTGATCGGCAGCTTCGTGATGAACGACCCGCGCCCGCGCAGCAGGGGCTGGGAGAAACTGGCGATCAGCCCGGAGCTATAAGAAGGGTTGAAGGTCGCAAATGCGCTGTTCGTTGAGGACTTAAAATCGGAATAATTGACGCTGTAGGTGGCGCCAGTGGGAAGCAGTTGCTGGACGCCCAGGTTCAAGGGCTGCGAAAGCGAATTGAGCGTGGTCGCGCCGTTAACCGCCGAGGTGGTGCCAGTGAGCGTACGAGTCGCGGAAAAGCTTGCGGTCGCGAGCGGGTCGAACATACCGAAAGCCCGCGTGATCGCGTCGTCGGAAAGCGCCACGGTTAGTTTCTGAATGCTGACGTTGGGATTATTCGCCATCACCAGGTTCAGATAGGCCTTGACCGACAGCTCCAGCTTGGAATCCACCACGTAGTTCTCGAGCAGCACGGGCGGCCCTAGTTCGACGCTGGTCACCGCTCGCGCGAGATACTTCCTGAAGTAGTTGGGTTGCGGGAAAAACGGATAGTCGTCTCCCGCCCTGGCGATGGATCCGAAAATGAGCAGAGTTATGGCGACGTGCTTCTGACGTAGCGTCATAACAACTATAGACGCCGCGACCCCTGGAAAGTGTTGATTTTTATTTGCTATTAGCCGCTCATTGCAGCGAGGAATTCGCCGTTCGAGCGCGTTTTTGACAACTTGTCGATCAGCAGTTCCATGCTTTCGACCGGCGACAGGTTGTTGAGGACCTTACGCAGCACCCACACGCGGTTCAATTCGTCCTTCGGCAGCAGCAGTTCTTCTTTTCGCGTGCCGGACTTCGAAATGTCGATGGCCGGGAAGACTCGTTTGTCCATCAGCTTCCGGTCAAGGTGGATTTCCATGTTGCCGGTGCCCTTGAATTCTTCGAAAATCACGTCGTCCATACGGCTGCCGGTATCGACCAGCGCCGAGGCGACGATGGTCAGCGAACCACCCTCTTCAATATTGCGAGCCGCCCCGAAAAACCGCTTCGGCCGCTGGAGCGCATTCGAGTCCACACCGCCCGAGAGCACTTTGCCCGACGGAGGAACCACGGTGTTGTAAGCGCGCGCTAATCGCGTGATCGAATCGAGCAGGATCACGACGTCCTTCTTATGCTCGACCAGGCGCTTCGCTTTTTCGATCACCATTTCGGCGACCTGCACGTGGCGGGACGCCGGTTCATCGAACGTGGACGAAATCACTTCGCCTTTCACTGACCGCTGCATGTCGGTGACTTCTTCCGGACGCTCATCGATCAGCAGGACGATCAGGGAGACTTCCGGGTGATTCGTCGTAATCGAATTCGCGACCGCCTGCAACAGCATCGTTTTGCCGGTCCGAGGCGCGGCGACGATCAATCCGCGTTGGCCCTTCCCGATCGGCGTGAGCAGATCCATCACGCGGCCCGAGTAGTTATCGCGCACCGTCTCCATCTTCAGCCTGGCTTGCGGATAAAGCGGAGTTAAGTTGTCGAAGAAAATCTTGTTGCGCGCTTCCTCCGGCGGCTCGAAGTTGATGGCGTCCACTTTGATCAGCGCGAAATACCGTTCGCCTTCTTTCGGAGGCCGGATCTGCCCGCTGACCGTGTCGCCGGTGCGGAGATCGAACCGGCGAATTTGCGAAGGCGAGACGTAGACGTCGTCCGGTCCGGGCAGGTAGTTGTATTCGGGCGCGCGCAGAAAGCCGAAGCCATCGGGCAGGCATTCGAGCACGCCTTCGGAGAAAATAAGTCCGCTCTTCTCGGCCTGCACTTGCAGGATTTTGAAAATGAGCTCCTGTTTGCGCAGACCCGCGAATCCCTGCACGCCCAGGTCCTTGGCGATGGTGTTGAGATTCTGGATGCTCATGTCCTTGAGCTCTACCAGGTCGAGCGCGCTGCCGTTTTTCGGTCCTTGATTCCCGGCCGCGCGGCGCCTCTGGTCGAACATGCGGCCAGCCGGCTGCGGCATACCCTGCGGCTGTTGCGCGGCGGACATACCGGAGGACGCGGCCTGCGGCGCTTCTGCATCCTTCACCTCCGGCTGGGGAGCTTTTGCTTCCACTGGCTTTGTTTCGGGCGCAGGCGCCTTGCTCTCGGCTGCCGGAGCGGGCGGCGGGGCAGCGGGCTTCGTTTCCTGCGGCGCGGCAGCTTCAGCCGCGGGAGGCTTTGGCTCCGTCGAGTTCTTGGGCTCGGCGTGATGCTTCTCCGCTTTCGCCCGCTTTGGCGGAGCTTCCTTCACCACGTCATTCTTGGCGACTTCCGGCTTAGCCTCAACCTTGGGCGTCTCTGCCTTGGGAGCCTCCACCTTGGGAGCTTCCATTTCGTTCCCCGAAGTCATGTCTTGATTTTCGATATCGCTTGCCAAATTTCCCTCACTCCCCGGCCTGTTACGACCGAGCATTCGAAGATCTCACCCGCGTATCCTTCGCGAAGATCCTTCAGGCTCTGATGCCTGTCCTTCTGAGACTTCAATTTGTCCACTTTGGTGGCGGCCACAATGTATGGCCTGCCGTGGCATTCGAGCCAGTCTCGAAGCTCGCGATCCTTCTCCATCCAGCCTCGCCTCGCGTCCAGCACGATCACCGAAAGCCGCAGCGAACCGCGCCCCGTCAGGTAATGATCGATCAACTGCTTCCACGAATTCGTTATTTCCTTGGGGACTTTTGCGAAACCATATCCAGGCAGATCGGCGAAGCGGAGATCTTCGTCCATCTGATAGAAATTGATCAACTGCGTACAGCCCGGCCGGGCACTGGTTTTGGCCAGTCCCGATACCCCCATCAGCGCATTCAACAAGCTGGATTTGCCGACGTTGCTGCGGCCCAAAAATGCAACCTCAGCGACAGCTCCCGAGTCCGGCTCCGGCGGAAACTGATCCGGTCTGGCTGCACTTATTATAAACCTTGGCACAGACCGAGGCGCAAGACGCCAGCCCTTCTTGTTTTCTCTCGCGCCCGGCGCCCGGCGCCTGACGTTATCAGTGAGTTACTTTCTCTTCCCGCGACCGCGCGATAATTTCGGAGACACTCAGCATCCCCACCAGAGTCGTCCTCTCAATCTCGCGCTCTAAAGCGATCTTCAAAACCTCGTCCATCGACTTGACGAAGTGCAGCTTCATATCGTTTCGCACGATTTCCGGAATGTCCGGAAGATCCTTTTCGTTATCGGCCGGCAGGATTGCCTCCCGAATCCCGTAGCGATGCGCCGCCATCAGCTTTTCTTTTAACCCACCGATCGGCAACACACGTCCGCGCACAGTGATCTCACCCGTCATCGCGATGTCCGCGCGCACCGGAATACTGGTCAGCGCGCTGATGATACTGGTCGCGATGGTAATCCCTGCGGACGGTCCGTCTTTGGGAATCGCGCCTTCCGGCACGTGCAGGTGAATGTCCAGATGCCGGTAAAAATCTTTCGGCAATCCCATGATGTGAGACCGGCTGCGCAGATAGCTCATCGCCGCCTGCGCCGATTCCTGCATCACGTCACCCAATTTGCCGGTCGTGGTCAGCTTACCGCGGCCTTCCATGATCGCCGCTTCGGTCGTAAGAATCGACCCGCCGACTTCGGTCCACGCCAGGCCCGTTGTCGCACCCACTTCGTTCTGCTTGTCTCGTTCCTGATCGCGGAACTTCTGCGGCCCCAGCAGCTCATTCACCTTCGCCGCGTTGACTACCGATTTGGGCAGCTTCTTCTTGCCGTTTTTCGAATCGCCCTGCGCATTCACCACAGATCGGGCCACCTTGCGGCAGATGTTGCTCACTTCGCGTTCCAGATTGCGAACGCCAGCTTCGCGCGTATAATGCCCGATCAGCTCATCGATACCCGTATCTTCGAACTGGATCTGTTCGTCCGAAAGCCCGGTATCTTTCAACTGCTTCGGCACCAGGAATTTCTTGGCGATTTCCTTCTTCTCAAGCTCCGTATACCCCGATAGCCGGATCACTTCCATACGATCCATCAACGCCGCCGGAATGGTATGCATCACGTTCGCGGTCGCGATGAAAAACACCTGGCTCAAATCGTATTCGACGTCGAGATAGTGATCCATGAACATGAAATTCTGTTCCGGATCCAGCACTTCCAGAAGCGCCGAAGACGGATCGCCTCGGAAATCCGTAGACATTTTGTCGATTTCATCGAGCATGAAGACCGGATTGCGAACGCCGGCCTTTTTCATCATCTGTAAAACCTGGCCCGGCAGCGCGCCGATGTAGGTTCGCCGATGACCGCGAATCTCCGCCTCATCCCTCACGCCGCCCAGCGATAACCGGACAAATTTACGGCCGGTCGCCTTGGCGATCGACATTCCGAGCGAGGTTTTCCCGACTCCGGGGGGTCCGACGAAGCACAAAATCGAACCCTTTGGATCTTTAACCAGCCGGCGCACCGCGAGGAATTCGAGAATGCGTTCCTTGATCTTTTCGAGTCCGTAATGATCGCTCTCCAGCACCTCTTGGGCGTGCGGAAGATCGCGAATTTCCTTGGATTTCTTCTTCCACGGCACCGCGAGCAGCCAGTCGAGATAATTTCTCGACACCGTCGACTCGGCCGACATGGGAGGCATATTCTCCAGCCGTTTTAATTCGGCCATCGCCTTCTCATGCGCGTCCTTGGTCATGCCCGCGGCGTCGATCTTTTTCTTCAGCTCGTCGAACTCGCTCTTTTCGCCGCGGCCGAGTTCTTTCTGGATCGCCTTGATCTTCTCGTTAAGGTAGTACTCTTTCTGCGCCTTCTCCATCTGGCGCTTCACGCGGCCCTGAATCGTGCGATCCACGTTCAGCTTCTCGATCTCGATATCGAGCATTTCCGCGATCCGCGTCAGCCGGTCGATGGGATCGAAAATCTCCAGCAGCTCCTGCTTCTCTTCGATGGCGAGCTGCAAGTTCGCACTTACGGTGTCCGCCAGTTTGCCCGGGTCGTCGCCGCGGATCGCCGCTACCATCGTGTCGTAGTTCACGTTCTGGCTCAGCTTCGCATACTGCTCGAAAAGTCCGGTCACGCGGGAGGTCAACGCGTCAAGCTGCGGTCCCGCTTCCACCTTGAAATTGAAGACTTTAACCGTCGCGCGAAAATATCCTTCTTCCTCTGTGACCGAAAGAATCTTGCCGCGCTCTACGCCCTCCACCAGGACCTTGATGTTCCCGTCGGATTGCTTCACGCTCTGCACAATATTGGCAACCGTGCCCACCGAGAAAATCTCGTCCGGACGCGGCTCATCGACGCTCGCGTCATGCTGCGTGGCCAAAAAAATCTTTTTGTCTCCGGCCAGCGCTTCTTCGAGCGCGCGCACGCTCGATTCCCGCCCCACCACGAACGGCGTCATCATGTGCGGAAAGATGACCACGTCCCGAATGGGCATCATCGGTAGCTTGCGTGTATCTGATTTTTCTTTCGAAGAGAGCATTTTTTGGAGGGATGGTCTGTAAAACTCGGCGGTTGTGTCGAACCGCGCTTATCCGGCTTTTTCTAACAGCGAAATATTGATCTTCTGCGTCATCACCATTTCCTTGGTGACCAAAAACTCGCGGACCTTCTTATACGATGGCAGGTAATACATCAGGTCCAGCATCAGGTCCTCAAGGATCATTCGCAGGCCGCGTGCGCCAACCTTGCGCTCCATCGCGAGCTGTGCGATCGCCTCCAGGGCGTCGTCGCTAAACTTCAGTCTAACATTTTCAAACTCGAACAGCTTCTGATACTGTCGGCTGATTGCGTTCTTAGGTTTAGTCAGAATTTGGACCAGGGCTTCTTTACTCAGGTCCTCCAGCACGGCTACCACGGGCAGACGGCCGATAAATTCCGGGATAAACCCGCTTTTAATCAGGTCCATGGGCTGCACCTGCTCCAGCATGCTCACATCCCGCCGTCCGCTCGATCCGCCGCGACGCAATTTCTCGCTCGCGACCGCCGCCTCGTCCTGATTTGAGAACCCGATCGTCCGTGTACCCACCCGGCGCTGGATCGTCTTCTCCAACCCGACAAACGCCCCTCCGCAAATAAAGAGGATGTTCGTCGTATCCACCGGCGTAAACTCCTGATGAGGATGCTTGCGCCCACCCTGCGGGGGAACATTGGCGATCGTCCCCTCCAGGATCTTCAGCAGAGCCTGCTGAACTCCTTCGCCCGAAACATCGCGCGTAATCGAAGGATTTTCGTCCTTCCGCCCGATCTTGTCGATTTCATCGATATAGATGATGCCGGACTGGCAGCGCTGCACATCCCAATCCGCATTCTGGAGCAGCCTCAGGATTATGTTCTCGACGTCTTCACCGACATACCCGGCTTCGGTCAGTGTGGTCGCATCGACGATCGCGAACGGCACATCCAGGATCCGCGCCAAAGTCTGGGCCAGCAGCGTCTTACCCGTTCCAGTTGGGCCGATCAGCAGAATGTTCGACTTGGACAGCTCCACCTCGCCCGTCCGATTCTTGTTCATCTGGATCCGCTTGTAGTGGTTATAAACCGCAACCGCAAGCTTCTTCTTCGTGCCGTCCTGACCGATGACGTACTGGTCCAGATACTCTTTTAATTCCAGTGGCTTAGGCAGTTTATGAGGAGCACCGTACTGCTGCTCATGCCGGTCGTCTTCCAGAATCGAGTTGCAAACGCCGATGCACTCGTCGCAAATATACGCGCGAGGGTAATCGGACGGCGAGGAAATCAGTTTCCCTACAACGTCCTGACTCTTTTGGCAGAACGAACAGCGCAAGGAATCGTCGGAGCCAGCACGCTTCACCATGGTCTCCTGGTCTTCATTCGTTAGTCTGCGAACAATTTGATTATAGCGAAGTTTCGCGAAAATGACACATAGAGCTTTAGGACCCGAGCAACTCGACATTCCCTTTGGCACCGGGCAGAGCCATTACGCCACGGTCGAACGTCGCCACCGTCCCGTCATTCACAATCGCCAGCGCCACCAGATACGCGTCTGTAATCTGTCGATGACTCACAATCGGGCCGGCACGTTCTACGGCTTCGGCGAGCTGCAAGTTGTTAGGCCAGAACTCGTGCTGCGGCTGGATTAACAGGCTGTTCAGAGCGCCTTGCGCCTCCGCGACGGTCATATGATCCGCCCTAACTCGGGGC
>Ga0210388_10000351_pt1 | contig 38961 bp, 36 predicted proteins | sample IncBWC19OmetaG_FD_155485 | JGI IMG/M metagenome (GOLD analysis project Ga0210388, IMG submission 155485) | Forest soil microbial communities from Barre Woods Harvard Forest LTER site, Petersham, Massachusetts, United States - Inc-BW-C-19-O ...
CCCGGCCATTGCGAAGGCCAGCAGGAACGCCGGAATCAAAATTTTGCCCACATGCAATATGCGCATTAGTTTCTCCTCTTCACCCAGTTACAAAACGTTCAAGACTGCTGGCAGCGGCCAAGCGATGTATAAAACTCCGGGTTCACTGGCAGTTTAAGAAAACTCCAATCTATAGGTGGCCCAGAGATACCCGTTCCTGATTTTGGCGCCTGTACTATTTTGGAACAGTATCGACGTCTCTCAGTTAGTGGGCTGTCCTCTTTTGCACAGTTCGGGAAGAATTCTGCTTCGGGGGCGGGTGGCAGCGCTTTCTGTCCTTAAACGCACCCGAAACAAACCGACTCGTCACTTACTCGATGCCAAAGCAATTGTGTGCTTGCCGCGTGGCGCAACCGTTGTCAACGCCGCCGAGGTGGAATTGTGTGACAAGGGTTTTGTCCGAACGTTTGCGGTGCAGTCACGGGTTCGACATTATCGTCAAACCTCCGCCAGTGAGCGCGAATTGGCGCCACGTGCGCTTGCCGCCGCGCCACGCCATTGTTTCGATAAACACGGCGGATGCGAGTTGTCCGTGGAAATCCCGCCTTGGGCTGCGAATTGCTAAGAAGCCAGAGGAGAGAATCAGCTACAGAGATTTGGTGCTGTGGAAAAAAGGAGAAACACCCATGCTCAAGGGCTTTCATTATTCGCTAACGCCGAAGGGGAAATCGACACTGAATCCCGCGCCTCCTTGGTACTACTCGGCAGATTTTTTGAGCGTTGAGTTTTGGGCGGATGCTTCTGCTGTCGCGGCGATACTGCCGCCAGGGCTTGAATCGGACCGCGCCGCGAACGGCCACTGCGCTGGTTTCTTCTACGATTGGCAATTCAGTGGAAACAATGAGGAGTATTTAGATCCACAGCGCTACCAGTACCGCGAGTTTTTCATTCTCGTCGATGCTTTGTACGACGGAAAGCTTGTGACCTATTGCCCTTATATTTTTGTGGACAATGATGCGGCGTTGGCGCGCGGCTGGACGCAGGGATATCCAAAGCGGTTTGGCCAGGTATTTCAGACCAGATACTACGCGGCTACCGGGAAAGCCGGCCCGACTCTTGCGGCGGGATCGAAATTTGCGGGCTCCATCACGGCATGCGGTCGTCGTCTTGCCGAGGCGGTCGTGACGCTTAGAGAACCGATAAAGGACCCATCGGTGCTGACACAGAGACCTGTCATCAACCTTTTGCATTTCCCGCGGCTTGCTGCGGACAAGCAAGACAAACCGGTCGTTCACGAATTAGTGGAGAACGTTCCGCACGATGTGAAGATTGAGCAAGCGTGGATTGGAGACGGTTCGCTTAAGCTGCCCGTGGCCGATGGGGAAGACATGTCTGACCTCGCGCCAATCCGCACGGGCAAGGGTGTGCGCGCCTCCTTGGCATACATAGTTGACGACCTCAAGACACTGGAGGATTTGAGGAAATAGCGTACGAGGAGGTGTCCATTATCACGCCGAATCACCATTGCGCCGTCGATATTCATTGGATTGTAAATCGTTTTAGCTTGAGCCGTTTAGACGCTCGGAACGTCGGAGGTGCCACGAATGCCGCTGTATACCGTAATCGCCGAGGACGGCAGCATTTCCGATAAGACGAGAGCGAAAATCGCCGTGGAGATCACACGCATACACGTGGAGGTAATGAAAGTCCCAAAGAGCTTCGTGCATATCGTGTTCCTTTCTTATGCGAGCGGGTGCGGTTATACCGCTGGCGAAAAGGCATCCACCGTAGCCCTGAACTGCGTTTTGCGCTTAGGTCACACCGCTCAAGAGAAGAACGACATTCTCAAGAGGCTTTGGTCCATGTTTCAACAGCTAACTGGAGTGGCTAAAGAGCAATTGGCGATATCTCTCCAGGAGATCCCGGCGAGTAACGCCATGGAAATGGGAAAAATCATGCAAGCAGTTGAGAAAGGGTAGCAGAAACGGCCGGGTACGGCACTGCGCACAGATCCGCCAGGAAATTGACACTATCGTCAAATCCCTGACAAAAACCTTTGCTGGCCAATTTCCTTAAAGGAATCGCTTGCGTTTCGATTGAAAACACAGGGGATAAGTGAGTCTCCGCGATACCGGGGCTCTTGTGTTGGATACAGAATTGCACCACCGATTGAGCCCGGGCGATTCTCAATCTCGGGTTGCGGCAAACCGGCATTTCTATGCCCGGTCAACATCGAGTTTTTACCAGAGGCAGGTCAAAAAAAGTCTCACCGTTTTCTTTACAGCAGTCATCTTAAGGTGACTGCCTTCGCGACACGCGGCAATCGGAGGAAATGGAAATGAAAGAGGCGATCTGTAACTTCCTGCTACGCCAAAAGGAGATTCTAGCGTGCCATATCGCAGCGTAAACCCGGCGACAGGGGAAGTACTCAAAACCTTCCCGGAACATACAGATCAACAAGTGATGGATGCGTTGGCAAGGGCGGATCGGGCGTTTCGAACGTGGTCGGCACGACCCTTCAGCGAACGCTCGAAGATTATCGGGCGATGCGCGCAAGTCCTTCTCAATAGAAAGGAAGAACTGGCACGCCTGGCGACATTGGAAATGGGAAAGAGAATCGCAGAGAGTCGCGGCGAGGTGGAGCTCAGCGCTTCGATCTTGCAGTACTTTGCGGACAATGCCGAAGCGTTTCTGGCACCGAAGACCTTCAAATCGGTCACAGGCGATGCGCGTCTTGAGTATTCTCCCTTCGGCGTTCTGCTGAGCATTCAGCCTTGGAACTATCCTTACTATCAGCTGTCGCGTTTTGCCGGGCCTCATCTGATGTCCGGCAACGTCATACTTCTGAAACACGCCCCGGGTGTTCCGCAGTGCGCCGTTGCGTTTGACCTGGCGCTCAAGGAAGCAGGGGTGCCGGAAGGCGTGTATACCAATTTATTCCTGAGCAACGATCAGGCGGGTGTTTTGATCGATGATCCGCGGGTGAAGGGAATCGCGCTCACGGGTTCCGAACGTGCGGGCGAGGCGCTTGCGTCACGAGCTGGAAAAAACTTGAAGAAATCCACCATGGAACTTGGCGGCAGCGACGCATTCATCGTTTTGGACGATGCCGATCTCGACCATACGGTGGCCATGGCCATCCTCGGCCGTTTCGGAAATAACGGGCAGACCTGCATCGGCGCCAAGCGATTCATCGTGGTTGAGTCGATGTTGGAGAAGTTTCTTCCCCAATTCATTGCTGCGGCGAAGACTCTCCGTCTGGGAGATCCTCTCGACGAGACCGTGACGCTGGGCCCGCTTTCCTCCGACGCAGCCCTGCAGCTGATTCTTCGCCAAATCCAGGAAGCAACCAGCCACGGCGCCGAAGTCTTGCTTGGTGGCAAGCGAGCCGGCGAACCCGGAGCTTTCCTGGAGCCGACCATTCTGACCAACGTAACGCCGGACAATCCTGCTTACCGGCAGGAGTTCTTTGGGCCCGTAGCGCTCGTCTTTCCTGCCAAGAACGAAGAAGAGGCAATTGCAATCGCCAACGATTCTCCGTTTGGACTGGGGGGCTCCGTATACACGTCGGATATCGAAAGGGGAAAGCGCGTCGCTAGTCGCATTGAGACTGGCATGGTGTTCATCAACTATCCCGATGTGAGTGCCCCGGATCTGCCGTTCGGCGGAATTAAGCGTTCCGGTTACGGCAAAGAACTTTCGAATCTTGGTCTAGAAGAGTTTGTGAACAAAAAGTTGATTCTCGTTGCCGATGCCGCCGCGTAAACCAGCCTTGAAGGCTTTTGCGGTTACAAAAATTTCTAGGTGCCAAGGAGCAAGTTGATGTCCTCCACACCCGTGCCAGCCAAGTCTGACACACCTATTTCGAAACCGGCGTCCGAGCACGATAAAACTGAGACCGCTCCCCGTCTGGAAGCGGGCTGGAAGAAATTTGTGACCCCTCTTGTGGTCCTGCTGCTCGCACTGGCCATCGTGATTACGCTGACGCGTAACTGGAATGCGTGGGAGGGCGGCAAAACGGACCAAGTCACGGACGACGCCTATGTTCGCGGCGATCTGACGCCGCTGAGCACCAAGGTCGCGGGGATCGTACGTGCGGTCCACGTCGGCGACTATCAACAAGTCCACAAGGGCGATCTCATCGTCGAACTGCAGGACGACGATTACCGAGCGCAAGTGGATCAAGCCAGCGCGGCGGTCGAAGCGGCTCGGGCGGCGATCGAAAACAACCGGCGACAACGCGAATTGCAGGATACACGCATCGACAAAGCCTTGGCCGGTATCGATCTGGCAAAGGCGCAAATCGCGGCCGCGGAGGCCGGAAAAGAGGCCGTGGAAGCCGATTTAATTCGCGCTCGCTCTGAGCGAAAACGTCAAGAGGATCTGTATCAGGCGCATTCGGCGACGCAACAGAAACTGGAGACCGCTGTAGCCGACGATGCGCGCCTCTCCGCACAGTTCGCAAGCCGCGACGCCGATCTTCTACAAGCCCGCACACTGTTGCGCAGCAACGAGATTGGGGCCGAAAGCGAACGCCGCACGAAGGCCGTGCTCGAATCTCAGGACTTGCAGTTGCAGGCCGATCTGCATGCAAAGCAAGCCAGCCTGGCAGCAGCGACAGTCAATTTGGGATACACAAAAATTTACGCCCCAGGTGACGGGACCGTAGGCGAACGGCAAGTCCGTGCCGGACAGCTCGTTTCACCAGGTACACAGGTCATCTCCTTCGTTGATGTCACGAAGTGGGTACTAGCCAATTACCGCGAAACTCAACTGACGAATGTTAAGGTCGGTGACCCCGCCGACCTTCGGATCGACCAATTCCCGGGACAAGTCATTCATGGAAAAGTGTTGGAGATAGCCCCGGCCAGCGGATCGCAATTCGCTCTGCTCCCGCCTGACAATGCGACCGGTAATTTCACTAAAGTCGTGCAGCGGATTCCGGTCAAAATCGCGCTTGATGATTCCACCTTCGCCGCGAAGCTGCGCCCCGGACTTTCCGTGATAGCAACCGTCCGGACGAGACAGTAGCCGTAACCATGGGAACTTCGAGCATTTCCATCCGCCCCTCCGCGCTCGACATTGCGCATGGCGCCGCTGCCGCTATCCCATCGGAAGTGTCGACGCGTCCGCTGCTTGGAATTCTCGGAGTCGTTCTCGGTGCAGGACTGGTGACGCTAACAGGCCGGATGTTGACTCTTGGTCTTGCGGATCTGAAGGGACACGTAGGCATAAGTTTCGACGATGGCGCCTGGCTGGATAGCGCCTTCAACGCGTCATTGATGTTTATCGGGCCATTCACCGTCTACCTTGGCGGATTGTTTGGCGCGCGACGCATCCTGCTCGGCGCCGCCGCAATCTTCGCTCCAACTTGCGTCTTCCTTCCATTCATACACAGCTACACTCTGCTTCTCGCGGCTCTGGTTCTTGCCGGGATGACCTCAGGCACCTTCTATCCGCTTACATTGACGTTCGCACTCCGCGCCATTCCGTTGCGCTATCTTCCATTTACGATTGCCTTGTATGCCACGTTTGTGGACGGCGCGGTGAATATCGCGCCCTCGCTCTACGGCTGGTACAGAGAGCACCTGTCATGGCATTGGATGTTCTGGAACTCAGCCGCCATCGCCCCCTTCATGATTCTCTGCGTGTACCTGGGCATCCCGCCGGCGACGCCACGCAAGAAGACGGGTCCTGCTCCAAGTTTCGCCGGGTTCTTATACCTGAGCCTGGGTTTGGCTTTCGTATTTGCCGCTCTTCAGCAAGGTCAACGACTCGATTGGTTTCGTTCCGGCGTGTTCAATGCCTGGTTTTGGTGCGGGATGTTTTTTCTCTTGTGCGCGCTCGTCCGGAGGTTGCGCGGGCCCAACCCCCTTGTAGCGCTGCCGTATCTAGCGAAATGGAATACGGTGTTGTTGGGCGGCCTGCTTTTTTGGTTTCGCTTCACGCTGGTCACGACCATCATTCTTATTCCGCAGTCGCTGGCTATACGCGGATTCGAAGCCGATCAGATTGGGCCGGCGATTATTTGGAGCGCCCTTCCGCTTCTGCCGATCGCGTTTACGGCCGGATATCTTCTGCTGCGCAAAGTCGATCCGCGCCTGCTCTTAGCAGCCGGCCTTGCTTGTACCGCATTCACTGCTTGGTTGAACGCGCAGTACAGCAGCACGTGGGCAGCCCAGAATTTTTACCGCACCGAATTGCTGACTGGAGTCGGGCAGGCGTTCGCCTTCATCGGTCTCGTCGGGTGCATCGTATTGCAGGCCATCTTCACGGGCGCTTTGTTGAAGCCCGAATGGGTTCTTAGTTTCTCGGCCTTCTTCCATGTGGTCCGCCTGTTTGGTGGAACCGCGGGTGCCATTTACATGGGGCACTTCCTGGTTCAGCGCGAAAAACTACATTCCAACCTATTGGGGCTTCACGTTAGCGCTGGAGATTGGATCACTATTCAGAACATACGCGCGATGACGGCTGGGTTGGCAGGGAAATCGGCCGGTATAGCGGCCGCCGGAGAACGAGCTGTGGATTTGATTGCGGCACGGCTGCGTCTTCAAGCCTACAGTCTGAGCATTGTCGACGGCTTTCTGTTGGTCGCCTGGAGTTGCGCGTGTGCGCTGCTCATGGTGGCTCTGCTGCGCAAATCGCCTCTGGACTACGGCGATCTCAAGGCCATCCAGCAATCGTTGTCTCTCCAAAAGGGGTCAAAATCATGAAGCGAAAGGCGCTTGCTCTGCTAGTCGCGGGGACATTCTGGACTTCTCCTGGTATGGCTGGTCAGACACCAAAATCAGCAGAGCCGCGCCACATTACCCTGCGCGAGGCGGTTGAGCTAGCCCTAAAACACAACCATGACGTGCGACTCGCTGGTTTTTCCGTTGACGAAAAAAAACACGCGAAAGAGGCGGAAAAAAGTTCCTATTTCCCGTCGATACACAACGACAGCATCCTTGCGCGAGTGACTGATACTCAACTGATTGAGATTAAGGACGGAAGCCTCGGCACAGTCAGCGGCACGCCGATTCCTGCGGAAAACAGTATCCTCAATCAAGGTGGACGCACCTTGACAACCAGCGGAACCCAGATCACTCAACCGTTGACCTCGCTGCTGAAAATCAGGCGGGCGAACGAAATTGCACAAGCCGAGGTAGAAGTGTTCCGCGCGAAGGCGCAACTGACAAGCAATGACGTGGCTCTGGCTGTGCATGAGGTGTATTACGCGGTTCTGATTGTCCAAGCTCATCGCAGCGCCACCGAGGCGAAAATCCAAGCGGCGCAGGACCTTGAGACCGAACGCATCGCGCAGGTCAAGTTCGGCGCTTCTCTAGAACAGGAGTTCATCGAAAGCCGTGCGAATTTCTTGCAAGCCAAGCAGGAATTGTTAACCACGGATCTTCAGTTGACGGACCTCCAGCTGAAACTCAACGACCTCATGGGCACGCCTCTGAACACGGCTCTCGATCTCGATCCGACGGTGGGCGAAGTTCAGGAGAGCTGCCCACGCGAGGAATGCATTGCGACGGCGAAGAATTTACACCCGGAAATACGAGCCGCCCGTGCCGAGGTCGAGAAAGCTGAGGCTGCTGCGCATTTGGCCAAGACCGATATTTGGTTGCCTGATGTTGACGCGTTTGGCCGCTATAGCTACCAGAACAATGTTCCGTTTCTCGCGCGCAACTTTGGCACGTTCGGCATTCACTTCAGCTACGATCTGTTTGACGCTGGCAAGAAGCGCGCAATCCTGCATGAGCGCGATTCCCAGTTGTCCGAGGCAAAGGAAAACCTTGCAAAAGTGACGGATGAAGTCGAACTGCAGGTCCAAACCGCCTACAACAAACTGGAACGAACCCAACAGATGCTCAAAGTCTCGGAAGAGATCCTGGCGCTACGACACGAATCGAACCGAGTTCAGCAGCAAGAACTGTTGCGAGGAGCCGCGCTCAAGTCGCAGGCCGCCACGGCGAGCGCTCAAGAGTTCGACGCCAAGGCGCTCTTGCTGCAATCGCAGTTGGACTACGCGCGGGCCCACGATGAGTTCGTGCGCGCGATGGGTGCGACTCCGGAGTGAGACTTTGGGTTCGCGATGTTGCGATGCCCGAATGTGCGGCGGGTAATAGCCTTGTTATGGAGACATTTTCTATGACCAATGTTGTCTCAATTTCAGGCGCTGAAGCAGCCGACCGTTTGGCGATCCGTGAACTTGTGGATGCGTACGCGCATTGCGCAGACCGCCGCGATGCACAGGGACAGATGGCGCTCTTTACAGAGGACACTCATTTCGTCGTCTTTATGGGTGGCAAATCCGGAAAAGCATCTATGGAATTGAACCGGCGACAAGACCTGGCACCCGTTTTCGACGATCTCAACAAGTATGAAGCAACGACGCATTTTGTAGGGCAGTGCACGGTGGTTCTAAACGGAGATCACGCAACTGGAGAAACGTACTGCATGGCTCATCATGTTTCTGCGAAGGAAGGAAGACGAGCTCTCTTTATTGCTTCGCTTCGCTATCTCGATGTTTTTGCAAGAGTCAATGGAAAATGGCTTTTTGCCGAACGGAAACTCATCGTTGATTGGACCGATACGCGCGCAATAAATGGCTGACAGATTGCACTTTGGCAACGTCAGTTTTTAAAGCCTAAGGGATCTCGGGAAATCGCACAGTCGCTCCGAGAAGGTGTCAATTTCTAGACCAAAAGGTCAAGCCTTTGACGAGCTGACCACTCTGATCACGTGTGAGAGATTGCTAAATCGGTTGATCCTCGAATCGTCCTGATCCTACACAGGTTACCCGTTGCCAAAATTCATGCACCTCTCGCGGTTGGCAATCGACCTGCTTTCTCGTGAACCGAGAAGGAGTGTCTCGATCATGAAATCAGGGGAAGTTCTCGTTCAGATGCTTATTAATGTGGGGGTCAGTCGCGTTTATGGCGTATCCGGAGATTCCCTGAACGCTTTCACCGACGCCATACGAGCAAGTGGCGATATTGAATGGGTGCACGTCCGGCATGAAGAGGCGGGGGCCTTTGCCGCGGGTGCCGAAGCGCACCTGACCAGCGAACTGGCCGTATGTGCCGGCAGTTGCGGGCCCGGGAATCTGCACCTGATCAATGGACTGTTCGACTGTTATCGCAGCAGAGTGCCCGTTCTCGCAATCGCGGCTCAAATTCCGAGTATCGAGCTTGGCAACAACTACTTTCAAGAGACTCATCCCGAGATTCTCTACAAAGAGTGCAGCGATTATTGCGCCCTGGTTTCCGAACCGGATCAACTTCCGCGTGTTCTCGCCACTGCAATGCGCACCGCAATTGTCAAACGTACAGTCGCGGTTGTTGTCATCCCGGGAACGGTCATGGCCAGCGAGTGCTCGCAAAAGCCTCTGGCCATAGCCGTAGAGGACAACACGTATTCCTTGACTCCAAACCGGGATCAGCTCGAGCGAGCCGCTGATGCGCTGAACGCTGGCAAGAAAATTACGATTCTCGGAGGGGCAGGCTGCAAGGGGGCACACGACGAACTCATCGCCACCGCGGAGAAGTTGAAAGCTCCCATTGTGTTCGCATATCGAGGCAAGGAATTCATCGAGTACGACAATCCTTATGATGTCGGGATGACAGGACTTCTCGGATTTTCCTCTGGCTATCACGCGATTATGAATTGCGATGTGCTTCTCATGCTTGGGACGGATTTTCCGTATCGCCAGTTCTACCCCGAGAAAGCGAACATCATCCAAGTTGACATTCGCGGTGAACAGATCGGCCGGCGGACGCACGTCGAGGTAGGGCTCATCGGCGACGTGAAAAGCACTTTACAAGCTCTGTTGCCTCTGCTTTCCGGCAAGGCGGATCGGAGTCACTTGGACAAATCCTTAGCTCACTACTCACGTACCCGGCGGGATCTCGACGCCTTGGCCGTTGGCAGAGAAGGCACGACGCCGCTTCATCCTCAATTCGTAGTTGCGACGATCGACAAAATTGCCGCTGAAGACGCAATTTTCACTTGTGACGTGGGCACGGAGGTTATCTGGACCGCGCGCTATCTCAAGGTGAACGGCAAACGCCGAATCCTGGGCTCTTTCAATCATGGCTCCATGGCGAACGCGATGCCGCAAGCAATCGGTGCGCAAGCCGCATTTCGCGATCGCCAAGTAATCAGCTTCTCGGGTGACGGCGGCCTAGCCATGCTTCTCGGAGACCTTCTAACACTGAATCAGATGGAACTTCCTGTGAAAGTTGTGGTCTTTAATAACGGAACTTTGGGGTTCGTCGAAGTTGAAATGAAGAGCAGCGGATACGTCACATTCAGTACAGACCTGAAGAACCCGAGCTTTGCAAAGGTGGCGGAGGCGATGGGGATGTTTGGCGCGCGCGCGGAGCGTCCCGAACAACTCGAGCCGGCCTTGCGGGCCGCGTTTTCACACAAAGGTCCGGCCGTCGTTGAAGTCCTGACGCACCGGCTGGAACTTGCCATGCCTCCCACGATCACGCTTGAGGAAGCAAAGGGATTTAGTTTGTACATGCTTCGTACAGTGATGAACGGCCGTGGCGACGAATTGGTTGATTTAGCGATAACCAATCTTTTTCACTGAGACCAGAAAATTCACCTTCAGCCCGGGATCCGAGCATCAGTAGATGAGACGTGCATCTCGCGTATAGGCATCCTGCCTTCCGAAACACAGCCTATTCCGTGTTGATGACCGGTCCGTCGGGATCCGGCGATATAGGTGGACGCGTCGTGCACCCCGCGCAGGGAGTCATGACCCTGACCGTCATTTTTTGTCCTCGTCTTCTCGGCAAGTAGTTTCATCCGCATCCTAAACCTACCGCAGGCTTTCTGAGGAAACGACCAGAAGATCGTGAAGCTCCTCGCCAGCTCGGTCGAAGTTCCTGACTCATCGGAACCAAAAATGGAGTAGCCTAATCTAATATCGCAAGGAAGGGTTATTCATGGAGAAGGCAGCACAGTCTCCCGCAGAAGTGCTATCGCTGGGCGAACCAGCGAAGAGCGAGTCGAAGCTGTTTTCGACTGAGTCTGTCCACAACTTGCAAAAATTGATTTTTGCAGGCTCTCCTCTATCCGAAGTTCTAGCAAACATTGCTCAGCTGGTGGAATCGCAAGCCGAAGGCATGTATTGCACCATCTGGCTTCCCGATGAAGAGGGGAAGTATCTGCATTGCGCAGCCGCACCAAGTCTTCCTGGATTTTGCGATCACGTAGGGCGCACGGAGGTTTGCCCGAAAGGCGCATCTTGCGGCACCGCTGTTTATCGTAGGGAACCGGTGTTTGTGACGGACATCCTTACCGAGCCGAGTTGGGATGACTATCGTCACTTGATGTCACCTTACGGTATTCGCTCCGTGTGGTCGCGCCCCTTGTTCACGAGCGAAGGCAAAGTCCTCGGTACTTTCGCCATCCTTTATCGTGAACCACGCAGCCCCGGTGCCAGCGATCTTCAGCTGATCGAAAACGCCAGCCACATCACGGGGATCGCGATTGAGCGCCACATGAAAGAACAGGCGTTGCAGCGGGAGCGCGATCGACTGCGGCTGCTTCTAGAGATCACCAGCAGCGTGACATCCCGGTTGGACGTGCGGCAAATAGTTGAGGCGCTTTCGACGAATCTATTCAGGGTTATGCAATGCGATGTGTCCGCCTTACTGTTAGACGATTCCGAGAGTGGCGCCTTACGCGTCTCTATCTTGCATAATCCAGATGCGAGAGGACCGTTTCGCGAGGGATCGTTGGTGCCGATGAAAGGTTCGATCTCGGGCCAGGTAATGCGGAAGGCCAAGAGCATCTGGATCGATAGCTTCGAACAGGTCCGCGAGGATCCTGAAATTTATGGGAATCCTGACGGCCAACTCCTTTATGAGTCTGTTATCGACGAAGGCCTCAAAACGGGGTGTTATCTTCCGCTCGTAGGCCGAGATCGGGTGGTTGGCGTACTGATGCTCTCCAGGCGCTCGGACGATGCTTTTGAGAAAGACGACGTCATCTTGCTTGAGCAGGTGGCCTGTCAGGTAGCGATTGCAGTTGAGAATACATTGCAGTACGAAAAAGCGACAAAGGATCGAGATAAAGAAACGAAGCAGAGACTCTATCTCGAAGAGGAAATTCGCGGCGAGCTTGGGGAAATCGTTGGGGAAAGCCCCGCGTTGAAGACTGCGTTGAGCCTGGTTTCTGTCGTGGCGCCTACGGATTCCAGCGTGCTCATCCTGGGAGAGACGGGAACCGGTAAAGAACTCGTTGCGCGTGCGATACATAAGCTGGGCAGCCGCAGCGAGAAGGGATTCGTAAAACTGAATTGCGCCGCGATCCCTCTTGGACTCCTCGAAAGTGAATTGTTTGGCCACGAAAAGGGAGCGTTTACCGGCGCCATCGCCCAAAAAACAGGACGCTTCGAGCTTGCCGACAAAGGCACCCTATTTCTAGATGAGGTTGGCGATATACCTCTGGAACTGCAGGCGAAGCTGCTGCGGGTCTTGCAAGAGCAGGAATTCGAGAGGCTCGGCAGCAACCGTACCCATAAGGTTGACGTTCGGCTGATCGCGGCCACGCATCGGGATTTGCCCGCGATGGTGAAACAAGGCACGTTTCGCGACGACCTTTATTACCGTCTGAAGGTATTTCCGATTCAGGTCCCAGCACTGCGACAACGCGCCGAGGATATTCCGAGGTTGGTGCGGCATTTCACGGCACTCTACGCGCAACGCATGAACAAACGAATTGACGTAATCCCGGTAGATACAATGAATGCGTTGACGCGATACCCATGGCCAGGAAACATCCGCGAATTGCAGAACTTTATCGAACGCGCCGTAATTCTCTCGCCGCAATCCATATTGCGCGCGCCAGTGTCTGAACTGGACCCATCCCAAACTCACAACATATCCAATGTTCCTATGAATGGTCTCGCCGAAGTCGAGCGGGATCATATTCTTCGTGCGCTGGAGGCGAGCGGCTGGGTGATCAGCAGTGCGGCCGCGCGCTTGGGGATGAAGCGAACGTCGTTGGCTTACAGGATGAACAAGCTTGGTATTCGCCGGTCTGCTGAAATCCCGCAGAAACGAAGAGTCGCCAGCGCGGGTGGCGGCGACTGAGTTTGCAAGCCGTTCTAGCAAGCCCCTACCAGTGGCGGTGAATACGACGGAAACTTGTCATCGACGGACATCCGTCAGCGATTCGTCAGCTACGGTTTGAGATTTACCGAACTCCTTCCTTACAAACTTCAATCGCCAGAATGATTTACATGGCATGTCCGCTACTCGAGTGAGTCACGCCCTCATTGGAACTCCACATGCGCTAGCAACCAAGGAAGTGTGGAGGGAAGAAATGAGTGATACCACGTCAGGAACAGTTGCAAAACGCCCGGCGCCGAGCCAGCACGTTGCGCGATTTAGCCTCCCACCCACTTCCATCCACAAGATCGAAGCCGACGGCGTGCAGGTGTTCTATCGCACGGCTGGCGAAGTAAATGCGCCTGTAATTCTCTTGCTCCACGGGTTCCCGACCTCGTCGTTCATGTTCCGCGAACTCATTCCGCGCCTGGCCAATGACTACCGCGTGATAGCGCCAGACCTTCCAGGTTTCGGGTTCACAGAAGTGTCGCCTGAACGAAAATATCTGTACTCCTTCGATCGACTGGCGTTCACGATCGACGCCTTCACGCGGGCGCTCAAGATCGAGCGCTACGCAATCTACGTGTTTGACTATGGCGCGCCGACCGGCTTCCGTTTGGCGATGACGCACCCTGATCGAGTTACCGCCATTGTTTCGCAGAATGGGAACGCCTACGAAGAAGGCCTTGGTGAAGCTTGGGGTCCGATCCGAAAGTATTGGGCTACACCCGCGGCAGAAAATAGGGACATCCTCCGCCAGAGCATTTTGACCGCTGGCGGAACGCGCTGGCAGTACACGCACGGCGTAGCAAATCCGGAGATGGTCCCGCCGGAATCGTACACATTGGATACGGCTCTGCTCGAGCGGCCAGGGAACAAAGAGATTCAGCTTGATTTGTTTCTGGATTACGCGTCGAACGTAAAGCTCTATCCGAAATTCCAGGAATATTTCCGTAAATCGAAACCACCTCTGCTCGCGATCTGGGGCAAGAAGGATCCCTTCTTCATTCCCGCAGGAGCGGAAGCTTTTCGCAAGGACTTACCCAGCGCAAATATTCAGTTCCTTGACACCGGACACTTCGCGCTAGAGACGCACGTTGTCGAAATCGCATCTGCGATGAAGGATTTTCTCGATACGAATGACACAAGGAGCTAGCGGAGAAAGTACGGCCGCACGATGAACGCTTTCCCTCAGAACGGGACACATGTTGAGAGGTCAGTGAGAAGGGTTGTTGCCTGTTGATTTTTCCGGAAAACGTGATTGGAACGAGGAGAAGATATGGATCGTCGCAGGTTTCTCGATGCGGCCACAGCAGCATCCTTAGGTCTGGTGCTTGAGGGATCCTTCACCGAATTTGGGCGAGCGCAAGACACCGCTCGATCTAACGCAAGCGTGCCTGGGCGGGCTGCGAAGAGGAGCGAGTTTCCTGAGAACTCGACAATCGTTTTGGTGCATGCGGCGTGGGCCGACGGCACTTGTTGGAGCAACATTGTTCTCCCTCTTGAGCGCCGCGGTTTCAACGTAATCTGCGCGCCGATCCCGCTCACCACTTTAACCAATGACGCTACGGCTTTGAGTTGGGCGCTGGAACGGACTACCGGCCCAGTGGTCTTGGTGGGACACGCCTACTCGGGCGCCGTGATCGCCGCCGTGAAAGAAGAGCGGGTCAAGTCGCTCGTGTACGTTGCGGCGCTGGCGCCGGACGAAGGCGAGACGGTTGCGAAAGTCTTCTATCGCGACACACCCAGTCCGGAAGCACCGAAGATGGTTCCCGATTCCCACGGCCTTGTATGGATGCCCGACGACGCATTTCCACGGGCGCTCGCACAGAAGGCATCGCCCGATCAGGCAAAGAGCGCGGCCTCCGTGCAACGGCCGATTTCGGTTCAGTGCATTCAAGAACCAGCACCGACGCCGCTTTGGAAATCAAAACCGTCATGGTACCTGGTCGCTGAAGAAGACCGCATGATTAATCCGAAGACGCAGCATTTCATGGCCGATCGGATGGGTGCAACAGTGAGACCGCATTCTGTGGACCATACGCCCATGTATGCGGCGCCGGCGCTGGTGGTTGACGTAATTCTGGAGGCGGCGCGAAAGACTCTTTCGCAATAGCGCTATCGTTGCGGGTGCGAAACCTCGACAGTGCGGAACGCCCTTCGCGAGCCTTGCCAAAGGAACATTTCGGAAAGGTCGTCCATGGAAATCAAATCCGTTGCCATTGTGACCGGCGCGAGTCAAGGCATAGGACAGGCTACGGCAGTACGGCTGGCCCGAGATTTCTCTGCCGTTGTACTTGTGGCTCGAAGCAAAGAAAATCTTGAGAAAACGGCATGCGAAGTTAAATCAGCTGGTGCTGAGGTGATGGTCTGCGCTCTCGACCTGCGTGAACCACAGGCCGCGGAAACAATTGTATCTGCGACCCTCGAACGCTTTGGCAGGATCGACGCCTTGCTCAACATTGCGGGGGCGGTACCGCAAATTGATTTGTTCGAGATGAAGGATGCGCAGTGGGACGACGGCATGGCACTGAAGTTCCACGGCGCGCGCCGATTGACAATCCGCGCCTGGGACGCGTTGAAAGCTTCGCAAGGCTCCGTTGTTTTGATTTCCGGAAGCGCCGCTCTCGATCCGAAACCCGGATTTGCAGCGGTCGCCGCGATCAACGCCGCCATCATTGCACTCGCGAAAGCGTTTGCCGAGCAGGGAATCAAAGACGGTATTCAGGTCAACAGCGTCGTGCCGGGCGCTGTGATGACCGGACGCCGGCAGTCCTTCTTCGAAAAGTGGGCGCCTGCGCATCACCTCACTGTGGAAGACGCAATCAAGAAATTCCCGGAGGAAACCGGCATCGCTCGCTTTGGAAAGCCGGAAGAAATCGCCGATCTGCTTGGCTTTCTGGTTTCCCCAGCGGCGAAGTGGATGACGGGCGCTTCGGTTCGTATGGATGGCGGCGAGATCAAGGGAATTTAGGACGGGCCATTTCGTGTCGAAAGGGGCTGAGACCTGATACCTGAAGTGAAGGAGATACGGAAATGAAAGCGTGGATAAAAGTTGCAATTCCTGTCGCCGCAGTCGCGCTCGTAGTTGCCTGGTATGTATTTCGCCCAGAGCGCCTCGTGGTGAATCGAAGTGTCAGCGAAGCTATGCCGAGCGCACAAGGCGCTTCGTTGGTGCAGCCTCTGGAATCCGGACAGTTCTACAGCATTTTGCACCCGACCGAAGGTACCGCAACCATCTATCAGATGGGAGACGGAACTCGTGTTCTTCGTTTTACGAGCTTTAGCACGTCAAACGGCCCCGATGTTCACGTCTACATGGTCGCCGCCGACGATGCCAAAGACGCAGCGGCCGTGCAAAAGGCCGGTTTCGTTGACCTGGGAGTGATCAAAGGAAATATCGGCGACCAAAACTACTCGCTCGGCAGCGACTTGGACCTGGCGAAATACCGCGCAGTATCCATATGGTGCAAACGATTCAGCGTGAATTTCGGAGCGGCCGCGCTAAGATCGACAGAGACGTCGCAAAATCACTAGAATCACACCCATGGGCAAAGCCTGACGCAGTCTCGTTGCACGACACGCCTGCCTCAATATCTGATATGCCTGCTCTCAGCAGCGCAGGCGGCCTACGGTGTTGTCGACGCGGCCTCGTCGCGGCGCCTCCCCTAGAGATTTCCTACCAGAGGGAGAAGACAAAACGTTTATGAATGCTGAAGAAGTTCCATTGGTTGCAAAGCGGCAGAGACGCTGGCTCCGGCGGCGACTAGAAAGAAAACTCAAACCAACAAGAAATGGTCTCTGATTGAGGTTAAAATACGCAGTGAGTGAGGTAGCTTTCAGAAGCAAACTCACACTTAGTGCGCCCCATTGAAGCGATGAAGCTTGATGGGCATTGCGGGATGCGTCTTGCCTTAAACCTTTTCCATGAGCACACCTTACACGCCTCCGACCATTGATGAATACCTGCGCAAACGCCTTATGCCTGTGGAGGGTGCGATCCCGCATGTGCAGGGCATCGAGATGTACGGCAGTTCCATTCCCGCAGGAACGGTCGGCGGGGATCTATTTGAGTACATAAACTTTCAACAACGCTACGACATTGATGCGCGCATTCAGCGGGCCTTGAAGCGATCGCAGGAGTATCTCCAGCCTCTCCCGGCAGGGGCGCTGCCGCGCAATTCGGTGGACGATCATGTGGAATGGCTGAAATCAAAGTCGGGCAACAAACCCGAACTCGAGAGAGAGTACAGGGAGGCACGAAGCTCGGAGCAAGTACGGATCGCCGAAGATCTGCACGAGTTGTACACCACTGCGGGAGTCCTGCTGGTCGACGCGCAGGGGCATGGAATCATCTCGGCGAAAATTGCGTCCACGGTCCATGACACTTTTCATGCACTTATGCTTGCAGAACTCGATCACAGGGGGAAAACGACACCAGAGTTTTTTGAGAGGATCAACCTGCGGCTGGCTCTCTCGGTCACAGCCCGTAATGCGCTCGGCAGGAGTGAGCAAGCGGACGCCCAGGAGATCGCGACTATGCTTTACGGTGAGCTGCGCCCCTATGGTACTTCCGGATTCGTGAATTTCGGACATCCGCCCCCACTGGTTTTTTCCGCCGAATACCGCAAGTTTATGGACATCGACAGAAGTCAGATGGTGCAATTCCTTCCCCTCGGTGTGCAAATTCCGGAAGACCACCCGGACCGCAACAGGTATTTGTCACTGGATTTCCGCAGGAGACCGTTAAAATCCTCCGATGTATCCGAACTAACATTGATGAGTCCGGGGGACATATTCTTTCTCTATACAGACGGTGTTTATGACGGCAGCGATAAAGCAGCACGCCAAAAGCTCGAGGAAGTCATGCGCGAGCACTACCAGCGACCAGCAAAGGACATTTGCAATGCATTGCTCCAATACGCCCTAAAGGAAGACGATCGTCTCCGGCAAATTGGAGAACCGGATCGCATCGACGACAAGACTGTTTTTATTATCAAACGAAACTGGGCGGCATGATATGCCGACGCAGGTGAAATTACGAACATTTGCTGTAATAGAAAGCTGCAAATGAGGGCATTTACAACTCAAGTGCGTTTCTGACCGGCTCGCGTCTTATGCAATGCATGAGGCCGACGCGATGGTATTAGTGAACGTCATGCGGATTCCGTGCTTCGGCCGCAGAATGACCATCGGACGAGCTTCGATCACTTGGCCCGGAGCCAGCTGAAAATCATATTTTCTGAGCAGGTCGCTCAAAATCATGAGGATCTGTAGCATCGCGTAATTTCCACCGATACAGCCTCGCGGTCCGCCCCCGAAGGGAAGAAAAGTGAAGGGCGTGCGCAGCTTTTCGTTCGGTTTGGTGAAACGCTCGGTGTCGAAATTTTCCGGATTCTGCCAGTAGCGCGGAGCATGGTGCGCACCGTACACATACACAATGACCGTCGATCCGCTAGGTATGGCTAGGTCGCCTACGCGGTCGTCCGCGACCGCCATGCGGTCGATCATCCAAAACGGCGGATAGAGGCGGAGGCCTTCCTGAATGACCTGAGTCGTAAATTCGAATTTGGGAACGTCGGTGTACTTCAGGGCCCCTTCGCCTAGAACGGAATCAAATTCCTGCCTTACCCTTTCGAGACAATCCGGACGCGAGCTTAAAAGATAAAAAAGCCACGATAGGGCATTCGACGATGTTTCATGGCCAGCGACGAGAAGTTGCATGCTTTCACTAAGGATGAGTTCATCGCTCATGCCTCCGCCATCGCTGTAGCGCGCATCTATCAAAGTCTGCAGCAGATCGCGGCCGGGCGGTTCGTTGCGGCGCTTCTTGATGTATTCAAACAGAACAGCGTCCGCGCGAGCGCGCATGTCTTCGTGCTTGCGCAATTCCCCCGAGACGGCGAACCAGGGATTCAGATAGGGCTGAAGGGTTTGCCGAACAATGAATTCCTGGACGGTGCAGATGGTATGGCTGACAAGATCAATGTCTTCGTCCTTCAACCGTGCGCCAAATAGCGAGCGGGCGACCATCGCGAAAGTAATTTTCATCAGCTGGGGGTAGATATCGACGGGGCCGCTACGGGCCTGCCGGTCGAAATCCCGCAGCGATTCGGCGAGGGAGTCCTGCATGATTGAGGACAGCGCTTCGAGTTGCGCTCGATCGAAGCCTTTTTGGATGAGACGACGCTGCGTACGCCAGGCCTCCCCGTGAGTCGTGAGAAGACCTTTCCCCAGAAAGTGGCCCATCCGCTTTACTTGAATTTCGGATTTTTGGTAGTTCTCCGAATTGGTCTTTAACACGTGTTGAATCACGGCGGGATCGATCGTTACGATCGCTTCTTTGAGACCACCCAAATAGATACGGAATGTGTCGCCGAAGATTTTGTTGTAGCTGGACAAAACCTCTACGGGATTGTGGAACATCGCGCGAGAATCCGCAAAGCAGCGAAATCGGGAAACAACGGGGATAGGAGTGGATGAGGTCATACCCAGCCGTCCTCGTAATTGACTCGGGCCAGAGATGATTTCACGTCAGTTGTAGGCAGCGATAGCGGAACTATAAGTAAAGATAAGATGCTCAAAATCAGTTTTCGCTCCCCAGTTGCTTCAAGAGTATCAGATGATGCCAAATTGCCTGACTCATTGTGGCGTGCTGGCGATAGGGAACCCCGAATTCTTCGGCGGTCTCCTTCACGATTCTGGTCAGCGGAGCATAGTGGGTATGGCACACGAAAGGGCACAGGTGGTGCACGATGTGATGGTTGAGCCCGCCTGCTAGCCAACCGACGAGCGGGTTTTCCGTCGCATAGTCGGCCGTTGTCGCGAAGATGTGATACACGCCGTTGTCAAACTCACCGCGGTTCGTGGGAAAGTAGGTGGTGTCGATGGTGTGTGTCGTCTGAAATACAAGCGTTACGGCTAAACCGACGAACAAATGGACCAAAAGGAATGCCCCAGCGACCAGCAGAGGTGATTTCCCCAGCACCATCACAGGCAAGACAAGCATGTAAGTAAGGTAGAAGGCCTTGCCTGCAACGAGAATGGCATATTCGCGTAGAGGATGATTGGCGCGTTTCAAATAATCGTGGGAAGGGAAGAAAAAGCTCTCGAAATCTCTGAAGAACACATAGTCGAGAGAGAACATCGCATACAAGAAAAGCGCATAGATGTGCTGGAAGCGGTGCCACGGCGCGCGGGATTCATGGGGGGTAAAGCGAAAGATACCACGTCCCGAAAGCGCATCATCTTCACCGTGGAGATTGATGCAGGAGTGGTGGCCCCGATGATGGAGGATACGCCACATGTACGAGCTGATTCCGCACAAATCGAAGACATAGTTCAGGGTCTTGTTGACACGCGGCCGGGACGAGATGGCGTTGTGATTGCTGTCATGGGCAATGTTCAGCAAAAGGAATGTCTGCGCGAGGCCGCCTAAAAGATAGAGGGCAACAAACTTCCATGAATCGGGGCGCAGGGCATAGAGTGCAATCCAGGCGCCCATGAGGACTGCCAGACCCACAGCAATTTTGACCCACATGGTACGGTCGGCTTTGTAAGAAATGTTCTGGTCGGCAAAAAACTTATCCAGGCGGCGACGTAAGACTTTAGGAAAGGAAGATGCACCGACGGGGCTGTTAATCGGCGCCGCTGAGGATTCCGATGGTACAAGATCCGGAGTCTCCGGATCTTGAGCGATCAACACTTCGGATTTAAACGTCACCGGCGCCTCCGCAGTCATGCCAATTGGTCCCGACGCGTCCACACGCCGCATCGGGGGTGCTTGCCCTCAGCGAAATTGGTGCTGTGTCGACAGCTGCGTATCACAATTTTAATTCGGGCCCGCAAGGACAATCAAGGACATTCGGAACGGATGATGCCTGGTTGCAGTATGTGAACAATGGAAGCGACGACGCATGGTATTGTCCATGACGCTTTGTTAATATATGGCCTTCGATGAACCATAACGAAACGGGTTTCCTGCAAGGGACCATAGAAGGTCGGCGGAGCTCCGGAATTCCCGTTCGCGACCTTGTGCGCCAAAAAGGAAAACATCCATTTCCCAGAGTATCGAGGGACGTTTATGCTGAGAAACAATTGAGCGAACATTCTTACAGTCGGCCTACATTTGAGGTCTGTACTTCCGCACTCATTCGCCGATCACCTCGCTTGCTGGGGAGAGATGCTTCGTTTACTAGCTTGCGCTCTATTCAATATTGGAGGACCGCTGATTGATGGCGACGTCAATTTTAGGCCACCTGGACAGGCTGGCAAATGAGCACCCGGACAAACTTCTTTATTCGTACCTGGATGTAAACGGCGATCCGATAGAGAGCTACACCTACGCGTCGTTTCTCCAGCGAGTGGACGCGATCGCCGGATGTTTGTGGAAAGATGGGCGCTTTGGGGCGGGCGACCGGCTGCTGCTTGCCTATCCGCCGGGACTCGAAATGATCTGCGCATTTTTTGGTTGCGTGCGCGCGGGATTAATTCCCGTTCCGGTGTATCCCCCCAGTTCACGTGGCTTCCAGAGCGCTTTGTACAAGATGGTACACATAGCAAAGGATTGCCAGGCGGCTGGGATCCTAACGAGCAGAGACTACCAGGCATCCCTTAAGACGAACCTGGCGAGAAGCGGAGTCTCGGCGTGTGGCATTGACGTAGATTACATTTCCGGTCTTCCGTGGATCGTCACGGAAGATTTCGTGAATGCAATTTCGGACCGACCGGCTGCCGTTCATTCGGAGATCCTATTTCTCCAGTACACGTCGGGTTCAACGATGGAGCCCAAGGGCGTGGTTGTCACGCACGAAAACATCCTGGATACGTGTCCCCTAGTGATTGACCATCCTTCGCCGGTCGTGGTTTCCTGGCTTCCGCAGTATCACGATATGGGACTGATAGGGTGCTACCTATATCCAGCGCTGAAAGGTGGCACAACGTACGGTTTCTCTTCCACGGACTTCATTCAGCGGCCGATTCTGTGGTTCGATGCGATCACGGCGTACCGTGCCACCGCGACGGCTGCTCCTAACTTCGCCTACGACTATTGTCTGCGCGCCGGGAGGCTTTCCAGGGAGAGCCTGGAGGCTTGCGATCTCAGTTCACTTCGCGTTTTGATGTGCGCCGCGGAACCCGTAAAGCCGGATACCTACAGACGGTTTCTGGAAGCGTTTCAGTCTTATGGACTGAAGTCCGAGAGTTTCTATGTCGCCTACGGGCTGGCTGAGAACACTCTGGCGGTCTCTTTGGGCGGTCGCAACATCGTTTCCGTCAACAAGCGGGCCCTCTCCCTGGGAACGGCCCGTATGACTACCGAGATCTCTGAAATCGACGGGGCCGCGCAAATTGTCAGTTGTGGAACGCCGCTGCCTGGTCTCGACGTTAAGATTGTGGATCCCGAAGGGCATTTCCCGCTTAAGCCAGAGCGCACCGGTGAAATCTGGGTCGCAGGAAGCGGTAAGTGCCGAGGTTACTGGAACAATCCGGAATTAACTCTGAAGCAGTTTCGCGCGCGGCTTGTGGACGATACTCCTTATGACGACGGCTACCTCCGAACCGGCGACATGGGATTCTTCCACGGAGGCGAACTCTACGTCTGCGGCCGCATCAAGGACATGATTATTCTGCGCGGGCAAAACTATTACCCGCAAGACATTGAGAATGTCGTTGAGAAATCATGCGGTCAAATCAGGCACAACTGCGTCGCCGCGTTCCAGATTCAGGAGGACAGCGAACCTGCGCTGGCAATCGTCGCCGAAGCCAAAAATCCCAGGGCTATACCCGACGCACGAAAGATTGCCGCTGCGGTCCGAAATTATCTTAACGTGGAAGTGGCGGTGATTTCGATCATCGCGCCGCGTGCGATCCCAAGAACGAGTTCGGGAAAGATTATGCGCCACAAGACCAAGCAGATGTGGCAGCGAGGTCAGTTCACCGTTCTTTCGGACTTTTCGCGGGAGAAGGACGCTGGGAACTCCGAGTGCGATCCCGACATGCATTCTTCTTTCGCCGAATTGAAAGCCAAATACAACCTGACAGGTAAGGAATCGTATAACCTCATCGAAGCGGGGCTGGATTCCCTGGATCTTGTTGTGTTCGTTCATGAGCTCAAGGAACTCCTCAAAGATAAAGGCGCCGAGATGCTGGCGAGGCAGGTAGATATTGGCGTGATTCAGCGTGTCGCCGTAGCCGAGCTGTTTGGACTGGCCGAAAAGTTGAAGAGCGCTCCAGAAGAAGCGCTGGTTCATCTGCGTCATTCCCTTGCGGCTTTCCGGGAAGAGCAGCGCGCCGCTGAGAAGCAGATGATGAGCAACGACAGGAAGCTCATCTTCGAACCTCCAGTGCCTTTGCCCGTGCCGGAGACACCAGTGCCGAATCAGGTGCTGCTCACTGGCGGGACCGGCTTCATTGGGCCATTCCTCATGAAAAGTTTGCTCGAACAGACACGGGCGAAGATCTATGTCCTCGTCAGGTCTTCCGACGAAAAGCAAGGTAAGCAAAGACTGAGGGACGCGATGGAGTCAATCGGACCCTGCGAGTTGGGTCTGATGGAGATGTTCGAAGCTCGGGTGATCCCCATCTGCGGAGATCTTGGGCAGCCAAAGCTGGGCCTGACGCAGGATGAGTGGGATTTCCTCGCGACTGAAATCGACACCGTGTTCCACAACGGTGCCACTGTAAACTACCTCTTCAACTACGACCTGATGCGTGACGCGAACGTGATGGGAACCAATGAGGTCGTAAGACTGGCATTCGAGGGAAGACCCAAAGAATTCAATTATGTCTCGACCACCTTCGTGTTTGGTTGGGCAGTGAAATCAGTTCTGAATGAGACCGACCTGAACGAGAATATGGAGCTACTCGATTTTGGGTACAGCCAATCGAAATGGGTAGCCGAACAGGTGGTTGTCGACGCACGCAACCGGGGACTTTCCGCGCGGATTTTCCGGCCTGCTCTGGTGAGTCCTTCAGTGACGGGCGGAGGCAACAACTTCGATATCGCCGTTCGCTTGATTGCCTTCATGGTGAATCACGGTATTGGCGTTGATACTCTCAACCAGGTCAGCTTTGTTCCCGCGGACATTGTGGCGAACAATATCGTCGCGATCTCTACGACTCGCGGCACAGCAAATAAGACTTACCATGTCACGCGGGACGATTATTCGAACATGATGGATATTACCGGGCTTATTACCAAAGCAACTGGCCGCCAGTTCGAAACATTTAGGCTTCCCGACTTCGTTCCCGAGCTGATCCGCAGATGCCGGAAGGAAGATCTTCTCTTTCCGTTGCTGGATTTTTTGGTGGGCTCTGTCGACAACATCTCGGCGATGGAGTTCAAACGCTACGACAGCTCTTCTTATCAAAAGGCTCGGGATGCCTCCGTGTGGGGCAAAGCCGATCCGTCTCTGGAAGATACGGTTAACGGCATTCTGAAATTCATGTATCGCAAAGGGATCATTTCGGTCGCGGCTCGTGAGGTCAACGCGATGTCCCCGAGCGTTGGGCTCGTAGACTTGACAGATGCAATATCCGCTACTGCCTCTTAAACAAGAGCTTCTCGGTTAGCCGCTGGCCTGTTTCCAACGTGCCCGTGGTAGACAACGTCATCTGTTGCCCGTCCGCGGAAACCACCCACCTATCTTTTTGCGTGACTTGATCGTCCCGCCGGTAGCTCGCATCCACGGTATGAGGATCCACAAGTTCAAGCGTCACGGTATCGTTGCGCGAGTTCTTCAGATCGTATTGCTTTCCATCAAAACGAGCGGTATAGCTGAAGTCACCCAAAAAACGGATCCCACCGCTACCGTCCGCCTCGATTTTGAGCACCAAACCCTGCCGCAAACGAGTCTTGCTGAGATCTTGAGTCCATTCGCCTGCGAAGAGGTCGTTGGCGAGCTTCGTACCTCCGGTCCGCGTCCATACCGTGATTTTATCGGGCTGGCCTGCTGTCGCAGTCGTAGCCGTTAGCTCGTTCCCATCATTCGAAATTTTTTCGCGAACCGTCGCCACAACAGCTCCATCCTTTTTCTCCTTGACCTCTGCCTGCCTCTTATCGATCCTGCGCATCTCAATTTGATTGAACGCAAGATTGCCTGGTGCGGACGATTCGTGTCCGTTCCGATTTGCTGTGAAATCGAGATGAGTTTCGCCGGACATAACTACATGCACCTGATCATGGAGAGGTGTTATGGAGAGGCGGTTCGGCGGATCCAGACTGGACTGCGCGGAGACGAGCGTCCAAGAGCCAACGCGCGGGTCCGCTACATCGGGGTACATTGCGGCAAACAGTACGAGCAAAAGTAAGGTACGAATGAATCCTCCCAATCCCGTGGAGGAAAGTTTAGCAGATTCACATAGGTCCGCCCACGAGTCGTGCGCAAGTTTAAACTCGCGAACCTAAGCGCGAACGTACGAACTCATTCCGAATGGAACACGCCCTTTCGCCCCTGTGGTTCTTAGGCGCCACCGCAGAGTTTTGGTAACAACGATTTCATCTGATATGACATATTTTATATCTATGGATGTGCGCCGTTTTTGGGTGTCAGGGATCGTCCTCGCAGCAACCATCGCACTTCTCCCATTCTCTTTTCACGCCGAGCGCCGCCTGGAAACAGCCACGCGTGTCGAAGGAAGTCAGGCTGAAACTGTCCGTGAGGAGCTGGTCAGTCGTTTTCGGTCGCCGTTTGTGGACCGCGTTGTTCTGGTGCTCGAGGGACTCCCGCCCGCGGATTCGGAGGCAGGCGGAAAAGCGTTAGAAACCATCGTGGCAAGACTTAGAGAGGAATCCGGCGTTTCAGGAGTGGTGTCCTATCTCGAGTTGCGCGATCCGATTTTCCTAGGCCGCGGAGGGGGAACGTTTGTTCTCGTTGGACTCACGTCAAGCGGCGGTCCAGTCGAGTCGCTTGTTCCGGAACTTCACAAGCTGGCAAGCACGCTTGAAAATCAACTACGGGACCGTTATCCGTCAGCGAAGCTCGAACTCACAGGTGAGATTCCACTGAACTTTGATATTCGGAAAGCGAGCGCCGCCGACGTGCATCGCGGCGAAAGCCTGGTGATCCCCGCGACCCTCGCGCTTCTGCTTGTGGCGTTTGGAAGTCTAGTCGCCGCCCTGATTCCACTGGCGGTTGGCCAGCTTGCCATCGCGACCACTCTGGCGATTACGGGATTTCTGGCCCAGCGCTGGCACTTGTCCATTCTGGTTCAGAATTTGGCCACCATGCTTGGTCTGGGCCTGGGAATCGACTATGCACTCCTCATGATCAGCCGCTTCCGGGAAGCGATTGCCGCCGGGAACGACGGACCAACCGCCGGGTTGATCGCTGCACGTCAGGCAGGTCGCACGCTTTTGATTTCGGCCTCGACGGTAGCCATCGGATTTCTAGCCCTCTTGACGGTTCCGATCAGCGAAATCCGTTCTATCGGTGTCGCGGGATTCTTGGTGACGGGAATGAGCGTGTTGCTTACAAATACCCTCGTCCCAGCAGTGCTTGTGTTGCTCGGTCCGCGGATCGATCTTGGCCGATTGCCCTTTACTCCAAAGTTGGATGCGCAGCGTGCCGCACGTGCGGGAAATCGCTGGCGGCAATGGGGGAAGACGATCGTCGCGCATCCCTGGCTTGCCCTCTTTCTGGCGGGTGCTCCTTTGCTTATGCTCGCGTGGCAGGTCAGACGGCTGGATACCAGCCTCCCCCGAGGGGATTGGCTTCCGCCGGCTGCAGAATCAGTCCATGCGCTGCATACGCTTGAACGCATGGATCGAGGCAGCGTTGTTGAATCGTTGCGCGTCATCGTCGAGCTTCCAACGGATTCCATCGCGCAAACCGATGCGGGGTGGAATACCCTGGATCGTCTCAGCAAGCGCCTCGCGACCGACCCTCGCTGTGACCGCGTGATTTCTATCACTACGCTTGCGGAGGGTAACCGATCTTCCCTCACCGATCTCTCGCGGGAGACTCGTCGAACGTTCCTCAGTAGTGACGGACGAGCGGCTCTGCTCGAGGTGTTGCCCGCGAGTTCCGTCTCCCTGCGCGATCAGGTCAACTGGGTGCGCGAGCTGCGTAAGACAGGAGCGCCAGCCCTCACCGGGGTACCTGGCGCTACTCTACTCGTTGGCGGCATTCCGGCACTCAACGCCGATTATGAAACGATTATCAGAGACCGCTTTCCGTCTGTAATGGCGCTGGTAGTGGGAGGGACGCTCTTTGCTCTGCTCTGCGGGTTCCGATCGATCTTCGCCGCTGTGAAAGCGATCGCACTCAACCTATTCTCGGTCGCGGCGGCCTTTGGAGCATTGGTTTTCGTTATCCAAGATGGGCACGGAAGCAAACTCCTGGGAGTTCCCGGGGGAACCGGCAGCGTGTTTCCCCTAGTACCGATCGTGGCGTTTGCTATCGTCTTCGGATTAAGCATGGATTACGAGGTATTTTTGGTGGCACGCGTTCTGGAAGCCAGGAGGAGCGGACTGAGTGAAATGGATGCGATCCCGGAGGGTCTGGCTAGAACCGCAGGCCTGATCACGAGCGCCGCCGCGATCATGATCGTGGTATTTGCGGCATTCACCTTCGGAGATTTCCTTGTGGTCAAAATGATCGGATTTACGTTGGCGATCGCCGTGTTGATTGACGCAACTCTCGTTCGCATTGTGATCGGTCCGGCGCTCCTTCGCATAGCAGGCGACTGGAACTGGTGGCCTGGTGGACTGGCCACGGCGCGCAAGGCGTCAGTGGTAGCGAGTCGCGAATAATATCTTTAGCATTAGGACCCTTAATATCCCGACGCTACTGCTCCTTGCCAGACTCTTGGGTTCTCGCAGTGACGGGACTCGATCCCGGGACCTCCTGCGTGACAACCCAAAGTTCTAACCCGCTGAGCAAAGCCCCAGAAGGTAGTGCGTAACAATCGAAGCAATCCTCACTCGTGTTCCCCCCCTGAAAGGTCTCCGCGTGCGACCGCACCGTCTGAAGATGCGGCGTGAGAAACGCGTCGCGCTCGTCCAGTATCTATTGATGCTAATCCTATTGATGTAGATACAATATTCTGGACATCGGTTATACAAAAGGACACAATAGTTTCGTCATGGATAAGAACTCGCGAGACCCGGTTCACTGTTGGCTGGTATTGGGAAAGGCCTTCCAGGCAGCTGCGAAATATCTTTACGCGGGGCTTGAGGAAACGGGAATCGACGACACCGACTTCCGAATACTTGAAGCGCTTCTAAACAAGGGGCCTTTGCCAGTGAATACGATTGGGCCAAAGGTGTTCCTTACGCCCGGCTCGATCAGTGTGGCCATTGACCGCCTGTTGGATAGAGGCCTGGTAAGTCGCGTTGAGACTCCAGTGGATCGACGCGTCCGGATCGTATCGCTCACCCCAAAGGGCAAACAGTTGATCGCGCCGATTTTTCGCAAACACGCAGCGGAAATCAGGCAAGTCTTTGCCGAGGCGAGCCCGAAAGAATTGCGTTCTCTTGAAACGACATTGAAAAAGATTGGGAAGCGCGCCGAAAGTCTGGCGGCGCGAGTTAATCCACGCCAACGCCGACATAGCGGTGCAGTGCGCTGATCTGACTCCGAACCGAAAAACGTAGCCGAGAAAGGCTTGAGTAAAGCAGGACTGAAGCTGTGGTCAAGGCGTAGTTGTGCGAGATGCCATGGAGAACGCAGACACTCTGAGGCGTCCAAAAGACCGGCCACGACCTATCTGCGGAATCACTCGAACGCTGTACGGAAAACCAATTCCTGAGTACAATTAGAAACGAAGAGCGGGCGTCGTACAATGGCAGTATAGAAGCTTCCCAAGCTTTCTATTGTATTGGCTAAACGCTTGACCTGGCGGCATTTAGTAGATTCGAAGTCTTCCTCAGTTGGAAAGTAGATGGAAAACGAACGATAATCTGGCCAAAAGGGAATTGGGGCGGGTTTGCAATCAGCTTCTGTTGCTCACGGCGCGTCTGCCAGTTCCGCCACTCCGGCACCAAAACCTCTTTCAGCACCACGACAGGCCAGTTTTAGCTCTGCTCGTCAATAAATTTGCAGAATGTCTCCACGCGCCGAATTGCCTCAGCGAGCCCGGCGTCAGTGACAACGATTCTCCCAGGCCAGGTACCGGGCGATGCGCGTGCCATGTCCCTGTCAATGTCATCCACGAATAGACCATCCGGGAATCGAAGTGCTTGCTCTTTGCTCTGCCGCCGAGTCATCCCAAATGGTTGGCCGCTGTGTTCCACATCGTTTCGAGCCAGATTGACCTCCTCTAGGTCCTCAAGCGGGACCGGAGCTTTCTTGAAGTCAATGCCATAGACATCGAGGAAGTGTTTTTTGTATCTCTCAAGCCAGTTCTTTCCCTTTGCCGTCAAAGGCACTCGGTTGAGATCAATGAACGAGGTTAGATATTCGTGCAGCGCACTGTGCACGAGCTTTAGCGCAGCTTGGCCTTCTATATTGAGTGATTCGGTAGCTTCACTCCATTCCGCTGAAAATGGGGGCTCATCGCAGTTGTAGGTTTCAGGGTCGAAAGGTTGCCATTCAAATGGCTCCTCGTGTTCCTCGATCTTTCTCTTGATCTCACGAAATGGAGTGGACGCCGCCACATAGTGTCGTTCGATGAATCGGAGTTTGTCGCGTAGACCGGCGAGGAGGTCCATAGTTTTCATTCTACAATGACATCTTCAATGCAGCCGACAACGGCGGAATAGAGTCGAAGTCGCGTTTTTTGGGCCTTATTGTATACACTGGGTACAACGATCTGATCGTTTATAAGTGCAGTCTGGCCGATTTGCCGGAGTATTTTCAATCGTGCGTCTAACTCTTGCTCAAGAGCAAACCGTCTCCGAACTCGGTAAACATCTCTACCACTTCTTGCCGGGTCAGCCTCATCCCTTCGCTGACCAAGCCATTTCATTCCTGGGAGCGGCAAAGGCTGTGGGCGTGGGCCAGTTTTGGCCGGGAGGTAGCAAGCAACCAGCGACCGTCGCCCTACTAAGAAACACGCTGGAGAAGAAGGCTGAACATTTCTGCGATTTAATAAATGAGATTGTCCGAAAATCTCTCGTGTATCGGCAGAACAAGAACGAGCCACTGACCCGCGAGGACATCCAACGTCTGAATGATTTGGTGCTCAAGCTCGGATTCAAAATCCCCGAGCTTCGTAATTCAAGATTTCTCGATGGCCTACCATCGGTAAATAAGATCGCACCCGTTACTACGCTGTCTGAGAGCAAGAGAAGTGCGCTGTTAGTGCAGTTGCGCAAGCTTAGTGCGCTTGCTCCGCAACCACGGGGGTACGCGTTCGAGGAATTTTTGAAGGACTTATTCTCGTTGTCAGGTCTCGCAGCGAGAGAGGCTTTCAAACTCCTTGGTGAACAGATCGATGGAAGCTTTCAACTACAAGGCGAAACCTACTTGCTTGAAGCGACTTGGCGGAACAAATCCGTCGGTGAGGAAGAACTTCTGTCCTTTTCGGGTAAGGTGTCTGGTAAGGCGGCCTGGTCGCGTGGAGTCCACGTGAGTTACGCGGGATTCACACCAGACGGTCTCGAAGCATTCGCCAAGGGAAAACGGACAGCAATTGTTTGCATGGATGGCCTTTGCCTCAACGATACTCTGGCACATGGCTTAGATTTGGCAACGGTCATCGAACGCAAAGTTAGGAGAGCAGCAGAGACTAACGAAGCGTTTGTCCGCGTTAGAGACCTATTTCCAGAAGTGAAATGATTTTATTTCGCCACATCATGGACGATGCAATGGTAGCGATGAAGAAAAGACCGATTCGACTGTTTTCCATCCACTGTTGAATCGATGGTGGGTATGACAGCGAGTACGAACCCAGAACGGAACTTACCCTCGGACTCTGAAATTGAAGTACGAGTTGTCTCCACGTTGCAGAGCATCGAAAAGCTTGAGCAATACCTTGATGACGCGGCTTTTATTCCTGCGACTCAGCAGCATCGCGGACAAACCATATTGGCATTGTTTTCGAAGGCTCTTACTGTTGGTCGAGCGATCTGTGCTCTTGTTCGAGCAGGCTTCGGCGAAGAGGCATTCGGCATGGGCCGGACCCTCATCGACATCTATCTTGTGGTTCGATATATCGCCAACAAGGATACGGAGGCCCGAGCGGAACGGTTCGCGATGTTCTTCACAAAAGATCAGGAGGGCTGGCACAGAGTCATCCCAAAATACTACCCCCACATTGCGGCCCCTGACACGCAAGAAAGGAGGGAAATTCTCGCCATCGCAAAAAACTATAAGAATCCGCATGATTGGAGCGGCGAACCAGAGAAAACCAAATCGTTAGCGAAAGAGCCCGACACGTACGAATTTGATTCCGCGGGCAACGGAACTACGGCGGAATTCGACTACGAGATCATGTTCAAGTACACATCCCACTCTGTTCATTCAACCGTTTGTGCATTAGAGGACCATATTGTGGAAAGAGGGGACACATTCAAAGTTCGGGCTCGCTGGAATCCGCATCGAAAAGCTCGTCTCGCTCTTTTCAACGTGCTTGCTATGACTTCGAAGATTTTTATTAGTGGTTTTCGAGCCTTGCGCCACGATCAGCCCGAAGAAATCCTTCAAGAAATGTTTGTAAAAATGCAGGCGCACTAGTCCGTTCAGCGTGTAAGTTACTCATCGAGCCGACGCGCTGAAAATTGTTTTCCACGGCGCCCCCAGACTCCGCGATAGTTTCCTGCTCGGAGCAATCCTAACGCGCTGATAAACTCTTACGATGCTGCGCCTGTTTACGCGGTTTCCAAATAGTGCGCTTGACATCAGACTTGTCGAACGCGTTCCGGTCCAAGAGTGGGAGGCTCTGCGTCGAAACGCCCTTCGTTTGATGAAGGGGCGCTTCTGTTACGACGGCAGCTTGAAACATCTACAGGACACGCCGTACGAACTATGGAAAGGGACGAACGGCTTCGGAGATAGCTTTGAACTCCTGTATTACAAAGCAGACATCGAAGCGTATACGGAATTAGAGCGCGAGAATGATCACAATGAATACCTGCATAATTACGCCTACCCAGATATTGCCACCGCACTCGAAGAGTTAGGAAGGCCTGTGCGGTTCATTGCGGTCGAACTGGACACAACTGGGAACGTTCGCAGTGTTCCAGCGCCGGTCAAAATGGAGATCACTTCTGCCGTGGTTGAAGCGGCGCTGACCGATGCCGCGACGCTAATTCGTTCAAGCGGCCCGGCGAACGCCCTCGATAGGGTCCACACGGCGTTGCACGGTTACTTGGAGGCCATTTGTGCCAGAGCAGGGATTGCAGTCAAAGAGGATGCGAACATCACGACGTTGTTTGGGCGGATACGGGACGAACATCCGGCTCTCAAGATCACGGACCCTCAAGCGCAGAGGATGACAGTACTGATTCTTCGCGGCATGGCGAACATCATCGAGGCGCTCAATCCCGTTCGAAACGAAAAGACTCTTGCCCACCCAAACGAGTTGCTCGATGAGCCCGAGGCCATGCTCGCCATCAACGCGATACGGACCCTCTTGCACTACTTTGACAAACGGTTGAAGTGAATAACAGGCGTTAGAAAGGAGCCCATGGCCCCGGGAACGTGCCTGCTCTGCCAGCTTCCTAAGGACCTTGCGGATAGCCATTTTCTTCCTGCAGCCGCTTACAAAGCGCTATACGCGACTGGGCTTCCGGTCAACGAACCGATGGTGACGACGTCGAAGCGCGTCTTCCAGAGTTCGCGGCAAATTACAGCCCACAGGTTTTGCTCGGAATGCGAGGACCGGTTTAACAGTGGCGGAGAATCATGGATGCTCGACAAATTGGCAACCCTCTCCGTGTTCCCTCTCCGTGAGATGGTGCTCGCGTCGTCGCCCATCATTGATGAGGCAGATTTCAAGGTGTTTTCATGTGACAGGGTCCCGGACTTCAAGATCGAAAAACTGGTTCACTTCGCCGTGGGATTGTTTTGGAAATCCGCGGCGTGTACGTGGCCGATGCTCGACGGCCCGGTTAACCGAATCGATCTTGGGCCATATCTCGAACCGATACGGCGGTTCGTCCATGGGACCGGGCCATTTCCCCAAAACGTTTGCCTTGTTGTGTATCTTGATTCGAGTACGCCACCCCTGATCGCTATGACACCGCCACGTAAGTTTCAGAACGAACTATTTCATCTTTTCGTCTTTTACATCAACGGACTGCAATGCATGCTTTGCGTGGGTAAGCGAGCGCCTGGGAGCTATGGGGACATGAGCATAGCGTCCGGGCCGGGCCACCCGATTTTTCTCATGCCGGAGGTCGGTAACAGATTTTTCGAAGTTATGAAACCATACACCCAAAACAGCCGCCCTTCGACCCGAATAATGAAGACGCTCGAAGAATGGAAAAAATTGCGAGGAAGGAGCCTGTAACACTCTCGTTGTTGAAGAAGTCTACCGCGGTGCTTTCTGGTTTTCCCCCTGCATGTTTCTCCGCGGGAATTTGCTATTCTCGATTTATGCCCGCGAGTCTCGAAACAGTCCTGGTCTCTGTCTGGCAACAATCTCTGATCGATAAAAAGAAAACGGTCGATCTTGACGGCGAGACCTATCCCATCCGCCATACTTCCAAGAGCAAGCTAAAACAGATCGATTTCCGCTTCGAAGATCGGCAGCTGCGCGGTCTGGAACAAAATCCGAATACCAAATCTAGGTGGGCGAAACTAGCGCGTGAGGGCAAGACCGTGATGCAGTTTTTGGAAGCCGGCAGATATATCGCGGTCGTCGTGGACGGGAAAGTTCACATCTATAAGCCAGCTGTCTGATCTACGTGGATTCCTATTTTTCGCGACGAGTGAGCAAAGGCAAGTTTTTTGTCTTATCACGGAGTTGTTCAATCCGTTCGTGAAGAATGGCCTGCAATTCCTGGGCTAGTTTCAATGCTTCTCCATCGTTTCGGCAAAGCTCAAGTTGCCGTGACAGTTCCTGAATTCTAGATTCAAACGGCATGGTAAACATAAATGAATATCGCGGGCCAAAGGAGTCCGCAATCAGGTTTTCCCTGTAGACAAGATTTCAGTCTCAGGTATTCAACTGATTCCCAAAAGCTCAGCAGATTCTTCGCAGTCGTTCTGGACGGGAAAGTTCACATGTATAGCTAAACCATTTGGGGAAGGAACAGGCGCCTGTGTCCAGACAAGCGCCTGATCTCTGTGGGTGTTTCAGAGGCTGCGATCAGGCTAACGACGCTGGCAGCGTGAGGTAATCGGGTTTTTCCTGTAGAAGGTATTTCGTACACTAAACTGCGGCACGGAGGTTGTATGAAGCCGACTGTCACAATCAAAGTAAATTCTCGCAGTTGGACACAAGTGAAAAACTTCTCGAAGTCCAGCCCGACTGACCGTCACTTTCTCGCAAAAACAACCGGAGGCAAGACTACCGTTAGTTTCGGCGACGGCGTGCACGGCGCGACAATTCCTGCTGGTTCGAACGTAGAAGCTTCATATCGAACTGGCGCAGGAAGAGCGAGCGAGGTCAAGCTAGGATACCGTGCGGCTAGCGACCCAACTTTGGACCAAGCTCTTTGGGTCGCGATACGAAACAGAACACACGCGATAAGCTTCGACAGATATCGGCGTTTTTAAATGAAATGGATTCGTCAATTCGCTTTGAGGCTGTATCGCTTGACTGGTCCATCGCTGACCGTGAACGTTTCGTTTTTGACTTTCTCGTCCAGAAGTTCTTGCAGATCAGCTAATCCAATCTGCTGCCCGCGCGAGTAAAGTTTGTCAAACAGTTCATGCACCGTGAATTCGCCTTGACGAAGGAGTTCGCTGACAAGCGTTAACACATGGTTCTTTGTTGTCGGGATGAGTCCCATATCTATTTTCCTTTGAACCTGACTGCGGATAAGTCGAGCTGCTCGAATTCAACTCGAAACCGATTTGCAACTTATCGTGACAACCGCGGTCATCGTGGCAATCACTGTCTGGGAAGGAATGTGTATCAACCGAAATTCGTTCCTACTATCTTTGGCGAGTTGTTCCAACTTCTTGACGGCGTCTTCGCAACCCGTGACTGTGGCTCTCCAAATTAGCGAGCCGTCCGGCAACACTTCAAAAGCATCGTAGACGCGATTCATGTTTCTTCCATGACGCTTTAGCGCCGAATTCTAACTTGGCCCAATAAATAAAATGCATGCTGTTTACCAAACTGATGATCTTATAAGTCGTTTAAATTTCAGTTGTTCTCACGTGTAGGAAATTTCAAGAGACGACAACCCGGTAAAAAATACAATGCTGATGTCGCTTGGAGATAAGGTGAATACTTGAGGCCGAAGTGCTGGCTTGAATTTAAGGGGCGAATAAAAAAGCAGGTGCCTGTTACGCTAGCAAGCACCTGCTGAAAGTAAGGTGACCTGAGGTAACTGCATGAGCTTGAGCGTAATCAACAGGGTCGGGAGCGCAATCAGGTATTCACTGTAGGTCAGCCTTAGTGGGTTGTGTTCAGGAAAGATTAAGCGTTCGCCGGATTCGGAATCCGTACTCGCCGTGATTGTCTCACGAAGAGCTACGACTGCCGAATCATCGTTACTTTCATAACGTGAATCTGGCCTTTGTCTTTGTACACGTGAGCGCTGAGTTCGACGTGATGTCCTACATGGTCCTTCAAGGTCTCGGGATTTACTACCTCCCAGGATTTTCCGCTGTCGTCCGACACAAATATGATCTTGTCACCGTCCGCCTTCACGGTTCCCTTTATGTTCATTAACTCGGGCTTTTGATCTTGGGTCGCATCTTGAGATTTCCCGTGCATGAGGACGGGAACTCCGAGAGTCGCTACCGAAAGTGCCAATACAGCTGCGGATAGTTTCTTCATGTCGCCTCCTAATTGTTCGGAAGGGCCCAACTACAATTTGAGGTTGAAGGAACCGAGAATCTGTGGGCTATCGGGTAAGTGCTGTATTCATGACCTAAGGATGCTATCGGCTATACCACCAAACGCGTAAGTCCACATCCAGTATTCAACCGATAGACGGCCCAGTTACGTGTGCTGAAACTCAGACGGATGCCACATCGACTGAAGGACCTGACGTGGTCAAAGTGTTTTATTTCTCCGGGGATTCTGTTTGCGGAAGATTAAGAACTGTTTTGTACGACGGCATACACTTTGTCCGGCTGGCCAGCAGTCAAGCCTTCACCTATCTCGGCGACCGTTTTCCACAAATGAACATTGGCGACCCTCCGGCAGCGGTCATTGAAATTCTGCCAGATACGCAGCAATCAGGATGGCGAACGGGATTCTATTTAGCGGCCCAACCGCCCCTACAATTCGAGGAAACACTTCGAGCAGTCCGCGACTAAGCGCATTCCCTCGCCGAGGCTAGTGCCAACCGCTAGCTGCAATAAATTTCCAGTTGACAGAAAAGCGCATCCCTTGCTAATAAATTAATTATCCGCAGTGAAGGCCCTGCCCGGTTCGGAGGTGCTATGTCCAACCACGATTCGGTTCACGTTCAGATGCAGATTGAATGCCCGAAGTGTCACAAGAAAATGATTCTAAACATTGGGCTGGTTACTGACACCACCGACAACGTACTCGAATGCCCCAACTGCCAGAACACCCTTATTCCTCTAGTGCCCGGACCAATTGTTGGCGGCCCGTTTTTACTTGATGCCTGATTAAGACCTAAGCTGCGTACGAAAGACCTGAACGCTGATAGGTCGCTTTGGACTTACACTGCGGGCACTCAATCTCGCTCCCCTGAGGCGGGAATTCAGGTTTAGGTGGAAAGAAGTAGTCGGAAAGACTCTCGTTGTCTATCTTCGAGTGCGTAAAAATAAAATTGCACTTACTGCACTTCAAGACCCAACTACGGCGAAGCTACTCTGATGGACTGCTAAAAGATGTGCAAAATGGGACAGCGGTAACTAGTCTGGGAAAGGTCCGTTGACAATAGGTCCCGGTAGAAGAGGGACGATAGTGTTGTGACATCCCAGACATTCAATCGGACTGTCGTCGGGGTTACGAAGCCCGATATGCACAATCATCTTCTGACCACACTGCGGACACTCGATCTGCATGGGGTATTGTGAAAACCGGTCTGGACCACGGCCTGTCGCGGACATCTAAAGCTCCCGACGTAGGACTAGATAAGGCATAAGATAACACTAATAGGCCGTACTAGGGTATTCACTGTAGAGATAGGGAAGCACAAAAGCTGTATGCTCGCGCCGCTCTCGGTTTCAAAAGAAGACGGACTGAGCGCCCCCAGTCCCCGGTCCACAAATGCTTGATAAGGTCAACATCCTGATGGTGGATGACCAGCCGAGCAAGCTGCTCACCTACGAAGCCATCCTCTCGGACCTCGGAGAAAACCTAATCAGGGCGCAGTCTGCGCGCCAAGCTCTGGACCATCTTCTGAAAACCCAGTTCGCCGTTGTCCTTTTGGATGTGAACATGCCCGAACTGGACGGTTTCCAGTTGGCGGACATGCTTCGAAGACATCCCCGTTTTCAGGACTTGGCGATTATCTTCATTTCCGCAACTCACCTCACGGACAGAGATCAGCTAAGAGGCTACGAGCACGGAGCAGTGGACTACATCACTGTCCCTATCATTCCAGAGTTGCTCCGAGCGAAAGTCCAAGTTTTCGCGTCCTTGTATCGCAAGACGCGCCAGCTAGAAGTCGTAAACCGCGAGATGCAGCGGCTCTCGGTTCAAATGATGGCTCTCCAAGACGACGAACGACGGCGCATTGCACGCGAGATGCATGACGGGCTTGGCCAAGAACTCAGTGCAGCCAAGATGACGATCAAAAGCATTCGAACGGCCGACGCCAAAGAAAAAGTAGATGCGGCCTGCGATTTCATAGACAACGCGATTACGCATGTGCGCAGCATAACGTTCCTTTTGCATCCGCCCTTGCTCGATATTTCCGGGTTAGGGTCTGCAATAAGGTCCCTGGTCGAGGGTTTGGCGGAACGTAGCGGCTTCAAAATATCGCTCGACATTCGGCCGCCCGAATTCCCACGCTTTTCGATTGAATTGGAGACTGCCGTCTACCGGATCGTTCAGGAGGCACTCACGAATGTCTTCCGGCACTCTGGCGGTCGAAATGCCTCTGTCAGCCTGTTCGTTGAACATGGGCACTTAGTGGGCCAGGTGCGCGATGATGGTAAGGGCGTCCCGGAGCGCATCGTCAAGTTCAGGCCTGGCGGCGCAGGGGTCGGTCTTGCGGGAATGACGCAACGTTGCAAAGAATTAGCTGGAGAGTTCCGAATTCAGAACGCCAATCCCGGTACCTTAGTCGAGATCGTGATTCCGGTCTCCGTCGTTGTGCACAAACCGGTCGCCGCTGCGGATAGTGACGGACATAGCATGATGAAATGAGAAGTGGCCCAGACTATTATTTCTCTGTCGTGTCGGTCTTATCGGCTTCGATGACGACATTCACCTCAGCGCCTTCTTTCAACTTCACCGTCTTGCCATTCTCGTCTTCCATCGCATTATCAATGCGAATTTCCCGGTAGAGGTGGTCCGCACCCTCAACGCTTATCTCCGCCTTTTCGGGCTGGCTAGGATAGAGCGGTCTGATAATTTTCTGTACCCTGCCAGCCTTCTTCGTCTTTGCTTTTCGCAATGAGGTTACTCCAGGTATTTTTTTCGAGGCGGGATAGAGAGACTAGGCGCCAGTAGTATAACACCTTGCCTCGCAGCTCGGCCATTTGCTCTTTGACAGAAATGAGCTGGGTGGCGAATTTTCGCTGGCACTGTTGATGAACTCCAGAAAAGCGTGCATGGCAGCTTTGTTCGCTTCCATGCGGTTATCGTACAAGTGGAATTGGTCCGATTCTCACACGACATATCGGGAGTTGGCCCATCGACTTGCTGGCCCGACCGTCGC
>Ga0210388_10000352_pt1 | contig 38959 bp, 34 predicted proteins | sample IncBWC19OmetaG_FD_155485 | JGI IMG/M metagenome (GOLD analysis project Ga0210388, IMG submission 155485) | Forest soil microbial communities from Barre Woods Harvard Forest LTER site, Petersham, Massachusetts, United States - Inc-BW-C-19-O ...
GGCTGCGGTAGTGGGGGGACTAGTGGCATGGCGTCTCCGCTTGCCGCTGATCCTCGGATTTGTCTTGGGTGGGATCGCTATCAGCCCGTTCACGCCTGGCCCGCATGTCTCGGACTTACACACCTTCGAGGTATTTGCCGAAGTCGGGGTCGTGCTACTGATGTTTTCGATCGGAGTCGAGTTCTCCATCCCCGATTTGATCCGCGTGAAATGGGTCGCGCTCGTCGGTGCGCCCATTGGGATTCTGGCGATGCTGGGAATTGCGCTCGGGGTGGGAAAGCTTGCCGGATGGACCCTTACGGAAGGACTCGTCATCGGCGCAGCGATTTCTGTGGCGAGTACTATGGTGCTTGCGCGACTGCTGCGGGATTCCGGAAACATGGCGTCCACGCACGGCCGCGTGATGATCGGCATCACTCTCGTCGAGGATCTCGCCGTCATCTGTATGACGCTGGTCTTGCCGGCATTCGGCGGCTCCGGGAAAGATCTCTTCGTGAACGCGGCTTGGACTCTGGGAAAGGCTTTTCTCCTGCTGGTTCCGCTGGGATTCCTTGCGATCAAGGTGATCCCGCCTGTTTTCCGGCGAGTCAAAGCAACCTGTAACACGGAACTTTTCCTTTTGATCGCCATCGCGGTTTGTCTCGGAACCGCGGCGCTCGCACAAGCTGTAGGGTTTTCGGTAGCCCTAGGCGCTTTCCTGGCTGGTTTATCCATCAGCGGTTTAGAAGATCTTCACGACGCGCACACCCAGCTTGTGCCCCTTCGCGATACTTTCGTCGCGCTCTTCTTCGTCACACTCGGGACTCTAATAGATCCCCACGTGCTCGCCCGGAGCCTGCCGCTCCTCGGCCTGATGCTCCTCCTTATCATAATCGGCAAGTTTCTCGTCTGGACGGCCGTGGTGTGGATTTTCCGTTATTCCTTCTGGACGGCGATTGCCGTAGCCGCCGGGCTGACGCAGATCGGTGAACTCTCCTTTGTTGTCGTACAAGTCGGACGATCCTCGGGAATGGTGGCGGAAAACGTGTTCAGCACGTTGATCGCCGCGTCCCTGATTTCGATATTGCTCAACGTTTTTATTGTGCGCGCCACATTTGCATGGCTGAACCGAAAGCTTCCTGTTAGCGCTCCAATACGCAGCGAAAGTGCGGCCTAATGCCGATGCTGTGGTAAACCACGGCGCTTAAGGTTTTGTTTTCTCTATGCGTTTTGCTCGCTTTTACGCGATTGAGGAAGAGCGGCGCAGGAGCCCGGCCGAGCGAAGGATTGTAATTGCAGAAAGGATTGGTGGACGTGACAGGGATCGAACCTGCGACCTCATGCTTGCAAAGCACGCGCTCTCCCAGCTGAGCTACACGCCCATCCTAGCAATAGAATTAGTTTAAAACACTTTCGACGCCAGTGCATCTCCGATCGCTTTTCGTTGTGCCTGAATTGCTTCAGAAGGCCGATTATCTTTTATCGCGATTTTTCGTAGGGCTTGCAACTTGGCGTTAGTCGCTATAATGTTAGCGCGACTATCGAAATGTATGCCGCATTCCCCGAGCGGCGCACTACCCAGGAGGTAACATTTCATGCGCCGCGCGAAAGGTGCCGTTAGACCACCGGCCTCGCAAACTCCCGGTAGCGTCAACGACACTGAGCCTGCAACAAAAAGGCGCGCCAAACCAACCTCGAGCAAAAAACCTACCGCCGGTCTCCGTGAACGGAAGAAAGCGCGCCTTCGCCAGCAGATTGTCGAAACGGCTCTGCATCTTTTTCGCCAGCGCGGCTACGAGAACACACGCATCGACGATATCGTACAAGCTTTGGAGATCAGCCAGCCCACGTTTTTCCGCTACTTCCCTAGCAAAGATGCGGTGCTGCGCGAAGTTGGACGCCGTGCATTTGCTCGCCAGGCAGAAAGCCTGAAGTCCGAGTTATCCATCAAAGCGACGACCGAGCAACGCTTGCGGCGATTTTACGAAACTCTGGGAAACACAACCGAAGTGGGGCGCCCGCTTTGGCAGGCTGTAATTCTCGCCGGGGCCATGGACCCGGTACGCTCGCCGGAGCTGCGTGGCGCCGAGGCGGCAACGGTCAGCCTTCTGCGCGAAATCATCGCAGAGGGCCAAAAAAACGGTGAGATCACGCGTGATTTTCCGGTCGTGCACCTGGCCGAATTCATGGAGGGGCTGTTCAATACCGTTGTCCGGCAGTGGGCCGTCGATCTCACTGGGCCCCACAAGCTTACCGAGCGCGTGCGCAACGCCGTCGAATTTTTTTTGCGGGGTGCCAAGCCGTAAGAGTCCGGAGAAATTCGCTCCTGATCGCGTCAACACCAAAGGAGTTCCAATCGCTTGAGCGAATATTTTGAGCCACGCTTCCCCAATTCTTTGAGACGGACACAATGAAAGCAGCGATTCTTCGCGAGTTCAAAACGCCCCTGACCATCGAGGACGTCGCGCAGCCAATTCCCGAAGCGCAGGAAGTGTTGATCGAGGTCGAAGCGTGCGGCGTCTGCCACTCAGACTTGCATGTGGCGGATGGCGATTGGCCGCAACTCGTTCCCATCACTAAACGGCCTTTGATCCTGGGGCACGAAATCGCGGGACGAGTCGTGGAAAAAGGCGCGTCCGTCCATAATCTGGAAATCGGCGACCGCGTCGGCGTTCCTTGGGTGTACTGGACTTGCGGCGAATGCGATTTCTGCCGCGAAGGCAACGAAAATCTTTGCCCCAAACAAAAAATTACTGGCGTCACGGTTGACGGCGGCTACGCGGAGTTCGTCAAGGTTCCCGCGAGCCATGCCACAAAAATCCCCGATGAGCTTTCTTCTATCGACGCAGCACCGCTTTTCTGCGCAGGAGTCACCGTTTATCGTGCCTTGAAACACGCCAGAATCCAGCCGGGCCAGCGTTTGGCGGTCTTCGGCGTCGGCGGCTTGGGGCACTTGGCCGTGCAAATCGGGCAGGGGCTGGGAGCAATCGTCACCGCCATCGACGTCTCCGACGAAAAACTCGCACAAGCCAAGAGCTTGGGCGCATCCGCGACGTTAAACTCCGCCACAGTAAATGTTGTCAAAGAGCTGCGACGAGCGGGCGGAGCCCATGTAGCGATAGTGACTTCGGCCGCAAAAGCGGCCTATGACGCAGCCTTTCCCTGTGTTCGTCCAACCGGCACACTTCTCGTAGTCGGCCTGCCTTCCGAGTCCCTTTGCTTTCCGCCAATCATTATGGCTGCAACAGAAGTGCGCATCCAGGCTTCCTCCGTCGGAACACGGGAAGATTTGCGGCACGTGCTGACATTGGCAGCCGCGGGAAAAATCCATTGCCAGACGGCCACGCGCCCGCTCGCCCAAATCAATGAAGTCCTGGAGCAACTGCGCCACGGCCAAGTATCCGGCCGGATCGTACTCGTACCTCGCTGAATCGGATGCTGTAGCAAAAATCGGTCGAGGGCCAATCGCTGGGAGTCCGCTTCAGCAATTCGGGTTACCACAATCCCATCCAGAATTTCGCCAAACAGTAAGAGGGAAAGTCTGAATCGACCAGCCGTTTGCTGGAGATCCCCGATCGAGCTTCAGCGTTAGTCAACCTTTTATGATATTGACAATCAGGATTGTTAACTGCGCGCCAGAGCGTGGTGGCGTGAAATTCCACGCGAACGCATCTATCGAACCGCAATATACAAATCGACCACGGAGTCCGCTGGATTCTGCGCCCGCTGATCGTAAACTTCAAAGTCAGCTTTGTAGGTCCGATCCCCGCCTAAGGCACTCTTCGGCGTCGCCCACACTCGTCGCCACATCTCCACAACGACTGTCTGCACAGGGCCCCTCTCAGAAGTGAACATCGCATATCGCCCCGCAGGCACACTCTTCGCGACCATGCCCGCCGGCACGCTCTCCACTTTCGTCACGCGCGCGCCCAGCACGTAGGTGTACTCCCCATCCTTGTCGCTCGCGTACTCGGTGTACAACGCCACAATATTCCCGTCCGCCTTATTAGGAATCGCCGCCAGCACTCCTTCTTTAAATAGCCGTTCCCACTGCTTGCCAATGGGCCGCTCCGGCGTCATTTGCTCCTCATTGCTCGTACGCACAGCAATGCCAACCACCGTAAATCCATCCTGCTGCACGGCTTTTGGATTCATGTCAGTTTCTTTCTTCATTCCTGAAAATGTGAAGACGGCACACATGACAATCGCTACTACAATTCCAGTCAACATCATCGCGCCTCGAATTATTTTTTGAATATCGAAGCCTCCCACTGCGCTGGCAGCGCCTCAGTATCGAGTTTTCAAAACTATCTTAGCAGTCTCACTCTCACGGCCATAAAATTGTATCGTTTCCCCGAAACAATTCCCGAACAAAATCCGTTCCTCCCAACAGGCAGATGAACGGTTTCGCGAAACCCAACTCCATGTACAATGCCGTCGGCTTGCGACTTCAAACCCCAATCTTCGGGAGCAATTCATGTCAATGGACGATTTGATAGCTCCGCCGACTTCTTCGCTTAGACCGGACTCTTCGCCTCCTTCTGACAAGCGATCTCTGTGGCGTAGATTGCGTGATTGGTGCTCCCGCCAGTGGGCCGCCATCCGTCCCGGTCCCGAAGCGCGCCGCGGCGCCGTTTGGGGAACGTTTGCTGCCGCCGCCATTTGCGTCATCATTGGCGGCCTCTATTTAGATACGGGCTTCGGTTACATTTTCGATTTTGCGTTTTGCATCCTCATCGCCGCGATCGTCATTCCCTTGGTCGCTCTCCTCGTCATGTTACTCCTGACCATCGCCAGAAAGTTGCCGCGCTCCGCCACAGGAATGATTGTCGGCTCCTGCATGATCGTCATGATGTTATGGGGACCGCCAAAATTGGGGATTATCATGGCGATTCTGATGGGCCTCGCCACCGGAGTTCTCGGGGCCACAATCGCCACTTTTTTCTGGGGCGACTTCGGCCAAGCGGCGCTAAGCAAGAAAATTATCGTTGGCCTGCTTTTCGTACTCGCTCTCGCTGGCAATATCTATTTCATTTGGCTCTTTGCTCACGCGGGTTCGATGGAAAAACTGATCTCCTGGAAGCCGCCCGCCGATTCCATGCCCGCGAAATTGGCCGCACCGGATCCCTCCGCACCTGGGCCATTCCACGTGTTGAAACTTTTCTACGGCGTCGGCAACGACATCCGCCGCCCCGAATACGGTTCCAGCGTGGCGATCAAAACTCACACTGTGGACTCGTCTGACTTCTTCAAGGACTTCAACGGGTGGAAGCGCTGGTCGCGCAAGAAATATTGGGGCTTCGATATCGACAAGCTCCCGCTGAATGCGCGCGTTTGGTATCCCGATGGTCCAGGGCCGTTTCCTCTTGCTCTGATCGTTCATGGCAACCACAACATGGCCGCTTTCTCCGATCCCGGATATGAGTACCTCGGCGAATTGCTCGCCAGCCGCGGCATCATCCTCGCCTCCATCGACGAAAACTTTCTTAATAGCGGGCTGTTTCACGACCCGGACAATCAACAAGCCGTTCGTGGTTGGATCCTGCTCGAGCATTTGAAACTCTGGAAGGAATGGAATCAAGCCGAAGGCAATCCATTCCACGGCAAAGTAGATATGTCGCGCATTGCGGTGATGGGCCATTCGCGCGGCGGCGAGGCTGCGGCCACCGCCGCCGCATTCAATCGCATGAAGTACGCTCCCGAAGACGCCAACATCAAATTTGATTACGGCTTTGCGATCAAAGCAGTCGTGGCCATCGCGCCAGTGGACGGGCAGTACAAACCAGCTGGGCAACCTCGCTGGATTGAAGACGTCAGCTATTTAACTTTGCAAGGCGCGCACGACATGGACGTTGCCTCTTTCGATGGCAGTCGCCAGGCGGACCACGTTCGCTTCACGCAGCCAGGACCATGGTTCACAACCGAGATTTACGCGTATCGCGCAAACCACGGCCAGTTCAATACCGTGTGGGGCAACGACGATGCTGGTAAGCCGCTTGGCTGGCTGCTCAATCTCAAACCGCTGATGCCCGGCGACGAGCAGCGCCGCATCTCCAAAACGTATATCTCCGCGTTTCTCGAAGCCACGCTCAAGGATCATCGCGAATACGTTCCGTTGTTTGAGGACTGGCGCGTCGCTCGCGCCTGGTTGCCGGACACGATCTTCTTCAATCGCTATCGGGACGCTTCTTACGTCCCGTTGGCGTCGTTCGACGAGGATGCCGACCTCACAACCACAACCGCGCCAGGCGGGCACATCGAGGGAGAGAATCTTTCCATCTGGAACGAAGGCAAAATTCCCTATCGCGATGGCGATCGCGGCTACAACGGCGTTTTTCTCGGATGGAACCGCGCCAAAGATGCGCCTTCTGCGACTTATACCCTCACATTGCCGGCTGGCGCAGCAGCGAATTGGCATTTGTCGGCAAACTCGACGCTCGAGCTTTCTGTCGCGCCGCTTGACGAAGACGTATCGCTGCCCGGCAAGAAAAAAGACGACGACAAAGACAAGAAAAAAGCCGAGGAAAAGAAAAAAGAAGAGGAGAAGTCCAAGAAGAAAGAGCGCGAATCGCCTGATTTCACAATCGAACTCGTCACTACCGACGGTGTGACGGTCAGCGCTCCCATGAGCCGCTTCATATCCATTCCGCCGCCCTTCAAGGAAAAACTTGCGAAGCTCGACGTAGTCAGTGACGCTGCATACAACCAGGATTGGGAAGCCGTTTTCCAGTCCGTGCGCGCGCCGCTCTCCGGGTTTGAGATGATTTGCAAAGACAAGTGTCCCGCGTTCGATCCTGCCAAACTCAATGTCGTGCGGCTGAAGTTCGACCGCACGCCGATGTATAAAATCTGTATCAGCGCAATTGGTTTTGGCAAACAGTGATGTATGCTGTCCCCTCTTTGGAGGCTGCCCATGCATCTTTTGCGCGCGCGCGCCGCTTGCTTCTTGTCGATAGTCATCTTTTTGTTTGCCGCTACCGGTGCTGACGCGCATGTCACGCGCGTCGAGATTCTTTCGCGCACCAATGTTCTGGATGGCCGGGCGTTCGGATTGGCTGGCGGCTACGAAAAAATCGTTGGCCGCGTTTATTTCGCGGTGAATTCGGACAATCTTCACAACAAGCTGATCGTCGATCTCGATAAAGCGCCGCGCAACGCGCAAGGTGAAGTGGAATTCTCCGCCGATCTTTATTTGCTGAAGCCCAAGGACATGAACAAGGGCAACGGCTCGGTGCTTTTCGAAGTTTCTAATCGCGGCGGCAAAGGAATTCTGCACCTTGTGAACGGCTTCAGCTCTTCCACTCCGGAGGGCGAATATGGCGACGGCCTTCTGATGCGTCAGGGCTATACGGTTGCCTGGGTCGGCTGGGAGTTTGACGTTCCCGATGAAGGGGATCGCCTCAAGCTCTACGCTCCAGTCGCTCACGATGCTGGAGGAAAAGGAATTCACGGCTTGGTGCGTTCGGATTTCACGCCGGCACAAAAAGTAGACGACATGCCGCTCGGGCATTTCCTCCTCGGGCCGACGGGAGGAAAAAGCTATCCGGTCGATGATCCTGCAAGCGCGAAAAATGTTTTGACGGTGCGCGATGCGCCGGATGCCAAGCGGCAAACGATTCCACGTTCGCAATGGAGTTTTGCTCACACCGTCGACGGCAAGCTTGCCGCCGATCCTCATTTCATTCATCTCGACGGCGGATTCCAGGCGGGAAAGATTTATGAGGTGATTTATGAAGCGAAAGACCCGGCGGTCGTGGGGGTTGGCTTCGCGGCCGTGCGTGATTTTCTTTCCTATTTGAAATACGAACCGCAATCCACGGCGCCTGTAAAGCGCGTTTATGCCGTCGGCATTTCTCAAAGCGGACGCTTTCTCCGGCATTTTCTCTACCAGGATTTCAACGCCGACGAGCAAGGCCGTCAAGTGATGGATGGAATCATCGCTCACGTCGCTGGCGCGGGCAGAGGCAGCTTCAATCATCGGTTTGCGCAGCCCTCGCGCGACGCTCAGCCGCTCTCCAGCATTTTCTTTCCCACCGACCTTTTCCCGTTTACCGATCTTCCGGAAACCGATCCGGATACAGGTGACACAGGCGGTTTGCTCGACGCTTCGATAAAATCCAAGAACGCACCGAAGTTGTTTCTGACCAATACATCGTACGAATATTGGGGCCGCGCGGCGTCTCTGATTCACACGTCACCGGACGGGTTGAGCGACGCGAAAATCGGCGAAAATGTTCGCGTCTACTTCCTCGCTGGCTTGCAACATTTTTCAGCTCCGTTTCCACCGCAGAAATCCAGTCCGGGCTCGCCGGATTCCAACGCGCAGCAACGCTACAATCCCAATCCAATTCAGTGGTATTGGCGCGCGTTGATCACGGATTTGGATCAATGGGTGAAAGATGGCACGCCGCCGCCGGCGAGCACGTATCCGAAAATCGCGGATGGATCGCTCGTGCCACTGAGCAAATCGGCTTTTCCAAACATCCCGGGAGTCAACAAGCCGCACGAAGTGAGTCTCGCCTACCATCTGGACCTTGGTCCGCAGTGGAAAGAAGGAATCGTCAGCATCGAACCTCCCAAAGTTGGCAAGCCGTTCGTGGTGCTCGTTCCTCAATCTGACGCCAACGGAAACGACATGGGGGGCGTGAGTTTGCCGGAATTGCAGGTTCCGCTGGCCTCTTATACCGGATGGAATCTGCGCGATCCCGCTATCGGGCTTGGCGAATTGCGGCTGAGCTTTTACGGTTCGTTCATTCCCTTCGCAAAGACCGCAGCCGAGCGTGCAAAAACAGGCGATCCGCGCCTCTCGATTGCGGAACGCTATGCTTCGCGCGACGAGTACATAGGTAAATTCGCAGAAGCGGCTATGAAATTGATTCATGAACGTTTTCTGCTTCGTGAAGACTTGCCTGCATTGATCGAACGTGGCGAGCGCGAATGGGCCGAAGTCACGGCACAAAAACAGTTTGAGTAATCGCAACAGGTAGAAAAAATAATCGGAGGAACAATGAATCGGAATCGCCGGGACGTTTTGAAGGGCGGAAGTCTTGCGTTGCTGGGCGGGGGCTTGTTTCGCCGCATGGACAAAATTGACGGAATGCAGACGCAGGGTGCGGGCGGATCGCTGACGGAAATCGTCAAGAGCCGCAGCACGGGCACCAGCGAAAAACTGCTGCTTGGACCGACCCCCGGCGCAGAGGGTCCCCCAGAACCGGCGAAAGTGGACCGGCTGCCGCTGGAGTGGAACAAGCAGACCGTCGCGCGCTTCAAAGAGCAACTGGCACAGAAAGATATTCATGCATTTATAGCGCGCGATCAGCTCAACATTATTTATTTGACGGGCTACTGGCACACGCACACGGAGCGGCCGCAGGTAGTCTTTATGAATAAGGACGATGCGGATCCGTGGTTTCTCTATCCGGCGCTGGATCGCGACTTGGTGAAGGGCTGGTGGTTTGGCGGCGGCTGGGAATATTTCGACACGAAGCACGCCGAGGGCGGATTTCCCGAGCAGGGAAAAGTCGTGCAGGGCAAGACGGTGGATTTGTTCCAGATGCTGCTCGAAGGAATGAAAGCGAAAGGCGTCCAGGGCAACAAAATCGGTATCGACGGCAAACTCTACGCGGACGAGTTGGCGACGGCGAAGAAAATTCTGCCGAAAATAACATTTGTGGACGTTAGCGATGCGCTTCTCGAGATGCGCGAAGTGAAGACTCCCGAGGAGCTTGCGCTGACGCGACGCGCGTATACATATTTTGACCGGGCGCACGCGTATGCGCGGGATTACATTTTGACTTACGGAACGGATGTAACGGATTACGAAGTGGCCTTCGCGAGCACTTTCTGGATCAACAATGTGCTGCTCTCGGATTTGGACCTTGCCGGCGGACTCCCGCACCACGGCGTGGCGGCAATGGTCGAGATTGACTGCCGCGTCGGGCGCCTCTGCGCGTATCCGCATCCGAATCAGCCGCGGTTCAACCGTATCCAGCGGAACATGCCCTTTCAGGTCGATGGCGACGCCTACATCGGCGGACACGGTGGAGAAAACTACCGCATGTACATCCTCGCGGACAACGCCGGCCAATTCGATGCGCACATGCGAAAACTCTGGGAAGTGAGCCAGCACACCTGCGATATGCAAGTGGAATTGCAGAAGGAAGGCTCGACGTGTTCGAGCGTAGCGTACGAGATTCACAAATACCAAGTGGCGCAAGGAGTGCAGGACTACATTTACCACCGGCCGGCACACGGAGAAGGCTCGGAAGGACACCAGCCGCCTTATCTTTCGCTTGGCGACTACACCGTTCTGAAGAAGAACATGTGCTTCTCCGAAGAGCCGGGGCTCTACGACCCGAAAGCCGGAGTCGGATTTAACTGGAGCGATCATGTGGTTACGGGAGTGAAGTCCGGGTACCGGATGAGCATGGTGCCGTACTCGAAGGAATGGAGTTGGATCAAAATCTGAAGTAATGAGGTAGCGGCTGAAAAAATAAACTTCGCGCGAAGGGGAATAAGGTCATGACCTAGTTCCCCTTTGCAGGCGTCCGCGAAGTATTTTCCTGCGTTGGCGCTGAAATCTCGTTTGATCTTCGCGACGGTTTCTCTGAGAGTACGCCTTGCGTGTAGAGCCCGCGAACGATTTAGGTCCGCGAACATCCTGTCCGTTCCTGACATCAACCAACAAAATGAAAGCTTGCGAGCTCAAGCCGCCGGCCATTAGCGGCGGGCGATGCTGACACGCGAGATAAGAGATAGACTCGATGGGCGACGACAGCGATGCGCTGAGGGGGAACGTGGCAGAGCCAAAGGCAGAGTACTCGAGCAGGTTGGAAAAATACCTGAAGAAGATTGCGGAGAGGGACCGCGTGCACTTGCGCGTGGGATACGCAAAGCTGCTCGTGATTGTGGCGGGATTGGCGCTGGCGTGGAGCGTTCTGGCGAAACATTTCTTGTCCGCTTATTGGTTGATAGCGCCGGTGGCGGCCTACTTGTTGTTGACGATTTTGCATGGGCGTGTTTTGCGGGCTAAGGAGAGGGCGAACACGGCGGCGGAGTTTTATCGCAAGGGTATTACGCGGATGGAGGATCGCTGGGCTGGAACGGGGCAGACGGGGGAGCGGTTTCGCGATGCGAATCATGTGTATGCGGAAGATCTGGATCTCTTCGGTCGCGGGTGCCTGTTTGAATTGCTTTCTACGGCGCGATTGCCGATGGGTGAGAGGCAGTTGGCGGTTTGGCTGAGTGAAGGATCGGAGATTTCGGCGATCCTGGAGAGGCAGAAATTGATTGAGGAGCTGCGGGACAAACTGGATTTACGCGAGGACTTGGCAGTGATGGGAGAGGATTTGCGGGCGCGTTTGAATCCCGAATCGATGATGGAGTGGGCAGAGCGGATATCGATTTTGCCAGGAGGCCCGATGTGGCGCGCGGTGATGGCAGTGCTGGCATTAGGGGCGGCGGCCGGGATTGTCTATTACTTTGAAACAGCAACACTTTGGCCGCTGTTGAGTGTATTTGTGGTGGAGGCTGTCGTTCTTGGCTGGCTGCGGCGCAAAGCGCATACCGTGATCGAGAATGTGGATTGCAACGGAGAAGGGCTGCTGCTTTTTTCTGACATTCTGGAGCGGCTGGAGCGAGAGCCGTTTGTGGCGCCGCGTTTGCAGGCCCTGGCCGCGGAATTGAAGCAGGGGAACGAGCCGGCATCGGCGGCGATTCGAACATTTGCGCGAATTGTGTATTGGATCGATGCTAGCGACGGTGTGCTTGCGAAGATGGCCGAGCTGCCCTTTCTCTATAGCGTGCAAGTGGGGATGGCGGCGGAGGCTTGGCGGAGGCGCTGGGGCGCGAAGATGCGACGGTGGGCGGAGCTGACGGGAGAAATGGAAGCGCTGCTCTCTTTGGCGGCATATTCGTACGAGCATCCGGCGGACCCGTTTCCGGAATTTGTCGACGCGAAGGAAGGAGTAGGATTTTTTGACGGCGAGGAATTCGGACACCCACTGATTGCGGCGGAGAAGTGCGTGAGAAACAGCGTGCGGCTCGATGCGCAGACACGAGTTTTGCTGGTGAGCGGGTCGAATATGTCGGGGAAGAGCACGTTTTTGCGCATCGTTGGAATAAACACCGTGCTGGCGATGGCTGGCGCGCCGATTCGCGGAAAGAGATTGCGGTTGACGCCGCTTCGGATTGGAACACGAATTCGAAGTACCGACTCGCTGCAAGAGGGGCGATCGAGTTTTTTTACGGAGATTCTGCATATCCGGAAAGTATTTGACGCGGCGAATGGCGCGGTACCGATGCTGTTTTTGTTTGATGAATTGCTGGAGGGAACGAATTCGAAAGACCGCCGAATCGGTGCGGAAGGGTTGATTCAGGGACTGCTGAAGCGGCACGCGATTGGGATTGTGACGACGCATGATTTGGCGTTGACGGAGATTGCGGCGGCGGTGGGGAATGTTTTGCGGAATATGCATTTTGAGGATCAAGTAGCCGACGGGAAGATGAAGTTTGATTACCGGTTACGCGAGGGAGTGGTGGAAAAGAGCAATGCCCTGGAATTGATGAGATTGATAGGGTTGGAGACTTAGGAGACTCCAGCGCTCGTTCAACGGTGCGCAAGAAAAAACAAAAGCAGATCTCTCGCTTCGCTCGGGATGACAGTTTTATTTTTATGCCGCTCGAAACTTCGTTAGGCGGCGGAGATTCGACGAATAAGGTCTTCTTGTTCGGATTTGCTTTCGGCGCCGATGGTGAACGCGTCGAGAAGATTCAGCCCGAGCGCAAAATTCAGGGCTTCGTCCTGGCGGTCGCGCAGAGCGCCCTGGCCGAGAATTTTCATGCCAATGATTCCCTTCCCTTTGGCACGCATTTCCTCGATCACGCTTACGACCGTATCCGGATCGGCATCCATCATTGCGCCGATGGGATTGATGCGGACCAAATGGACTTCGACCCAGGAAGAATTGGTGGCGGCGCGCAAAGCTTCTATGGAATGGCACGAACAGCCGTGAGTTCGGATGATCCCCTTTTCCTTGGCTTCAGAAAGAACGTCCATCACGCCTCGATAGCGATCGGTCCAGTCCGGCTCTGTGAGGCAGTGCATGAGGCAGATGTCGAGGTGATCGGTGCCGAGTTCTCGGCGAAAACGGTCGAGATCGGCACGAGCGGACGCGGCATCGCGCGCCCAAGTCTTGGTTAGAACGGTAACTCTGTCGCGCTGGACGTGCTTGAGGGCCTCAGCAACGTGGGGATGGCTACCATAGCTATCCGCCGAATCAAAAAATCGCAGGCCGTGATCATAGCCGTTTAGGAGAAGATCGGAGAGGCCCTGGACTCCGAGAGCGGTCTGATGAGAATGATGGCCGGAGCCAACAGTGCCCGTGCCCATGGCAAGGCGGCTGGTCTGGATGCCGGTCTTGCCAATGCTAATGGTGTCCGACGCGCTAAATTTGCGCGAGAGCGGCTTGAGCGTTAAAGCGCGGGCGCGCTGGGCAAACGCGGCGGAATGGAGCCAAGCTGCTCCCGCGGTGCACGCGGAACGAATGAGAAATTCGCGGCGTTTCATGGGCCTCCTCAGAAACGTCCTTGCAGAGGATGCTACACCCAATATGGACGGATGGGTCCGGGCGGCGGTTATCAAGAATTGCAGCGGAGCTTCTTAAATGTAGAGTTGTCTAGTTAAGGGGAGAGTCGGAGGGCTTGATTTCGCCAGGCGATGGCAGCCGCGCTTCCAAGGAAAGATTCGAGCGAATGAGCGATTCGACCTGATTCCATACAGCGGGATCACATTCAATTTGGATGTGAGACTTCATGAATACGCGATCCCACCAGGGATATTGGCCGCAACTGAGAGGCTTCGTTTTGTAGTCCGAACGGAAATTGCCGAGGATGCGAGTGCGCTCAGGATTGGCGGCGCGAATCTGAGGCTGGCCATGGAGCATGCCATCGAGCTGGTAAAAATTGACGGCCTGCGCGACGTTAGCCGGAATTACGGCGTCATTCTCGCCTCTCTTGGAGACGCTATCGACCTGGATCGTAAGAACCACGGGAATGCCGTCTTTTTCCAACTGGCGGGCAAGCTCGACCGTTTCTGAAGCGCCCCAACTGTGGCCAAAAATAATGATGCGTGCATTTTGCTTTTCTTCGAGCGAAAGTTTTCCGTCACCGTTGGAATCCAAGAGGTGAAGCACTGCCTGATGTGCATCATTACCGCGGTGGTTCTCAAACGTTTGGACGAAAACGCTGGAAGCGTATTCTTCGCGCAGGCGTTCAATCAGTTGGACTTCGGTGTGGACGCGATCATCGTGGCGAACATAGCCGCCGAGAAAACCGATGACAATAACGGATGAAGAAGTCGAAACACCTGCAGGAGTAGCCGGGGGCTTCGAGCTCGCCCCACCGGAGACGAGGGCCAAAGAAAAAACCAAGAAGAAGACCCGGAACGAAGAAAGCATTCGCTGCACCGCGACAGGCAAACTACATCAGTACAGATGAGAGAAACAAGACTAAAGTTACGCAAAAATGGAAGGGAGAGAATGGTACGGAGCAGTGAAAAAAGTGGGAGGAATGCCTTAGTACTCACAGGACCACCCTGCTTATTCGCTTATTGAGGCTGACTGAAGGACGCCACTGTGGCGCGCGCACCACTGGTCGGCGTGCTGTTAATCGCAACCGTAGAAGTTGCGCTATTGACCCGAGCCGCCTCCAACAGTGCCCAATCGTTTTTGAATTCCGGCATGATCTCGCGGCTATGCTTGGGACTCTTCAGATAGTGATCCGCGCGAGCCAGAGTTAGCGCATAAGCCCACTGGGAATCGCTTCCAGATGCAAAGAGGTTGCTTGCGCTTAGTCCCAGCCGCGACGGCTTGCCACCTTGCGAGAGGTCCAGCCAAAGAGTCCCGTTGGTATCGACCGAAAGCGTGCCGGCGCGATCCAGATACTTATACAGACGGCCGAGAAACTCATAGTTCGGAATGACTTCGCGGCTGATAGCATCGTTTGCAAGCGATCCAAATGCCTCCCGATATTGTTTCCATTCCTGGGTGCTACCCACGAGTTCCAAGCTTTCCTGATTAACAATCGCTTCCAGCTCCTCTTCGCGTGGGATGTCCTTCTCCGCCTTTGCTTCTCGAATTTCTACCTTGATGTCCGCCGTTTCGGCGTTGGGATATTGTTCCAATTCGTGCTCGGGATTAAAGCGTCCAGTGAGCAAATAAGAAGCGGCCATGAACGGCAGTTCGTGGTCGGCAAAGAGAATCATGGGCACCAGAAGTTTTTTGGAGTGGTACAACTGCTCGGTTCCGTTGCGGCACTCTGTGCTGCGCTTGATCGTTCCGGGTAGCTGCGCGAAATGCAGCACGCGAAGATGCGCTTCTGGATGGTGTTCGCCAAAGTGGGTGAAGGAACGCGCGATGGCTTTCGGAGTGATCAAGCCGAAGTCGTTCAGATAGTCGGCTCTGGCCGCGTGAGGGTAATAGGTATTGAGGACGCGGCGAGAGAACGTGGCGCAATTTTGCGTAACGCCGTTAAAGTGGTTCTTATTGGGGAGAGAGTTGAATTCCTCGATCAGCGCGCGGTCCTGTTCTACGGAGGTCTCGACGACAAAAATATAGATACTGCGCTCAAGCGTGGCGCCGACCATCTCGCGCCACTCCGCTTTGCCACTCGTGCGGCAAGTGGGGCTGTCGCAGTAACCAGCTAGAAATTTTGTGCGGTATCTTTCTTCAAGAGCATGCTTGATTTTCTGCGAGCTGAAAAGCGGCCGGTTCTGGGGATCCTCGACACCGTATAAATAGACCGAGAGCGGCACTATGTTCCACTCGAAGGGCTTATCCTCTCCCAACGTGGTGTAGTTGCTCATGACCGAGCCTGGTTCGTCTGGACGGCACAGGCGAAGCTTTACGGGCGTTTCCGCGCATATCCGCGAGAAATACACGGCGCTGTGACCGGATCCTGAGATTCTAGCGAAACTTGTATCCAAGGACTCATTAAGAAGCACGCCGACATCCGCATAGGCGGGAGAAGAGCCCAGACCGACAAATAGAAGTACTAGAACTGCCGTCATTCGGACAGCGGTTTTCGCTCGCGCGGCCATAGTCTTGGCCATTGACAAGCAGATTGTGGTCGGCTTGCGCACCTCTATCGGGTTCCTTTCTGCCGAAGGCTCAAAGTACAAGTTTAGCCTACCGGGGGGTATCAGTGGATTGGTGTAGAGGCCGGGCTAATAGTGCTTTAGGCAAATAAAAGCCCGCACTAAAGGACAGGTGCCCCTTCCATAAACCATTGAAAAAGAAAGACCTAAGGTCATTTAAAACGCCGGTGGGAAGTCCATGGTTGCTTCATGACCCGCTGACCCTGGCTCCAGCCAGGAGCGATCCGCCGAATATCAGTCGTGAAAGAGGCATTGGCCGTATCTCTATCGTTTAACCCAAATTTGAAGGGAATGTCTTGGCCAAGTTTGGCCCTGCCGAAGACCTCTTTGAGAGGGGCACGGGGGCGGATGAGAGAGTTCTAAATAAAAAAGAGGCTCCCCCTCAAACGAAGCCCGCGAGAATCCGTACGTTACTTTGCGCGACCTGGCATTTCGAGTTTACACATCATCGACAATTCGATTTTGCCGAGGCGAGAAAAAAGGCATGCTTTGCTGGAGATAGGTGGTCTGTTAGAATGAAATGCTCAGTATTGCAACTTCTAGAGCAAATTTCTGGCTGCTACAGACAGCTAAGTAGGAAAAACAATGGCACTGAAGTGTGAACTTTGCAGCAAAGGGCCGCATTTTGGCAACGTAATCAGTCACGCGAACAATACAAGGCGTAGACGGTGGAATCCGAACCTGAAGCGTGTCCACGCGTTAGTGGACGGCGCCAGAAAGCATATTCGAGTTTGCACGGCCTGCATCCGCGCGGGCCGCGTCAAGAAAGCGGCCTGAGCACCACACCTTGAACCCTTCCCAAGCTAAGTTCAGCCTGGCTTTGCCCGCGCATGGCCCCATGAGAGGGCTGGCGCGCGCGGCGATGCTCTTCCCCGTGGCGGCAATGGCTCTTGCCATGGGCACCGGTTGCAAACAGAAGACGCAGCCGTCGCCAGACGTGTGGGCAGTGGTGAACGGGCAAGAAATCAAACGCGATGACGTCGACAAATACTATCGAACGCGTGTGAATCCCGACGGGCAGGAGCCTTCGCAGGAAGAAGCTCTGTCGCTGAAATTAAATGTTCTGGAAGAGCTCATCAACAATGAGATTCTGCTGGAACGGGCAAAAAAACTGAACCTGGAAGCAAGCGACGGTGAAGTGGAAGACAAATTCACCGAGATGAAGAGTCCTTACACGGAAGACGAGTTTCAGAGACAGTTGAAGGATCGCGGCGTCTCGGTAGATGATTTGAAGCGCGACTTGCGAAGGCAGCTTTCCATCACAAAGCTCCTGAACCGCGAAGTGGTTGCGAAAATTTCCATCACCGACCAGGACGTCACCGACACCTATAACGCGAATAAAGCTCAATTCAACGTCGTGGAACCGCGCTACCGGATATCCGAGATCGTTGTGACGCCGCGCAAGGAACCGCAGATTCGCAACCTTAAGAATGACGACGCCACCAATGAGGTCGAAGCCGAGCGTAAAGTAAAAATGCTCGAGGACAAGCTGAATAGCGGCGCGGACTTCGCCCAGATGGCGATGGACTATTCTGAGGACATGAACTCATCCGCAATGGGTGGCGACTTGGGGTACGTGCCGGAATCGGCGCTGAACCAGTCTGATCCAACTCTGAAGAGGTTAGTGATGGGGATGAAGCCGGGCCAAGTGAGCCCGCCGCTTCCGATTCAGTCCAAGGAAGGTCCACGCATCGTCATTTTGAAGCTCATTTCGCGCGAGTCGCCCGGGCAACGCAATATTTCTGACCCGCAAGTACAACAGACGATTCGCGACACGCTGCGTAGCCACAAAGAACAGTTGCTGCGTGCCGCGTACCTGACGATCGCTCGAGACGATTCGCGCGTGACGAACTATCTCGCGCAACAAGTGATCGAAGCCGCTGGCAAACTGCCGGATGCGGCGAAAACGGATTTCCCCGCCAAGTCGTCCGGACATTAATTCCTGAGGGAACGATTTCCGCGGGATTTTACCTCTTTATCCGACCATCGTGCGACGCAGCCCTTCGCGGTCTATTCCTTCCGGAATTTCTCCTTTATTGACGTACGTGTAGCCCAAGCCCACAGCGGCGCGCGGCATACCCAGCAAATTCGAAAGATCAAGATGACGCGACACTTCAACGATGTAGCCGAGCCGAATCTTAAGGTAAAAACTTAGCAGTCCTAATATTCCATGAGATTTCCTCAACAGGCTCAAGACCTGCTGCTTTGCTTCCGGCCTTTGAAAAACGCGGGCAAAAACTTGCGCCGCTTCCGCGAGTTCTGGAAATTCTTCGCCATCCTCGAACGCTTTTCGCGAGGACGCATAGCGGGTGGAGAGACTTCCGTTCTCATACAAAGCCAGCCAGAGAACATCATCGTCGGCATTGCAACTCGCAAGAGCTGTGCAGGCGAGGCGCGTGGATAACGTTAAAGCGAGGGATTCAAGAATACCCAAGTCAAACTCATCGGTTTGCTGATCGTAAACAACGATCCAGCCCATGGTCTCCGGCGTGACATAGGCGCGCCGGCCGAGCTCCTCAAGCAGAGCAACGACGTCGGATTGCTGCGCGCCTTTCACCGAAACGTTGGTGTACCAATTCCCCATAGCCGTTCAGGAAACAATACAAAGCACTTCGCCGGCGTTAACAGCCTGGCCTTCTTTAACCTGAAGCCGCTCAATAGTTCCGCCCTTTGGCGAACGAATTTCGTTTTGCATCTTCATCGCTTCCACGACCAGTAGACCCTGGCCGGCTTCGACTCTATCGCCAGCTTGGACGAGAATGCGGATAACCTTACCAGGCATGGGAGCAGTAACCTGCTGGCGGCCTTCAACTTCGAGCGCGCCATGACGCCGGCCACGCCATGCGCGAGGATCGACAACCTGGGCGGAAAATTCCTGCAATCCTGTCTGTAGCTTGAGTACGCCGTCCGCCGAATGAGTGATGCGTACCTCGTACGATTGGCCATCGAGAATCAGGGAAAGAGTATTGGGGCCGATTTCCACGGCATCCGCATCAATAGGTTGGCCATCGAGGGAGATCTTCCAGCGGTCCGCCTCGCGATCGAGTTCAACGCTGCGCCGCATTTTTCCGGACTGGCCCGTCAACTGGATTTCAAATTTCATGGCAGGCGGTCCAATTGCTGGCGACGGCCTTCTTGCTTCCATCGCGAAGGTGAAGCCTCCTGATCGGAAGCGACCTGACCCGATGGCTTGTCAGACTGCTTTGCCTGCCAGAGCGCGGCTGCAATGCTGGCCGCGTCGGCGGCGCGGTCCGAGTTCGTACTCTCGTTCGTCGAAGTGGGAGAGGAAGGCGAACGTTGAAGCAATTCATCCAGCCACTTGGTGTGGATTTCTCCGCGAAGAAAATCGGGCTCGGAAAGTATCCGGCGGAAGAGGCCTGCGTTGGTCTTTATGCCAGTGACGGTGTACTCCTGGAGAGCACGGCGCAACCGCGCGATGGTTTCTTCGCGGCTGTTGCCCCACGCAATCAACTTGCTCAATAGAGGATCGTAGTCCATCGGAACGGTCCAGCCTTCATAGACGCCTTCATCGAGACGGATGCCAGGGCCGCTAGGTGCGTGTTGCGAGAGAATTTTCCCCGGCGAAGGGAAAAAATTATTGTCGGGATCCTCGGCATAGAGGCGCACTTCCATGGCGTGGCCGCGCGGCGTGATGGTCTCCCACGCAAACGGAAGACGATGGCCAGCGGCAATGGCGATCTGTAGCTTGACGAGATCCAATCCAGTCACTTGCTCCGTGATGGGATGCTCAACCTGAAGACGCGTGTTTACCTCGAGGAAATAAAAATTGAGATGCGCATCGACGAGAAATTCCACAGTACCTGCATTGACGTATCCGCCGGCCCGTGCAAGACGGACGGCAGCATCGCCCATCTTCTTGCGTAGCTCCGGCGTAATGACTAGCGACGGAGCTTCTTCAATCACTTTTTGGTGGCGCCGCTGAACCGAACATTCGCGCTCGCCAAGCGAAACGACTCGGCCGTGCGCGTCGGCCAGAATTTGAATTTCGATATGGCGCGGTCTCTCGAGATATTTTTCGAGATAGAGGCGCGCATCACCGAACGCGTTTAGTGCCTCGGACGAAGCATCGCGCCAGGCCGACGCAAATTCGGCGTCGCGGGTGACGACGCGCATGCCTTTGCCCCCCCCGCCTGCTACCGCCTTCAATAAAATGGGATAGCCCATGTTCTGGGAGAGCGCCTGAGCATTATCGGGATTTTCGATGGGATCATTTGCGCCGGGAACGGTTGGCACATCGGAGCGGCGGGCGAGCTGGCGACCTGCGGTTTTCGAGCCGAGAGCTTCCATGGCTTCGGCGGTGGGACCGATAAAGGTGATTCCCACTTCTGCGCAAGCACGCGGCAGCGCCGCGTTTTCGGCCAGGAAACCGTAGCCGGGATGTATCGCGTCGCAGCCGGAGCGTCGCGCGACGTCAATTATTTTATCAATGCAAAGATAGCTTTCGCGCGAGGGTGCGGGGCCAATCGGATACGCCTCGTCGGCAAGGCGAACGTGAAGCGATTTGCGGTCAGCCTCGCTAAAAACCGCCGCGCAGCGAATGCCCAACTCACGGCAAGCGCGCAGAATGCGCACGGCGATTTCGCCGCGGTTGGCAATCAGAATTTTTCGGAACATGGACCTTTCGTATTGCTCCGGGATTTTAGCATGAGGAATATAGGCGCCAAGCGGCTAGGGCGCCCGTAGTGTCTAATCGTTTGAGGTGCAGCGAAAGCAGAGAGAACTAACTTCCGAAGATGACGCTCACCTCGAATTGAGCGAACTTGGGATGTGCGCCGTACTCAAAGCGGAATATTGCCATGCTTTTTGCGTGGGTTGGTATCGCGCTTGTTTTCCAGTGCGCGAAGAGCGGCGATGATACGGGGACGCGTTTCCGAAGGTTCGATGATAGCGTCGATGTAGCCTTTTTCGGCGGCTACAAACGGATTGGCGAAGCGGTCTCGGAATTCGGTGATTTTTTCCTGACGTAAGCGTTCGCGATCCGCCTCGGGAGCTTTGTCCAGTTCGCGTTTGTAAACGATATTCACCGCGCCTTCTGGACCCATCACAGCGATTTCCGCGGAGGGCCAGGCGAAGTTGGCGTCGGTGCGAATGTGCTTGCTGGCCATGACGCAATACGCTCCCCCATATGCCTTGCGCGTGATGACAGTAATTTTGGGAACGGTGGCTTCCGCAAAAGCGAAAAGCAATTTCGCGCCGTGCTTGATGATGCCGCCAAACTCCTGCTGCGTGCCAGGCAAAAAGCCTGGCACGTCTTCGAACGTGATGAGCGGAATATTGAACGCATCGCAGAAACGGACGAAGCGAGCGCCTTTGAGCGAGGCATTGATATCGAGAACTCCTGCAAGAAACGCTGGCTGGTTAGCCACAATACCAATTGGGCGACCGTCGAGGCGCGCGAAACCTACGACCAAATTTTTTGCGAAGTGTTCGTGCACCTCGAATAAATAGCCGTCATCTACGATGGCGTGGATGGCGTCTTTTATGTCATACGGCTTCTGGGCATCCGCGGGAACGAGAGAGTTCAAGGATTCTTCGCGGCGATCGGGTGAATCCGAGGACTGCCGTCGTGGAGGATCGTCGACGTTATTCGAAGGGAGAAAACTCAGGAGCTCGCGAATCATGGCGAGACAATCGGCATCATCCGCGGAAACAAAGTGCGCTACGCCGCTTTTTTCGTTGTGCGTCATGGCGCCGCCGAGCTCTTGCTTGGTGACTTCCTCGTGTGTAACCGTCTTGATGACGTCGGGCCCGGTGACGAACATGTAGGAAGTCTCGCGCGTCATAAAAATGAAATCGGTAATCGCTGGCGAATAGACCGCGCCACCCGCGCACGGACCCATGATGGCGCTAATCTGCGGAATCACGCCGCTGGCGAGCGTATTACGCAAAAAAATATCGGCATAACCCGCGAGCGAAGCTACTCCTTCCTGGATACGCGCACCGCCTGAGTCGTTGAGGCCAATAACGGGAGCGCCGACGCGCATGGCGAGATCCATGATCTTGCAAATTTTCCGCGCGTTGGCTTCGGAAAGCGATCCACCGAACACGGTGAAGTCCTGGGCGAAAACGTACACTAACCGGCCATCAATGCGGCCAAAGCCGGTGACGAATCCATCGCCCGCGGGCCGTTGTTCCTGCATTCCGAAATCCACACAACCGTGACGGACAAATTTGTCCAGCTCTTCGAAAGTTCCTTCGTCGAGAAGCAGATTTATGCGTTCGCGCGCAGCAAGCTTGCCGGCTTTGTGTTCGCGCTCGCGGCGTTCGGCACCACCGCCGGCTTCCGCCTCCGCGGATTGGCGTCGGAGCTCTTCCATGCGGTCTTGGTGCTTCTCTTTTGCGCTCGCAGCGGCGTTTTTCTCAGGCAAGCTTTCCTCCGGGAGCGGCGGGATTATTTTTAGAAAAGATACGAACGGCCAGATGCGTAGCAAGCCAAACTGTGCCGAGAAGCAGGACAACCCCAAGAAGCAATTCCGCACAGATCGCGGCGGCTCGCTGGAGGGGCGACTCGCGAGACGTGACGTAATCCGTGGCCTGCACGAGAATGAACATCGCGCCAAGAGTCATGACAACGATGAGAATGGTAGTAAAGATTGAAGCGATGACCATCTTCATAAGATTGGCGCGGCGCATCGAAGCCGCCGAAAGAAGGATAGCTCAACTGGGCGAAAAGCAGAATGCGCAGCAAGGCGGAAATGAAACTTGGGCCATCGGCGTAAACGCTTCGAGGCTCGCGCAAGCACCGCGGAGTTCAACCCAGCGCTTCGAGCATCAGCGCAAGCCGGACCAATCGTCAGCGACAAGTATCGAATCGCTCGGATTCGATGGATCGTACTTCACGCTGGCGGGCTGCCCTGCAACTAGCCGTTCGAAACGGATTTGGCCTTCGAGACCGGTAATGTCCTGCGCCGTGTGATAGGTAACGCCGGAAATCGCATAACTATAAGTAACGAGGTGCCTGGGTCTCAGATCGACAATCGGGTGGGCACGGGAACCAAAAAGCTTTCTTTGGGCTTCGCGTGGCTCAGGAGGATGTTCGGCTAACTCAACGACTTGCCCTTCCGCAATGCGCCCGATTTGATTCAAGTGGAGACGCCGCCTTCGCTCAACATCTTCGGCCTCTTCCGCCGGGCGAAAGAACGCATAGGCGATCATCATGATCGCTGCAATGGCAGCACCGCCCATGGCGAGAACCACTTTCCAATCCGCGAACAGAGCTTTCAACTAAAAATCTCCCTGGCTGAAAATAAATTGTGGAGTGATTTATGCTCGTCCAGCTGCGCCCTAGGGTGACGGAACACTAGAAAAATGCCGTCTTCCGGGATCGCCCCACAGGTTTGTATTTTACCGAAACAGCGGCAGGGTAGTGAAACTACGTATGCGGGGCTTGCACTGGATTGCGCAACACGCCAACACCGCTGATGCTGACCTCAACGGTGTCTCCGGCAACCAGCGGGCCGACGCCCGCGGGCGTGCCGGTGGCAATCAAATCTCCGGGGAAGAGCGTCATCACACGGGAGATCCAGCGGACCAGAAACGGGACCGGGTAGGCCATCAGCGAAGTGCTTCCGGATTGGCGGAGCGCACCGTTGACATGCGTCTCCACCATAACATCGGTCGGATTTAGCTGGGTCTCGATGTGCGGTCCAACGGGGCAAAACGTGTCAAAGCCTTTGGCGCGCGTGAACTGTACGTCGCTCTTCTGCAGGTCGCGGGCCGTCACGTCGTTGAGGCAGCTGTAACCGAGAAGATACGAAAATGGGTCGTCTGAGTCTTTCAAATGCGAGCACCGCCGCCCAACGATAAGCGCAAGCTCGCCTTCGTGCTCTACGCGCTGGGATTGTGGCGTAAGAACAATCGCCTCGCCGGGACCAATAATCGCCGAAGGTGGCTTTAGAAAGATGAGCGGCTCCTTGGGCATTTCATTGCCAAGCTCTGCCGCGTGCGCTGCGTAATTGCGACCTACACAAACGATTTTTCCCGGATCGACAGGAGCCAACAGCCGGACGTCCGCAACCGTCCAGGTGCGCGTACCTTGCGACCAGGAACTCCACGGAGGCCCGGAAATCTCGCGGACGTGCTCACCCTCGATCACACCATAGAGGGCAGAGGCTGGCAGCTGTGCAGAGGAACCACTTGGGATAAATCGGCAGAATTTCATTCGGGGTCAGCTCGGATGATGGTTCGGATGCGAGACGTGCGAGGCCCGAGCGCGCCGGATGATAGTCCAGATCCAGGAGAGAGAAACCACCAGCATATAGAGCACGGCACCGAGCATGAATATCTGGACGGCGCTGAAACGCTCCGCAAGCCCACTGAAATCCATGCACAGAACTCGATAGGCCAGGCTGAAGAGGACCCACGCCACGAGGCTGGAGGCCAGCAAATTTCCCGGCATGCGCCAAAACCGCAGAATCGGAATGAATGCGACAAGTCCAAGAAGAACCACCGCGGTCAGATTGCGCACCAGCGCAAATTGGTCGAGCGACGGGACATGGTTCGCGACAATTACCCACCCGCTGAACACAATGGAGAGAATGATCCCGACGTAGATACCCGTACGAACCGACGCGTTCCGCAAAACGTGGAACGATTCATACGCGGGCCAGTGTGCACGAACGGTCAAGCGATGCACTCCCAAGATAGATGCTAAGTAGAACCCGAGGCTACGGAGAAGGTTTCGCGACATCTACCGCAACGGCCGCGCTGGCTTCACTTTCATTGCCAGCACGATCGACGGCAGTCACGTAGTACCAGTAGTTGTGGCCGGGCTCTACAGACGTATCACGATACGCCGGTGCAAGCAACAGCTCGGGCGTGATAAGTGCTCCGCGCGTGTTCTGTTGCTCACTTCGATAGACGCGGTAGCCGGCTAGGTCGGTTTCAAGATTTATGGACCACGAGAGGTCCACAAGGATGGAACCTGGCGTGGCGCCGGAGAGAACAGCGGCAACGAGATTTTGCGGCGCGGCGGGAGGAAAAGTATCGAGCGGGGAAACGATCGCGGGGGCCGAATCTGAGGACTCAAGCGCGTTTCCATTCACGAGCACGACACTTCTAACGATATACGCGTACGTCTTGCCAAAGTCGAAAAGCGTGTCGCGGTAAGTGTTTTCGTCCGACGGGGCGAGCAAAGTGAGCGGCGACTTCCATTTGGCTTTCGAGAGGTCAGCTGCGGCCGCTTCCGTCGAAGCAGGTTCGAGCTCGCCGCGATAAATTCGATAGCCGGAAAATGCGCTTAGCGGATCGCCGCCTGAAGTGCGCGTGGGAGCTGCCCAACTCAACTCAATCGCGGGCTCGGTAACGCGCGCCTCCAACTTCGCAATTGGCTCGGGCACCGGAAAAACGTGGACGGAAACAGCGTTGGAATCACTGGAAGCGCGCTTTTGGGAGGCTCGCGTCCGGATGACGTAGAGGAGCGTTCCCCCGGGATGCGCGCGAGTTTCGGCTGGGGCCACGGGATCGCCGAATTTCACGTGACCTTCCGCGACATAATTCGCCGTCAGCGAACCCGGAATTGTGTAGACGACACGCAATGATTTTGCGTCGGGCGAACCATCGGCCTTCGGAGTGCCACGTACAATTTCAACCGCAGGCGGCGATGCCAGGCGGTCGCCGGTGATGGTCTTCGTAGGCAAAGTAAAAATGAGTTGCACGCCGTCGCCAGCTTGACGCGCAGTAAGATCGGTCACCGCCACGGGAACCGGTGGAGTAGGTGGAACAGGCACGCCAGGCGCACCACAACCAGCAGCAAAGAGAAATGCCGCCCCCGAAACTCGCAAAGCGAAACTCACAAAGCGGGCGTGCTCCAAGTCGCGCAATTCGGCGTTCCGCAAGTTTCGAATTTCCATTTTCAATTTTCGGAGTTTACAGGATATAGCGGCTCAAATCCTGATTCTTGACGATATCCGCAAGCTGTTTGGTAACGTAGGCGGCATCGACCTTCACATTCTTTTTCTTCAGATCCGGCGCTTCAAACGAAAGCTCATCCAGAACTTTTTCAAGAATGGTATGGAGGCGCCGCGCACCAATGTTTTCGGTCGATTCGTTCACGCTGGTGGCAAACCGTGCGATGGCCGCGACCGCATCTTCGGTAATGTTCAGCTTCACACCTTCCGTTTCAAGTAGCGCAACGTACTGCTTGATCAGCGCGTTCTTCGGCTCGGTGAGAATGCGGATGAAGTCCTCTTCCTTTAGCGATTGCAGCTCCACGCGAATTGGCAAGCGGCCTTGCAGCTCAGGGATAAGGTCAGACGGCTTCGAGACGTGAAACGCGCCCGCGGCAATAAACAGAATGTGATCGGTGCGAATCATGCCGTAGCGCGTGTTGACGGTCGTGCCTTCGATGATCGGAAGAATGTCCCGCTGAACGCCTTCGCGGGAAACATCCGGCCCATGGCCCGATTCACGCCCGGCCACCTTGTCGATTTCATCGATGAAGATGATGCCCATCTGCTCGGCGCGCTCAACGGCGATGCGCGTCACCTGGTCCATGTCGAGCAGCTTGTTCTCTTCTTCTTGAATCAGGTATTCAAACGCGTCCGCGACGGACATTTTGCGCTTTTTTTTCTGCTGTCCAAAAAGCCCTGAAAGATTGGAGAACATGTCCTTCATGTTTACGTCCATGTCCTCGACGCCTTGATTCGAGATAATTTCAAACGAAGGCATGGAACGTTCGCGGACTTCAAGGTCCACCATGCGCTGATCGAGTTTGCCCTCCCGAAGCTGGGCGCGGAGCTTCTCACGCGTACGCTGCGTCTGCTCACGCTGCGCCGCGGCTTCCGCTTCCGTCGTGCCAGGCGCCGGAGGCGGTGATGGTGGAAGCAAAAGGTCGAGAACGCGCTCCTCAGCAGCTTGTTCCGCGCGGTCGGCGACTTCATCAAGTTTTTCTTCGCGAACCATATCGATGGAAGTTTCGACGAGATCGCGGACCATCGACTCCACATCGCGGCCCACGTAGCCGACTTCCGTGTATTTCGAGGCTTCGACTTTGACGAATGGGCAACCGGCCAGGCGCGCGAGACGGCGCGCAATTTCCGTTTTGCCGACGCCCGTTGGACCAATCATCAGAATATTCTTGGGAAGAACGTCCTCGGCGATCTCCGGCGGAAGCTTTTGGCGACGAACGCGATTCCGTAAAGCGACAGCAACTGCGCGCTTGGCAGCATTTTGCCCGACGATGTATTTATCGAGCTCCACGACAATTTCGCGCGGAGTCATATCGTCGAGAGCTGGTAGAAGCCGCTCTTCTTCTACTGGCGCCGCGCCGTTGCCGCCGGGCATATACACAATTTCTTTATCGGTCTTGCTGGTCATGAAATGTCCAATCCCTTGGTGTACAAACTGTTCGCTTACAACCGCCTGGGTGCAACCCCGCTTCGTGCAATTCGTTTGATGCGCGAAACAAGCTCGGCGTATTATCGCCCTAGACTAGATTTCTTCGACGGTAAAGTTCGCGTTGGTATAAATGCAAATCTCGCTGGCAATGCGCATCGCTTCCATAGCGAGGTCCTTTGTGCCGAGCTTCGAGTGCTTAATCAAAGCGCGCGCCGCGGCCAACGCGTACGTTCCGCCAGACCCGATGGCGCACAATCCATCATCAGGTTCGATCACATCGCCATTCCCGGAAAGCAAAAACGTGGCCTTCGTGTCGGCGACAATCAAAAGCGCTTCGAGATGCCGCAGCGCACGATCCTTGCGCCATTCCTTGGCCAGCTCAACTGCGCTTTTCTGCAAATTTCCGGAATGTTCCTGAAGCTTTCCCTCAAAACGTTCAAACAGTGAAATCGCATCGGCAGTAGAACCGGCAAAACCCGCGATGACTTTGTCATTGAAAAGACGCCGCGTCTTCCGCGCCGTATGCTTCATCACATGATCGCCCATCGTTACTTGGCCATCGGCGATCAAGACTGCCTTATTATCCTTGCGCACGCACAAAACAGTGGTGCCATGTATCTGCGCGCTTCCCTGGCTATTCCGCATCCAGCCATTATACAGCGGCGGCATGCTCTAGGCACGCAACAGCGTGACCAGACCTTGATAGCGATTTCTTTAGTTCAAACAAGAGTGCTGTTAGAGAATTTCTGGTGTAGGCGAAGCTGGCGGCGGAGTGGGAGACGCGACAGGTGTAGTTTTAGCGAGATTCTGGAGGTGGTCCTCCAAAACCTTGAGTTCGAGCTGCGCTGCTTGCGAATCACCCGTGAATGCTTCGATCTGTTTTTGTATTTTGGATTTTTGTTCATCCGAGGCATCGGGGAGATCGTGACTCAATCGAGCCAGCGCGTCTTGTAAGTTTCTGATCTGCTCTTGTTTATCTTTAATCAAAGTCTGAGTTTCCTCGGGTGTGGGCGGAAGCTTCATCGTCATCCCGGCTTCTTTGACTCGTTTCGCGAGTTCGGCCTTTTTTTTGGCAGCTTCCGCATCGGAAGCTTCCTGCGCCTCCTTTTCAGCCTGATAGATTTCTGCCGGAGATCGCAGTGAGATCACGTCATCGTTGGTCCAGACTTTCTTTGGTTTGGGCGCAGACGTGTCTTGAGACGGCGGAGGCGATTGTGGATTCTGTTGCGGTTCGGAACTCTGCTGTTGCGATTGAGAAGTCTGCTGTTCTTGTGGCCAACCTGCGTATGCGGATTGTGATAAAACAGCGGAGAAAAACGTGGCGCCCACGGTGACGAAAAGAATGTCGATTCTTCGGAGAGAGATACAAGCGCTCATTCGGCGTCCTAGCTCTGTGGAATTTCGTGGAACGACAGCACCTGATACTTGCTCGCCGATTGCACAAATTGGACCCAGCAGCTGCTGTAATAGATGCCTCTGCTGCCAACCCCATTGAAGTCAAAGGCCGGGGAGCCCAAAGAAGACAACGGATTGCCCGAGACGTCGGTTGTGGCCGCAATCAGCACGGCTCCATTAATCTGGCTGCTGACACCCTGATAACCTTGCGCTGAATAAAAAATGCCTTTACCAATGACCAGGATGATTCCATTCCATGACGCGTTCGGGTCGTACGTGAAAGTGCCTGTAACCAGAAGTAGTCCATAGCCAGTGCCGGTCCACCCGGTAAGGTCCAAGTCGCCGTTGACCACTACGGTCATGGGGTTCGTAGGAGACATTGCGGCTGGCATCGCGCCCTGGGTCGCCGGTCCGCTGACTACGACATCGGCAATCTGCGAGAGGGTCGTTACCACGGAGTTGAGCCCACTCAAAGTTTGCAAGTTTGGGGCCAGGGTCGGCGGGCCAGGCGGGGGCGGATTGCCCACAAAATTGACGTCAGGTGGAGGCGGATGATGAGATCCAACGCCAGGGTATTCTCCATAGTTGGAATGCGGAATAGCGTTGAGTAAGTTCGTTCCACTCGGATCGCCGCCGGTGTTAACGGTGTATCCGATAGCTCGGACCGCATTTGTCCCTGGGCTGCAGCTGCCAGCGCTGTACTGGTCCATCCCGCTTACAAAGAAAGTAGCTCCATATGGCATGGTCAGAGGGAACGCCGCATTGTTGCCAACGCTGGTATTGCCAACGTTGGGCCCGTCCATTGTTAGGGCTGCGGGAAAGCTCAGAGTCTGCCCGGTCGGAGCAACGACGTACTGCAACAGTTTCTGGCTCCCATTGGGCATGTAGCCCAAGGCGGTGATTTGCAAGACTTGCACGGCTGTTGATGGCGGACTCAACGTTACAATCAAACTGGGCGCCGGGTTGCCGTGAGAATCTACCTGAGCTGGGTCGTAATAAATCGGAATAGTGTGATCGTAAACGCCGTCGGAGTTCACGTCGAGGTAGAGAGACTGTTCGGTCGCCGCGGTAATTCGGACCCATTTGTACATCGGCCCAGGCAGGCTCGGACTATTGGTGTAGTCCCAGACCGAATAGGCGGGATAAACACCCACACTAGACGCCGCCAGCGGGAAAAATTCAGACCCGAATTCCTTGTCGTAATACTGATTGCTGGTATCCCATGGCATAACGTTTTCGCCCGACAAACGATTCATTACATACACTGCCTGACCCAAAGGGAATGGTGTGGGAACGGTGGCAGCGTTAAAGTAGGTTGGATTCTTCGGAGACAAGCGCCCGCGGGCTTCCTCCAGACCTGCGAGAGCCGCATAGTACACGCTCGAAGAGGCCCGGTAGTTTGCGCCGAGCGCCGTTTCCGTGCCGGAGGAAACCAACAGAGCAATCGCCACGACGCTGATTAATAGCAAAACGAAAATCGCGATCAATAATGCGATTCCCTTTTCGGAGCAGCGGCGCGTTTTGCGGTCTATGTTCATTCCCGGTTTTGCCCCTACTGGCTTGGCCTTACTGAATCGGATTCAGGCTGTGGCCCCGGCCATGCAATTCGATGAGCCTCGGCTGCCCGGTCTGTGCATCCTGCGTGGGTGCCATCACGATGAGCGTAATCTCGACGTCCGTTATATTAATGGGCGAATTAAACGATACCGCGGAAACGCACGGCTGCGGTCCAAACGGCGTGTAACAGGTATAGCTGAAAATCGGCACAGGGTTCCCGCCGGGAAACATGCTCGGGTAGACTGCCCGGAATTGCGCAATCTGGGTGGGTGAAGCGTTGTTCATCACATTTTGAACGAAGGGAACGAACGAGTTCTGTGTGGTCGCAGCGGGGTCCGCACCGCCAGCAACTTTATACGTCTGGCTGCGAGACAGAATGTTGTTGCTGAGCTGATAGCGAGTCCATTCGACGCCGTCGTGGCGCCAGGGGTCAACGTCTCTCTCGATGATCATGTCAAAATCTCCGGGCGTGCTGCAGGTCCCTCCTCCGCCAGTGCCAATCTGGCAAGGCGAGTTGGGATAGCCAGCAGACCAGGCGACCGGAGTGATCGCGTAAGAAGTCTGAGCCGGAGGGGGAGGGCCGAGTGAGAACTGGTTTTGCGGGGGATAGCCTGATCCATTCACGTCTCGAACAATCTCGTCCAAGCCGAATCGTGCCTCCTGAAAAGAATTCAAGACTTGCGATTCCGTCTGGTATCGCTGCTGCGCCACGGAGAGGAGCGCGAACGCGGCGCCGCACAGCAAAATAAAAATCACCGCCGCGATCATCATTTCGATCAGCGAGAAGCCTCGTTCCATCCGATTGTGAGTGGCACGTTTCATTTGTAAAGTATCGTATCCAGCGTCACCGGATTGTAAATTCCGTTGCCACCTTTTTTCCTCGCTCCGAGGATGAATCGCTTCGAGGTGACTGCGCCGTTGTTGGTCGTCGTGTACACTGCCCACCGAACGTCGTAATTCACTTCCGCTGGATCGTTCGGATCGTGGTAGACGAAACTGTAATTCGCCACTGGCGTCGCGCTGAAATCGATGACCAGCTGGTTGTAAAATAAAGCATAGTTGCTGCCTACAACCACATTCGGCTGCGTCGGGTCGCCGAGGTTGCATGTAAAGGTCTGCGAGTCAATCGTTTCGATATAGGCTGTATTGTTGAGCGGCTGAAGCAGGAATTGGTCCATCTGGCGCTGCGCAAACACGAGGGCGGAAGAGTCATTGCGATTCGTCGAATTGGAACCGATCGAAGCCGGCACCAACTGCGCAACCGCAACGATGCCCACGAGCAAAATGACAATGGCAATCAGCACTTCCGTAAGCGTGAATCCGCGCTGATTCCTTCGTGCCTTCCTGCCCGTCTCGCGGTTGTGCGGATTCTTTATCACGTTATCCTGCAAAACAGATCAACTGATCCGCTGCCAATTCCCTGCCGAGGACGAAGTCCACACTTGCACAGCGCCGGAAGGCAACGTTATCACTGCGCGGTAACCAGCATTCGGGTCGTTGGGATTGCCGAGGTAAAACGCATAGACGGTTTGGACCACCGCGCCCCCCGCACCGGACACGACAACTCCCCGTTGGTCGAACATGACACTGGCGTTGGCCCCCGACGAAACCGTCCACGGAAGCGTGGTCCCACCTCCACCCAAAGTAGTTGCAATTGGACTTGGACTTGGCACGGAACTCTGCGGAAGGAGCGTGTCATTTCCGGCAACCGGAATCACCATTTGCGGCTCGGCCCCGTCCGGTGCGCCGTCGCCATTTGAGTCCGCCCACACGATCCAATTTGTTCCGCTCTGAAGGATCTGGAAAGTCACATGCGTGTTTTGGCGAATGGCATCGAATTTTGTAAACTTAATCATCCCCGCCAATTGCGATGCAGTGGAATTGAGCTGGTAGGTCTGTAGAGAGCGCACGACCACAGGTATGGCCAGAGTTGTAATTACCAGGAGCACGGCCAGGGAAAGTACGAGCTCCACCAAGCTAAAGCCATTTCGTGGGCTTCGACGAGGGGACACGAAGTTGGCATTCAGTATCATTTTGGGACGACACCCGTCAGGCCCACTCCGGCAACTGCCTGGGAGCACGCCCAACCTACTAAGACTATTATATTTTATCAACAAATCCCATAGGCCCGGGGTACCCAACCATAGCACTAGTCAATGGCAGTACTCCGTAGCGCTAGAACCTCAATCCCGCTATGCCATTACAAATACTACGCTTACAGGCCCCGAGTCCCGTCGGCGCTAATGCCTTGCGCGAACGATCCCAAAAGAATCGCGAACCCTCCAGATTCTTAGTCGGTTTTACTCTAGTTCAGTTATTTGAGTTCTTGGTCTTCTTGGAGCCCGCATCCGCACTCTTTTTCTGGAGAGAGGTCTTGTCGAAATAGTCGCTCGGAAATCCGGGATTGTATTTGCAGGTATCGTAAAAGAATTGAGCTGTACGTCGGTCGTTGTGATCCTTGCTGACTTGCATCGGTGTCCACACAGTATCTTTCAACTGGTAGTTCGTATAGATGGTGACGTCGTCATCGCGTTCTTGGGTTTCTTCGTTTTTGGTGATAACCACACTTCGCACCAGAAGGTGAGTATTGTGGTCCACCGCCAACCGAAACTTGCGCTCCTCGCTGTCAATCAACTCCACCCATTCTACTTCTTTCAAATCCACCGTATCGCTGCCGCCAAAACGGTAGAGCCAACCCGGCTCCTTGAGGCGCACCCTCAGCACGTTGTCGATGTTTCGCTTCACTTGCTCTTGAAATTCGGCAATCGAGGTCACCGGCAATTCTGTGACGCCGCCGCGGTCAAGCGTCCAGCCGTGATCAGCGTTATACACCACAACGATCGCGCCTCCATGCGACCAGTCCAGGCCTTCGACTCCGATCACAGTATTTAAGATGCTCTTCAGATTGTGGCTCTTCGCTGAATACTCAAGCCGCTCTTTATCCGGCCAACGGCGCGATTCCGTGAAACCCACGTACCCGAGGACTGCTCCATTGTGGCCGAACTGTGCGCGTGTGCCTTGGCATTCGCCTTCCGTGGCTTCCGTATAGGCTGCGCCTCCGCGGGCATTTACTAGGTCCTTCAGAATTTGTTTGGCCTTCGCGGCGCTCTGCTCCGGCATCATCGAGTCCGGATTCTGCGCGGCAGCTCGCGATGCAAATGCCGCCCCGGCGAGCAAACCCGCAACCGCGATCTGGACGAGCTTCAACCGCACAAGACGGAACCTCCGTTTACATTGATGATTTCTCCCGTGAGGAAGTTGGCCAAGTCCGAAGCCAGGAAGAGTATCGGCCCCGCGATTTCTTCCGCGGTAGCGGGACGTCCGAGCGGAATCGCGGCGGCGACCGCCTTCACTCCAGCTTTCGTCTGAATCACCGGATTCGACATGTCCGTGGCTACCCATCCCGGAGCGATCGAATTTACGAGAATGTTGTGCTTGGCGAGCTCCACGGCGAGCCCTTTGACTAAGCTAATCACGCCGCCTTTGCTCGCGCCATAATGCGTGTGGAACGACTCGCCACGCTGGCCCGCCGTCGACGTGATCGGAATAATCTTGCCGGACTTTTGCTTGATCATTTGCGGCACGCTGAAATGAATGATCGAATAGACGCTCTTCAGATTCACCCGGATCATTTCATCCCACTGCTTCTCGCTCATATTCTCGATAGGCAGGTCCTCGATATTCCAGACTCCCGCATTGGCCACGACAATATCCAATCGCCCGAGTCGCGCGATGCACTGGTCCACAAGCTTCTTGTTGTCCGCGTGTTTGCCAGCGTCCGCCTTAAACGCTTCCACACGCGTTCCGTGCTTTTTGGCTTCTTGCTCGATCTGAAGCGCGGCATCCTTAGCTTTGTTGTAGCTAAAGATTACGTCCGCGCCTGCCTGTGCGAAGAGTTTTACGGCTGCCGCCCCGATTCCCCTAGAACCGCCGGTAATGAGTGCCGCCTTGCCTGCGAGTGAAATCATCCAGTCCCCCAACAATTTGAAAAAACGAAAATCGAAACCAGAACTGCTAAGTCTTTTGCACGACTGCGCCGCGTGCCGCTGTCACAAAATCGCGAAACAATCGTTCGGAAAAAGCATCGCCAAACATACGTTCCGGATGCCACTGAACGCCGACGACCCAATTCGCGTCACCGGTCCACTCCACGCCCTCGATAATTCCATCCGTCGAGTGCGCCGTGACGCGCAGATTCTTTCCCGGCTTAGCGATAGCCTGATGGTGCGAACTATTGATTTTTGCCCGCTCGCCAGACGCCAACTCGGCCAATCGGCTCTCCGGCTCGAACTTCGCCCCGTGAATGGGATCATCTTGAGGTTCGGGCGAAAGGTCCTTCTTCCGGTGCGGCGTGGTCGTTCCGAGTTCCGACCGCACGTCCTGAATCAGCGTTCCGCCCAGATAGACATTCAAGAGCTGACAACCGTAGCAGATCGCCAAAACGGGTTTCTTCTCCGCAAAAGCATGGTCGAGGATGGCTCTGTCAGCGTCCTCGCGTGGCAAATCGGCTGGCGCGGACTTGCCATGATTCACCGCGCCGTACTCCGAAGGCTCAACATCTGCCGGGCTACCGGGCAGGACAAACGCATCCAGCTCCGGGATGAGGTGCCCTTGCCCGTTTCGGTCGCCCAGAGGGATGAGTACTGGTTCGCCCCCTGCCTTCCGCACGGCTTCCTCATAATTGGCAATCTTGGGACGATTGTCCTGCGCTTCCTCTTCCGACGTTCGCCAGGGGATCCCCACACGGGGTCGGTTGGGAGTTTCGGGGCTCATGGAATGCCAAATCGTAGCATTCGCGAGGGAGTGCGGCAACCCGGCCACCCTTCGGGCGGTAGTTCAGTTTTCGATAACCCAACTCACTAGAAATTAGGGTTTGGGTCTCCATCGCCGGGTCGTCTCGCTGTGGAGGCCAAATCCACTTTGCCGATGTTCACTGCGAAGAACATCACTGCCTCTTTTAGAGAAGTCAGACCCGAGGTGTCGCGCCAAATGACGTGATACGAGCCTTCCTTATTTCCTTCGAGCATCCAACTAGGTTCACCCATGACGACATGTTTGATGTCGAGAGGTGTTCGCACTGGCTTCAGCCAGAAACCCGAGTCCGTCAGGAGCTTGAGAAACTCGTTAACGTCTGCACTTGGAACGGCAGCGGTTCGATTCATTGTCAAGGTATCAGGGAATCGGGCGCTTTGTGCAAATTTGGCGACGACTTCGCCCATGCCGTCGGTGCCAATGGTTAGACGCACGACAACCGGAACGTTGTAGGGGCGAGTTTCAACCACCATTCTGAAAATCTGAGGGGCTTGAGGACTCTTCGCAACCACCAACGGCTCTTCTCCCATGAGATGCAAATCCCGACAATAAGCACGGGCTATATGGTCACTTCCCGAAAGCTGTCCTTGAAAAAATTGCGCAATATCATCAGGCGAAGGGACGTATCGGAGCCCACCGGTGTCTTGGCCGTGGGAGCGGCCAACTCCCAAGACACCAATCACCGATGCACCCACTACTATCAACCATCCACGTGTCATGCGGTACCCTCCACATGAATCTTACTGGCTGGGTCAATAATATACCTTCCTGTAAGTAAGTTCTTAGTGGCAAGTCCTGACAAACGCTATCCGCTTTCGCCGATCTTGGCGCACTTCGCGACCGATCAAGCCGGCGGAGACGCACCTTTCGCGCCGGGCGCGTCCAGGCAGAATTCAGGACGTTGGAAAAAAGATGGAAGACTGGAAAAACGGCTTACGAGCTGCTCGAAGGAAGGCGCGCGGAGCGTCACATGGCCAAGTTTGCGGCCGGGGCGCGGCTCTTTGCCATAAAGATGAAGATGCGCGGACGGAATCGCCAGCACCTGCGCGGAATCGGGGACTTCCCCGATGAGATTGATCATCGCGGAAGCTCCAATGGTCGTGGTCGCACCCAGGGGGAGCCCGCAAATGGCCCGCAGATGGTTCTCAAACTGGCTCGTCACCGCTCCCTCGATCGTCCAATGCCCGGAGTTATGGACCCGCGGAGCCATCTCATTCGCCAACAGTTTCCCATCGCATTCAAAAAACTCGATCGCCAGCACGCCCACATAATTCAGCGGTTCCAGCACCTTGCGCGCCGCATCCTCGGCAGCCTTCTGTATCTCCGCACTGACCGATGGAGCCGGAGCCAGAGAAAGCCGCAGTATCCCGTTGCGATGGTGATTTTCCACGAGCGGGTAGAACGCCGTCTCTCCCGCTTTGCCTCGCACCGCAATCACGGACAGCTCCCGCGTGAAGCTGACAAACTTCTCCGCAATGCACGGTTGTTTGGGCAGACCGTCCTTGGCGGCCTTCACGTCCTCCGCCGTCCTCAGAACCCATTGTCCCTTGCCGTCGTAGCCCATCCGCCGGGTCTTGACCACTGCCGGCAGCCCTACTTTCTTGATCGCTGCTTCGACGTCATAGGCGACGGGCACCGAAGCAAATTCCGTCGTGCCGATTCCCAGCTTCTCGAACAGCTGCTTTTCTTTGAGGCGGTCCTGCGCGGTTTCGAGCGCCCCAGGCGGCGGAAAAACCGGAACCTTCTTGGCCAGATGCTGCACCGCGTCCACGGGCACGTTCTCAAATTCGTAGGTCACCACTTCCAACCCGTGTGCGAATTTCTCCAGCGCCGTTCGATCCGTAAAATCTCCCGTGACTCGCGGAGCAATCCGTCCCACGGGCGCTTCGGGGGACGGGTCGAGAAAACGGAATCGCAGCCCAAGCGGATAGCCCGCAAGGGCCAGCATGTAACCGAGCTGTCCGCCGCCGAGGATCCCGATGCTCACGCGGACTTCCTCTTCTTTTGCCGTTTCTGCGGCGCCTTTTTCTGAGGAACGCCCGCGCTCGATGGATCAGGATTGGCAAGAACTCGCGCAGTTTGTGAGGTGCGGAAGCTGCGCAACGCTTCCCGAATGTGGGGATACTTGCCGCCAAGAATTGCCGCAGCAAGAAGCGCTGCGTTGATCGCACCGGCCTTGCCAATCGCCAGCGTGCCAACGGGAATGCCTCCAGGCATCTGCGCAATGGAAAGCAGCGAATCGAGCCCCTTCAAAGCTTTCGATTCCACCGGAACGCCGAGGACCGGCAGCACCGTCTTCGAAGCCGTCATCCCCGGCAAATGCGCTGCTCCGCCCGCACCCGCGATGATCACTTCGATGCCGCGCTTCTCCGCGCTCGATGCGTATTCAAATAGAAGATCCGGCGTCCGGTGAGCAGAAACGACACGCGTTTCGTGCGGCACGCCAAGTTCCGTAAGCGTCGCGACAGCATGCTGCATCGTCTCCCAATCTGAAGACGAGCCCATGATGATGCCTACGAAGGGGTGCGCGTCCGAACTCGTTCCGCCGAGCATCCCTTTTTTAGCGCGCTTCTGTCCCTTTGAGATTTTCTTCGCCATCGCTGTTCAGTGTGTCGGGAAAGACTCCATCGGAACCCGAGCCGGATATTCTACGGTGTTTTTCAGTGCGCGGCGACCTGCGCGCGATTTTTCCAGTAGTGGCGCAGTTGCCCGACGAGGTAGAGCGATCCTGCGACAATGACGACGTCTTGCGGAGCGGCTCGGTCGAGCGAGTATTCCAGCGCGGCCTCCGCGTCGGGAACAATCGTAAAATGCGCGGCGTGGTGCGACGTAATCTCCGCCAGCTGGGCGACGGAAATCGCTCGCGTGGTGCGGGGCTGTGTGAAAATCACTTCGGCCGCATGTGGAAACAAAACGCCGGCGATCTCGTCCACGGCCTTGTCACGGAGCGCGCCGAACACCAACCAGATCTTTCTGCCGCTGAGGTTCTGCTCCAGAAATGCAGCAAGCTCTCTCGCCGCCGATGGATTGTGCGCGCCATCCAGATATACGTCCGGCTCCGACTGAACCTTTTCCAAGCGCCCGGGCCAAACCGCCTCCGCGATCCCCTGTGCGATCGCCTCATCTGAAATCCGGTATCCGCGCTTCTGTAGATAACGCGCGGCCGCCACTGCGTTGAGGCTATTTTGTATTTGAAACTTACCCGGAAGTCGCGGAGCAACCTCGATTGACCAGCCGGATTCAACCTCCGCAACGCGCGCACGGCTGCAGCCGTTCTCCATCCATTCCGCCTCAATGCGGAACTCACTCCGTGTCTCTATGACTGGGCAGCTAAGCTCCCGCGCTCGTGCTCGAATCACTTCCAGCGCCTCTGGCCGCTGCTCCGCGACTACCACTGGAACGCTTGGCTTGAGAATCCCCGCTTTTTCCGCCGCGATTTCCGCCAGCGAATGTCCGAGAAAGTTTTCGTGGTCAAAATCCACTCTCGTTATGACCGAGACTATTGGAGTAATGATATTCGTCGCATCCAGTCGCCCGCCCAGCCCGACTTCAAAAACGCCAAACTCTACCCGGGCGCGCGCAAAATATTCAAACGCCATCGCCGTTACACACTCGAAGTATGTCGGATGCGCACGAAGTTTTCCCGCTGCGAGCAGTTCCTCATTCAAAGCCTGAATGCGCGTAAACGTTTCGGCAAACGCCTCG
>Ga0210388_10000353_pt1 | contig 38946 bp, 29 predicted proteins | sample IncBWC19OmetaG_FD_155485 | JGI IMG/M metagenome (GOLD analysis project Ga0210388, IMG submission 155485) | Forest soil microbial communities from Barre Woods Harvard Forest LTER site, Petersham, Massachusetts, United States - Inc-BW-C-19-O ...
CCGCTGTCGCCGCCCGAGGGGCGGTACTTCTCGTCGACGGCGGCGCGCCCGCTCGGCGGGGGGGGCGTGAAGGGGCGAGGCCGGAACAGCGCCGTCAGGCGATCGACGGCGCGCGTGGCGAAAGACCGCGGCGTGGCGTCGGGGCGGAGGCCATAGACCACGACCTTGCCCGAGAGCGTCGCCCGGATGACGCGTCCGCCGGCGATCGTCGGTGGGGTGAACTTGGCGAACAGATAGCCACCGTCGTCGTGCCACAGCTCGCCCAGCGTCGTCGCGTCGAACGCCGCCAGCCGCCCCGGCACGTTCTGCCACTGTCCGTCGCCGAGCGGATACGACACCCAGAGGATGCCGTCGCGAGCGCCATCGGCGGAGAGCGAGCTGAATCCGCCCGACATCCCTTCGACGGCCCGAACGGACGACGTCAGGAAGGGCCTTTCGTCGAGGTGGCGGGTCGCCGTGTCGTACCGGAACGCTTTCAGATAGTCGCGCCCCGCCATCTGGTAGACGAGCCCGTAGCCTGGACCGGCGGCCGACCAGAACACGGGACCGCCGTTGGCGTTGGGGCCGCAGTCCTCGCCGTCCTGATAGCGCGCGGGGGCGACGTAGCAACCGGGGACGGCGCCCGTGTCGCAGTTCGTGGGGAAGGTCGAGCGCGGCTGGGTCGCGCAGGCAGGCGCGCGCGAATCGGCGTGATACGAGTTCACGAACGCCTGGAAGCCTTCGGGTTGCTCGTCTGTCGGCTGCGTCGATCGAGGCGGCGGGTCTTGGGAGGGCGCGAGCGTGCGCGCGTCGAGCACCTCGTAGCGCCCCTCCTTGCCGCCACCGACGATGAGCCCGGGCGACAGCCAGAGCGGACCACCCGAGCCGAGATCGCTGTCGGTGCGATCGAGCGTGTCGTGATTGGGCGGCTGGTGCGCGGCCGCCAGCGTCAGCCCCGGAGGCGCGTCGGAGGTCCTGAGCGCGACGAACGCGTTCCCGAGCGCGCCGGGGCCGTTGCCGGTCATGACATAGATTCGATCGCCCACACCGACCGGACCGCTCCCCCCCTGCCAGATCCCGGCATGTCCGCGATCGGCGCCCGTCGTGAAGACCGCCACCTCGGCCAGATCGGCCGCGCGGTATCCCACGATCCAGCCGCGGTAGAGAGTCCCGTCGGGGCAGTCGCGGTCGCAGGCCAGGCTGCCAAAGGCGACGTAGACGACGCCGTTCAACAGCAGCAGCGCCGGGCGGTTGCGCTGGCAGTCGGCGTTGAAGGTGACGTCACGGCGCGATGGATCCAGCGGCGCGATCCGGACCGGCGGTCGTCGATCGGACAGATCGGCGGTCAGATCGAGCGCGTGCAGGTAGTACTGGTGGTCGGCGGCGTTGCGCGCCACCGCGTAGAGTGTCCGCGTGGTGGCGTCGATGACCGGCGTGCCGGTGATGCCGACCCGCTGCGAGGGCGTCTCGCCGCAGATCGCGGGAACGACCCGCCCGCTCGGTTGCAGCTGCCGCTTTGCGACCGGCGGGGTCGCCGGGTCGGGGCTGGTGTCGTCGAGATCGAAGGCGTAGACCCAGCTGGTCTCCGTCGCCACCAGCAGCAGGTCGCGGCGGCCGTGGCCGGTGGTCGGCACGCCGTACAGGACCAGCGGCTGCGCGACGATGCCGCCATCGACGTCACGCTCGAAGAGCCGCCCGAAGGCCCCGCCCCCGACGAGCGACGGCTTGAGCGCCGTCTCGACCAGCGTCGCGCCCGAGCGCGCGCCGTCATTGTGCTGGGTCAGGACGTCGGCGCCGCCGGCACCCGCGCCTGGCCTGGCGCAGGCGGCGACGCCGAGCGCGATCAGCGGCAGCAACACCACGGCGAGACGCCGGGCTCGAGTCGCCGCCTGAGTCATACTGGCCGTCATGAAGCTGGAGCTGGTGAGCCACACGCTCTGCCCCTACGTGCACCGCGCGGCAGCGATGATGCACGAAAAAGGCGTCCCCTTCGAGCGGCGGGTCATCGATCTCAAGGCCAAGCCCGACTGGTTCCTGGCCATCTCGCCGCGCGGGAAGGTCCCGGTGCTGCTGGTTGACGGAAGGCCGCTGTTCGAGTCGCAGGCGATCATCGAGTTCATCGACGAGACGCACCCTCCGTCGCTCTTGGGGAGCGATCCCTTCGAACGGGCGCGCCAGCGGGCCTGGGTTGCGGTGGCCGACGATCTCTCGAACGCGCAGTACCGGCTGTTCATCGCGCCGTCCCAAGAGGAGCAGACGGCGGCCGTCGAAGCGCTGGCCCCGATCGCCGGCCGCTACGAAGAGGCGATCGCCAACGGCGTGATCGCGCCCGAGGGTTTCGGTCTGGCACACCTGGCGCTGTCGTCGTCGGCGCTGCGCTTCGCCATCGTCGAGAGGGAGCTGGCGGTGCGCGTCTTGCCGGCGGCACCCCGCTTCCAGGCGCTGGTGCACCGCCTGGCGCTCCGCCCCTCGATCGTCCGAACGGTCCCCGATGACTATGGCGAGATCTTCATTCGCAAGCTGGTCGAGCGCCGGAGCCTCTTCGCCAGGCCCGAGCTCTAGAGTCCCGGCAGCGGGCCGGTGAAGTCCGACTTGTTCGGCTGCGTGCCGAAGGTGTTCACCTCGACGCCGAACATGTTCGCGATCGCCGTCTTCGTGGTTCCCGCCCTGTCTTGCGGCCTTTCGTTAATTGAAGGGGCCGGCGACGGCGCTACAGATATCCGGAGGCCTGCAGCTGGAACATCCGCGCGTAGCGCCGGCCGGCGGCGACGAGCGCCGCGTGCGTGCCGTCTTCGACCACCCGTCCCGCCTCCAGCACCAGGATCCGATCCGCCATCCGGACGGTCGGGAAGCGATGCGAGATCAGGATCGTCGTCCGCCCGACGGCGAGCGCGCGGAAGCGCTGGAACACCGCGTGCTCCGCCTCGGCGTCCAGCGCGGCGGTCGGCTCGTCGAGGATCAGGATGTCCGCCTCGTCGCGCATGAAGGCGCGGGCGAGCGCCACCTTCTGCCATTGCCCGCCGGACAGCTCCACGCCGCCCGAGAACCAGCGTCCGAGCTGCGTCTCGAGGCCCGCCGACAACCCCGCCGCCAGCTCCTTCGCGCCGCCGCGTTCGACCGCGCGCCCGACGCGCAGCTCGTCGCCCAGGTGCTCGACGCTGCCGAAGGCGACGTTCTCGCGCAACGCCAGCTGGTACTCGTTGAAGTCTTGAAAGATGACGCCGATGCGGCGGCGCAGCTGGGCCTCGTCCCAGGTCCGCAGATCGCGCCCGTCGAGCAGCACGCTCCCCTCGGTCGGCTGATAGAGGTTCGCCAGCAGCTTGATGAACGTCGTCTTGCCGGCGCCGTTCTCTCCGACCAGCGCCAGGCTCTGCCCCTTGGGAATGAACAGGTTCACGTCCCGCAGCGCCCAGCGACCTTCCTTCTCGGACGCCGGCCGGCGTTCCGCAGCTGCGCTGGTTGCGACATCCGCGCTGGCCGAGCTGGGCGGGTAACGAAAGCCGACCCCCTCGAACCGAATCCCCTCCTCCGCACGCACCACCGCCAGCGGCCCCACCGCCTTGGCCGCGTCGGTGGGGATCGCGAAGTAGTCGAACAGGTTCGACATGTAGAGCGTGTCCTCGTACATCCCGCCCAGCGCCGACAGCACCGCCTGGAAGCTCTGCTGCCCCTGGCGGAACGCCACCAGCGCCAGCGTCATGTCGCCGAGCGACAGCCGCCCGCGCACCGTCTCGGCGACGATCAACGCATACGATCCATAGAACACGGCGGTGCTCAGCAGCGAGAGCGCGTAGCCCCAGCCGGCGCGGCCGATCGCCAGCCGCCGATCGTCGGCGAAGAACGACTCGGCCAGCCGGCGGTAGCGATCGAGCAGCAGCGGCCCGAGGCCGAACAGCTTCACCTCCTTGGCGTGCTCGTCGTTGGCCAGCACGTATTCGAGGTAGGTGAGCCGCCGCGAGTCGGGCGAACGCCAGTTGCGCAGCCGAAACGCCGCGCCCGAGAAGCGCGCCTCGGCGACGAACGCCGGCACCGTCGCCACCAGCACCGCCAGCGCCATCCAGGGGGAAAAACGAATCAGCAGCGCCGCGTAGCCGGCCAGCGTCAGCGCATTGCGGACGACCTGGAAGTTGCTTTGAATCAACGACAGCGGGCGCGTCGAGGCCTCGCGGCGCGCGCGGGTCAGCTTGTCGTAGAAGTCGGGATCCTCGAACTGCCGCAGCTCGAGCCGCTGCGCCTTCTCCAGGATCTGCACGTTGAGATCGATGCCCAGCCGCAGCCCGACCAGCTGGCGAACCAGGCCCAGCACCCGCTCGGCCCCCGCCATCACCACCACCGCCGCCAGCTCGACGCCGACCAGCCGCACGGCGTGCGAGAGCGCCGCCTGCCGCGCGATCCCGGGCAGAGCGGCGCGGGCGGCGATCACGGCGTCGATGATCAGCTTGCCGACGTAGGCCACGAACGGCGGCAACGCCGCGGCCACGACGGTGAAGGCGGCCAGCACCAGCACACCCGCGGGCGCCGACCGCCAGACCAGGCCCAACGCGCGCGCCGAATGGGTGGCGCTGGCCCTGAGCCGCTGGGCGAGCGGGACCTGCGGCGGCTGCGGCGTGGGAGGCGGGACCGACATCGACGCTCAGCCTAGCGCGCGCGGCGGATGGGTGCCGCGGTCAGGCTCGGCCCCTCGCTAAGGGCGAGCGACGAGGAGCGCATCGAGGCCGGCCCACTCCGCTTCGGTCAGCCGCGTGCGTTTGTGGTGGCGTTCGAGCTCGGCTTCGAGCCGCTCCGACGGCTCGCTCCCCGGAGCGACCGGCTTGTGGCAGGAGCCGCAATGGCTCTGGTAGACGGCCTGGATGTGCGCGCGCTCGGGCGAGGCGGGAGATGACTGCGCGGTGAAGCCGCCGGACGGCGCGCCGCCGACCACGCCCGGCGTCCCGCACCCGGCGACGAGCTGGGACAGGAACAGGAAGGGGGCGACGACCAATCGATTGCGGGTGATGGACGAATTCGCGCGCATGACGGGTCCCGGACCGGTCCTTATCGATACCGCTATTGATATTCATTTTCAACCCCCTGGCAAGCGCAGGGGTGTTCAGTCCCATGTGCATCTCCTCGCTTGACGGGCGAGCAGATATCTCTTATTGACATTGAGACTCAAGATCATTATCGCCAGAGAGGACCGGCGGGCGCGCACCCATGGAGGTCTGCTGCGCCAGCGGCGTCGAGCTCTCCTGCGTCTGCGCGGCGACGCTCGCGGCCCGGTGACGAAGGATCCCTCTCAGGCAGGCGCAGCGTGTCGTTTATGCATACCGAATTGCGACCAGTCCGGGCTCCGGGCACCCGTGGCTCATTGGGTGAGCTTGCCGTTTCGTACGATGCGCCCGTTTGAGCCACAACCTGATTCGGAACGACGCAGCCGGCTTTTGCAGCACATTTGCGCGCGTTTCACGTCTCCGCGCGCAACGCCCGACCTGCGAAAATAGCGCAATTTCAACGCTGAGGACTGCCCGCGGCCGTCGGTTTCTGACAGGAGACAATACGGAAATGTCGGAGCCGTGCGTGATCAGGACATCGCCAAAAACGAAAAAAGCGCCTGCCCCGTTTTACAAACACTTGTTTGCCGGCAAATTATGGGCCTATTATCCGCGCCGATGACAATCCGTACTCTGATCGAAGATTTCGCCAATCAACTCAGTTCTCTGATGGAACGTCAGGCGCTGGATCGCGCACGCGTGGCGGTCGAAAACGCGCTCGGCGGCGGCAAACGCTCGCCTGGCCGGCCACCCAAGATGCTGTCCGCCCTGGATCTGGGCAGCATGGGCAACATTGGAAAGAAGCCTCGCCGCAAGGGGCCGAAGCAGCTCTGCCCGGTTCCGGGATGCAAGAACCCTGCTGCGCCGGTCTTCGGAATGGTTTGTTCGAAGCACAAAGACATTCCCAAGGCCCAAATCAAGAAGTACCGCGAAGCGCGCCGCGCAAAGAAGATGAAGAAGGCCGCGTAAAGCGGATCTCTTCACAATCGGGCCATCTCAATTAAACCCGTTCGGGGGGGCGGGTCTGCCGCAGGCGCGCCCGGAGCGGCGAGGTGAATGAGCCTCCCTCCGTTCGTAACGCAATAGGCGAAGGCCGAGCAAACGACCTGCGTGCTACGTTCGCGGCGATGATCCTCCGACGGATGTGGCCGATTGTTTTCGCCGGCGCCGCCGTGCTCGCGGTGGCCGTTGTTCTGGACCTGGGGGTCCTCCTGACGAAAGCCGCCGCCCACCCGCCGAAGCCGCGCCCAACCGCGGCCGAGGTCGAAAAACGCGCCGACGCGCTCCTCGCGCGAATGACCCTCGAGGAGAAGCTCGATTACCTGGGCGGCGCCGACAACTTCTACATCCGGGCGATCAAGCGACTCGGGCTGCCGGCCTTCCGGATGGCCGACGGCCCGTTCGGTGTCCGCAACGTCGGCCCGTCGACCGCTTACCCCGCCGGGATCGGCCTCGCCGCCAGCTGGGACGTCGCGCTCGCCAGCCGCGTCGGCGCGGCGATCGGACGCGACGCGCGCGCGCGTGGCGTCGCCATCATGCTGGCTCCGGGCGTGAACATCTACCGGGCTCCGATGTGCGGCCGCAACTTCGAGTATCTGGGGGAGGATCCCTTCCTGGCCGCGCGCATGGCGGTCGGCTACGTCGAGGGGATGCAGGCCGAGGGGGTGAGCGCCACCATCAAGCACTTCCTGGGCAACAACTCGGAGGTCGATCGCCACCACACCAGCTCCGACCTCGACGAGCGCACGATGCGGGAGATCTACCTGCCGGCGTTCGAGGCCGCCGTCAAAGAGGCGCACGTCGGCGCGCTGATGACCTCGTACAACCTGGTGAACGGCGTCCACATGACCGAGAACGCCGCGCTGGTCGACGGTCTGGTGAAGAAGGAATGGGGATTCGACGGCGTCGTGATGTCCGACTGGGACGCGACCTACGACGGCGTCGCCGCCGCCAACGCGGGCCTCGACATCGAGATGCCGTCGGCGAAGTTCATGAACCGCGAGACGCTGCTGCCGGCGCTGAAGGCCGGAAAGGTCTCGCAGGCGACGATCGACGACAAGGTCAGGCGGATCCTGCGCACCGCGATCCGCTTCGGCTGGCTCGATCGCCCCGCCGTCGACGCCAGCCTCTCGCTCTACAGTGAGGAGGGGCGCGCGGTGGCGCTCGACGCCGCCCGCGCCGGGCTGGTGCTGCTCAAGAACGACGGCGATCTCCTTCCGCTCGACAAGAAGAAGCTGAAGACCGTCGCGCTCATCGGCCCCAACGCCTACCCGGCGATCCCCGTCGGCGGCGGCAGCGCCCAGGTGCGGCCGCTGGCGGCGACCAGCTTCGTGCAAGGGCTGGCGGACGCGTTGCGCGGCAGCGCCACCGTGCTCGTCCACCACGGCGTCCCGACGCTGGCGGAGATCTTCGACGCGACCGACTTCGTCACCGCCGCCCCCAGCGACGGAAGGCCGGGACAGCCGGGGCTCAAGGGCGAGTACTTCGACGATCCTGCGCTCGGCGGCGCGCCGGTGCTGACGCGCGTCGATCCGCACGTCAACTTTGCCTGGGACAAGCCCAACTTCTGGCCCACCGGCGACCGCAAGCAGTCGTCGGCGCGCTGGACCGGCGCCTTCATTGCTCCATCCTCGGGCGAGTATCGCTTCGCCGCCTTCAGTTATGGCCTCGACGAGTACCGCCTCTACGTCGACGGCAAGCTGATCCTCGACCGCGCCCGCGGGCCGGAGCCGATTAACTTTGCGTCGCTGGCGCTCCAGGCGGGACGTGCCTATGCGATCCGCTTCGAGTACCTCCACGGCGATCACCACGCGCGCGTCGGCCTCGGCGTGCGCCGCGCCGACGCCTTCGTCGATCCGGGCGCCAAGGAGCTGGCCGCGCGCGCCGACGTGGTGGTGGTCGCCGCCGGCTTCGAGCCGATGACCGAGAGCGAAGGCTACGACCGGTCTTTCCAGCTCCCGGCCGGCCAGGAGGAGCTGATCGCCGCCGTGCGCGCCGCCAACAAGCGCGTGATCGTCGCCGTGACGTCCGGCGGCGGGGTCGACATGACCCGCTTCATCGACCAGGTCCCGGCCGTCCTCGAGACCTGGTACGCCGGGCAGGAAGGGGGCACGGCGCTCGCCGAGGTGCTGCTGGGCGAGGTCAACCCCTCGGGAAAACTGCCCGTCACCTTCGAGCGCCGGTTCGAGGACAGCGCCGTTGCCGGCAGCTACTACCCGGACGCCGACAAGAGGATCGTCTATAAAGAAGGGGTCTTTCTCGGCTACCGGCACTTCGACAAGACCGGCCAGAAGCCGCTCTTCCCGTTCGGCCACGGTCTGTCGTACACGCGGTTCAAGTACGGCGCGCTGGCGGTCGCCCCCGAGGCGATGGCCGCCGACGCACCTGTCACCGTCTCGTTCGACGTCACCAACATCGGCAAACGCAGGGGCGCGGAGATCGCGCAGCTCTATGTCGGCGACCGCCACGCGCCGGTGCCGCGGCCGCCGAAGGAGCTGAAGGGCTTCGCCAAGATCGAGCTCGCGCCCGGCGAGACGAAGCGCGTCCAGCTCCTGCTCGACCGGCGCGCGCTGTCCTACTTCGACGTGGCAACCAAGAAGTGGCGGGCCGAGCCGGGAGCTTTCGAGCTGCTGGTCGGTTCGTCGTCCCAGCGGATCGAGCTGACCGGCAAGCTCGTCCTCAAATAGCCGAAGGCCCTGATTCCCCTACACTTTCGGCCCGGGCCCGGAGTCCGGGTATGTAGTCTTGATAAAATGTTAACGTGAAATACAGTTTTTGTGTCTTCAAATATCTAACTGGCTGAGATAACTTGTATGCATCGTGACTACGGCGTGGCTGGGAAATTTGGGTGGGAGGTAGGCGTTCTATGTCGGGGATGGACGATCCGGGAAGGGGCGAGGTGGCGGTGGCGGCGAGGGGCGCTCGTGACGATGTGCGCGCGGCTGCCCCCGTGCATCTGCCGACCTGGAGCCGGCTGAACGTCGCCGCCAAGCAGTCGGCGCCGGCCGGCAACGGCGGCGACTTCTTCGAGGTGATCCAGCAGCGCGATGGACGGGTCACCGTGGTGCTCGCGGACGTCTGCGGCAACGGACCGAGCGCGGCCGCTCCCGTCAGCAGCCTGCGCTGGATCTTGCGTCAGACGATCGCGCGCGGCGAGGCACCAGGCGTGGTGTTGGCGGCGCTCAACGACTGGATCGTGGCCCAGCGGATCGACGATCGGTTCGTGACGGCGGTCTGCGTGCGCATCGACGCGGTGACCGGCCGCGCGGAGATCGCCAGCGCCGGGCACCTCGGTCCGTTCGTCAAGCGCGCCGGCGGCGACGCGGAGGAGCTCCCTTACGCCGTGGGGCTGGCGCTGGGGATCTTGCCGGCGCAGACCTATCAGGAGACGTCCGTCGCGCTGGAGCCGGAGGACGCGCTGGTCCTGGTGACCGACGGCATCACCGATCGGCTGGCCACCGCGGGCGATCAGCTGGGAGAGCACGCGCTCCTGGAGCGGCTCGCGCGGGCGCGCCACGGCTCGGAGAGCATCTGCGGCGCCCTGCTCGGCGCGGACGCGCGCGCCACCGAGGACGCGACCGTTCTGGTGATGCAGCTGCCGCGCCGCCACCGCCGGGCCACGCCGGTCGCGCGCGCGGGCTGAGAGGGCCCCGGACGGCGGTCGACCGTCGTCTCTCGGCCGTCGGCTAGTATGGGCGCCGATGAAACGCGCGCCGACGGCGATCGCAGCTGCGCTGTGGCTGGTCGCGGGCGGAGGCGCGCGCGCCTTCGCGCACCAGCAGACCACGACCTTCGGCGAGATCGCCTACCCGGCCGTCGGCGCCGACGGCTCCGATCTGACCTGGCGCCTACGCATTCGAACGCTCGACCTCGCCCGCCTGCTCGGCGACCGGCGGCCGCGCGGGGAGGAGATCCTGCGCGCTGGGCTGCGGGTCGCGGCCACCGGCGCAAGGGGCGAGACGCACCTCTGCGCGGCGCGCTCGAGCGCGCTCGGCCCCGACCCGGCAGCGCCGCCGCTGCCGCCAGGGTCGAACGGGCCCGAGCCGATGACCCTCTTCGTCGAACGCTTCGCCTGCGGGCCGGACGTGCGCACGCTGCACCTGCGTTACGACCTGTTCTTCGACTACGACCCGTACCACGCCAGCTACACGCGGCTCTCGCTGGGAGAGGCGGTGACAAGCGACGAGTCGTCGGAGGCGTCGATCGTGTTTCACAATCTGGCGCACGAGATCGCGATCGACGTCAGGGTCCCGGAGCCGCTCTGGCGGAGCGCCCTTCTCTACCTGCGGCTCGGCGTCGCGCACATCCTGACCGGCTACGATCACCTCTCGTTCCTGATGGCGCTGTTGTTGGCGGCTGGGCTGCGCACCCGAACGTCGAAACGCAGGGGCGTCGTCGCGGAGGCGGCGACGCCGCGGCAGGCGGTGCGCGGCACGGTGGCGATCGTCAGCGCCTTCACCGTCGCCCACTCGATCACGCTGGTCACGCAGGTCCTGCACCCAGGCTGGGTCTCCACCCGCTGGGTCGAGCCGGCCATCGCCTTCTCGGTCGCCTACGTCGGCTTCGAGAACCTCGTCCCGCGCGCGCCGCGCGGGCGCTGGTTCTTGGTGTTCGGCTTCGGGCTGGTGCACGGCTTGGGCTTCGCCTCGGTGCTGCGCCAGATAGGCCTGCCGCGCAGAGGCCTCCTGCTGTCGTTGCTTTCTTTCAACCTGGGCGTCGAGCTCGGCCAGCTGTTGGTGGTCGGCCTGGCGCTCCCCATCGTGGTCACCTGCGCGCGCCGCGCCCCGCGCACGTTCGAGCGCTGGGGACTTCAGATCGGATCGGGCATCATCGGCGCGTTCGGCACGATCTGGCTCGTCACCCGGTTGATGCCGCGCTGACGACGGCGCCGCCCGCTCCTATGGCCCCTCGTACTCGGCGGAGCTGGAGCCATGAATGTCGCAGTCGGAGGTCGTACCACCAATCGTCGTCTTGACGGTCTCATCGATCGAGAAGCTCACGCCCGTCGGCGCGCCGCCGGAAACGCTGAACTTCCCCTCCTCGAGGGCGTAGATGACGCCTTGCCCGAGGTATGCCGGGACCTGCGCCACGCCCCCGGCGGAGAAGCTGTCGTCCGCGTCGACGCCACCGAGGAGCGGCGTCCCCGTGTCGTCGCCGGAGTCGGTGATCGACAGCGCGCCGTCCTGCTCGACGATCGTGTACGTGACGCCGATCTCCGCGTGAAACTCCGAGCAGCTCCCCACACGGCAATCACAGTCGTCGATCGAACCGCTGACCACCAGATACGTCCCCGAAAGCGTCGTCCCGACGGCGCTCCCCGGCGGTATGTTCGAGACGTCTGTCGCCGTCAGCGTCCGCGTCGAGCCACCGCACCCGACGAGGACCACGGCCACCAGCAACGCTCCAGCAACAACGAGAGACTTCATGGCACGGCCTCCGGCAAAGTTGGTGCTCGCAGTTTAAATCAATCGCGGGCCGATTGATAATTGCGGCAGGGACCTGGCCGTGATCGTCGTTACCAGGGGAGGACTTGCCCGTTGGCGTGCCAGAACGTGCCGGTGGTCTCCAGGCTGAGGGCGTCGAGGCGGTCGATCAGCTGTTTGGCCGCGTCGTCGGGGTTGATGGTGCCGCTCCCCTCGGTCATGTCGGTGCGGACGTAGCCCGGGTGCAAGATCGCCACGGCGATCCCGGCGCCGCGCAGATCGCGCGCCAGCGACATGCCGGCCGCGTTGAGCGCCGCCTTCGACATGCGGTAGCCGTAGTAGCCGCCCGATCCATTGTCGGCGATCGACCCCATGCGGCTGGTGATGAGCGCCAGCTTGCCGCCGCGGCGGATGTTCTTGCGCAGCGCCTTGACCACGCGCAACGGACCGAGCGCGTTCACCTCGATCTGGGCCCGGACATCGTCGAGGTCGACGCCATCCAGATCGTCCTCACGCAAGATGCCGGCGTTGCAGACCAGCTCGTCGATGACGACCCCCTCGAGGCGTTGGGCCAGCGCGGCGACGCCGTCGTCGGTGGTGACGTCGACGCCCAGCTCGACCCGCGCGCCGAGCGCGTCGAGCGCCGAGGAGGACCGGCGACCGACCGCGATCACCTCGCGCCCGAGGCTCTTCAATCGCTTACAGAGGGCGAGGCCGATGCCGCGGTTGGCGCCGACCACCAAGGCCGTGCGTGTCGATGCTGGGCTCATGCGCCCGAGCCTAGCACCGCGATCGCGCCGCGCCGGCGACCAGGCGACCACGCTCAGTGCGTTCGGGCGACGATCGGTTTCGAAGCCGGCGCCGAAGCCGTGTGGTGCGCCACCGCGTGCGAGAAGAGTCGCCGCAGCTTCTTCTGCGACCAGGCGTTGCCGTCACCGTCGGCCGCCCCCTCTTCGAGGTCGGGCGGCGTCTCGGGCTCGGGTTTGGGCGCCATGTTCTTCACCCAGTCGAGGCACTGCTTCTCAGTGAAGCTGGCCTCGCTCCGGTCGAACACGAACGGCTGCGCCGAGTACGCGGCGTACTCGTCGTCGGTGATGCGCCCGCGTTCGTGCACCTTGCCCAGGATCCGGCGGACGTAGCGATCCCACTGGGGCGACAGCGAGCCGTGACAGTACTGCACGTAGCGCCGCTTCGGCGAGGGCAAGATCGAGGAGAAGAATGCCGCCTCCAGCGGAGTGAGATCGGCCGGCCTCTTGCCGAAGTAGTGGCGGGTGGCGGCGCCGATCCCGTAGATGCGCGGGCCGAACTCGATGGCGTTGAAATAGAGCTCGAGGATCCGCTCCTTGGGCAGCTCCTGCTCCAGGTACCAGACCAAGAACAGCTCCTGCAGCTTGCGCGACAGCGTCTTGTCCTTGGTCAGAAGGACGTTCTTCACCATCTGCATGGTGATCGACGAGGCCCCCAGCCGGAATCCGCCCCCCTGCAGGTTGCGGCGCAGCGCGCTCTTGAACTCCGAGCTGACCCAGCCGTGGTGCTTGAAGAAGCCGTTGTCCTCGGTGGTCATGATCGAGCCGACCAAGTACGGCGAGATCTGATCATAAGGAGCGAAGTCGGGGTTGTCGGGGCCGACGACCACCGGGACGGTGTCGGTCTCGCCGGGCGCGCTTCCCGGCAGCTTCGGAACGTCGACGTTGATCACCAGCGTTCTTGGGTCGGCCAGCGCCTTGACGTCATCCGGCGCCTTCACCACCTTGCAGCCGTCGATCCCGACCTTGCCGGTCAGATCGAGATCGTCGAGATCGGCGAAGTCGATCTTCACGCCCACGTCGGCCGCGAAGAACCCCTGCAGCACGAACCCTTGCAGGCGCGGCACCAGCGCGCTCGGGATGCTGGAGAGCAGCTTGGCGCACGACACGCGCGGCACCGAGAAGTGCAGATCGATGTCGGGAACCACGCTCAGCGACTTGCCGTTGGTGAAGCGGAACGTCCCCGACGGCATGGCGATGTGGCCGGCGAGGCGGGCGGTCACGTCGCGCACCCGCGCCTCGGCCCGCTCCAGCTCCAGCCGGCGCGCCAGCGGATAGACGGTGCCGCGCATGGTGATCCCGACCGAGACGTTCTGCACCGGATCGGCGGCCAGCGCCTCGCTCTGCAGCGAAAGGCCCACCACCGCCAGCTCGCCGCCGAAGCTGACCGCGTCGCCCAACCAGTCGAGGTCCAGCGCGGCGTCGAGCGTGGTGTTCTCCGGCGCCAGCACCGACTTGGGGAGCACCTCGGCGATGCGCCCCAGCGAGAACTGCTCGGCGCGCAGCGCCAGCTTCCCGGTGCCGTGGGCCGGATCGGCGTGCCCCTTCGCGGTCCAGAGCGCCTCGTGTGCGCCGCCGTAGCTGCCGCGCAGATCGATCACCAGCCCGCCGGCGGCGCCAGAGACGCCCGACGGCGGTGGCCCGATGACGCCGGCGATGCCAGTGAGCGCCAGCTGCGGCAGCGGCGACGCCTCGCCCCCCGCCACCCGCAGCGACGGGATTCCGGTGGGCCGCATCCCGGCGAGCGGCGTCTCGACGTCGAGCTCCTCGGCGCCGAAACGCGGACCCGCGCCGTCGGCGCCGAAGGCGAGCCCACCCTTCAGGGCGTGCATTCGAAACGCCATCCGGGCCCCCGGGTGAATCTCACCGTCCAGGCTGGGGATGACGACGTGCAGGTGGGTCCCCTCGTCGCGCGCCTCGATCGACGCGCCGGTCAACGTGACGTCGGGGAGGCTCGGGGCGGCGCCTTCGGGCTTGGGGGCCTCACCGGCGTGATGCCCGTGGCCGCGAAGATTCGCCAGGATCGCTTCCAGGTTGTCCTCGTCGCCGCCCCGCACGGCGTGGACCCGCAAGCCGATGACCTCGATGGTGCTGTGCAGGCCGAGCGCGGCGCCGAACGGAACGGAGAGGCGCTCGATCGTCGCCAGCGGCGGTCCGCCGGCCGCTCCCGGGACGATCACGTCTTCGAGGACGATCCGGCCGAAGCCTCCGCGACCGTGGCCCACGGTCACGGGACGGCCGAGCTTCGCCGACAGCCGGCTCTCACAAAGGTGGGCCGCCAGGCCGCCGACGACGAACGGGTAGAGGACCAGCAGGACCAGCGCGACACCCCCGGCGATGCTGGCCCGGCGGTGCGCCGCCACGAACGCGCGCGCGCGCGACGCCGGCCCTGAGGGCCCGAGGCGCGGCGGACCGCCCAGACCGGGCGGGAGAGGCGGCGGCTGCAAGCCCGCGGATACTAGCAGGGCTGCGCTGCCGGAGGTGCGCCGACGACGTCGGGAAGCTCAGGCGTCGAACAGCGACTCAACAGCCGCACTGCCAGACGTGCTGGGAGCAGCCGCAGCTACAATATTGGTTGTCCCTCGAGATGCACGTGGACCCCGGATAGCCATCCGGCTCGTTCGTGCAGTCGGGAGCCGGATCGGGGCAGCAACGCGCGACTGGCGGCCCACCGTCTGCGGCTGCATTGAGAAGGTCGTGGCAGATCAAGGCGTCACCGCCAGCGTCGGCGACCACCCGCGCCTGGCCGCCAGCGCCACCCACCGAAAGACCCGACGTCGGGCTCGTCAGCGAAGAGTCGCAGCCGAGACCGAACAGCGCCACCGCGCCCAGCATCAGCCATCCGATCCGACCACTAACAGAAAGATAAGAGAATAGTTTAAGCATACTGTGATTGTGGTCGGGCTGTGGTTTCTGTCAAGACCGAGGGGGCGCGGGCCGTGCCGCTCCGAAGTTGATACGATTCGGCGCAGGCGATGAGCGAGCGGGACGGAATACAGAGCTTTCTGGCGGCGGTGCGCCGGCGGCTGCTGTTGCGCGCCGGCCTGCAGGCGGCGGGTTACGGGGCGGCGGGGCTGGGCGTCGGGCTGTTCGCGCTCGGTCTCTCTGCGGCGGCCGTCGGTCCCGCTGATTTCTGGCCCACGGTGACCGCCTGCTTTGCCGGCGCCATGGCGCTGGTGGTGCTGGCGCGCGGCGTCCTGGTCCCGGCGCGCGCCCTGCGCGACGATCGCGCGGCGGCGCGACGCACCGGCGCGTTGTTGCCGGCGATGGCCAGCGATCTGTTGTCCGCGGTGGAGCTGGCGGGGGTGCCGGCTGACGATACGCGCGGCGCCGCGTCGCCGGCGCTGGTGCGGGCGTTCCGCGAGCAGGTGGCTGGGGCGCTGGCCCCGGTGGCGCCAGGTGGCCTGGTCTCGCTCGGTCCGGCGGTGCGCGCCCTCGCCGTCTCGGGGCTGATCGCGGCGGCGTTGATCGCGGCGGTCGGCACCTGGCCGATGGCGGCCCACGGCCTCCACACCCTCCTGCACCGCCCCTCGCGCTTCGAAGGGGCTGCGGTCTCCGCGGTGCCGCTGGTTGGCGACGTCCGCGTCACCTACGACTATCCGCAGTACACCGGCCTTCCGCCCCGCACCGTCGAGGGCTCGACCGGCGACATCGCCGCGGTCAAAGGGACGCACGTTCGGATCGAGACGCATCCCTTGCGCCCGGCGCACCGCGCGCTGCTGCTGCTCGGTGAGCGCGGCGAGGCGGGCGAGCTCTCGGTGGCGCTCTCGGGCGAGACGCTGACCGCCGACCTGACGCTCAATGAAGATGGGAGCTATCGCTTTTGGCTGGAGCCGCCGTTCGGACGGCCGATCCGGGAGGAGCGCAGCCATCGCCTGACCGCCGAGCCCGACGCCCCGCCGCGCGTCGAGATCCTGGGGCCCGCCGATCGGCTGGAGCTGGCGACCCCGCGGCCGATCGAGATCGGCTACTCGGCCAGCGACGACTTCGGGCTGGGCGCGATCGAGCTGGTCTACCGCATCGGCGATCGGCCGGAGCAGCGGGTTCCGCTGCGCGACGGGGCCGGCGGCCGCGCGGTGCAGGGGCGGACGGTCTGGGATCCCGCCACCACCGGCCTGGCGGGCGCCGAGCGAATCGCCTACCGCGTCGAGGCGCACGATCGCGATCAGATCTCCGGGCCCAAGGTCGGCTCGTCACGGACGCTCTACGTGGTGATCCAGAACCCCCACCAGAATCTGGAGGACCGCCTGGAGCGCCAGCGCGACGTGATGGAAAAACTGCTGGGCGATCTGGCCGCGCGTCTCGAGCGTGACCCCACGGTCGCCCCACCGCCGACGCCCGGCACCAGCGAGGCGGCGGCCGGGGACGAACGGGTGGCCGCGCTCGCCGCGGAGCACGAGGCCGAGGAGGCACACCTGGCGCTTTTGGGACGGCTGCTCGACGAGGATCGCCGGGAGGCGGTTCTTGGCAAGACGCTGCGCGCGGCGCTGGCCGGGATCGCCGATCGGCTGGAGCATCTCCTGCGCGAGGAGGCGCAGGCGCTGTCGGCGCTGAAGGCCCGACCCGGCGCCGGCCGCGCGCGGCTCGAGGCCGTGTCGGGCAAGCAGGTCGCCGAGCTGGAGAGCGACGCGCTTCGCCTCGACGATCTGATCGGCCGGCAGCGACTGGAAGATCTGGCCAGTCTCGGCAAGGAGCTCACCGAGGCGCACCAGCGGCTGCAGGATCTGCTGGAACGCTACAAGAAGACCAAGGACGAGGGGCTGCGGCGCCAGCTGGCGCGCGAGGCCCGCGATCTGCGCGCCCGCCTGGCTGATCTGGCGCAGAAGATCGCCGCCGTGCAGGCCCGCAACGACGTCCCCGAGGAGTGGCGAAACCTTCCGGAGATGAAGGGGCTGCAGGAGCAGGCGCGCAAGCTGGACGACATGATCGAGAAGGGGGATGACGCCGATCTGGAGAAGGCGCTGGCCCAGCTGGGCGACGACCTGCGCGGCATGCGCAAGATGCTCGACCAGAACCTGGACGGGTTCGGGGCCGAGCGCTTCCCGCAAGAAAACCGGGTGGTGGCCGATCTGATGAAGAAGATCGGCGACATCGAAGGGGACGAGCGGGCGCTGCAGAAGGAGACGCAGGCGATCTCCGAGAAGCAGGAGGCGGAGGTCGAGCGGCGCCTCAAGGGGCAGATGGACGAGCTGCTCAAGCGCGAGGGTGAGAAGATCGACCGGCTCAAGCAGAAGCTCGCTTCGGTACCGACCGGCGATCCGGAGAGCGCGCTCAGCGAGGAGATCGACCGCGCGCGGGAGAGCGCCAAGCAGATGCGGCGCCTCTTGACCGAGCGCGATCTGGCCGAGGCCAAGGGGGAGGCCGAACGGGCCGAGACCAGCCTGGAGCGCGCCGGCGAGCACCTGGACGAGCTGGCCGAGGCCCGCCGCGCGCGTCGCGGCGGCGTGGAGGCGGAGCACGACAAGCGGGCGGATGCCGTCGGTGAAGCACGCGGGTTGGCTCAGGAGATCGCCGACGATCTGTCGAAGGTGATGCCGAAGCCCTCGGAGACGCTGACGCCGGCCGATCGCGAGGCGGCGCGCGGACAGGCCGAGAAGCAGGCGGAGATCGGCAAGCGCACCGACGAGCTCGCCGGGGAGGCGGCGCGGCGGCTCGGCAAGATGCCGGGGATGGAGAAGGCGGAGGGGGAGCTCAAAGGCGCCGGCGCCCGCATGAAGGAGGCGGGCGAATCGTTGAAGCGGGACGAGTCGAAGCCCGCCGCCACCGCCGAGCGCGACGCCGCCGACCGGCTGGGGAAGCTGCGCGACTCGATGCAGGAGCGGTCGATGGGCGGCACCGAGCAGCACCACGATCCGGTGCGCATCCCGGGCGCCGACGAATCGAGCGCGCCGCGCGCCTGGCGGCAGGAGCTGCTCGACGCGATGAAAGAACGGGCGCCCGAGCGCTACCGCGACGAGGTCCGCCGCTACTACGAGGAGCTGGTCAAATGAGGCGGGGCCTGACCGCGATCGCCGCCGCGCTGCTCTGGCTCGGCGGCCCACCTGTCGCGCTCGCAGCCAACAGCACGCCCGCCTCCAGCGCGGCCGCGTCCAACGGCACGCCCGCGTCCGATCTGGGCGCCGTCGCCAAACACGTCGACGAGCTGCTCGACGCCTGGCAGTTCAAGGAAGCCGCGGCCGCGCTGGGGACGCTGAAGAGCGCGGCCCCCGGCGCACCCGAGACGAGCTTCCTCGACGGCTACTACAAGTTCCTCACCGGCGACTACGACGGCGCGGTCCGGGCGCTCTCCGCTGCGTCCGACGCCCAGCCAACCAACGGGGAGGTGAAGTCGCTCAGGGACCTCGCCGCCGCCGCGCGCGACGCCATCAAGGACTTCCGCGAGGAGCGCTCGCCCCACGCGGTCATCCACTATGCGCCGGAGGACGCGGCGCTGGTCCCCTATGCCCGCGACACCGTCGAGGCGGCCTATGCGGCGCTGCATGCCGATCTCGGCTTCGAGATCGCGCAGCCGATCCGGGTCGAGTTTTACCGCGCGCCCTCCGACCTGGCCGCGGTTTCGTCGCTGTCGGTGGCCGAGGTGGCGCGCACCGGGACGATCGCGCTCTGCAAGTGGGCGCGCCTGATGGTCACCACGCCGCGCGCGCTGGCCTACGGCTACCCCTGGCTCGACAGCATGAACCACGAGCTGGTCCACTACGCCGTCTCGACGCTGTCAAAGGATCGTGCGCCGGTCTGGCTGCAAGAGGGGCTCGCCAAGTTCCTCGAACGCCGCTGGCGCGAGCCGCCCGGGGGGCGGATCCCGCCGCCGATGGAGCACCTCCTGGCCAAGGCGTTGCGCTCGGGCCACCTCATCAGCTTCGAGGCGATGCACCCCTCGATGGCCAAGCTGCCGTCGGCGGAGGACGCCACGCTCGCCTTCGCCGAGGTCGAAAACGCCATCGCCTACCTCTACGAAAAAGGCGGGATGGCAGCGCTGCGTGAGGCCATCAAGCGCGTCGGCGATGGGGAGGACGCGCGCCAGGCGGTGGCGGCGGCCGCGGGCGGCGGCTGGCCCGAGTTCGAGCGCGGCTGGCGCGGGTTCATGCTGGCGCAGCACTACAAGACCTTCCCGGCCATCGACATCGCCACCACCCACATCCGCAAGCCGAACGCCATCGCCTCCGGGCGCAAGCCCGCCGAGGAGGACGCGCTGTCGCCGGCGCTGAAGGCGAGCGCGCCCTTTCGCTACCTGCGGCTCGGCAACATGCTGCTCGGCCGCGATCACCCGCGCGCGGCCGCCGCCGAATACGAAAAGGGGCAGAAGGCGGTCACCGCCAGCACGCGCAACGATCCCTCGGCGACCTGGGTCTTCCCGGTCAAGCTGGGGCGAACCTACCTGGCGCTCGGCGAGCCCGAGCGCGCGCTCAAGGCGCTGGCCCCGGTGCAGGCCATCTACCCCGATCTCCCCTGGCCGAACCTCATCGCAGGGGAGGCGCGCCTGGCGCTGGGCGACGCGCCGGGTGCCGTCACCTCGCTGCGCGCGTCGCTGGCGACCAACCCCTTCGACCCGCGCGTCCACTGCGCGCTCGCGACCGCCTACGGGAAGTTGCCGGCGGACGCGCGGGCGACCGCCGCCGACATCGCGCGCGAGCAGCAGCTCTGCAAAGAGCTGGGCGCCGAATAACCACGCGCCTGCGCGAATTTGACGACCTCGACCAGGGGGCGATACTGGCCGGGCTGGCGTCGGCGAGATGCCGGACGTCCGTAAAAACCAACGGAGGTCGTTTCGATGAAAAAGCCCCTACTCCTCTCTCTCCTCGGTGGCCTCGCGCTCTGCGCGGCCACTCCCGCCTTCGCGCAGACCGAGCCGCCCCCGCCGCCCGCCAACTCGCCACCGCCGAATTCGGCACCCTTCACCTCGGTGGGTGGCGGCGGCATCGGCGTCGGCGCGGTGGTCTGGCTCTCCGGACTCGCGGGCGGCGAGTTCGTCTACGACCAGCCGATGTTCCACATCGAGGCCATCCTCGGCTACAACCACATCTCGCACGCCGACAACACGGCCGAATCGAATTTCACCATCGGCGTCTCCGGTTGGTATCACCTGGCGCGAGGTTCCAATGCCGACTTCTCGATCGGTGGCGGCGCCGGCATTTTCTACGATTCGCCCGTCGGCAACAACTCGAGCACCCGATTCGCGCTCGAGCCAGGCGCTCAGGCCCGGGTATTCCTGACCCCGAACTTTGCTCTCACGGCCCGCGTGGGCATCGCCATCGAGTTCGGCGACAACAACTCCGACACCACCCTCTCGATTGGGGGCCAGGAGACGGGCGCCCTCGGTTTCACCTACTTCTTCCGTTAGCCTCAATTCCCGAGACGCACCGAGGCCGTGAGGCCTCGGGCGTCCGGGTAGCGTCCGTCGCGCGCAGGCGCCGTGCCGCCGACCGCGATGTCGACCGCCCCCGTGAGTGGTCTCCGCTGTCCCTGCTCGTCGACGAGCGTCAGCGCCTCCGGAGGTAGCGCCAGCGAGACGGCGTGCCGCTCCCCCGCCGCGAGCGGGACGCGCGTGAAGGCCGCTAGCCAGAGGTGTGGTGCGTAGGCGGGCGGATCGCGCGGAACGAGGTAGACCTGAACCACCTCGTCGCCGGCACGCGCGCCGCTGTTCTGAACCTCGACAGCGATCGTCTTGAGGTCCGGCGCGACGGTCAGATTTGCGTAGCGAAATGTCGTGTACGAGAGGCCATCGCCGAACCGGTAGAGCGGCGGCAGCGCCAGGTAGCGGTAGGTCCGGCCGTGCATCGAATAGTCGGCGAACGGGGGCAGATCGGAAACCGATCGGTAGATGGTGATCGGCAGGCGGCCGGCCGGATTGGCCTCGCCGAACAGAATGTCCGCGACGGCGTTCCCCCCCTCCTCGCCCGGATACCAGACGTCGAGCAGCGCGGCCGCGTGCGCCGCGGCGAACGGCACGGCCAGCGCGCTGCCGCCGGTGAGCACGGCGATCACCGGCTTGCCGGTCGCCACCAGCGCCTCCAGCAGCTTCTCCTGCGACGCCGGCAGACCGAGCTCCTGGCGATCGCCGGCGGGGTTGAGCGGGCTGTCGTTCTCTTCCCCTTCGAGGCGCGGGTCGAGCCCCACGACGGCGATCACGACGTCGCTCTTGCGCGCGGCGGTGAGCGCCTCGCGCAGCTGCGCGCTCGAGTCACCCGAGCCCGCCAGCGTGGCGCCGCGCGCGTAACGGACCGTCGCGCCACGAACATGCGCCGCGGCGCGAATGCCTTCGAGCAGGGTCACCGCGTGCGAGGGGGTGCCGTGGTAGTTGGCGAGCAACACCTCGTCGTCGTCGGCCGTCGGTCCGACCACGGCGATCCGCTTCGCCGATCGTCCGAGCGGCAGCGCGTCGTTTCGATTCTCCAGCAGCACCACCGCGCGCGCAGCCGCCGTGCGCGCCAGCTGCCGGTGCGCGGGCGAATCGATCGCCGCCTCGCCGAGCGCTGACCAGGGGGTCTCCGCCTTCGGATCGAACAGCCCCAGACGGAAGCGCGCGGTGAAGAGGCGCACCAGCGCTCGATCGAGATCGGACTCGCTGATCAGCCCCTGCGCGAGCGCCGGCCCGAGCGCCCAGTAGGCGCGCCCGCAGTCGAGATCGGTCCCCGCCCGCAAGGCCGTCGCCGCAGCGGCTTGGGGCGACGCCGCTGCGTGGTGGTTGGCGAAGACGTCGCCCACCGCGCCGCAGTCGCCGACCACGTAGCCCGCAAACCCCCAGGCCTTGCGCAGCGTCTCGTCGAGCAGCCTGGGATTGGCGACGCACGGTACGCCGTCGAGTCGGTTGTAGGCGGCCATCACCGACCCGACGTGCGCCTCGCGCACGGCCGCCTCGAACTGCGGCAGGTAGGTGTCGCCGAGATCGTGCGCGCTCGGGCGCGCGTCGAACGAATGCCGATCGGCCTCCGGGCCGCTGTGCACCGCGAAGTGCTTGGCGGTGGCGATGGTCTCGAGGAGACCCCGGTCGCCGGCTGGCCCTTCCCCCTGCATCCCCTCGATGAACGCGACGCCCATCCGCGAGGTCAGCAGCGGATCCTCGCCGTAGGTCTCCTGCCCCCGCCCCCAGCGCGGATCGCGAAAAATGTTGAGGTTGGGCGAGAAGAAGGTCAGCCCCTGGTAACGGCCGCGCTCGCCGCGGCTCTGTGCCAGGTTGAACTTGGCGCGCGCCTCGTCTGAGATGGCGGCCGCGATCTGCCGAACCAGCGGCGCATCGAACGTCGCCGCCAGCGCGATCGCCTGGGGGAAGACCGTGGCGCGGCCGGCGCGGGCCACGCCATGCAGCGCCTCGCTCCACCAGTCATAGGCCGGGACGCCGAGGCGCGGGATCGCCGGCGCCTCGGTCATGAGCTGCCCGATCTTCTCGTCGACGGTCATCCGCCCCACCAGATCGCCGGCGCGCTCGGCGGCGAGCCGCCGCGGATCGAGATAGGGCGCGTTCTTGTCCGGAGCTCCGGCGCGCGGCGCGCGGACACACCCCGGCGCCAACGACGACGCGACGACCAGAAGGACAGCCACCATCGCGCGCACGGGCGCGGTCGCTGGCGCCGTCGCCGTCAAGGGTCGATCACTTCAAGGTGATCGTGGTCTTGGCGTAGACCTTTTCCTTCCCGCCCACCACCCGGGTGGCGCGCACCTCGTACTTGTGCCCTTTGACGAACCCCATGTCCGACGAGATCGCCTGGCCGTTGAGCTGCACGATCTTCTGGTCGGGCTTCACGCCGACCTCGGTGAAGTTGACCTGGTCGGGCGGACGCTTGGAGACGTCGTAGTAGACGACGTTGATCTTGTTGCCCCCCGCGCCGCCGCCCAGGAAGATCATCATGTTCAGCGTCCAGGAGCCGGCCCCCTTGAAGGTCGTCTTCCCCTGCTTCTTGAGCGCGGCGTTCATCTCCTTCTCCGAAGCGAAGGAGCCGAACTCGACGTCGCTCACCACGATGCGCCCGCCAGCGACAGCGGACCGCGGCGCCAGCGTCAGGACCCCAAACACCGTCGTCGCCAGAAGCCCTGCCAGGAACAATTGACGCACACGCTGCATGAACCGTCCTCCTCGAGCCATCAATAACACGAGAGCCCGGGGTCCGCAGCGTCAACGAATCCGTCAGTTGACCGCGTTGCCGCACACTCCTTGACCAGCGCCGCGCCCGGCCGCCCCGTCGGACCGCGTTCGCTCGGGGGCACACCCCTTGCACACCTGAGCGTCACCTTGCGTGTGTTGGAGGCGCGGTTTCACCCTCGACAGAAGACCGGAGGCGACTTCATCGTCGTCGGGCACGTGGTCTGGGAGACGGAAGCCGGGCGCGCCGTGGTCCAGCCGTCGAGCGCGCTCTTGTCGCGGGCCGAGCCGGCGACGTTGCTCTCCAAGCTGCAGTACCTGGTCGCTCTCAACGGCGCCGCTTCGTTCGAACGGTTGCAGGTGCTGCGCAGTCAGTTCTGGTCGTTCGTGGAAGTGCCAACCGTCTCACCCTCAGGAGGTTCAGCATGAATTCGTCACGGTCTTGGTCGAGTCTGTTTGCGCCAGCGTCGGGACTTCTCTTGCTTGGAGCGTTCGCGTGCTCGCACGAACAGAAGGCTCCTCCGGCCCGCCCCGGTCCGGCGCCCGTGGCAGCCCGGGTGGTCCGGCCGTCGCCGCCCGAGCCGCCGCCGGAGGCGCCCAGCGAAGCGCCGCATGGCCAGGGAAAGGAAGAGCCGGCGATCTACTTCGACTTCGATTCGTATGCTCTGCGCACGGACGCGCACTCCGTGCTCCAGAAGGTCGCCAGCACACTGAAGGCCAGGAACGCCGCGCTGGAGATCGACGGCAACTGCGACGAGCTCGGCACGACCGAGTACAACCTGGCCCTGGGCGAGGAGCGGGCAAAGGCTGCCAAGAGCTACCTCGAGCACCTGGGCGTTTCGAACGCCAGGGTCAGGACGGTCAGCTACGGCTCCGAACGGCCGAAGTACCCGGGGCACGACGACGACGCGCACGCCAAGAATCGCCGCGACGATCTGATCGTGCGCTAGACTGCCCGGATGCGCAGATCGCGGTCGGCGGCCCTGTCGGCCCGGCTGGCGCTGGCCTCGCTGGGGACGGCGGTCGCCGTCGGCGTCGTCTGCGCCGTCGGTCTCTTCTCGCTGGGGAACGCCTCGTCGGTGGCGCGGGTGGCGGTCAGCCGGCAGCTGGCGCTCATCGACGACACCGCCGCGATGAGCGCCTTCCTCTATCAAAAAGGGTTCGTCGCCGAGTATCTGCTCACCGGCAACCGGGCCTGGCTGGCCGAGCTGGAAAGCAACCGCCCGGCCTTCGAGTCGTGGCTCCGCCACATGCACGGCAAGGTCGGCGGCGCCGACTCGGAGCGCCTGCTCGACGAGATCCAGGCCGAATATGCCGCCTACGATCGGGCCCGCCGCGAGGCGGTCGCCCTCTACGACGTCGGCCACCCCGCGGAGGCGAAGACAGCTCTCTTGCAGAATCACGCGCAGGCGCAACGGCTGCGCGATCTGTTCGCCGAGTTCGGGCGGGGGGCCCGGGCCGACGCCGAGAGGACCCTGGCCAGCGCCGAGCGCTCGGTTCGCCGGCTGGCCGACGTGCTGGTGGGGACCAGCATCGCCGGCGCGCTGGCCAGTCTGCTGGTCGGCTTCCTCTGGGCGCGCCGGATCACCAAGCCGATCACCGAGCTCGAGGTGCAGGTCGAGTCGGCGGCCGAGCGGACGCGCATTCATCTTCTTCCCGGGCGCGCGGGGCTGGAGACGCTCGGCGATCAGGTGAGCGCCATCGTCGAGAAGCTGGAGGAGACCGACGCGGCCCTCTTCGAGCACCGGCGGCGCCTGGTGCAGAGCGAGAAGCTCTCGGCGGTCGGGGAGCTGGCGGCCAAGCTGGCGCACGAGGTGCTGAACCCGCTGGCCGGCATGAAGGCGGCGACGCAGCTGCTGGAGCGCCAGGGGGCGGCGGCGCCGGGGGGCGGGCCGGTGGTCGAGACCGCGCGCGCTCTCGACCGCGAGATCACCCGGGTCGAGGGGCTGGTCCGACGGCTCATGAACTACGCGCGCCCGCTGGCGCCGCGGTTCGAGCTCTGCACCGTCGGCAGCCTGGTCGACGCCGCGCTGGAGGCCGCCTCCCCTGCCCTCATCCGCCACCACGCGGAGGTCACGCGGCGCGAAGAGCCGGATCTGCCGCCGCTGGAGGTCGATCCCCAGCTCATCACCCAGGCGCTGGTCAATCTGATCGTCAACGCCGCCGAGGCGACCCCGTCGGGTGGCGGCGCGATCGAGGTCGCGGCTGCCCGCGCGACCAGCCTGGGACGTGACGAGGTTGCCGTCCGGGTGGGTGACCGCGGCGCCGGCATCCCCGCCGAGCGGGCGCGCGAGCTGTTCAAGCCGTTCTTCACGACGAAACCCGAGGGGCACGGGCTGGGGCTGGCGGTCAGCCAGAACATCTTGCTCGAGCACGGCGGCCGCATCGTCGCCAGCAACCGCCCCGACGCTCCCGGCGCCCTCTTCGAGCTCCAGATCCCGGTGGTCCGATGAGCGCAAGCGTTCTCGTCGCGGACGACGAGGCGTTGATCCGGCAGTCGCTGCGTTCGTTGCTTGCCGAGGAGGGGTTCGACGTCCACCTCGCCGCCTCGGGCGCCGAGGCCTGGAGCCGGTTCCAGGAGACACGACCCGACGTCGTGCTGCTGGACCTGGTGCTGGGCGACGCCGACGGGCTGGACGTCCTGCGCAAGATGAAGCAGGAGGCGCCGGACACCAAGGTCATCCTCATCTCGGCGCACGGCTCGATCGAGAGCGCGGTGACCGCCATGAAGCTCGGCGGCTACGACTTCATCAAGAAGCCGTTCGAGCTGGAGGAGATCGTCGCCGCGGTCCGCAACGCCGTCCGCACCAGCCGCCTCGAGCAGCGGGTCGCCTACCTGGCGGAGCAGGAGCGCCGGCGCAGCGGTGGCGCCGCGTTCGTGCACGCGGCGCCGCGCATGACCCGCCTGCTCGCCGAGGTGGAGGTGATCGCCAAGAGCCCCGTCCCCCTGGTGCTGGTGACCGGTGAGAGCGGCACCGGCAAGCAGGCGATCGCGCGCATGCTGCACGAGGGGTCGCCGCGCGCGAGCGGTCCGTTCGTCGAGCTCAACTGCTCCGCGATCCCCGAGAACCTGGTGGAGAGCGAGCTCTTTGGCCACGAGCGCGGCGCCTTCTCCGACGCGCGCGAGCGAAAGCTGGGCCTGGTGGAGATCGCCGACGGCGGGACGCTGTTCCTCGACGAGATCGGCGATCTCGGCGCGGGCGCGCAGGCCAAGCTGCTGACGTTCCTCGAGCAGCGGACGTTCCGGCGCGTCGGGGCGACGGCCGTGCGACGGGTCGACGCGCGCGTCGTCGCCGCCACCAATCGCGACCTGCCCGCCGCGGTCGCCGCGCACAGCTTCCGCGAAGATCTCTTCTACCGGGTCAACGCCATCACCGTGCACCTGCCGCCGCTGCGCGAGCGGAGCGCCGACGTGCGCGCGCTGGCCGAGCACTTCCTGGGCGAGTCGGCGCGCGAGTTCGGCCGGCGCTTCCAGGAGATCGCGCCCGAGACCGCCGGCCTCCTCGAGCGTTACCGCTGGCCTGGCAACGTCCGCGAGCTGCGCGCCGTGATCGCGCGGGCCACGCTCCTGCACGACGACACCGCGCTGCGCCCGGCGCACCTCCCGGCCGAGCTCCTGGCCGCCGCGCTGGCGGCTCCGGCCGTCGCCCAGGCGGCCGGCGGGGCGGCCGCCGCCATCCCGACGCTCGAGGAGGTGGAGCTCGGCCACATCCGCCGCGTGCTGGAGATCTGCGGCGGCAACCGCACGCTCGCCGCCCAGCACCTGGGCATCACCCGCCAGACGTTGGCTAAAAAGGTGGGCGGCGGGGTGACCGGCGGCGCCGACGACGACTGATGCGCGCTACTGCGGCAGCGACCCGTCGGTGCTGGGCGGCTGGCCCGGCGCCCCGAGGAACATCCCCCAGAGCGACGCCAGCCGGACGATGTCGGCGCTGGTGTGGACGCGCAGCTTGCCGTTGATGTGGCCGCGGTGGGTCTCGACCGTCTTGATGCTGATCCCCAACCGGCCGGCGATCTGTTTGTTGGAGCTTCCCCAGATCACCAGATCGAAGATCTGGCGCTCGCGCTGGGACAGCCGCTCGATGACGTGGCTGCCGCCGTTCTTGTCGACGCGGGCCCCGACCACGCGCGGCGGCGGCGCCACGACGCCCGGCGGCAGCACCAGCTCACCGAGGCCCACGCGCCGGATCGCGGCGATGACCTCGTCCGACGACTGCCCCTTGAGCGCGTAGCCTCCGGCGCCGGCGCCCAACGCCTGGTGCACGATCGCCTCGGGCCCGTGCGACGCCAGGATCAGCACCCGGACCGCGGGCGCCGTGCGCGCGAGCTGGCGCGCCAGGGCGATGCCGTTGCGATCGCCGAGGTGGAGATCCGCGACCAACACGTCGGGCTGCAGCGCGACCGCCAGCGCACAGGCGGTCGCGCCGTCGTCGCACTCGCCGACGACCTCCAGATCGCCGGTCCTCGGCGCAGCGGCCAGCGCAGTCTTCATTCCCATCCGGAAGATCGACGAAGGGTCCACCAGCAGCAGCTTCACGTTCGGCTCCTTTCTCGCTTGCGCGAGGTTCCCCCCCCGACCTAGCAATGCCGGTGCCGCCTGGCCGCCAGGCGTTCCTGCCCCCACCGCCGCGCCGCGAGGTAAGAAATCCAGCGGCCGAGCCTCCGGTCGTTCATTTGGGTGACGCCGTGGCAACCGCCCGCCGCGCATGGCATTCTGGCCGCGCATGTCGCTCGATCCGGCTGCCACGCCCCTGCCCGCCTCGGACGCCGCCCGCGATCTGGACGCCGTCAGAGAGGTGGCGGCCGCGCGGCGAGCGTTGGTCGCCGAGATCGGCAAGCGGATCGTCGGGCAAGAGCAGGTGATCGAGCACCTGCTGGTGGCGCTGTTCGCGCGCGGGCACTGCCTGTTCGTGGGCGTACCAGGCTTGGCCAAGACGCTGCTCATCCAGACGCTGGCCGACGCGCTGGCGCTGTCGTTCGGTCGGATTCAGTTCACCCCCGACCTGATGCCGGCCGACATCACCGGCACCGACGTGCTGGAAGAGGACCGGGCCAGCGGCCGGCGGGTCTTCCGGTTCGTGCGCGGGCCGATCTTCGCGCACGTCGTGCTGGCGGACGAGGTGAACCGCACGCCGCCCAAGACGCAGGCGGCGCTGCTGCAGTCGATGCAGGAGTACCGGGTCTCGGCGGGCGGCCAGACCTACGCGCTGCCGCTGCCATTTCTGGTCTTCGCCACGCAAAATCCGATCGAGCAGGAGGGGACCTATCCCCTGCCCGAGGCGCAGCTGGATCGTTTCATGTTCCAGATCGACGTCGGTTATCCGTCGGAGGCCGAGGAGATCCAGATCGTCAACCAGGTGACCACCGCCTACCGCCCGCAGCTGCGCAAGGTGCTGTCGCCCGAACGCATCCTGGAGCTGCAGGAGGTGGTGTTGCGCGTGCCGGCGGCGCCGCACGTGGTGTCGCACGCCGTGGCGCTCTGCCGCGCCAGCCGCCCGACCGAGCCGAGCGCGCCCGAGCTGATCAAGAAGTACGTCGCCTGGGGGGCGGGTCCCCGCGCCTCGCAGTACCTGGTGCTGGCGGCCAAGGCGCGCGCCATCCTCAACGGTCGCTATGCGGCGTCGATCGAAGACGTCCGCGCGCTGGCGGGGCCGGTGCTGGTCCACCGCGTGCTGCCGAACTTCCACGCCGAGGCCGATGGCCTCTCGGCGCACAAGCTCGTCGAGCGATTGATCGAATCGGTCACGCCGGCCTAGGGGCGGCCGGGCGAATGCCGACGCTGGCGCTCGATCCTCTGGACATCGCGCTCCTCGAATCGATGAGCGTGCGCGCGCGCGTGATCGTCGAGGGGGCGTTTGCCGGATTGCACGGAAACCCGCACACCGGCGCGTCGATCGAGTTCTCCGAGCACAAGGAGTACGCGCCCGGCGACGACATCCGGCGCATCGACTGGAAGGCGGTCGGCCGCGTCGACCGCTACTACCTGAAGCGCTTCGAAGACGAGACCGAGATGCGCAGCTTCCTGCTGCTCGATTCGTCGGCGTCGATGGGGTACGGGCGCAAGGGGGTGAGCAAGCTGGCCTATGCCAGCTACCTGGCGGCGGCGCTGGCCTATCTGCTGGCGCAGCAGGGGGATCCGGCCGGGCTCCTGGTGTTCGACGCCGAGACGCGCCAGTACCTGCCGCCGCGCACCCGCGGCGGGCACATCCGCGATCTGCTGGTGGCGCTCGAGGCCGTCACCCCGGCGGGACGCACTGAACCGGGGCGGGCGCTGGCCTACGTCGGCGAGCTCGCCGATCGCAAGAGCCTGGTGGTGCTCTTCTCCGACCTGCTCGACGCGCCGGTCGACCTGGCCGATCGGCTGCGCCAGCTCCGCTCGCGCGGGCACGACGTGGCGCTGTTCCAGATCCTCGACCCCGACGAGGTGGCGCTGCCGTTCGACGAGGTGACCGACTTCGAGGCGATCGAGCCCGGCGACACCCGCCGGCTGCTGGTCGACCCGCGCGACCTGGCGGCGTCGTTCGAGCGCGAGTCGGCGGCGCTTCGCGAGCGCTGGCGCCGCACCTGCGTCGAGGCGCGGGTGGAGTACCAGTTCGCCACGACCGCCCAACCACCGGCTGACGTCCTGCGCGCTTTTCTCTTCGCGCGGCAGCGGGCGCGGAGGTAGCGCCGTGCACTTTCTCGCGCCCTCGCTGCTGCTCGGCCTCCTGGCCGCCGCCCTGCCCGCCATCATCCACCGGATCGGGCGGCGGCACGCCCGGCCGGTCCGGTTCGCGGCGATGGAGCTCTTGCTGCGCGCCGAGCACGAGGTCTCCGCGCGCCGCCGGCTGCGCGACGCGCTGCTGCTGTTCGCCCGGACTGGCCTGGCCATGGCGCTGCCGCTGGCCTTCGCGCGCCCGTTCGCCGAGGTCCGCTCCGACCTGCCGGCGGTGACCGGCCGCTCGCAGAGCGCGGTGGTGGTCCTCGACGACTCGGCCAGCATGCGGCGGCGGGCCGCCGACGGGGGGACGCCGTTCGAGGCCGCGCGCGCCAAGGCCCGGGCGGTGATCGAGCACCTGTCGGCCGACTCGGAGGTGGCGCTGGTGCTGGCCTCGGAGGGCTCGGCGGCGCCGATCGCCGAGCTGGCCAGCGATCGGGCGCGGGTGGTGGCGGCGCTCGAGGCGGTCCCCAGCTCCGCCCGCCGCGCCGACTTCGCCGCCGCCCTGCGGCGGGCGACGCAGATCCTGGCCGGCTCCACGCGCGCCGATCGCCTGATCTACGTCGCCACCGATCTCCAGGCGGCGGGGTGGGACGACGTGAAGCCCGCCGCCGGTCCCGGAGCGCCCCAGATCGTCCTGCTCGACGCCAGCGGCGGCGCCGCCTGGACCAACCGCGCGGTGGTGGCGCTGGCCGCCGAGCCGGCGCCCGAGGAGGGGGCCCAGGGGATCGCGGTCATCGCCGAGATCGCCAACTTCTCCCCCGAGCCGGTGCGGAACCTGGGCGTCACGCTGGCGCTCGACGGCGCCGAGGTGGCGCGCGGCTTCGTCGACGTCCCCGCCGCTGGACGGGCCCGCAAGCGGTTCGTCCTCACCACCGCCGGCGGCAGCGCGCACGAGGCCGAGGTGGCGATCGACAAGGACAGCTTCCCGCTCGACGATCGGCGCGCCTGCCTGGTCGAGGCCTCGCGCGGCCTGCGCGTGCTGATCGTCGACGGCGATCCGCGCACCGTCCGGACCGAGGACGAGACGTTCTTCCTCGAGGCGGCGCTGCGGGCGGGGGGGAGCGGCTTTTCGGTCACCAGCACGCTCCCCGACGATCTCGCCGGACGCGACCTCTCCGGCTTCGGGGCCATCTTCCTGGCCAACGTGAACCGCCCGACACCGACGGTCGCCGCGGCGCTGATCCACTACGTCGAGGCGGGCGGGGGCCTCTTCATCTCGGTCGGCGATCGCGTCGACACCGACGCCTGGAACCAGGCTGCCAAGGCGATCTTGCCGCAGCCGCTCGGCCTCAGAAGAAGCGCCGCTGCGCTGCCGGGGGCCCACGCCGAGGGGGAGACCGTCGACCTCCGCCCCGCCGAGCGCCTGGCGCCGATTGATCGCCGCCACCCGCTCCTGTCGGCGTTCCCCGCTCACGGCGACGGGCTGTCGTCAGCGCGGTTCTTCCAATACATGCTGCTCTCCCCGCTGCCCGACGCGCCCGGGCGACAGATCGTGCTCCGCTATGAGAGCGGCGCGCCGGCGCTGGTCGAGGCGGAGGTTGGCCGCGGCCGCGTCCTGCTGCTCACCACCACGATCGACCGCGAGTGGACCGACCTGCCGATCCGCCCCGGATTTCTGCCGCTGATTCAGGAGACCGCCCGCTACCTGGCGGGCGCCCCTTCGGGCGAAGCGGCGACCGCCATCGCCGTCGGACAGAAGCGGGAGATCGCGCTCGAACCCGACGATCGCAGGGTGGAGATCGTGCCCCCCGCCGGCGAGTCACACTGGCTGACGCCGCCGGCGCGTGGCGGCGACGCGCACACCCGCCGCACGCTCACCTTCGCGGAGACCGACGAGCCCGGCTTTTATCGCGTCCGCGCCGCGCGCGGCGACGGCACCATCAGCGAGCGTCCCGACGCCGCCTTCGTCGTCAACCTCGACGCGCGAGAGTCCGATCCGGCGCGCCTCCCCGACGACAAGCGCCCCGATCGCGTCACGGCGTCCGCGACGACCGGGGTGGCGCCGCGCCGCCGGCTCGAGCTGTGGCACGCGCTCGGCGCGGCCGCCATCGCGCTGGTGCTGCTCGAGTCGCTGTTGACCCTGCGGTTTCGGCGCGGCAGGGTCAAGGCATGAACAAGAGCTTCGGGAACGACGACACCCATGTCGCGGAATGGCTGGAGCGGATCTACGCGCCCGAGGACGAGGTCCTGACCGAGATCCGCGCGCGCAGCGCCGCCGCCGGGCTGCCCGACATCCAGGTCGCGGCGCTCGACGCGCGCCACCTGGAGGTGTTGGCCCGCGCGGCGGGCGCGCGACGCGCCGTCGAGATCGGCACGCTCGGCGGCTACTCGGGCGTCGCGATCCTGCGCGGCCTGGGGCCAACGGGCGAGCTGGACACAATCGACAGCGAGCCGCGCCACGCCGACGTCGCGCGCGAGAGCTTTCGCCGCGCCGGCTTCGGCGCCCGCGCCCGAATTCACGTCGGCCCCGCCCTGGAGATCCTGCCGCGCCTGGTGGCGGCCGGGCCCTACGATCTGGTCTTCATCGACGCGGACAAAGAGGGATATCCGCGCTACCTCGACTGGGCTGCCGACAACCTGCGTCCGGGCGGGCTCGTGCTGCTCGACAACGCCTTCCTGTTCGGCCACCTGCACGAAGCCCCCACCGGCGAGCGCGCCGCCTCGATCAGGGCGATGCAGTCCGTGCACGAGAAGCTGGCCCGCGGGGGACGTTTTCGTGCCACCCCGCTGCCGACCGGCGAGGGTCTGGCGATGGGCGTGAAGATCTAGCCGGTCGCGTGAGGGCGGACGAGCTTAGCTCCGGCCGACCTCGTCGCGGGAGGTCGCAGGAACCCTTGCAGGGTTCCTGATCAGAGACAGGCGACCTACCCGGTCGCTGCCGGCGAGCTGCCGGCGTCCGACGGCGGCGCCGCGCCGAAAGACCCCGCCAGCGCCCTGTGCGCCGGCGTGCCGAGCAGGGAGGGCAACATCGCGGCGGGTGCCGGGAGCGCGACCCGGCAGGCGGCCTTGAGCGCGGCGACGCGCGCGGCGCTCTCCTCGACCCGCGCCCGAAAGTCGGCCCGCGCCTCGGCGGCGCGGACGATCGCGTCGAGGGCGGCGCTCTGGCGCGCCTCCGGCTCGCGGATGAGGAGGTGGTCGCAACCGGCCTCGATCGCGCCCACCGCCAGCTGCTCGATCGAATAGCGATCGGCGACGGCTTTCATCCCGAGATCGTCGGAGACCAGCACCCCGCGAAAGCCGAGCTCGCCCCGCAAGAGCTCGGTCGCGATCCGGCGCGACAGCGTCGCCGGCCGATCGGGATCGAGCGCTGGATAGAGGACGTGCGCGGTCATGAACGCCTCCATCCCGGCGGCGGCCGCGGCGGCGAACGGCGCCAGCTCCACCCGCCGCAACCGATCGAGATCGTGAGACACCACCGGCAGCTCGTGGTGCGAGTCGGTGCGGGTGTCGCCGTGACCGGGAAAGTGCTTGCCGCAGCCGACCAGCCCGGCGCCGCGCAGGCCGCGCCAGAAGGCCAGCGCCTGCGCCGAGACCGCCTCCGGGGTGGTCCCGAACGCGCGGTTGCCGATCACCGGGTTCGCGGGGTTGGTATGCACGTCGAGGACCGGCGCAAAGTCCCACCCGACGCCGAGCGCCCCCAGCTCCTCGCCCAGCGCCCGACCGACGGCGGTCGTTCGCGCGGCGTCCCCGGCCCCGCCCACCGCCAGCATCGGTGGCCAGACGGTGGCCGGCGCGCGCACCCGCTGGACCACCCCGCCCTCCTGGTCGATCGAAACCAAGAGCGGCGCGTCTGGCGGCGCCGCGGTCCGCAGGGAGGCCACCAGCGACGCCACCTGCCCTGGATCAACGATGTTGGGGCGGAACAGCATCACGCCGCCGATCTCCGAGGCGGCGATACGCGCCCGCAACGCCGCCGGCGCCGCTGTCCCCTCGAACCCCACCGACAGGAGTTGCCCCGCCAGCCGCCGCAGACCCGAGGCGGTCACCGCAACCCTTCCGGCGCCGCAGGCGACGTTCTCGACCTGGGCAACCCAAGCGCCGCAGGCAACCACAGAAGCTGGGCGGCAGTCGTAAGCATCCGCCGGATCTTATCGACGCCGTTCCCGCAATCCACTTTCCATCTTGCGCCGCCCTGATATATGGTGCGGGCCCTTTCGCCACCCCACCGCCGCAATCCCGCCCTCGCCAAACAGATGATCAAGGTCAAACGCATCGATCACGTCGCCATCGCCGTTGCGGAGCGTGACGCGTCCGCCGTCAGCCTGAGCGCGCTGTTCGGCCTCGAGACCGGCGCCCGCGAGCACGTCGCCTCGCAGGCCACCGACGTCGCCTTTCTGCATCCCCACGGCAGCCAGCAGGACGACGCGGCGCTGGAGCTCTGTGCGCCGCGTGGAAATGCCGCGCTCGATCGCTTTTTGGCGCGCCGCGGGCCGGGGCTGCACCACGTCTGCTTCGCCGTCGAAGATCTTCCCGCTGCCCTCGCCGAATTGAAGGCGGCGGGCGTCCGCCTCATCGACGAGACGCCTCGCCCGGGCGCGCGCGGGCACGACGTCGCCTTCCTGCACCCCGACTCGACAGGCGGCGTGCTGTTCGAGCTCTGCGCGGGGTCGGACGCGTGAGCGGCTCCCGCGGTCGTTTTCGGTCGGCGCTGGCGAGCGCTGCCCTGTTGCTGCTGGCCCGCCCGGCGGCCGCGCAGATGAGCCCCGGCGGCGGAGGCTTCGGTGCGCCCGGCGGCGGCGGCATGCAGCCGCCCCCCGCTCAAAACGAGAAGGAAGAGGGGCCGGCCGAGGAGGCGCCGGAGGAGAACCATCCGGCCGATCTCGAGCCCCTCAGCGGTTACGCCGATCAGAACAAGAAGAAGATGCAGATCTTCGAGCTCAACGGCTATCTGCGTCTGCGTGACGACTACATGCACGACTTCTTCCTCGGCCTCGGCTACTCGAACGTGCCGAGCGGGTCCATCGTCCCCAACACCACGAACTACGGCCTGCCGCCTTTCCCGGTTCCCCTCGATTGCCCCTCTCCCGCGAACAACCCGGGCGCCGGCGTCGGTATGCCGTCGACGCCGAACAGCCCTGCTGCGAACTGCGGGACCAAGAGCGTTGGCGGCGCGAACCTCCGTTTCCGCCTGGAGCCGACCCTGAACGTGACGGACCAGGTGCGCATCCACGCGCAGATCGACGTCCTCGACAACACGATCCTGGGATCGACGCCCGACTCGCTGGCCGGCCTCCAGGGCTTCAACACGCCACCGGCGACGGGTGGTGCGACGGTCTCACCGACCTCGTTGCCCGGCGTCGCCCCCTCGGGTTTCCTGTCGCAGACGCAGAACCCGCCCACCATCGGCCAGAACGGTTTCGCCTCCAGCATCGTGGCCAAGCGCGCTTGGGCCGAGATCGACACCGAGTTCGGCTCGATCTACTTCGGGCGGATGCCCTGGAACTGGGGTCGCGGCATCTTCTACAACGACGGCAGCTGTGCCGACTGCGACGTCGGCACGACGGTCGATCGGGTCATGGCGATGACGACGATCTATGGCCACCAGCTGAAGTTCGCCTGGGACCTGGGCTCGCAGGGGGACACCACACAGCAGCTTTCGCTGGGGCGGCTCGATCCGAGCGGGTACCCTTACGACCTGTCGCAGAATGACGACGTCCTCGAGCTGATGGCGTCGGTGGCGCGGATCGAAAATCCGATCGATCTTCGCGAACGGATCGATCGCGGCGATGTGGTCGTCAACTACGGCCTGCAGGTGGTCTACCGCAATCAAGGGAGCGTCGACGCGGTCCCGACCTCCAACGCGGCGAACAGCGGCCTGAATGGCTTCGGGCCGCAGCCTCTGATGCCCGACCAGATTCCGACCTCGATTCCGTTCGGCGGCATCTCGTTCACGCCCGACGTCTGGTTCAAGCTCTACTACAAGGCGCTCACCATCGAGGCCGAAGGGATCGCCGTCCTGGGGCGCATCCAGCACCCCGGCGCGCTGGCCGAGGACAACCAGGAACTGACGCTGGCGGAGGCGGGCTGGGTGGTGGCCAGCGAGCTGCGGCTGTTCCACGACGCGTTCTTCGTCGGGTTCGAGGTCGGCGGCGCCACCGGCGACCAGGCCAACGATCCAGGCCAGTACCTCAACTATCGCTGGCGATTCATTCAACAGCCGCACGGCGACGACGCCATTCACGACTTCCACTTCTCGCCCGACTACCACGTCGACGAGATCTTCTTCCGCAACATCATGGGCACCGTCACCAACGCCACCTACTTCAAGCCACAGGCCGCCTACTGGTTCGACCTCGGGCGGACGCGCGCGATCGGCATCAACGGCGGCGCCATCTTCAGCATGGCCGAGGTCCCGGTCTCGACACCGGGCGACTCGCTCCTCTATGGCATCGAGACCGACCTGAGCGCCGGCTACCGCAACACCGCCGAGGGATTTTACGCCGGTCTCACCTGGGGCGTCTTCTGGCCCCTCGGTGCGCTCGACCGCCCGGAGGCCGTCTGGAACCAAGACGCCGCCAACGCCAGCGCCGCCCAGATCCTCCGGATCAACATGGGCGTGAAGTTCTAAGACCGCTGTCGCTCTCCGTTTGAGTGGCTCCGCTCGGTTCTTCCGACGAGGGGCGGAGGCGGCAGGGAGGTCCCCAACTCTCTCCGCCGTCCGCGAGAAGGAATCCTCGGCCGCAAACGATCAGAGCGGCCTGCGAGCTCCCGGCGGAGAGAGTCGGGGACCTCCCTCCCACCTCCGCTTCGTGCGGCGAACCTCGGCTCCGCTGTGGGGCGACGCGGAGTCCTTCATCTGTCGAGCCGCCGCGTCAGTCCCGACCGCTATTGGTTCGGCCCTTATGTGGATCGGAGCGGAGCCGAGGTCCGCCCCGAGAGGCGGAGGTGGCAGGGAGTGAGGACATCTCCCCGACGCGAGCTCGCAGGCCGCTCTGATCGTTTGCGGCCGAGGATTCCTTCTCGCGAGCGGCGGGGAGATGTCCTCACTCCCTGCCACCTCCGCGCTCGTCGGAAGAACCGAGCGGAGCCGTGGACTACTTGGCGTGGGCGGCTTGGCCGTCCGAATAGCCCTTGTAGGTCTTGAGGCGCTCTTCGGCGTCTTTGCGCGAAGCCGCGTCCTCCTGCGAGCCGTACTCGAGGTACTTCTCGAAGGCCGCCCGGGCCTCGGGATTCTTGCGCTCCTGCGAGTACATGATCCCGAGGTCGTAGTAAGCCTTGGCGAGCTTGGGGTTCTTCTGCACCGCAACCTGGTATTCGGCGATCGCCGCCTCGGTGTTCCGCTGCCGGCGATAGACGACGCCCAGATCGAAGTGCAGGTCGGCGTCGTCCGGCTTGAACGCGAGCGCCTTCTTGAACGCGACGATCGCCCCTTCCTTGTCGTCCGTCTTCGACTTGGCGACGCCGAGGTTGGTCCACCCCTGCGGATCGTCCGGCTTGAGCTCGGTCGCCTTCTGGAGGTGCTCGATGGCGTGTTTGTAATCCTTCTCCTGCTTGTAGGCGAAGCCGAGCGACAGCTGCGCCTCGTAGTCGTCGGGCTTGAGGTCGAGCGCGTTCTCTAGCTCCCGGATGCCCTCGTCCAGCCGGTTGATCCGGGCGTAGGCGGCGCCCAGGTTGGCGTGGGCGTCGGCATCCTTGGGCTGGAGCTTGACGGTCTTCTCGTACTCCGTGGCCGCGCGGGCGTAGTCGTTCTGGGCGCGGTAGAGGTTGCCGAGCGTGAAGTGGGCGGCGGCGTAGTCGGGGCGCAGCTTGATGGCCGTCTCGCACTCGCCGATCGCGGCGGTGACATTCCCCTCCCGCTTGTACTGAAGCGCGAGGTTGTAGTGCCCCGCGGCCTCGTCGGCGCGCGCCGGCGCGGACCCCAGCAGAGCCAGCCCAAGCGCGGCGATTACCGTCGTTCGTCGCATGCGATCTCCTGGCTCGCGACAGTACCACGCACGGGGACTCCCCCGCCGGGCGGGGAAATGAGAATGAAGCGCAAAATCAGGTGCTATAGTCCGCGCGATAATGCTGCAGGCGTTGCTGGTCACCTTCCGAGAGGGGATCGAATCGTTCTTGATCGTCGGCGTGGTGGTCGCCTACCTCAAGAAGAGCCAGCGCCCTGGCCTGGTGCGAGGGGTGAAGATCGGCCTCGCCATCTCGCTGGTGAGCTGCACGGCCGGCGCCTGGCTCTGGCTGCAGGTCCCCAACCAGCCGCTCTACGAGGGGATCGCCGCGCTGACGGCGGCCGTCGTGGTCGGCCTCTTGCTGGCGCAGATGCTGCGCGCCGGCCGCCACATGCGCGCGGAGATCGAGGCCCGCGTCGACCGGATGACCGGCCAAGGAGAGGCCGGTGCGCCGCCGTCGCTCCGGGCGATCGCCGGCGTGGCGCTGGTGACCGCGCTGCTCGTCACCCGGGAGGGGCTGGAGGCGGTCTTCTTCCTCGGCGTCCAGGCCCTGGCGCTGCGCGCCGCCGAGGTGCGGTCGCAGGCGATCCTCGTGGTGGCCGGCGCCGTCCTCGGCCTCGTCTGCGCGGCGATCGTCGCCTGGGGGTGGACGCGCTACGGCCGGCGCCTGAACCTCGGCGTGATCCTCAAGGTGACCGCGCTGTTCCTCGGCCTGTTTCTTCTCCAGCTGGTCATTTACGGCGTTCACGAGCTGGCCGAAAGCGGCGTCATCAAGGGGACGCAGGCGTTCCACGACGCCACCGAGCTGTTCGGGCCCGACGGTCGCGTCGGCCACGCACTGTCGTATTCGCTGCTCGGCGCGCCGCTGCTCTATCTGATTTGGGCCCGCCGCGCCGCCGCCGCCCGCCGCCCCTCTCCCGCAGCCTGACGCACCCTCGAACTGTCAGAGCCGCGCGTGCAGGACGTGTGAGAGGACGCGGTAGCCGAGCCGCTCGTAGAAAGCGTCCGCCTCCGTGTTGCCGATCCAGGTGGTCAGCACCATCTCGGTCGCG
>Ga0210388_10000355_pt1 | contig 38885 bp, 36 predicted proteins | sample IncBWC19OmetaG_FD_155485 | JGI IMG/M metagenome (GOLD analysis project Ga0210388, IMG submission 155485) | Forest soil microbial communities from Barre Woods Harvard Forest LTER site, Petersham, Massachusetts, United States - Inc-BW-C-19-O ...
TAGAGCAGCGGTTTCCTAAACCGTTGGTCGGGAGTTCGACTCTCCCCAGGCCCACCATCTTTCTCTTTTGCTTTCAAAAGGTTCCGCATTCCCGGTAGATGACGGCGATGCCCTAAAACAGTGCAGTGTCATAAAAGTGTCATAGTTCTTTGCTCAGAACGGGTCAAATCGGAGCAGAACAGGGCAGATCGTCTGATTGGGATTTAATCGGGGAGATACACATTCTCGCTCGCTGCGTCTGTCGGTACTCGGTCTTCTTCTTTCGATCCGACGAGCTACTTTCTGGGCGTTTTAGAACTCGTACCGCAGGTGGATCAGCACTAAGCTACGGTTGCCTATGTTTAATAACTTCGCTAATCGACAGTCCTTTACTCTTTCATTACTATAAGAGTATCATCCCCGACTAATAGCAATTGCCGGAGCGTCCCTTTGGTCACAAAACTTCAACAGCAATTCGGACATGAACCTAAAGACAAAGAAATCACCGTCAGTTTCGAGTCAGATCTTAAGAGCTCTGAGAAATCCGCTATCGTTAACTTCCCGACTATTTGGAGTGTCCGCGAGCATTCGTTCATAATTCAACAGACTAACAGAATAGTCTTACGAATTCCGCTCGCACGTTTCAGATTTGTGATCGAGGTACGATTTCCTGCCTCAGATCCAGTCCAAGTCAGCGCCAATGCTTCCGGGGCAGACATTAAGGGTTTGCAAATCCATCAGTTGAGAACGGATTTTGTACAAGCGAATCTAGTGCACGAAGCTTTCAGATTCGGTAGATCTGTCTCTGATGAATGCACGGTGAGTTGCGCGGATGGCACAAGTAGATCAGGAATGGGAGCATGCATTGATTGTCCCGGTCCGCGTGGAACTGTCAGATTCTGCTGCTGATGAGTGAATTTAGCGAGAAATCTCTGAATGTATTTGTAGTAGATCGTCGGGATGTGCCCATCCCGGGAGCCCAAGTGTCCGCTTCATACGAAGCAACAAGGATCGGCGGAGGGACGACACGCGGTCTAGGGTGGGCACCGGTTATCCTCCACTTTGGTTCCGGCTACGACCATCTCGACTTAGAAGCGAACTATGGCAGATATTCCCAGATAAAATCTGTTAGCGCGGATGCAAGGAACTGCCGATTCAAGTTTGACGAGGTGACCATGCCGAGAACCGACATTGCTATTATTGTTGTGGGAACCTTCCTATTCGCCGCTATTTGCTATGGGCTCTGGTTCGGGCTGGAGCATTTCGCCGGAAATCAAGGGGCGTCTTGGGTTTTTGGCGGCATTCTCTTGCTTTTCATTATGGCTGTCCTTTGGTTCAAACCGAACGAGCTATTCGGGGGGCCACAACAACAGCTAGTTAGGATACTTGGCTCTATCGCCGTGGCTCTTCTTGCTGGATTTTTCACTGGAAGTCTCCAACTTGGTGGGAGGGTTCCGTTCGCGAACGACATTCAGATTGCTGCGGTAGGAGGATTTGCCGCGTTTGTGTTTACCTTCATGGCATGGCCCAAGCCCAAAAATTAGGAAAGTTCACACGTACTCGTGGTTTGCTGCTCCCGTGATTCGCTAGAAACGACTCGTTACGAACGATCGGGTAAAATCAGTTGGGCGCCTCTGTGGAATGCCTCACAAGCTTAGTGATGTCCTCCTATCCACGAGTACGGGCCTGATTGTCCAGAGCCCTGGGGACATCGGATATCGGAATCTACTTTCACGACCATCTCGTAGACCGCCTGTTCTCGGTATTTGCACTCAGTCTGCGGTATTTTCCCGCTAGATTCGGCGGAATATGCAGGAAAATGAGAAAACACCGCAATCCGATCGTACTCGGTGCTACTGGAGGTTTGAGCAAGATTGCGACATGAAATGCGAGAAACTCGCGATTCTTATAGACGGCTCGACGGCATTGGAATAAGACTAGACAAGCCGGATCCGTCAGTCTTGGGTTGACCCGGTTTCAGTAATCGCCGTTCCCTTCCAGAATTGATTGAAGTTCTCTAGGGATGTGAACGTTCGGTTGTGCATTCGATCAATGTAAAGATGCCCGTTGAGGTGATCAATTTCATGCTGAAGAATGCGTGCATACCACCCCACCGCTTCAATCAATTTCGGCTCTCCATTTTCATCCAAACATTCGACCCGCACGCTTGTGGCCCGAGGAACGACGGCGGAGAATCCGGTGAGGCTCAGGCACCCTTCGAAGAACTCGACCACCGAGTCAGAAGTGAAAACAATTTGGGGGTTGATGATCACCCGGAATGAAATCGGCCGCCGCTCTCGTTCTCGCAAATCCTCCGCGGCGATGTCTTTGAAGTACTCTTCCTTGTCCTCAATTACTGCGAGTTGCAATGGGAGGCCGACCTGCGGAGCGGCAAGCCCTACGCCCAGAGCTTGGTGCATCGTTTCTCGCATGTCTAAAATCAGTTTTTGAATGTTGTCGCTCTGGATCTCTGCCTCGGTCAGGATACGGGCAGCTTCTCGTAAGACTGGCTCACCGACTTGTAGGATTTTCAGACGCAAAAAGGGTCGTTCCTCTGGAGTTCAGACTATCAGCTTTGCCCTAAAATCGGCCAGTTGCACACCCTGGAAATGTTGCTCCAGCGCGCGATAATTTTCATGTTTTTTAACCGAGCTCTGGTGCGGCTCTTGCCTTGAGTTTATGCGGTGTTTCTTTCCGTTTGCCAGACACAGTTTATCGGGCACTAGGTGAACTGAAAGTCGACCGAAATTTACCGATTTCAATAACGTTCCGACCAGGTGAGTCTCACTCTAAAACAGCCGGTGACAAATACTCCGTATTCACCGGTGTAAGAGGAGTGCTCGGAATCAAGAAAGACACTGAAATCACTCAAAAGTTTGCGCATCGCTATTTCTGGAAACTGGAGTGATTCTGACGATCTGGGTGCGCCCCTACGGTTGAAATCGAACATCTATTGAATCGCACTTGAGGCGTGCGACGAGTATTAATGGCGCAAAAATAGTGAGCATCGAGTGTGAATTGAAATTGCATCTGTTCCGGGTTCATCTCTTTGAAAATCAGCTTGTATAAATTCCGCTGGATACCCCAGAGTATGAATCGAAAACGTGTTGATAGACTTGCTCGCACTTCTGCTCATAAATCTGCGGCGAGTACACCCTTGGCAATTGATCGAGAACCGTCTCAACCGTGTACCGCACGGACGCCCTTGTCGTCTGCCCCTTCTTCCAGTCGAGAACCAGTTTTTCCTTCTTTAAGATTTCCAGTAGCTCCTTCGCAACCTTCTTCACCTCAATTTCTTCCGATTTGCTGAGCTTCATGTCTGGTTTCGTCAGCAGGTCGAAGATCACCAACTCCTCTTCCGTAAGTTGCTTGGCAATCCCTCGTTTTTCTTCTTCGGAAAGCCGCTTTGTAAAAGCCATCAAGCGGTCGAACAGTGTTTCGAGGTTCGACGCGCCAGCATTGTATTCGTCGATCATTTTCTGGAACTTTTCCAAGAAGTTCATCCTGGTACGATTCAACCTGACCATCCGAACTAGCTATTGGGCGACTTGCGCCCGGAGCTTCTGAACCTCTATGGGCTTTCTGCCCTTTTCGAACTTCTGCTTCAGTGCCTCGAAGTCGATCTTGCTCAAATCAATGTAGTTTTGCGCAGTTGCCGACGGTCGGATGACATAGCTCGGTTGAGACCGATTTGTCAAGAAGCCCGTCCACTTGCTCCATCACTTCCGCTATGTCAGCAGGAGGAATCTCAGAACGAATCTTTTCTGCGATCACCAAAATCACTTTTCGGATCGCTCCAAACTCATTGGCAGCAGGATCGGGCAGGCTATTATTACAGCGACTTCCAATGGACGCAATAAGCTGTTTATATTCAATTACTTGCAAAAGCGCACGCCTACGGAGGTTAGATGGCCTCCAGGTTAGTCCTCATGAGAAATACAACCGCACACTTTGAACCTAGAAGTCCGTTATCTTATGTAGGAGTGCAGGTGCCAATTAGGATCGGCCATGAACAAACTCAGAGGCACCGAGGGTTTGAAATTGTCCTCGCGTTCGGCGCGGAACGAGAAGGTTTTCGCGGCGCTTCCCCCGCTTGGGAGCAAAGAGTACATACAGCATATTCAGACGGCAGAGACCGAAACATTGCCGCCAGAAGTGCTCGCTCGTGCCCTGCGTCAGTTGCCACCGGGTTGTGAAGCAAGCCGGGAGACCTTTGCGCGTCTTTTCCGGCGCAGGTCTGACGGTGGATGGGATTATCTGGGGGCGATGGTAGCGTACGCACGCCGGAGGAGTAGTCCGAACGACTACGAAGATCGTGTGCAGGACGCTTTGAAGAGAATACTGGAAATACTCCCCACGGCCCGTGGAGAGTTTGCGGAACGTGCTTGGCATACATTTTGCGTCCACGAGCTCATTGAAGCGTGGCGTGAGAGATTCGGGAAGCGCGGCGAGCGACTGCCGCGTGAGATTCCCATGCAAGACGAGGACAACGAAGATGGGGACTCTTTGCCAAGGGGACTGCAAGCTCGTTTTCCACATGTGCGTTTTAAGCTGAGTCAGGTTGAAATAATTGAGGAGACGGCGCTGAAGGTCGTTTCCGAACTACCCGATGAATTTGCTCGTGCCGTTGCGTCGAGAGTTTGGTTCCAGAACGAGCGCCCGAAGCATTCTGGGCGAACAGAATCGTCGGTGACTGTAGCTCCGCTAACAGCACTTTTCCCCGGCAAAAGTAGATTTCAAATCATGCGCGCCGAGCGGTATGCGGACGCTCAGCTGGCAGCGGCTCTATTGGAGGAGCCGATGTTGGAGTTGGATCGAGATTGGCGTCCCGCCTTGGCGGATTTGAAAGCCAACGCGCCGCGACCGCCGCGCCGTGCGAAGGAGAAAAACCAATGACAAACGAAAATGAATTCGATCAGTTGGCGGAGCTGTTCGGACAGATCGAACGAGCTTGGGTAGACCATCGCGATCGGCGAGTCGTTCAGGATTTGAGTGAGCGGCATCCTGAGTTCCGCGAGGAATTGCGTGAATTCTTCGCAGACCTTGTGCTTGGACCGGATGGTCCAAGCGAAAAGATTGCGAAAGCAGACGAGCGAATAAGCCAATGGCTTTCTACTTCCGGCTTCGAGATCGCAAGTGCGGCCTTGGTCCGGGCTCGGTCGACACCTCAGACGACTAGAACAACATTGCCCTCTAAGGACCCCTCGCATCAGGGCGAAGCGTCGGGGTCAGTCGATCAAGAAAAACCAATTCTGTATTGTCCGCTAGAACAAAAGAATTGGCTGTTCTTTCTGAGGAAGCGGACGAAGCAAAGCTTGCCATGTCTGGTGAGCGAACTCACAAATGTAACAACGGAGTACCTGATCTTGGTAAGTAGGCACCCGAATGTCGTACCGATTAACGTGAAAACGCGGATTGCCGAAGAGATAGAACGGGCATGGGGAGTTCCGGTTCATGAATCGTTCGAATGCTTGTCGGATAATCCGAATCTTGTAAGAGCGGCTTCGCGTTCAGAGCCGTTCGCGAATAATCCTAAGAGCTTCAAGGAGCTGCTTGATCGTACATCTCTCAATGACAAGCAAAAAGACTATTGGCAGCGATATTCCGGATCGAACAAATGAGGAATCAAATCGCATTCGCGCGTGCGGAAGGTCGGAAAGCAAGGGCTCGGCTTGGCGGAAGGAGTGATGGACTCCTTCATCGACTGAAAGATTCCTTGGAAAAAGAATACGGCCTGGAACTGGTTCCGGTGGACAAGGAGAATTTCCTGCAGGGCAGTCGAGGCGAACTAGTGCTGGCTGAAGGCTGCCTGTACTACGACCGCCACCTTGATAGTAATCCGGAAGAGTTGCTCGAGGTGCTTGCCCACGAGTACTGTCATGCGCTCTTACACCATGAACAATTCAAGCCAGCGTCACAGGATCTGATTCGGGGTTCGGCATTTCTTAACAACGGAGCTCCAGCGCTATCGCGATACAGCCCGAGGTCACTGCAGGAGGCTGAGGCTAGCGCATTTGCGGCCGAATTCATTTGTCCATCCGGCGATTGCTTCAGTCGTTGGCGTAATGAAGAGACAATTTCTGGCGCGGAACTGGCTGTCGAGTTTGGCGCGACTCCCTCCCTAGTGCGCTTGCAGCTGGCGGAGGGACTGTACGAATTTGTTGCCGCGGGCAGCCAGGCTGAGCGGAACAAAGGCGTTGACCTTAGGCCTACCGGGGAGCAAGAGAAGGCTGCAACTGCCCGCGGCGTGCCCGTGCTCGTTGACGCGGGACCAGGAACAGGGAAGACGAAAACGCTTGTGCGACGGGTGGAATATCTTGTTCGAGAAAATAAGGTCGAACCGGAAAAAATACTCTTACTGACGTTCAGCAATGAAGCTGCGGGCGAGCTGCAGGAAAGATTGCAAGCCTGCATCGGAACGGACGCTGCAGCCCGCACGCTCGTCTCGACGTTTCATGGATTTGGAGTCGTGCTACTGAATCTATTCGGGCACCATGTCGGGCTGGAAGTGGATTATTCCATCCTGGATGAAATCTGTCAGGAGGAGCTGATCAGCGAACTTTTGGGCACGGTTGATTGCGATGCGCTGATTAACATCAAGAATCTCGAAGAAACTACCGTCAAGGTAACCCAAAACATTAACTTCCTCAAAGACCGTCTGGTAAGCCCGGAAAAGCTGCGGTCGGCGATTGACGCGTGGGCTCCGTCGGAGGATGAAAAGCAGGCGCACGCACGATCACGGGCGCTGGAGAGAATATTTGAGTCATACGAGAGAGAAAAGGCAAAACGCCAATTGGTCGATTTTGCTGACTTGATCCAGGTGCCTCATGGGTTGTTGCAGGCGAATCCGGACCTCCGGGAGAACTTACGGAAAGAATTCCCATGGGTCCTAGTTGACGAATACCAGGACGTGTCCCGAGCGACCGCATTGTTGCTACAACAGGTCTGCGGTGAAGCCAATCCACCTTGGGCGGTAGGTGACGCCAGGCAGGCAATCTATCGGTTTCGCGGGGCGGCACCCGAGAACGTCCGGATGTTCGCGCGAGATTTCCCAGGCGCCACAACGTTTCAGTTGTCTGAGAACTATCGATCCTCGTCCGAGATCATCTCCGTGCTCAACCGGATGGCAGCATGGCTTGAAAATCCATTCCATTCGGGACCTGTCCCGGCACGGTGGAAGCCTGGCAGGGAAATCTCAAGTCATGGCAGAGACCCAGTTGTTCTGGCGACCGCTAACAATGATCTGGCGGAGCGACGAGGGGTAGGGGAAGCGGTGAGGCAATGGATGTCAGAAGGAATTCCCGCAGACGACATCGCGGTCCTCGCGCGCCGGAATGTAGATGTCCGAAACATTGCGATTGAACTGAAAAAGAACGGAATTCGAGCTGTTACCAGTGGCCTGTTGACTGCTGAAGGCTCCGGAGGGGACCTATCAGCGGTTTTGACGGCGCTGGATCACCAGCAAGCGATTCCCAGACTGGTCTACGCGTTGCATGGCGATAAAAGCTCCCGGGAAAACCTCAACGGGGCTATCCGAGAACTTTTGCGTGCAAATGTTGAGGAGACCGACTTGCCAGAATCGATGAGCATGCTGCCAGTCCGGGACCTGGCAGAAAACGCTTGGAAAGTATACCGGGGCCTTCGTGCGTTTTTGCATTCGGGCGATGGATGGACCGTCCTGTGTGAATTTCTTTTCTTCCTCACGCCATACACGAGAGATCTGCTGAATGGTGGAGATGACGTTGAAAGCGCAGTTCGAGTGGAAGAAATACTATCAGCGCTTTCGCTGGCGGCGAGTTACAGGTTCACGCATCCTCATCTTCGGCCGCGTTCCTCGCGATTAGGACTCGCCGAGCGCATGCGAGACCTGGTAACACAGTCGGCACCGGGGCTCGTTCCTCCACGAAATCAGTCCGGCGCGGTGCGCGTTATGACATGTCACGCGTCCAAGGGACTGGAGTTTCCGTGCGTAGCTGTTGTTGGACAGTCTCTCTCAGAGATTCGCGATTCAAGCTCCTATCTACCTCCTAGCTTGCGTTCCGATCCAAACGAAGACTTGCTACAAGCGGAGTCCCTACTTTTTGTTGGAGTGTCACGCGCTGAACGTTCGGCACTAATCTCGTCGGCTGTATCCGCGAGTGGCAGGCCAAGAAGTAAGGCTCGAAGAGTTCCGGCACTTCTTGAGAAATTCAACGCGTCAAAAACAGTTCCTACCCTAATTTGGTCAGCCGAGGCAAGCGGCGACGAAGAGATTCGAGTCGACCGCATCTGGGGAGGCGATCCGCCTCGGGATTTCTCTACCTATTCGTTGGGCAAAGATACGTGCAGGGTACGGACCTACCTCGAAGACCAATTGGGAGCCCGCTTCCGTGGTCGCGAGCGGTCTCTGTATCCTGAGTTCATACAAATTGTCAGACGCACATTGCGTCGAATTGTCGAATGCGCTATCGAATCCGGAAAAAGTGTTTCCGAAGCAGAGGCAATCCGAATCGCCGAAGAAGAATGGCCGGCGGACAGGCAAAAGGATCATGCGCACCTGGCGATCTATCGGCCGCGAGTTCTACGGTGGGCGCGCATGTTCACCCGGATATTTGCCCCGAGCACATTTGGTGGGGCTACGCTAAGCGAAGAATCGTTCGAATGTCCCGATGGAACCGGCAATTCGCGGACGATCAAGCTACAGTTGATAGCTCAGTTTCAAGACGGCAACGGGGAGCGCTACGCGATCGCACTCCAGGTGGGAGGGTCTGCCGGGCCGACGGACTCTGTGAAGTGGTCCGATCTGAAAGACTACGAGAGACTGCCCTTCGTATTATTGCAGGAGCGGCACGGGAGTGTGGAGTCACTGGTTTTCTTTGGCGAAGAAGGACGGATGTCTCCTTTTCAGTGGAGCAAGAAGAAACCTCAGCAAGCCATCCTGGAACAAGCGCAAAGCGCCAGGGACACTATGAAATCCCTGAGCTCTGGGGAATTCTGCGGAAAGCTTTCGGATTGGGTTTGCGACCGCTGTCCATGCAGAACGATCTGCCCCGGGTGGCTAGGAGCGATTCGCACCCAAGAGTGAGAACCCTCGGTTAGTTACCTCGCTGGGAAGCCACGCCGTCTCTCTACCTACCGTTTGTATGTGTCCATGAACGCGACACGCAATTTCTCTCGCACACTTTGAACTCCATGTCCGTTCTATCAGGTAGAGGCGTTCAATTTGAACGGCTGGACGCCCGATGAGGAGGAAAAAATGATGAATGACCATACGAGCAGTTCAGGAATTGCGGATGCATCGCACGGGCACGGTCCGCACGTTGTTCACTTCAAGGTCCAAACTCCGCGAGGTCTCTGGAGCCTGGATGAGCCGAAGGACGCCACGAAGCGGCCTGAGTATCCCGTTTCAATCAAAATCGAACAGGTAATCTCAGACGTCCGAAGCGTCTTCGGGTTCGTGGAACAGGACAGCAAATACACACTGCTAAGGGGGAGGGAGGTCCTTGACCCACAGCGGACGCTGGCAAGTTACGACATTGAGAACGGAACGCTCCTGGTTTTGTCGGTCCAAGGGGGGAATGCGTGAGCGTGGCGGCGGATGTGTCGCTCGCCGCGATCAAAAAGGAACTGGCAGCCGCGGCAGAATACGCTGCGGCCGCCTGCCTTGAGCTCTCCGCCGATTCTCTCGGTGAGCAAAACCTACGATTCCTTCTGCGATTCGAAAACCAAGGCGGCGAATTGTTCTACACCGAATTCGAGTGCACAGAATACCCCTTGTATCCACCCACCGTTGAATTCGTGAGCGAGGATCGATCCGAGAAAGGTACCAAGAGACTTTATCCGCAAGGATTTCACACGACACCGTGTATCTGCATGCGGTACAACCGGAAAGCCTACGCCGAACGAGGCGGCCCTCATGGTGATTGGCGATTGTTAGATTGGCGTTTGCCAAGTGGCAACGGAATTGCCATCGACAGTCTCGCCCTAATGGTGAGTGATCTCCACTCGAAGATACGGCAATCGAGTGGGAGGATGTCATGAATGCGTGCGGCGTTTCCATAGTACACATTACGGACGAATTGGCACAGCAGACGGCGTCTCTCTTGCACTCATTTGCTTTGCGGCGACCATCAGAGGGTGTTGTGTATTGGTTTGGCATCGAACTTGGCGACGTAGCTGTCGTAACCACACTGATAATCCCTGACGCGGATACGCAAGATGGATGCGTACATACGTCTGTCGAAGCGAATGCTGCGGCAATAGGTGTGATCACAGGTACTCCACTCGTCTTCTTAGGCCAAGCGCACTCGCATCCGGGCAGGCATGTATCGCATTCTTCAGTCGATGACGAAGAAAGTTTTGCGCGGTTCGATGGTGCGATTTCGGTGGTGGTGCCATGGTTTGGAAGGTACGGCCTGCGAAGCAGCGAGTGTGGGGTCCATCGTCACATCGGTGGACGATTCGCGCGTGTATCCGACACAAACGCGCACCTTCGCATACTTCCAGGTTTTGCGGATCTACGGACAGCGAGCGGGAAGGGCTTGAGTGATGTTAAGTGATCTGGATGTAGCTCGAAACCATTGGCCTAGCGCGAACGCTTTCTATTTGGAACGAGACACCCGCACAGAACTGGAGGTGGCTCATTTAACGCGCTACGTTCATGTACCAATCGAGATCCACGTCGAGCCACAATTGGCCACGGATGTCACTATTCAGCGTATGGTGCTTCTCGCTGCCAATCTCACTGCGCGATGGGCGCGAAATGTAAGAGTTCTTGTTCCCGAGGTCGACCTTGCGAGCCCGCTAAGTATTCACGGCGATCGCGGATTACGTGCGAGAGTCATCAGAGAGATGTTCGAAGCGGACCCGTTCGGCAATTTCGAAGTTGGAACATTGAGGACTTCTGACTCGGAGGGCATTCGGCTTCGCGTTGGGCTAGATACGAAAACCACTTTCCCCGCTACCGAAAATGATTACTGGATTGATGCCGCGTTATGGACGGCCCTCGGTCGCCGCGGTAGGCAAAGCTCCCGTTTGGAATGTCGCGACGCTGCGGCCCCGACTGCAGCCCTCGCTGCCGCGATAGGCGCTGCGGATTTGTTTAAGAGGGCTGTTGACCATCGCCTCGACGAATGGATTGATGCGGTCGATTGGTGTACTTGGAATCACACCATTAATTCTGAGGCGCATATGCACGCCGAACCGGCTCTGGTGCCTAGTACGGCCGATGTCGGTGAATTGCTGCTTGCGGGAGTGGGTGCAGTAGGGTCAGCCCTGCTGTACATCCTCAGTTCGATGCCCCTTCAAGGACGTGTAACGCTTCTGGACCGAGATTGTGTAGAAACATCTAACCTCAACCGAGCCCCGCTTTTTACGGCGTTGGACGCATCCTTATCACGCAGAAAAACGGATGTGGGGCTGTCGCTGATGCGATTACTGAACTGCGAAGCGAAAGCTGTCTATGGGTCGTGGCATAAGCACGGGGAAGAGCTCAGTCGGGAGCGCTTTGATGTTTGGGTCAGCCTGACGAATGAGGGCGGAGCCTGGGCAGAGGTTCCATTCCAATTGCCACCGGTTGTTCTCCATGGAACCACCACCAGCGGATGGGGAATTGGTTTCGGACGCCACATTCCCCGCTTGGAAGATTGCACTGCCTGCCGTCTACCTAGACCACATGCCGAATTTCGTGGGCCATGCTCTGAAGGAGAAGTGAGATTATCGGCGCAACGCGAACCTATTCGTGCTTCTCTCCCATTTCTTTCCGCAGCGTCTGCTTCTCTGATAGCCATCGAACTAATTAAATTGCAGTGCCCGAATGCGGGTTCTCTCCCAAACGCGGTCTGTGCTGATTTCCGATACGGATTGCCTTCGGTGGTGGCCGGAAGAATCGGACCGACCAATGGCTGCCGGGGTTGTCAGATGGCAGGGCTTGCTATTTGGAATGAGCGAGGCGGGCGTGGCCGTTATGCAAGTCTCTCGTCGCATTTGGACCTCGCAATGTAAGGCGTAGAAAGATTTATGAAGTCCAACAGTCAGCGGTGGCCGCCTGACTTTTTCCCAACAGCAGTCGGAAGTTGGCGACATGCTTCGCTGTAACGAGATGAGCTAATACATTCTTCTCGTCCATAAGCACGACGACTACGAAAGCAGTCCGCCTGGCTTGATATACGATCCACCTTCACCGTCCGCATCGTATCGGGAAACGAATTCAACGGTTTTCAGCGATCGGTCAGCTATTCGCATTGCCATTCCCAGTGTCAAGTAGAAATACTGACTGTAGCGTAACCTTCTTCTGATAATCCGGGTACCTAGTTTGACCGATCCATCGTGGTAAAATCCGGGAGAACGACCTCGCAGCCCAACCGGATAGAGCGCCAGCCTTCTAAACTGGCTGTTGTCGGTTCAACTCCGACCGGGGTCGCCATCTTACATCGAAGTTCTTGGGACGAATGACCGATCCGTCAAACGCGCTCCAATCGTTCCAGCGGCTCTTTCTGACTGGAAAAATACAGCTGGAACCCGGACGCCTCGACACGAACCTTTACTCCTACGTTGATGAGATGGACGGGACAACTAGATTTACCCTCGTAAAGCTGGAAGGCAAGACAGTGACCGCATTCGTCGTGTTCGCTGAGGACGGTGCCATTGAAGGTAAGCCCTGCTTTGCTATCGGGTATGCTGTTCCCGAAGCGTATCGAAACCAAGGACGCGCAAAGGAAATTGTCAGAGCAGCCCTAGCAGAGATGCAAGGCGCGTTCAGAAGGCTTCACCCTGAATTTTATGTGTTGCAATCGTGGGGGCCGACAACAAATTTTCGCAGCGTGTCGCTGAACAGACCATCTCCAATACGCCAGTCGCCGTGACGGACAAAATCTCAGGCTTGCCCGCGCTCGAGTACGTTCGGAGGATCGGCTGACGCCAATTTTGGTAGAATCAGTCTTTTCGCTGAATGGCTAAATTCGATCCCCAACACGCGGTTGTTCCTCCCACGAATTGGGGAGATAAAAACTCCGCTGAGCGGTTCCTCGAATGCGGCAAGTTTAGGCAGTGCGCTAGTCTAGACCTAATATTTTTGCATCAGCAGTCGCCCCCGGTGAACGTCTACCTTCTGGTGTGCCGGGAGTCTCGCTTCGACAGGGCAGGACTGGCTCAACAAATACAGATGCCCGTTCCCAATACCCGGGTAAGTCCAACCACCTACATGATTGTCAGGCAGTGGTCACCGTTCATTTCTTGCCCCCCGAAGTGTAAAGGCTACCGGAGCCAACGATGGGCAAAGATTCTCGGCGGGTTAAGATCGAAGAGAACCCAGAAGGAAGTTCCGCTCAGCAGTGTGTTCGCCAACCCTTGGGTGCAGGGTCTTGGAATTGCTTCTATCCTGACCTTCGCTGGGTTAGTGGCTGCGTTCATATTCCAAACAGAAATCAAGGTGGCTGAGATAACTTTGGTTTCAACTTTAGTCCCCACTCTCATCGCTATTTTGGTCGTCAGGTCTCGGACGCCGAGAAACACCGAATCGAGCCGCGATATGCCAAGTAAATTTCCTGAGCGAGGCGACCATCATCAATCAACGGCTACGACCCGCACCAATCCAGACGGAAGCATCACGTTTGAGTCTACCGTGGCACGGCAGATTGATCTTCGTCCTCAACTGTGGGAAGCCGTCGCAAGCAAATTCGGTAACCTCATTGATAAGCCGATTCCGATTCGGGGAGAGTGGATATATACATTCGAGACCAAACATTATCAATGATCTGTAAGACACCCTTCGGATACTGCCGTCAAGCTGTGCATCGAAATATGCAAGGAAGCCGGTCGATTACTGCTCGCCGAGCCTCCGTTTCGGCAAAAGTTCTCAGATATTGCCGCCATCACAGATGACGGGGATCGCTGGCTTTTGGCGATATATAAAGTCTCAAAGATCGGGAAGGTGACCGCGAATCTAAATAGTTCCTCGTACGGTGTCGTCACAACTGGCGAAGGCGGGGAGATTAACGATTTGCCGGGGGCGTCCCAAGTGCTGTGTCAAATGGCGTTGAACGGCTTTTAAGGAGATCAGCTCAGCCCGTGTACTTCCCATAAGGGCGATAAATCTCGATTGAAGTGGCTGGTTCAGTTTTCTGTGAAAACGGCAAATTGCGCCGCTCGCCGCAAATATTCGCAACGAAACGGAAATCGCAACTCGACGGCGACGATGCCAACGGGTGTATCACTTTTCCCCGCGCTGTAACCTTACCCGCGGGTGCTTTGACTCCGCAGCAGTCGGCCTTTAGACTGCTACCCTTTGGACGTTCCTCAGCAGACTCTTTCCACTCCGACAAAGGAGAACGCATGGTGAGAAGCGACGACTGCCAACTGCGAACAGGGCGTAAATGGAAACAATTAAGCGTCGAGGATGCTCTTCAAATCCCAAAACATGATCGATGGGCTCCGCTGCCCGAAATGTCACTGGCCCGTATGGCCCCACAAACGCGGAAAGAATGGTGCCGCGCCTCACTTTCAGCACCTTGAAATGAATCCGAAGTGTCCGCGCCGCCATGGCGCACCACTCATCAGACCCCACAAGTAGTTGTCCTTTGAGCCACCACAGAGTAGGTGCGCCTGCTTCGCTGATAGGTTTCAACAATCGAAGAATCTGTGAGTCAAAGGGGATTAGAAATCCCGGCCGTATTCGCCTCACCAAAGCCTTGGGAAATCGATAACTTGCCAACGCCGACTGGGACCTTAGAAAATTGTAATTTTCTAAGCCTGCTCAACCACGGATGAGCGGCTTCGAAATTCCTAACCACAGATCTTCTCAGAAGCTTCGATCCAGAAGGATCAAAATGGAGACTTCGAAGGTTTACGCATGATCTCTAAGGTGTCTGGCTCGACGAACCGCACCGAGCCATTCTTCGCCAGCGTTTGAGCGGAGCGCGATAACCTCAGAAAGTCATCATCACGGTCGGCTACTCTGTAGCGACCGGGCGTATCTTTCCGGGGATATTCAATGATTGTGAACCCAAAAGGGCCGAGAATGCCGACCGCTTGTACGCTATCCACATCGGTTTTGAACTGAACGATTAGCTCTCCCGTTGGGATGCTAATATGATCAGCATTTTCTTGTAATGGGATCTTGATTACCTTAGCGTTGTGGTCCTTGTCGCGCACCAGCTCTGTCAATCTAGACTGTATATCCGCGGGAGGAGTGCCCGACAGCAATAGAATGCGATAGCGGATCATCAGCGCATTTACCGTTACACCTTCAAATACATCCAGCTTACTCTCTGTTAAAATGTCCTTGAACTGATCAGAAGACATATCACTATGTACCTTAAACGCAATGATAGGTTTGTTCGAGCCTGGCAGTTGGGCTTTGGTTGAAGACGCAACCATGACGCCGATCAGGCACACGACTACGACCTGTTCTATCAGCCTAGAAGGTAGGGCGATTATGCCCAAGAACGAGCCTCACCGGTGACTCCACGACTCGGTCTTACGAGACCGACAGTAGCTAACGGCTAGGTACAGTTTTGGGCTTCCAATGCCCTGCACGCATCCACGCGTCCCCAACCTGCCGCATCGGTCCGCGAGGTTCCCTTGCGGGCAGCCGTCTGGGTAATCTTGTCTCGTATTTGTGAAGCTGTCCAGCCGGAATGGATCGACAGCAGAAGAGCGGCAACTCCGGACACGAACGGAGCAGCACTCGATGTTCCGTCGAAGTTGAACACGTAGGAGCCTCCACTCGCATTGGAACTGCCATTCAAATCCGTCGTCGCAACTCCAACGCCCGGTGCGACCACTGTCAAGGCCGGACCAGCGTTACTGGCCCACCAGTCCTCGCGGTCTCTTGAGGCACGGGTCTTGACTTCATCCCATGAGTTGCTTGCACCAACAGCGATGACCGGAACGCCACTGTTTGGACCTGCTAGACTCGCGGGAAAAACAACATTCCCCCCGTCATTTCCTGCACTGCAAACGACGACGATTCCTTTTCCTTCCCTACCGGCGGATTCTGCGTAAGCGATCGCGTCACTCACCAGTTTTGAAGGATCAATAGACCAACTTACGTTTATGACATCTGCGCGGAATTCAACAGCTTTTCGAATTGCGCTGTCGACAATGACGGGCGTTGTCCAAGTCCCGTCGGGCGAGTCTGCTCGCGTCCCCACACGGATCGGAATGATCTTCACGCCTGGAGCCACACCAACTATTCCAATGCCATTGTTGATTTGTGCAGCGATTATCCCCGCGACCAGAGTTCCATGTGAATCTGAACCTGCCGGCTGTTGCTGATTTGATTCCAATATTGCGTCCCACTCGACCATTCCATCGTCACCAGTCGCTATACTCCCCTTAAGGTCTGGGTGGTTGGTGTCAACTCCTTCATCGAGAACTGCTACTCGAATCTTGTCTGACCCTTTTGTGATTTGCCACGCTTTCAAAATTCCAATATCGGATCCGCTCTTTCCGAAATGTTCGTCCTGAATTCGATTGCTTAGGGCCCACTGCCTCGAAAAGAGCGGATCAGTCGGAACGTTTGGCGAAGGGATTGAAGCGGAGAGAGGGCCTGAATTCGAGACTTTTACCTCGGGCGCTTCCCAGCGCTTGTTCGTCCTCTCCTTTGGTTGGATAACTACAAAGTTCGGCTCTGCAAATGCTATGTTGGAGTTTCCCCGTAGTAGATTGCTGATCCTGAGAGTCGCTTCGGGGTTTCCTACACGCACCAAGAAAGTTCCGGAATCTGGACGAAGCTCCACAAAGAGGCTACTAAACTTTCGAAGAAGCTCGGACGAACTTTCCTTAGAAACTTCGTGCTTGAACTGCACAATAATCTCATTCTGTAACACTAGCTTGAGCTCGCCAATTTTATACACTGGTAACAGCGATGCTTCTTTTCTCTTGAGCGCAGTGTCTAGCGCCGCGCTTGCAGTGGTTTGTGAGGTTGATCTCCTGGCTACAAGAATGGACGAATCAGGTCTGATAAGACTGCTTTGTAGAGATCGAAACGCCAGGGCAACTTTCGGATACTTTTCTAGGGAAACACTCGGATGCAAGGTTGCTGCGACTGTTTCGTTGTCACTGCTAAGGACAATCTCCCGGTTGCCGTAGAAATATGATGGCTGTTGTCCCCATGTGTTTAGAGCATACCCCGCGAAAAAGAGACATAGAACCCAACGTCTCATCAGAGTCTCTCCTTTTTATATTCTGTTGTCTTGACATTAGAAGCATCGTAAGTTATGTCAAGTACCCTATTTTGTCCAGAAGAGATCATCGGTACGAAATACACGACCCTGGCACCGAGCCGAGGTAACGACATAAAACAATCTTCAATGAGAGTGATCCCTGAAGCTAAGGAGCCAAAATGAGAAATTACAGCAAACAACTACTGGCGACCGTTGTGCTCTTTGTTTGCCTCGTCATCCCAAACTCCTCGATGGCGCAGAAGAAAGGCGCTACAGCACCTTCGACGAGTTCAACTCCTTCAAACAACGCGGCACCACCGAGCTCGCCCGGCGGCGGGGGCGGCGGGTCAGGTTTACAGGGATACTCCTTCACAAGAAGCGAATGGGAAAAACAGCTCACTCAAGTACCCAAGGCCAGTGATTTCGCTCCTAACCTGAGTGAGAAAGACATGGTTTTTGCGTGCTACCGGGTAGCAGTTGCGAACAATGCAACCACGCCATTTATCCTCGAAAATACTTTCCTCGACGCCACGCCTGACATACCTGTCTGGCAGGCGGGACATCCTTACACCAATCTGAGCTGGGTCTATTCGTCACACAATAATGGGCACTACTACGAGGTCCAAGGAGACGGTACGTCCGGAACGGTTGAGCCAGTGTTCCCGGAAAACGGAAGCCAGGTCACGGAAGCTGGCGGTACTCAACTGGTTTGGAAGGACATGGGAAAACTAGGTTACAGTCCCTTTATTCTACGGTGGGCCCCACAAACACGTTATTCAGGTGGCGATCTGGTGACTTCAGCAAAAGCCAATGGACACTATTACGAAGCACAGAATTCCGGGACATCTGGCGAGAGTGAGCCGAATTTTAGACATACCAAGGCAGGTCAGCAACTTGCGGAGTCTAGCGGCGGCCTGCAATGGAAGGACATGGGCGACATGGCGTCGCACGGAAAGCATGAATGTGCGACAGTGACCTCAGCCCATCCTTTCATCATGAATCAGAACTTGATTGTCGTAGTCGACATGATCGCTGTTCCCAAAGAAGTACAGAAGAGTTTCACGATTCTAAATTTTAATGTCACTAGTCAAGCGGCAGGGTCGATCAATCCAACTCCGGTGCAACCGGGTATCAGCGCCGGGACAACATCCTTGGCAGGGGGATCAGGTCCTCTCGCGGCTACTAAGAAAGAACCTACAAATCACCAACTCTATTATCTCACGTGGCCGAGTTTAATATCCGGTGACACGATAAATACTATAAACGTAAATATCGTATATACCCCAGTAGCACCTGCTTTGCCATGGAAGCAGAATACATTTTATCCTGCCGGAAGTATCGTAATGTCAGACAGCGGGCATTACTACTTAGCGGTTAATAGCGGGATTTCATCAGCCGATGCAAGTCCCAAATTTTCTTCACACATCCTGAAAGTCTCCACGTTTCATGAGGGTTCTGGGCTAACCTGGAAAGACTTAGGACCAACTCCACCTTCGACCGCCCCTTCAACATGGATGCCAGGTACTTCGTATGGAACGGGGGATCTCGTAATTCCACCGAGCAACAAAGCGAATGGACACTTCTACCGAGCTGTTGCACATGCACAATCGGGTGCCACTGCTCCCGGTTTCCTGAATAAAACTCATGGAGAGACTTTCGCGGAGGGTCCGAATCTTTCTTGGACTGACATGGGGACCATACCAACAGTTGCACCATTTCCGCAAACGTCGGTGTGGACGACGCAGCAGCAGTACAGCACACGCGATCTGGTCACGCCACCAGCGCCGATGATAAACGGTCACTACTATCGCGCGCAGACCAGCGGTAACTCAGCCGCGACGGCTCCTTCTTTTCCTGCGGATCGAACGGCAGTCGATGACGGTACGAATTTGTCATGGGCCGACATGGGTCCCACAATTTTAATTCCACTCCCGGCAACGTGGTCTCCGAACACCGCTTATGCGGTTGGCGCTACAGTGATTCCCGCTCCGCCGAACGGACATTATTACGAAGTAAAAAGAAGCGGCGTTTCAGGCCCCAATCCGCCTGTTTTTCCAGTGGACGGGTCGACTATGCCCGAGACCCAAGAGCTATTTTGGGTCGATTCAGGGACTACGATGCCATCGGGGGTCAAAATAAAACGTTGGGAGAGGTACACCCCGTTTATCGTGGGTGACACAATCCAAGATGATTCTACGGGACACTATTACACTGTTACTCAAGCCGGTATCTCGGGAGGAACTCCTCCGACTTTTGCGATTCCGCAACCGGAAATAGCACCCGAATCAAACAACCAAATCACATGGCAAGATTTAGGTACGACGCTTCCTTCTTCGGTGTCAACCGGGCAACCGCAGCCGAGCGACCAAACGATTCCGGTGGTGACTTACTCCTTTCCTCAGTCCCACCAACTCAGTTACTTCACACTGACCTCTGGCGTAGTCGGTAGTTCAATTCAAGGCAAGACATTCGTGAATACCAACTTGCCGACGGCAAGTTCACCCGCTTGGAAATCCTTCAACAACGGCCACATCGTCGATCCAATCCTCGCTCTGGTTGTCTACGTTAAGCCTGTGGATGCGGAACGAGCATGGCGGTTTAGGGTGAAGGATCTCTTTCCTGCACCAACCATTGCTTTCTCGTTGTCTTCGCCCTCCAGCAATTTCTATTTCGGCGCCAGTAGCGGTTTTTTCAGCCACAACATTCAACTAGTGTACGGTCTTAGCTTGGCCAAAATAAACGTCCTGCAACCGGCCTCACTACAGCTGAGCGCCACAACACCAGCGACGCGGTCCCAGTTTGCGACGGGAGGATTCGTTGGAATATCCTTCAACATCCTTGGGTTTATAACGAGCTTGCCTGGTTTGTGAAACCTTATCGAGAAGCCCAGTCTTGAACTTGCCCGAACTGTGCTTCTCGCACCAATGATTGCTTGTGCTCGAAGCAGATCTCTAGCAACTTGCAGCGGATTTTGAACTCTGGGAGGCGCGATGAATACGTACGTCGATGGAGTAATTTCATGACGAGAGGTTGTCTCTTCCGTTATCTGGCTCAGCCCGTGCTCGTTGTGTGCGGCTGCCTCGTGCCCCTATTCGCAGCAGATCCGGGCAAGGCTCGGAGCCCCGTGTTCCCGGACTGCTTGAATCTTTCACCCTCAACGGACCAGTTTCGCCCAACAGATCACCCAGACTGCAGCAAGGATGCCTTGGATCTCGGTAATGACAAGGCCGTTCACGATGGAGAGACACTTCTGAACCTGGCTCCGCGAGAGGTAAGTTTCATCGGTTGCGAGGCTGCACCATTTGTTACGTTTCCAGCCGCGGGACCTAACTCGAAGTTCAGAATCTATTACCCCACCGGCGTCCAGCTCGCGCACGACAAGTATGTCGCCCCTCTTCTCCATGAGATGGGACACGTGTTCCAGCTCAAGCAGGCGGGAAGCTATGCAAACCTCAAAGCCTCCCTCGACGATTCCATCGAAAGAATCGAGCTAGGTGCCGATTTTATAGCCGGCTTCGGGGCGAACCATCTCGGCCTCGAGCCCAACGCATTTCTAATCAACCTCAAGTTGGTCGGCAATTATAATAACAACGACCTCGAGTCCCACGGCCGTCCTGAAGACCGTGTTTTTGCATTCCGGAATGGTTACTTCTACGAAGAAGGGCAACCATCCACCGTTGCCGACTCATACGCCGACTTTCAGGACAATCGATTCTCCCAGATCAAGCACCAGTAAGGAGGTTCGATGAACTCGCGTCCATTTCTAGTCAGTCTCTGTTGTCTCTTGCAGATGTCCGCGGGAGCTCTTGCACAGAACCTGCCGCTCGACAAACTCTCCGACTGCAATTTCCTTGATCAGACTCTGAGCACGCTGCAGCAGCCAGTGTCCCGCTCCTGTCGCTCGCCGCGCAATCAGCTAGAGGAGCGGTTGATGTCCAACTTACGGATGTCATCCCGCCTTAACGCATGCCTCCTGGCAGCGCCGCCCGCCGCTCGCCTGAAGAGTTTTAGTTGCATCGATCTGGATATCCAAGGTAACCGCGAGCTTGTTTGCTTTCGCCCAATCGATGATAGTGTGCTTCGGAAATATCAAGACAACTACGATCCGGCGCTGTCCTATCGTTACAAGGAGGGTGCCGCGAATTGCCCGAGTACCAATCGAGACGCCTCCGAGGCGCCCAACAGCCTTTTTCCTCAATTGCTCTACCCCATTGCCAAGGCCAGCTTCGGATTTGTCGTCGGCCTTGGTGATTCCCGGGTTCCTCTTGCTCGTGCCTACCACGGCTTCGGCAGTGTGGCTCCCGACCTCGCGCTCAGCGGCTCCGCCATCGAGGTCTTCGATGTCGCTCAGTACAAGTCAGGACAGGAAAACCCGGGCGTGGCAGACTCCACTGACTCCGACGAAGATTGGAAGTTTCAAATAACCGATATGCCGAAGGAAGCCCAAAGGGATTTCGCTCGTCCATTTGAGGAGGCATCCGGTGAGCGCATCGGCGTCAGGATTCGGATGATCACGATCAGCACCAATCATACTTCCAGCCTTCCTTTTCGGGATCGCAAGGACGATCTCGACAGTTGGCAACAAGCAATCGCCAGCTATTTGAAGGATGAAGGGTTTCGCAGTCTCACCCGCCAGGAGTTGGCAAGCACTCCCTTTCGCAATACCGATGCCATGCGCGACTTCATGGTCAAGCACATGCCCTACGGGAGTAGCGATTTCATTCGGCGGACACTGGGACCGCACCTGGTCTTCCTCGTGAACGACGACGATAACGACTGCAACAAGGTTGCAGAAGCACTGGTTGCTGAGCCTGAGGAAGGGGTGAAGAACGATCACGGGGGTATGGGGTTTATGGTCTTCACGGTTGGTAGATGCCGTGATGGCGGTAGTCCTGACGCGGTATTGGACGACGTAATTCAGCGGGAAACCGAAATATTGGAAAAAGAGGCAAAGCGACCGTGAAAACGAGCCTACTCCTTCTCTTTATTCTTCTCGTTGTTCCGAGTGACGAACAAGCCGACCCTGAGCACCCTCGCATTCAAACGTCTTCGCAGGAATTCGTGCAAGGTACCGTGGCTGCTCTAAAGGTCATACAGACGTCCAACTTCGAAGAGGGTGTCGAGACACCGGGTCTCGAAGCCAGTTCTAACCAGGATTTCCAGAGACTCATCGACGAAATAAACGCAAAATCGCCGATTGCCGGCGTCGGCAGAGGCGACGGGAGCACTAACTACGACGTGATTCTTCAGCCCGGGCACTATTTGCGTACTTCGGGGCGCACAGGTACGCATGGAAAATTCGTTTCCGAACAAGGTCTTGTCGCATATATAACCAATATCGTCGCAAGCATCCTCCGCCGTACCGGAGAGTCTGTGCTCGTCGTGCCCGCCGACAACTACCTGCACCCAACTCGTTTCGGGGCGGACTTCAATGGATTGCACAGTAGGGTCTTTCTCGCGATTCACGCTGACGGTAGCGATCAGCCCTGCACTACGGGCCCTAGCTTGGGTTACCAGAAACCGGCCACGGCCATCGCCATGAATTTCGTAGCCTTAGGTCTGGCCGACGCGCTTGGCTACAAGTACGATGACTTCCGAAAAAACTTCACTGCCAATGAAGCCGACTATTACATGTTTCGTCAGGTTCGGGCCGCCCGTCTAATGGGCCTCCTCGAAGTGGGCGAGCTGACTTGCGAGAAGTCTGAGCGGGCACTCATCACATCCTCTCACGCTGTTGGCGCCAATGTTGCCCGCGCCGTCGATTTCATCCTTCGCACCCCCGAGGGTGCGACAGGAGCGAAGTGATAGCAGCGGGAGGGAATTGGAGCTAGCCCGGTAGAATTCTGAATGAGACAGCAGTTATTAGATTGCTTTTCCACAGCAGTCCGGTTGCTCCCAGGTTGCAGTTTCTGCCGGACTTTGCCTTGCTTTGCAGGGCTAAAGGCTTTATCTTCTTCCACCCCAACAGGCTCAGGAGAACTCATAATCCGGTGGTCATCGGTTTAATTTCAGCATTCTGCCCAGGTAACTGGAAGGAGCGAGGCAACGGCAGCAATGGAAACTGTAACTTACTATCGGCGTGATAGTTGCTGGACGATTTACTGAAGCATCTGATTCGAGACTGCAACAGATGCTGATTCGCTTGAGCGTTGACGGAGCAGCTCAAGCTTGCGTATCGCATCGACCCGATAATCCAGGATCGCTTTCGAATAGGTCCCCAATAAACTGCCTGCATGCCCCATCAACTGAGAGACAAATACATCGGGTACGCCCGCCGCACTCAAGCGACTCGCGAACGTAGCACGTAAGTTGTAAATCGGAAAGAAACCAATCCCAGCCGTCTTTAATGCAGTTTTCCAAGATCTACGCACACTCCTCAGGTGCACCGACGAATCAGATGGGGCAGGGAAGACGAATGGCGAGAATTGCGGTCCGGTCAAGGTCCTCCAATTCAAGAGTTCCCGTTTGCAGAAGTCAGAGAGGGGAATCATTCGTCGGCCGGCTAAGGTCTTGGTTTGAGCTATCGAAACTGTACCTTGCTCAAGATCGAGCTCCATCCATTTGAGTACCAGGGCTTCTCGTCCGACGCGCAGTCCAGTTTCGGTTAAGAGCACACAAAGGGCGCGAAGCAGTGGATTGCAAGCTGCTAGCAAACGTAGTTCTTCCTCGAGAGTCAATATCTTGGGCTGGCGACGCTCCTTGCGTTCTTCGAGGAAGTCAACGTTGTCAAACGGGTTTTTGCCGATGAATCGTTGGCGCGTGGCTTGTTTCAGGCACCAACGAAGGAGGGAAAGATCGCGATTAATTGTCGCCGACTTGACTGCCTCCTGCCTCCGGGCCCTCTTGAATGCCTCGACGCGCTCAACTGTGACTTGAGAAATCTTTGCTTGCCCGAAAAAAGCGAGGATGCTGCTGAGCGATGTTTCGTACCTTCGTTGCGTATTCGAGTTAGAGACGGCGGCGATGCATTCCTTGCACCAGGATTCAAGCGACGGTGGATTACTGCGGGGCAGATCGTATCTGCCCTCTGCTACCTCCGCTTGGCGAATGCTTAGCAATTTCTCGGCAAACTTCTTCGATGTCGAATGACTCGATTCGAATATCTGGCTGCCGGCCACCGAATAGTTAATCCACCAGATTCGCTTTCCCGATTTTCGAAATTTTCTGTAATAGACACCCACGTTCCGTCACCCCGTAAGCATGTCGATTCCGCTGTGTTTTCGCTTGAAACCACCTGTTTGAAAAACCCTCCCAAATCCGGCTATTTCAACCACCTGAATTACTAGCTTTCTAGGTGGAAACTCCCAGGCAGTGAAGTGTTTGAAAATCATTTGTTTTTCAAACACTCGATCTCCTACCGCTGCACAACGCATAGACCCGCCACAAAGGGACATTAAACTTGCGCGCTAGGACCCGAAGACTGGAACCTTTATGTTCCCGTTCTCGTTTCAGGCGCCCAATCTGTTCCGCTGATAAGAGACAAGTCCTGGGACGACCGAGCGTTTTGCCTCGATCTCTAGCGGCCGCAAGTCCAGAACGAACCCGCTGACAGATTAGGTCCCGTTCGAATTCCGATATGGAAGCAAAAATTCCGAAGACCAATTTCCCGTTAGGTGTGGTTGTGTCGATGTTTTCGTGCAGGCTGATGAAGTGAATCCCGAGGGTATCAAATTCTGCTAATGCATTGACCAGATGACGCAAGCTCCGAGCAAATCTGTCATAACGGTAGACGACCACGGTATTGACGAGGCGCTTCCGGCAATCCTTCATCAGAAGATCTAGTTGAGGACGGACGCTAGCGCTCCCGGAAATTCCATGATCGATATACTCCCTGTAAATCTTCCAGCCCCGGTTCTTGCAATGCGCTCTGAGTTCTCGAAGCTGCATATCTGGACGCTGTCCTTTCGTTGCGGTTGAAACCCGGGCATAGATGGCAGCAATTCTTGATCGCTCGTTCATCGGGGTCTCCTTTCAACTTCTTCCAGAATCTGAGACCCGAAGCTTAAAAGGGCAACCTAAATGGCTCGACGGTCGCGTCTCCTCGAAAAGTGATTTCTAGCTTTCTTGCCAATCGGCCTGTTGCTCAAAGTGGTCTTGCCCTTTCTTGTTACCGATTTCGCCGGGTTGTCCGTACGGATCCAGGCGCTCGCAATAACGACGACTGACTTCCCGTTGACTCGAAGCTTTGTTCTTCTAGGGCCAGTAGACGTAGCTACGACAAGCGTCTTTCCAGACTTCGACGGCCTGGCGGGCCTAATCCGAGGCAGCGTAATGACAACCATTCCTTTTCTGAACTTAGCTTTCATTCTCTTTTTCTCCGGTTTTGATTTTCGTCCAAAGCGGGTTGGCTCATCTCTGCAAGCCATTCCCTGATCGCGGGGAGTGAAAATCGCAAGCACCTCTTCGAGAGCTTCACGCAAGGGATGCGATGCTCACTCACCATGTGATACAAGCCGCCGACCGAGACCCCGGTCAGCGCAGAGAGCTCACGAATATCGATAAGCAGCTTTTCGGTCATCTCCGCCACCGCTCTTTCCTTCATTGACGCCTTTCAGCCGCTAGACCCGCTAGACCTTCGGTTTTCTGCCGCAATTACTCTTTTTCACGACCTGCTAGAACGTGGTTCTCTAGCGTTCTGCGAATCATAGTTTTCGACCCGCTCTACGCGGATTCTAGCGGGCCTAGCGGCTCAAGACGAAAGATAGGAATCAAACACCGGTTGAAGATCCTCGCGATCGTAGCCACGTGCGTTGCCGTTCTCGCCCATCCATATCTGTCGCGAAGACACGTGAAAGGGTCTTAGCATTCGCGCTAACCGCATCGGAGTTAGGTCACTCCACGGGCCCTCTTCGATACCTTTCAGCTTGAAGAGCAATTGTTGGGTTGTAATTCTTAGTGAATCTTCTGATCGCAAAATTCGCCGGATGTCGGAAAGAAGACGGATGGCATAGGACTCGTCCACATCCAGCGCATTTTTCGCCCTGCCGAGCCGAGTTGCTGTTTGTTGCAGTTCTTCGAGACGATTTGGAACAGCGACAGCGGCGATTGCAAATAGCGGTGCCCAATTGTCGGCTTCGCGATCTTCCAAGAACTCGAGGGGCTGATTGAGGTACTTTGCTTCAACTTGTGCCTTATGTTTTGCTGCCCAAACCTCTGCTAGGGCGGCGCGGCGCCGACCCTTTTCGCTCACTTCTCGATACCGATGCCTTAAGACCGGCTCTTCCTTCCTCCTGCGTCGCATTGTCACAATTAACGAGCGGTCACGAAATGTGTCTGGCAGATTGCCAATCGCGGAAAGAACCTTCGGGCAGAAAACCGAAAATTCTGTTGGTGTGTGATCTTTTCCGACACAGCGGATGATGCTGACGCCTTTGCGATGACCTGCATTCAGAAGGGAAAGCAGAAATTGGGCGCGTTCCGATTTTCGGTTTGCTAGGGTTTCGGCCTCGTCGATTATCATCGTCGGTCGAAATGCTTGAATCGTACGAAAAAGCGCGGCCTCCGAGATATTTGCAGTCGACTTCGTTCGGGCCGATGCCAATCCAATCAGCTCCGCAAGAAGAGTCTTCCCGCATCTCTTGGCTGGCGAAGTTATACAAAGGTAGGGAAACACATCGAATGATTCGTATAAATGGGTTCCGACCACCCAAAGAGCGATGACGAGAGCGATTCCTGAAGGAAGAATCACTCTCCTCTGGAAGAACAGCTCGAGCTTGCGTATTAGCTTGCCGCCCCGCAACAACGGCACCGCCGGTAGCGGTGGGTCGTCGCTTGGGCCGGTGGCCGCCCGCGGTGGTTCCACCTTCGGATCAAATCTCGGGACTGCGGCTACTAACTCCAGCAACTTCTTCTTGGTGCCGCCGTCGTTTTCAATCCAATCGTTGACATCTTTAGTGTCGGGAGAATGGTGGTACAAGGCGAACCTCCTTGGCGTATCGTGATACGGACCGGGCGACGTCCAATGCGTGCCTTCGCCCCGGCTCATCATCGTCCTGAAGAATGATTACCTTTTTCCCCTTCAGGACCTTGGAATATTCATCTGTCCACTTGCCGGCGCCGCCGGGATTGCACGTTGCAACTAAGCCCCACTTTCGAAGGCTCTCGACGTCCTTTTCACCTTCCACAATGAAGACTTCGTCAGCTGCGATGACTTCAGGGAGATGGTATAGAACCCGACGTACCCCATTCATGTTCCACACCCAGCCGCCGGATTCAGCGGGCCGCCGAAAACCGAAACTCTTAGGATCGAACCTGACTTGCTGAAATAGAAGGTCGCCCTCCTCATCCAAGTAGGGGTAGGTCTTCTCAATTGTTCTTGCTCGCCTCTGTTTTTCGTCGCTGAGCTTTCTCTTACCCATCCGTTTCGTCCTTCGCTCGAACTGAGCGAGGTTTCCTTTCGCGCCGCAGCCGTGACAGAAAAAAAGCCCTCGTTTCGCATCGATGGAAAGGGAGGGGCGGTGGTCATCATGAAATGGGCACCGCCCAAGTCCCTGATAGCGTTTCCAGTGAATCCCTAAGAGCACTGAGTCAAATCGCCCGCGCAGATCGGATGACTTGGAAGCCATCGGCACTCTAGACGCGATCATCAGAAGGACCGTCACCCCGTCGCTTGCCGAATTTCTTGGGCGAGCCGCTTCTCACCCAGGCTTTCAAAAGTCGCCTGATCGGTGCAATTTCCAAAGAGGTGTCACCGTTTCCAGGGGGCGAAATCGTGATTTCTCCGAGTGGGTGAAACCATGAAGCGTCACCCGATAGCCGTGATTCGAACTTTTCGACCCCCCCATCCGCTTGGATTCGGCCCGCGGGGAACATTCCGACCTCGTGAAATCTGTCTGCGTAACAGATCACGTAAACATAAAATTTACTTGGACCTTGTTTTTTTCTTTTCATCTTGGCTCCTCCGTAAGTTTTCCTTCTGCTTGCATTAAGTCAGAGGTAGCAGTAACGGGTCGCGGGACAAATTCCGGCACGGGAAAAGGACCAATCCCGTTTTTTGAATCAGATTAGGGCAGACTTGTCGAAGGGCTTTAAGTTCGAGGTCGGTAACGAAAAACTGAATCGCTTTGACGTTCGTTTTCCATAATTCGGCGTCTTGCTGTTTTTACACGTCGTGGATCATATGCTTCGGAAAACGCTGCCATGAATGCTGCGGAAATGATCCGTTCATAGTCAATTGGGCGGAGCGCAGCACCCGTCGATGTCCCACAATTTCCCAGGCACTGGCTAATATTTCTTATAAACCAGTATTCAGTCCACGTGACATTGAATCCGGGTCTCTCCGAGTCATGCCCAAAAGGCAATTTCACCGTCGTCCGACTTTCAATCTGAGTCCTAAGTTCTGGAAGAATACTGGCGGAGTTTAGGTCTTCCCAAAAAAGAAGTTCTCCGATTTCATGTCTTATTAGTCTCATGAAGCTGATAGAACCGTCGCTTTCAAAGCACTCCCAAATAGAACGTAACCACTTTCCCTGACATAGACCTTTAGCTTTCTCAAGCGACTTTAACGCGTTGTACATATGTGCGCGGATTTGAACGATCTGTATTCTTTCCTTACGCAATTTTCGTGCTTGTGCTCTTGCGTCGATTCGCCGCTGTTCCAGCTCATTCTTTTCCTTCGCTAGCGCATATATTTCTCGGAGCGCACTCTTTTTGTCCGTACGTCGGATTGCCTTGAGTGCAGGGGACATTCTCTGTGCGAAACGCTTGAAAAGTAGGGGTGTCTCGTGTGGTACGTACCGATGGTTATTTAGCTGCAATTCTCGCGGTTCCGTCTCTCCAGGAATAGAGGAGAGATTCTGCGACATTTTTCGCATGTGGCCACCCTTTACGCTTGGCTACGATACCGCCCAGGATAGTAAACTGATCTGAAGAAGACGCGAGTGGGTATTAGCCGTCATCGTTTCGAATTTCTAGATCCGCTAGGCGTCACAAAGACCCGCCTCAGGGCAAAATTTCAGATCTGGACGGCGCCTAGCCGGTGGATTTCCTCACTTTACGCGAGATTCGTGCCGGGTTCTAGAAGGAAGCAGAGGTATATCCCCTCGGCTCAGTCAGGCTTCTTGCCTTGGAGCCCTTCCCGAAAGGCATTCCCCCAACTCATCTTTCTTCTGGAATCTGCCGAAGGGTTAACTACGGACGCAGAGACTACGCACCAAACATGAAGAAAAATACCGAAGAGAAATGCAAAAGCGCCGAAGAGGGAAGCGAGGAGAGTCGATATGAAATAGCCCATCGCCACCACCATGAACCACGCAATTCCCGCCCCAATTCGTCCCGTATACATTTGCCCTGCGCCTGGAATAAACAAGCTTAAGACCGCAGCAGTGCCGGGATTCCAGGGCGCCGTCACGGCAGGCGTTCGAGATGTACGGAGCGAATCGTCTAGATACTCACCGCAATGCTTGCACTTGCGTGCGACCGAAAGAACCGATTCGCCGCAAAACGGGCAAGTCTTAGTGCCACCCGATCCTGCGGCCTCGAGACTTGCGGCTTTCCTAACCTGCATCGCAGCCTGACTTCTCTCCCTAGCCAATCTTCCTCGCCGGGCTAGGTACGCTAAGCCCACTACGCCGAGGACAATCAAGATCAAGGAAATTGTTGTTCCGATTGTAAGCACCGCTTGCCCTCTCGAAAAGTGACCGCATTCTATTATCCGATTTTGGGATATTCAACCTCGTTAACATAAAACGGCAGGGCTTTCGCAGCACCTCTACATCGGAGAAAGTCCTGAAGAGCCGAGAATACGTCCGACAGTACCGACTGTTTCTCCAACGCCTCAAACGAGCGCGGGAAGAAGCAGGATTGACCCAGATTGCTGTCGCCCAGAAGCTTTCACGTCCTCAATCATTTATCTCCAAGTGCGAATCAGGGGAGCGTCGCGTGGACTTCGTGGAGCTTCGTTACCTTGCCAGAATTTACAGAAAGCCTATTTCATACTTCGAGACTTCGTAGCATCGGTGTGACGTGTTCCGGGAATTCGTCGCATCCGATAAGCTTCAGCTTCAGGACCAATCTGCCCTCTTTGACTGCACCTTTCCATCTGTGTAGCGCCTTTTGTGGTGTTCTAACGACCAAGGCCTCAAACAATTCACGAATCCGGCGACGCAGCAACAAACGCGCTAGGTGAACTGAATGAAGGCTAGTTTTTTCCGTCGGCGCTTCCTCAGCAAGAGAGAGCGAAAACAGTGTTTTTCGCGTTCTGCTGCTTTTCATGCGGGACAGTTCGTACGACACCGCTACGAAGAGCTGACTAGCGGGAATGATGATCGTACGGTGGCGGCTTGATCTTCATCTTGGGTCTTGGGGCGCATTATTTCTTCTTAGAATTATAAAAAATATAAAGTCTTTGAATATTCACTTGACTCGAAGATACTTGCGGGATATATAGCGCCAACAGTTTTCCTGGGGGCGCTTATGAACCGATGCCTTGCGCTATCTGGTTCCGGTTTTCTTCTCCTTTTCTCATTTGTCCAACCCGCCTCCTCGCAGACTCAGACATCGACTCAAACGCTGGTCCGCGATCCACAGGCTCTCGCTCTCTTGCAGGGAGCAGCGACAGCTATGGGAAGTCCCCAGCCGACGGACTCCGTTGCGAGCGGCTCGATCACGACCGTGGCAGGTTCGACGACGGATTCTGGGACGGTCAGGATTCTGACGAAAGGGACGAGCGAGACCGCCGTAGAAGCGCAAATGGCGAGCGGTTCAAACTGGTCAATAATTTACGCGAACGGAGAAGCGAATAGGGTGGATAGCACCGGCAACGTTGCCCTCCCACTTGAACAAGTTGCATCTTCGCAATCGACATATTTCCTATTGCCAGTGATTTCCGGAGTCCTAGCGAATTCAGATGCGTGCTACCAATACATCGGACTAGAAACGCTCAACGGCGCTTCCGCGCAACATATTCGCGTATGGAATAGCTTTAATTCCACCGCGAGCATGCAATTTCTGTCCAGCTTTACCAACCTCGATCTCTGGGTCGATCCCACATCCGGATTGCCCACTCAAGTTTCATTCGTCAGTAGAAGCGGCGGAGGATCGGCCCCGAAGATCCCAATTACGGTTTCCTATTCGAACTACCAGAGTGTCAATGGAGTTTTATACCCTCATCAGATCCAACAGACGGTAAACGGAACTCTGTGGGCCACAGTCACGATTCAATCTGTCATCTTCAATTCTGGTCTGAGTGACTCGAATTTCCCAGTCACAGCGGAGGCGAACTGACATGCGCAAACTGGCATTCTTTCTCGCGATCGTCCTTCTCAGCTCGCTTTCGGCCTATGCGCAGACCACCGGCACTCCGCCGTTTAGCTCTCTCAGTCGATCTGGTTTCGATGTTATCAATAATCAGAATTTGAACGCGTATTTCTCCATACCCGTTTTCTCAAGCGCTGGTCGCGGTATGCCCCTTACTCTGAACCTGGCAAACAACTCTTTGATTTGGCAGCCGGTACTAGTAGGCAGCACAACGACGTGGACGCCCGTGGCCGACGTAAACGGCAACCCGACATGGGGTTGGCAGAAGGACATGCCGCCGGGCGGCACTGTGAACTACCAGACTACAAGCTCCCAAGTGAAGTGCTTTACTAGCGGCAATAACTGGTATTGGGCGACAATCACTCATTACAGATACTATTCCTATATCGACGTGTACGGCACCGGCCACGGATTTGGCATTTCAATCCAGGAAAGCGATTGCCCTCTCTACAACACTGGCGGCACGTTCACCGGCTCCGCAGGCGACGCTTCCGGGTACTACATGGATGCGACCAATCCAGTCGCGCCAAAAGTTACGAGCGCGAGCGGGATCCAAGGCGTAAATGGAAGTGGCACATCCATTGATACAAATGGAAATTACGTCACGAAGACGGTCGTAAGTTCGACTGAAACAGACTGGACGGATTCCGTCGGAAACAAGGCGCTGAAAATACTTTACACAGGAAGCAGTTCAAACCCAACTCAGATCCAGTATTACTTCTTGGACGGCACCGGTTCGTCCAACTATCAGATCATTACCCTGAAGTTTATCGCCCTCAGCATTAAGACGAATTTTGGCTGTACCGGCGTGGGCGAGTACACGAGCCCGGGTTCGGTCTACTTGCCGCAGGAACTCGACATTCCTTCACCTGTGTCTGGCACGATTTCCTACAAATTCACCTATGAGCCTACCCCGGGACATTCGGGCTATTATACCGGGCGAATAAATACCGTCACACTGCCGACTGGTGGATCCTACGAATACGACTATACAGGCTCATACGATGGAATCAACTGCGCCGACGGAACGACCCTAGGCATAAACAGAAAGATTACAAACGGAAGCGATAACGCTACTTGGAACTTTGTCAGAAATACCACAAACTCCACGACGACCGTCACGACCCCCGAGCTGGCCGACACCTCAAGCGCCAATGACGCGCTGTACACCTTTAATGGATCAGCCCAGGAATCTTCTCGAATTATTTACAGTAACCATCCCGGAACAACGGTTCTTCGAACTATCAACACAACTTGGGCGACTAATGGCACTCCCGCCACGCAAGTCACCATTTTGGAGGACCCTAACCAGACACAATCGAAGGTAACAACGTCCTTTGATTTGTATGGGAACCTCCTAAGTGAAGCCGAGTACGACTGGGGTGCTGGAGCGCCGGGCGGCCTAATCAGAACAACATCTCTAACATACATGACAACATCGCCGTACACGTCGCGGAATATTGTCAATCTCCTGACTCAAAAGCAGATTACGGATTCGACCGGAGCGGTCCAATATCTGCAGAACACCGCGTACGATGGCGCAACGCTAACATGCACAACCGGCGCAGCTCAGCATGACGATACAGACTTTCCATGCAGTATGGTCTACCGTGGCGACCCCACATCGGTCACGACGTACCAAACACCGGCAGGACCTTCCGGACCAATCACGAAGAACTTCACTTACGACTGGTTCGGGAATTTGTTGACCGCTCAGGTCAACTGCTGCCAGCTGAAAACTTGGGCATACACTTCTACGACTCAATATTCGCAGCCCGATTCGGAAACGAGCGGCAGCTCTTCTCCTCAGCTCACGATGAGCGCTACGTACAACATCTACACGGGGAGGATGGTGACGAGTACTGACGCGAACGGGCAGGTCACTCACTACGGTTATGATTTTCTACGGCGTCCGACTAGCGTAGAGCGTCCGGACGGAACCACGATATCGCAGAGCTACAGCGATACCAGCTTTACATCGACCGTCGCCTTCCCGATTGATAGTTCTGGTGACAAAATACAACAGATCAGCGCGGTCGATAGTCTCGGCTCTCCGAACCTAAGCACGATCGAGGACGGAGTTGGCAATGTGTATTCTGCTGTCGCGACCTCTAATAGCCTTCTGGGACGACAGTATCAGACGAGCAATCCCTATACCTCCGGGTCACCCAGTAACTGGACGGTCAGCAAGTTCGATGCGCTCGGGCGACTAATGCACGCGACTCTGCCAGATTCTTCAGTGAACTCGTATTCCTATTCAGCAAACACGGTTACCGTGACCGACCCGTCTTCAAAAAAACGTGAATCAGTCGTCGACGCCGCAGGCAGACTGACATCTGTATATGAACCCGATAGCAGTAATTCGCTGACGGTCCTGACGAGTTATGCTTACACAGTGCTTAATGGTTTGGCTACCGTGACCGAAGGATCCCAAACTCGCACGTACACGTACGATGGTCTTGGTCGCTTGCTCACTCGGGCGGAGCCTGAGATCAAAAACGCAGGAGGTCAAGGCCAATATCAGTACGTCTATAACAGCTACGACCTCGTGACGCAGCGAACCGATCCTCGCGGCGTGATCACCACATATGGATACGACAATTTAAACCGGCTTCACACGGTTAGTTACAACGTCGGCAGCACGGGAGTGGCAACAACGGCAGGCGTAACCCTGACCTACGGCACGACTCCTTCCTCGAACAACAACGGGCGTTTGACTGTGATGGCGGACGGAACAGGCTCAGAGAATTACTCCTACGACATTCTTGGACGGCTGACTCAAATGAACAAGGTCATCGGCTCACAATCGTTCCCCATAAACTATCAGTACAATCTTGGAAACGAACTGACCCAGATCACGTATCCCTCGGGCCGCGTCGTCCAGCAGGCCGTAGATCCCATTGGTCGTCTTTGCGCGATCGCCCAGACGGCATCGAGCTGCACCTCAAATACGAATCCGTACGCGAATACGTATCAGTACAATGCAGCCTTCCAATTAACAAGTTTCAACTATGGGAATGGAGTAGCTGCGAGTTTCGTTTACTCGCCAGACCGTCTTCAATTGACAAGCCTCAGCTACGTGAAGGGAGCTAGCACATTGTTTAGTTTGAATTATTGGTACAAGCTGGATCCAACAAATTGTCCGGCGGGTACGACAAACAATAACGGGCAAATTCAATGTATAACTGACAACGTCGATAATGGACGAACGGAGAAATATAGTTACGATAATCTGGGGCGGCTCTTGACGGCCCAGACTACGGGCTCGAGCGGCTATGCTGCTTGGGGGCTGTCGATGACCTACGACCGGTATGGGAATAGATGGGGACAGGCCGTTACGGCGGGGACTGCGCCTTCAAGTTCTGTGAGTGTCGACTATTCGTCGAACCGCATTACAACGACCGGCTATTCCTACGATTCAAACGGCAATATGACCAATGACGGTTCGAACACATTAACGTACGATGCTGAAAACCGCGCCGTTACAACCAATGGGAACAGCGGGACGTACACGTACGATGGCAACAATCTTCGTGTAACGAAGTCATCAGGAGCGACGAGCACCGTGTATATCTACTCCGGCGGGACTGACATCGCCGAATACCAAAATGGTGCCCTTCCATCTGCGCCAACGAATGAGTACGTCTATTCCGGAAATCAAATCGTCGCTGGAATCCAGAGCGGTTCGACTTACTATTTTCACTACGACCAACTTTCTCCCCGCGTCAGGACCACGTCAAGCGGATCCATATATGACCAAAAGGGTACCTACCCGTTCGGCGAAACTTGGTACGCGACCATCTCAAACCCTGAATTTGATTTCACGAATTACCAGCGCGATTCTGAGTCCGGCAACGATTACGCTTATGCGCGCTTCTACGTCAATCGGCTCGGGCGCTTTTCGTCTCCGGACCTCGTCGGTGGGTCAGTGACAGACCCACGGTCGATAAATCGCTATTCGTACGTCGTGAACGACGCTAGCAACTCGACCGATCCTACTGGTCTGTGCCCTTCTTGGGGTCCGCTTACAGTACGGGGTAAAGTCCTCTGTACTTCGGCAAGCGGTCCGACTGGTGGTTCTGAAGATGATGCCCTCGGACCGGACGCCGGTATATACAGCGGATTTTCGTTTTGGGATCTGCTAGCAGGCGGCGTTATTGGTCCGGGCGTCAGCTTTGGCTCTGACGGCAACATTCAATTTCTACCGCCGGATTGGGGGTCCCCTAAATACAACGGTTCGGAGCAATTTGCTCCGACCGCCAGCGCATTGTTCCAAAACCTGCTGGTAGCGCCATCCCCGCAAACGCGCGATAACGGATTTTGGTGGTCGGCAGGTATGTTACAACTAGACGCTCCTGGTTTCTTACTTCCCGCATCAATTGCGGGAGTTGAGCCACAGAATTCCGGAAATAAAGATGACAAGAAAGTTGATAACAAGAGTTGGGGCAAGTGCGTGCTAAAGGAGGGGGCCCGCGGTGCAGCGATCGGGGGATTAATTATCGGCGCAATCGGATACGTCGCCGGGTTCAGCCTTGGTGCGATCGTCGCAGGAGGCCCGGGCGGTGAGGCAGGCGGGATCGCTGGCGGACTGAGCGGCATTATTGACGGATCTCTCTCGGGAGGCGTCACCGGTCTTATCTATGGAGTGGTATTTTGCAAAAGCTCTTGAATTGAATCAAATTGATTTGGAATTGGAGGGGCGACAGCGATGCCTAAACGTGCCCGTGCTAGGAATCTACTCGCCCAACTCGCAGTTGGACTGTTCGCACTGATTGTATTGTGGTTAGGCACACACGTTTTTCAAACAGAGGCGGACCGCTTCAATTTGGGCTGGATTATCGTGGTTGTTTCGGCGACAGGTTTTGGTACGATCCGACAAGAAAGAAGAGTTGGGCATAAATACCCGGGACAGTGGCTGATGATATTGCTACCGGGGCTGGTATGCCTGATCCTAGATATCAAGGCACTATCCGCCCTACAGAAATCGCTGACCTCTCCAACCGAAGAGAGTTTCGGCAGATTTGCAATGCTTTTCGCTATGCTAGTCTCTGCATTACTGCTGTGGATAGTTATTTTCCCGTTCGATCGGCTTTTCGGCCCATTTAGAACATCAAGCTCGAAATGGTTATGGGCCGTTTTTTTCTTTGCGTCAGGATCAGCGCTAGGAATCTACATTGTCCAAAGAACCTGGCGGGTCGCACGGATTGGTTTGGACGCGGGTTCTGGTTACGCAGGCACCTATGGGTTGGAGAAGTGGGTTCAAGAGGCCACGTTTCTCATCGGCGCCTTTCTCATTTTCAGGATTATATTACCGGCCAGCTCAGCAGAAATAGCCAGGTTTGTTCGAGACTCCGAATCCCTTGAAGCTTAGGGATGTTCAGACAATCTCACGCGTCTGTCGCGTTTTTCAAGTCGCAAACCCCACGCCAGTGAGTTCGACTTCTCAGAGTATGAGATCGACCGTGGCCGAGAAGTCACAACGCGAGGTTATATCGCCGACTTTGGAATGCTCCATAAAAACGAGCCGTCACATATTTGGCCAAGCCGTGGATTCGAGCTCAAACAGTCGCAAGGGCGAAATCCGTCGTTCAGATCTTTCTCGATTGCCAACTGAAAGCGGCGTTCGAGCTAAAGACCGCAACCTTCGAGCATCTCCACTTGTTGTGTTGCGTAGAAGCGCAGAAGTAATCGCCCGCCTTGGTCGCGTACGTCTCGTAGACGCGATGAACCGCTGTCGTGCTTCCCCTTACCTGACCGGATGTAGTGCCCATGGAAGTCGCTATCTGGGGTATTATCCACGCTACCCGCATAAGGTCTGTCGCGATTCGTGTCGTGGACTTTTCCAGTGTCATGTCGATAGCACCTCGTGAGCAGCGGTTCGCGGCTTCTGCATTGGTGCGCTATTCTTCTTGCCCGAGCCAGTGTCATAAAAGTGTCATGGTTCGATCGTCAAAACGGTGCGAAACGAATCAGAACGCTTCAGGTCATGGATTCCGTAACAGGTTGACCCTGCAGATATAATCAGAAATTTTCAACACCAATCAGAACCGGCCTCTGATTTCCTAAACCGTTGGTCGGGAGTTCGACTCTCCCCAGGCCCACCACCTTTACTCTTTGATTTAGGAGCATCCGCTGCCTCGAGACAATCGGACTAAAGCCCCCACTCTTCGTCTGCCGCGGCGGACAGAAGGCGGGGCATCCGGAGGGGCAAGACAAAACCTTAGAGCCGAGTCCTCAGTGGTATCCTCCGATGGCGAATCAGTTTGCTTTGCAAAGCAGAGGGAAGTGGCCGGATGGGCCGCCCACCTACCCGTGGTTCAGCAATAACAACGATTGAGGATAAAAGTTATGGTACGCAGACTAGGCCTCGCAATTTCGTATTTCATCGCGATCGTTTACGCCATATCGATTCTGCTTCCTTCTGTTTACTGTCTCCGGCATGGATGCAAGGGACCCGCCGAGCTCGACGCTTTTATGCCCGCCTTTGGTCTTACTCCTTTTGGCGCGATCGCTACCGCTTTCTCATTGCACGACGCCCTGCAGCGCATCAAGAAAAGGCAATCGTGGTCTTGGGTTTACTGGCTTCTCGCAATTATTTTCGTAATTGTGCTCCTGTGTGTGATTGCCTTTATCGTGTGGTTCATCTACGAGAGTGCAACTCATCGTTAAGGAAGACGAAGCCAAGACTCTGATCATTGTTTGACTGGGGCTTTCACTCGTGGCTATCGCTCGCGGCTTTCCCTGGTGGCCGCCCTCATCGCGAGGTATCCTTTCGCCGCCGCTCGCTCTCTCTGATCATTTCCGTGATATCCGCCGCTGGTCGAATCTCGATTGTTCCACAATTCAACTTCACTCCCGGACTCTGGGAAATGAGCTGAATTGCGTGATTGAGATCTCGCGCTTCCAGCACCTGAATTCCACCCAATTGCTCCTTCGTTTCCGCGTACGGACCGTCGGTCACTGCAACCTTTCCGTTCTTCCAAGACACGGTCACCGCCGTGTTGGGCGGCTGAAGAGGTTCCTCAGCGACCAAATTTCCGTTCTTCCGCAGTTCGTCGTTGTAGCTAAAACACTCGTCCAGCATGGTGTTGCGCTCGCTCTCAGACATGTTTTCGAATTTGCCTGGCTCGAGATAGCCCAAACAGATGTATTTCATCGGCTCCTCCATCAGAAAAACGCGCGCACCTCGACCGGCGCCCGACACGCGACGACAGCCTTGCGCCCCCACGCCAGTGCCTCGTCCAGGTTAGCGGCTTTCAGAATCCAGAAACCGCCCATGTGCTCCTTGGTCTCGAGGTACGGCCCATCGGTGATGCGCACCTTGCCATCAGGCTGCGCCCGCAGCGACTTCGCGTTTTTGGCCGCGGAAAGGCCGCCAGCGAAAAGTCTGGCGCCGGCAGCCTCCATCTCTTCGTTGAGCACGTCAATATCGCGCTCCATCGCTTTGGTCTCGAGGGATCCGTCGTAACCGTCGGGGTGGTGAATCGCAACCAAATATTGCGGCAT